>Ga0187821_10000065_pt1 | contig 17091 bp, 12 predicted proteins | sample NC_wetland_sal_i_20_FD_132442 | JGI IMG/M metagenome (GOLD analysis project Ga0187821, IMG submission 132442) | Wetland sediment microbial communities from Neuse River Estuary, North Carolina, USA - SourceSoil_1 | ecosystem: Environmental > Aquatic > Freshwater > Wetlands > Sediment | place...
AAATTTCCGCCGGGCACGAAGTGGGAATACAGCAACTCCGGCTATGTGGTGCTGGGCATGGTGGTAGAGAGAGTTTCCGGTCAGCCGTTCGGTCAATTTCTTCACGACCGGATTTTCGTCCCGTTGGAAATGAACCAGACCGTGGCTTATGAGAAAAGCAAGAATACGGTCACGAATCGCGCTTATGGCCACACCCATGAAGGCGGGGCCTGGCGCGAGATGGATCAGAGCCCGACCTCGGCCACCCTGGGCGATGGCGGAGTCTATTCGTCGCTCGACGATCTGGCCAAATGGGATCGAGCGCTCGCGCAGCACACCCTCCTGAGCGAGGCCGAGATGAAGCCGGCTGTTACACCGGTCCAGGTACCCGATGGCAGCGTTCGGGAACCCGATGGCCGGCCGGCGGCGTACGGGTTTGGCTGGTTCCTGAATCCTTATCAGCATCACTCCCGCATGTGGCACTACGGCGAGACCGTGGGTTTTCGCACCACCATCCAGCGTTTCCCAGAAGACAAGCTCACTATTATTGTGCTCAGCAATCGCGACGATCTGCTTCCCGCTAATCTGGCCCTCAAAGTTGCCGATCTTTTCCTCAGCCCGCATGATCGAGCATTGCAGTAAGATTCCAGCAAAGCCGCTGACGGCTCTGTAGCGCCGGCATCTTGCCGGCTGTCCAGAGGGCGTCTCGCCCTCGGCGGGGGAAGCTAAACCCAAACCGGACAACTGCCGGGAACGCAGTTCAGGATCAAAAGATGCTCATGTCAGATGTGGTCGACAAACCCGCTTCCAAAAACGAAAACGCGAACCTGGTGCCCGATCCCAGCGCCGCCCCTTCCGTTGAGGTCTATGCCGTGTACGGCGTCGAGCCTGAGATCCAGGCCTACGCTATGGCCAAGTATTCTCGTTCCGCGCTCTCCATGAAAGAGTCGCTGCGGGAGATCAGCCAGCAGAAGGCCGAGAAGTTTCTCAACACCTTCTACTTCCAGTATGGCCATCGTTCCATTGCCGACCTGGCGCACATAGCGCTGGCCATCGAGCGCCTGTCGATTCTCGCGGCCATTGCGGTCGCCGACGAGCAGCGCTGGGACGGCCAGGAACGTTCCACCCGCTATCAGGACTTCAAGAAGAGCGGCTACTACGTCCCCGACTTTGGTGACGCCCGTGTGGTGGCGGGTGACTCGCCCGCCCGGCACTCTGCCCAGGATTTCTACCGGGAGACGGTCGATTCCCTGTTCACGGAATACGAAGCGCTCTCCGACCGCATGTCCCTGTACCTGGCCAGCATCACGCCGAAACCTGCCGAGATGAAGCAGGAAGCCTACGAGCGCACGCTGCGAGCCCGCGCCTTCGACATCTCCCGCTACCTGCTCCCGCTGGCGGCCAACACTTCGCTGGGGGAGATTGTCAACGCGCGGACGCTCGAAAACCAGGTGTCGCACCTGCTTTCGCATACCCACAAGGAAATCCGGCAGCTGGGGGAGTTGCTGAAACGCGCCGCGACCTCGCCGGCGTACAACGTAAACCAGGACTCATTGCGAGAGTTAGTGGAGCAGATTCGGGCGGCGTCGCCCGAGTTGGGCGCGCGCGCCGAGCAGGAGCTGTTGCGGGAAGTCCGGGTGGCACCGACCCTGGTGAAGTATGCCGATCCCAACCAGTACGAGATCGAAACCCGGAGGACGATGCGCCAGGTGGCATCCGAACTGATGGGCGACTTGCCGATTACGCCGGCCCCCACCGTCGACCTTCTGGAAGAAGAACCGCTCGAGGTCGAGCTGGCAGCCACGTTGATCTACGAGCATAGCCACTATTCCTACAGGCAGATTCGCCAGGCGGTGCAGGCGGCTGGCGAGCCGATTCGCCGTGAGATCATCGACCTGGGGCTGAGAAATCGCGGCCGTCACGATGAAATGCTGCGGGCCTTCTGCGCCGGGCAACAGTTCCGCTTCGACATCCTGATGGATATCGGCGGCTTCCGCGACATGCATCGCCACCGCCGCTGCATTCAGATCGGCCAGGAGTTCACCACCAGACATGGATACGACGCGCCCGATGAGCTCGAGGCGGCAGGAGCGCGACAGAACTACGACTCGGTGATGCAACGCACCGCGAGCGCGGTCGAACAACTGGCAGCGACGGGAGGAGCGGAGGCGCGGGAGAATTCGCAGTACGCCATTCCGCTGGGCTTCCGCAAGCGCACCCTGTTCAAGATGGATTTTGCCGAAGTGGTTTATATCTCGGAGCTGAGGACCGGCCCGGCCGGACACTTCTCCTACCGCCACGTGGCGTATGCCATGTATGAAGCTGTGGCCAGGAAATATCCCGCGCTGGCAAAGTATTTGCGGGTGCATGATGTGAAGCAGCCGGTGGATTTGTTGAAGCGGTAGGTTGCGGCAGATCAACTTCAATTTTCAACCGGCGGACACGCCTGCCCTTTGAACAGCCGAAGGCTGTGCCGGCCCCCCCACGATCTCTTCCTGTCAGCGGGGGCAGCGCTCAAAGAATAGTTAGTTCCTCTTGCACTAAAGTCACCTAGCCAATCCTGGCCTACGCCTAGATGATAGTTACTTCGGGACGTGTGTCTTCCCAAAGACGGCTAATGCCTGCTGACTGCATCCACGAGTTCTTCTGGCCGCTACGAGCGGCCGACGGCCGCTACTACCAGGTGTGTCGGCGCTGCGGCACCCAGTGCGAATACGACTGGACCACCATGGACCGCGTGGGCGGCGTGCCCGGCGTAACGCTTCCCCCCGGTATTTCCGGTCCCAGGCCAAGCACCCCCTCCGGAGCGCCGCCTCGGCTGAAGCTGCTGATTGAACTGGAGCCGGCGTATCGCGTATTTTTTCGAAACCTGGCCGACGTGCTGCGCCCTGGGTCTCCCGCAGAGCCCACAATCTGGTCGGCCGCATTCTGGCGCGAAGCCTTTTTCGATACCGACATACCCTGGCAGAGATTTGCGGAAACACTGGTGGGCCAGCTGGTGGTGGTTGCCATGGTACTGCTCGTCTCCCAGGTATGGACTTCGCCCGATCAGCCCACGCGGCGCAGCATGTTCGAAAATACCCACCTTACTTACTACAAGCCAGAGGGATCGTATCCCGCGCTACGCAGCGCCCCGTCGCGGGCGCGTTCGGCATACCGGAAACCGGCCGAGTCCGCGCGTGGAGGCTCGATTCATGTTGCGCCAGAACGCGCCCAGGCTGCGGTCAAGGCCCCCGAGATCAAGCTGAAGGAGCCAGCCCGGCCTGACCTGGTGGCCTCGAATGTGCCGCCGGAGATGCCGCTCGCCGCCACCAGCAGGTCTCTCCGATTGCCTCTGCCGGCAGGTCCAGCCACAATCGTCGCCCCGCCGCCCGAGATCAGCCAGGGAACATCCCGGCGGCCCGGTCTGCTGCAGGCTTCCGGCGTGGCCCCGGCCCCAGAACTGGGAGCGGTTTCCTCCCGACGAGTGGTGGCCGAGCCCGGTGCGACGGTGGTTGCGCCCGCGCCCGTGGTGCGGGCCGCGGTGCGACGACTCGGGGACATCAACATCGGCCCGAGCGCGGTGGTCGCGCCCGCGCCGCGCTTGCCGGTGGGCGAGCAGAGCATGATTTCGGGAGGGCCCGGAGCAACTCTGGGTAGTCCGGTCGCGCTGGCGGTGCCGCCTCCAGCGGCCCCAGGTTCCGGAACACTCACGACGGGGCGCGCGGGCGTGCTGTCAGGCGTCGGTTCCGCGGTGGTACCACCGCCGCCATCGGTTCAGGGCATCGGCGAATTGACCGAAGGCGGACACCCGGGTTTGTCGTCCAGAGCGTCGTCCAGCACATCGTCGTCCAGCCGAAATTTGTCCAGCGGAACATTCCCCGGCGGGCCAGCATCCAGCGCCGGAGTGCAGGCTGTGCCTCCGCCGCCATCCCTCGAGGGCGCTGGGGCCGGCGCGGGTCAACGTGCCGGTGTGCTCTCCGGTCTGGGATCGGGCAGCGGCGTACAGGGTGTAGCGCCTGCTCCGTCGGTGGGCGCCGGTGGCAACTCAGACCACGGGGGACGCCAGGTGGCGATGAACCGCTCTCCAGCGCTCGCGTCGGCCGCTCCGCCTGTAACCGACAACCCGCGGCAACGGGCCGAAGACCAGAACGAACCTGCAACTCAAGAAATGCCTCTCCGTCTGATTGGCCTGGCGATGGCCTTGCCGAGCTCGTCTTATTTTTCCAACTACGAGGTTTACATCGCCGAACGACGGCTGCGCAAAAATCTCACCGAACTGGTCAAGCTGGTCTACGTCTATCTTCCGTATCAACGGCGACTGTCCGAGTATGGGGTGGACAACTCGAAGGTGTACAAGCTTCTGGTCAGCCGGGACCGCACCTGCGATGAATCGCTGATGCAGATGACCTGGCCGGAAGCGGATCCCCATCCCGACGTGCACAACGCAGCCGACGCTCCGGGACTGAGCGCCGAGGACAAAAAAAGCATGCTGCCCTGCTACCGCACCACCGCGGACGCCTACCGCAAAGCCATTTCCCGCCGCTAAGTTCAGAGCTTGGATGGCTTGTCCGTCTCGATCTATCTCATTACGAAGGTTATGTGAGGCGGTAAATGCGGCTTGTTGCCCGCGCCCTCTCTGTCCTTAAATTATGCAGGGGCGTTATGAAAAAAGCGTGCATGCTCGGGTTTCTCTTGTTGGCGCTAGGCAGACTATCGCTTGCGCAGGACAAAGTGTTCGACTGGGTCCGCGCCAGCGATGAGGTTTCGCAGCTCGATCCGGCGGACTACCACGCGGGCCGCGTGTATCGCCCGAGTGCGGACGGCGGCAACATGCACGTTGACATTCAGGCAAGGCGACCGGTGACGGTCGCCATGGCGTTCGCCAGCGACTGGGACGAGTGGCAGCAGCATCCAGAAAGTCAGACCAGCCTTGAGTTTCGTTGCATGCGGGAGCACGTGACCAGCACGACCTACGAGTGCCACCTGCCGCCGAGCCGGCCTATGGTGCTGCTCATTCGCGATGAACGAACACCCGATCGCGCCGTCCTGGCAGGGATCGAAGTAGTGATGGGCCGTGGCACCAGGCAGTTTATCTCGCCCAACGACGTGAAGGTCACCTATTACAGCTGGAGCTGCGTGAAGAACTGTATCCAGCCTGAGTTCCAGTGGTTTTCCCTGCTGAGAGAGAAATATGAGCTGACCACCGTCCCGAAGATCTACAGCCTTCTTACTCCGGAACGCGACGGGCAGCAGGTGAATGTCAGGATCAAGGCGCCAGTCCCCATGACGATCGCGCTGCTGCCGTCCGAACTCGCTGATCAGGTCTATGACAACCCGGGAGCACTTTCCTCCGCGCTTTCCAAAACCTCATGCAAGCAGCGCGGAGTTCAAGCGCTCAACTTCGACTGCACGGTGAACCTCGCTGATGGACGCCAGTCGCTGGTAGTGGTCCCGGACGCGGCCAGGGTTCCGCACAAGAAAGCAGAAATCGAGCTGCAGACCGTGAAATGTTCCGCTAACTGCGAACTGCTCAACAAGTAGATGCCTGGTTCCGTAGAACTGATCTGCAATCTCTTTCACGCCGCTAAATTCGCCCTACATGAGCGATCGGCGTTTTTGTGCGATTCTGATCACACTGATTCGCCCGAATTCCTTGACCTCGTGGTCCGTTCCCACCGGAAGCCGCGAGCCGAGCGACGGTTCCTTCCAGGCTGCTGAAACGACCCACAAGGGATCGCCAGCTGGCAAACCCAAGGCCCGCGCCGAGTCGGTTACGTCTTCGACCATTTCCACGGGGCGAAAAGCTGTCTGCGAGCGCATTTTGGGTACGACCACCAGGTAACCGTCGAGCCGTTCCTCGATTCCCGCGTTAGAGCTCCAGGCGTCCAGCCTTGTGTCGTTTCGTGCGAGGTAGTACCTCAAGTCATCGCGGGTCACGTCGTCGACAAAGAGCGGTTCCCCCCTGGGAACCGTCCGGCCGAGGTACTCGATGGTTTCGGTCATCGCGAATCTGGGCATGACTCGCGGGTCATTCTCCGGTGCGGAGTGGGCAATCCAAACTGGCGCAACCACGAGTCCCAGCAGTAACAGCGGCACCGCCCGCCCGCGCGGCAGCCAGGCGACGGCCGCCGAAATGCCCACCGCGAGGAAAGGCAGCAGATAGGCCTGGTGCCGGGAACCGGCGAAGGGGAACACCCGAAAGGCCGCTGCCGCGAGCCCCACGACGAACGGAGAGATGACTAAAAACCCGGTGATGCCAGGCGCCTTGGTCCGACCTGCCAGCAGGGCAGCTACCCCAGCGACGAAGACCAGCAGCAACAGAATCGCCAGCGGGCGGGGACCGACCGCATAGTAGAAGGACCCAGAGACCGCTCTCCACACAAATCCGAGCGGGCTCTCACGGCCCGCGCCGTAATAGTAGCGCTGAAGATAGTCCAGGCTCCCGATGGAGGTGAAGACGGCGGACCGGCGAATCTGTCCCAGGTATAAGCCGCCCAGCAGCGTCGCCAGGACAAGTTGGGACGCACTGATCGCGATCAGGATGCCCTGGGGCGCGCCGCCCTTGAGCCAGCCGAGCGAGGCCAACCGAAGCAACACATAGAGGCCGAGAGAAACCAGCACCACGACGGCGGCGTAGTGCGTCAGGAGAGCGCCAAGCAGAAAGAGTCCTTGCACGGTGGCCCATGTGGTCGAGCGCTCGGCGAAGGTGCGCTGGGTCGCGTAAAGAGAACCGCACACGAAGAGAAGCAGCAGGCCATACTGGCGGACCTCGGTCGCAGCGGTGATGGCGGCCGGGGACAAAGCCAGGAAGCCGAGTCCGGCGAGGGCTGCGATCTCTTCCAGGCTGCGCCGCATCCAGGCGAATGCGAGCCACAGAGCCGCCGTCCCGGCGACCAGGCTGGGCAACCTGAGAATCAACTCGGTCGTCCCGAGGAAGAGAATCCCATGCAGGACCAGGATGAAAAGAGGCGGGTGTGCGAGCAGGAGAGATGCCTTGTAGGCCTCGAGCCAGCTACCCGCTCGGGCGGCGCCGAAGTGTTCCGCTTCGTCGGGGTTGAGGTAACAGGATCCTGCGTAGACCAGCCGTATCGCGAAGGCCGCAGCGATGATCCCTAACGCCAGCCAGGTTGAGTTCTTGATGACCCACGCTTCAAGCCGATCGGCTTCCGCGCTGTATTTGATCGACATGGTGCCCATCCTGTCCGACGGATTTCGCAGGACTGACGGGAAGGATCCGACTGCCGGCTGTCCGACGCAGATCCGCACACGCGTTGAGAGTCAAACGCTGGTGGCCGCGGAGTTACCGCGGATCTTCCTATGGGCCTGCGCTGTGGTTGGGCCTAATCCAGGGGTCGTAACAGCGTCGCAGCTAGGAGCAGAGGAGGGGGACCACTGCAAAAAACGGGGATTTTTTCTTTCGAAGAGCGGCGCGCAGAGATACTGACGCCAGAGGACCGCCTCGTCAATGGCACGTTAGTGCAATGGCTTGTGTGGTTTGGTGGTCGTGGGCGCGATGCACAACCATGAGCACGGGTCAGGTGTACATCACTTTGCGGTCGCCTTTTACAATGCGGCCCACGGTGAAGGCCTTCTCTCCCGCGCGCTCCAGCACGGTCTGGGCTTTCTTGAATTTCTTCGAGGGCACGATCAGCAGCATTCCCAGTCCCATGTTGAACGTGCGGAACATCTCGTCCTTGGGGACATTTCCCAGTTGTTGCAGGTGCTCGAAGATCGGCGGTACTTGCCAGGAGCCCATCTCGATGACGGCGGCCACGCCGCGAGGCAGGACGCGCGGCAGATTTTCGGTGATGCCGCCGCCCGTGATGTGGGCCATGGCGGAGACACACTCTCCATCCACCAGGCGCTTGATCGCCGGCCAGTAACTCTTGTGAGTGCGGAGAAGTTCGTTGCCGACCTTCCCCTTGAGTTCATTTACATAAGAATCGAGCGTGTATTTGCCGACTTCGAAGAGCAGCTTGCGGGCCAGGGCGTAGCCGTTGGTATGCAGTCCGTTGGAGGCCAGGCCCAGGATCACGTCGCCCACTTCGACCGTCTTTCCAGTGATAATGCGCTCCCGCTCGACCGCGCCGACGATGAATCCGGCCAGGTCGTATTCGCCGTCGGGGTAGAAGCCCGGCATCTCGGCGGTTTCTCCGCCGATCAGGGCGCAGCCGTTGTGCTTGCAGGCTTCAGCCAGGCCTTCGATCACCTTCTCGATGACTTCCGGCTCGATTCTGCCGCTGGCCAGGTAGTCCATGAAAAACAGCGGCGTGGCGCCCTGCACCGCAATGTCGTTGACGCAGTGATTGACCAGGTCGGCGCCGATGGTGTGATGGACGTCCATCTCGAAGGCGATTTTCAGCTTGGTGCCCACGCCGTCCACGCTCGAAACCAGGATGGGGTCGACCCACTTTGCTTTGTCCACGGCAAACAGGCCGCCGAAACCGCCGATTTCACTCAGGACGCTGCGGGTGAACGTCTTGTGGGCGAGATACTTGATCCGCTTTTTGGTGCGGTTGGCGCGGTCAATGTCCACACCAGCATCGGCGTAGGTGACAGCGGTCTTCGAGGGATCATGGGCCACAGGAGTCAGTGCGTCTCAGTTGAGTGGGGAATTTGCCAGGCGTCGCGCACCGGGCAAGCCGCGATTGTAGCACGGTGGCAGGTGAGCAAATCGGGCTTGACGCGAATCCCGGAACGGAGCGCCAAGGGGCACATTTCGCGGGATGAAACCTGGCCGATCATCCGGCGCAGAACTTACCCCGGAATTGAAATGGCGTAACTATCCGCCGCCGGGTACGCCGCGAAATGAGCGGGAGCGATTATTGCGTGATGTAGGCCGAGACGTAGTAGATCAGCACGCCGAACAGGGCCAGGCCTGACACCGCGTAAGCGGTCAGGACCCAGACATTGCGCCCTTCGTGGTTCCGGGCAGCAGTTTGTGAGCTGGTAGTGGCCGAATTCCCAAGGACTCGATTCTCCATGAACCCTCCACGAACAAGGTGGAACCGGACGCGACGTGGCGTCCCGGGCTGCCGAAGCGGCCCTGATGCGGCGAATGTTACTACGACCAGGTTGCGCCCGGCACATAAAAATTGGGGGCCCGGTCATGAGGATTTAATGGCGTCTTGGTTTACAAGGAGTTACGACTGGTCCCAGCCTTGCAGGCGCGGCCATCAGCGGCGTACGTTGCGGCAATAGTCTTCGTAATCCGTCCCGAAGTCTGGCCGTATCCGGCGCGACTGCTGCTCGGGCTATAATTGCGCCCATCGATGGCTCTTACCCCCGGCAGGAAACTCGGACCGTACGAAATTCAATCGTCGATCGGCGCAGGCGGCATGGGAGAGGTGTATCGCGCGCGCGATACCCGTTTGGCCCGCGAGGTTGCGATCAAGGTTTTGCCGGAAGCCTTTGCCCGCGATGCCGACCGTCTGCAGCGCTTTGAGCACGAAGCCCGGGTGCTCAGCACCGTCAACCATCCCAACATTCTCGCCATCCACGACGTGGGCGCGCAGGGCGATCTGCACTACCTGGTTTCGGAGCTGCTTGAAGGCCAGACGCTGCGCGAAAAAATGAGCGCCGGCCCCCTTTCCCAGCGCCGCGTGACCGAGTACGCGGTGGAGCTGGCCCGCGGGCTGGCGGCCGCGCACGACAAGGGCATCGTGCATCGTGATTTGAAGCCCGACAATATCTTCCTCACCAGGGACGGCCGGATCAAGATCCTCGATTTCGGATTAGCCAAGCAAGCCATCGGCGAAGCCGGACTCACCGGGCAAAGCGCGACTGCGGCCGCGCCTACGCCCACCCAACCGGGCACGGTGATGGGCACCGCTGGCTACATGTCTCCCGAGCAGGTGCGGGGACAAACCGTCGACCACCACTCCGACATTTTCAGCCTGGGCGCGATTCTTTACGAAATGATTTCCGGGAAACGCGCATTCAAGGGCGACACCGGCGTCGAAACCATGAACGCCATCCTGAAGGAAGATCCGCCCGAGTTAAACGAGAGCGGACTGAATGTGACGCCGGGGCTCGATCGCATTGTCCGGCACTGTCTGGAAAAGGAACCGGGGCAGCGCTTCCAGTCGGCGCGCGATCTGGCCTTCGATCTGGAAAGCTTGTCGTCGTTGAGCGGCGCGGCCAAACCCCTGACCGGCTCACATCCGGTGACGGCCGGAAAGTTCAGAACCTGGTGGCTGGCCGCGATTCCCGTCGTGTTGCTGGTGGCCGCAGCGGCTTTCTGGGCAGGGCATGCGGCCCGGAACTCTTCGGCGCCGGTCTTCACCCGGCTCACCTTCCGGGGCGGACATGTGGGGGCGGCGCGGTTTTCTCCCGACGGCCAGACCATCGTGTACAGCGCGCAGCTGGGTGACGAACCGCTGCAGCTCTACACCACGCGCCCGGACGCGCCCCAGTCGCGCGAACTCGGCTTCAAGAACAGCAGCATCCTGGCTATTTCGAAGCACGACGAACTCGCCATCACCCTGAACCACATCCAGCCGATGGCGAATGCCGGAGGCGGAACCCTGGCGCGGGTGCCGCTCACCGGCGGTTCACCGCGCGAAATAAGCGAAGCCGTGGGCAACGCCGACTGGTCCCCCGATGGCCAGTCCCTGGCTCTCGGCACCTTGACCGACAGCGGCTTCAAACTGGAGTATCCGCAGGGCAAGACGCTCTACGAAACTCAAGGCTGGATCGGCGACTTGCGGGTTTCGCCCGACGGCAGCATGGTAGCTTTCATCCATCATCCCATTCGCTGGGACAGCCTGGGGACGATCATGGTCGTGGACCGGCAGGGCAAGAGCCGCGTGCTCACTGGTTCTTTCTCCGATGCGCGGGGCCTGGCCTGGGCGCCCTCCGGGAAGGAGATATGGTTTACCGGCTCGAGCGTCCACCTCTCCAGCAATTTGTTCGCGGTCGATCTCGAAGGACATCAGCGCCTGGTGTGGGCGGGCGCGGGCGGGGTGGTGCTGCAGGATATTTTCCCCGACGGACGGGTGCTCTTTATCCGAGAAAACCGGCGGCGCGGAATCGCCGGGCTCTTCCCCGGCCACACCGCGGAAATCGATATGAGCTGGCAGGACTGGTCGTTGGTCACTCGTATTTCTCCCGACGGCAAGTGGATTTTCTTTTCCGAGGAAGGCGACGGCGGAGGTCAGAAGTATTCGGCGTACATGCGCGCGACCGATGGCTCGCCTGCGATCCGCCTGGGGGATGGCACACCCTATGGCGTGTCTCCGGATCTTAAGTGGGTGGCTTCCATTACTCCCGGACAGCCGCAGCAGTTGTGGCTGCTGCCCACCCGCGCCGGGACGCCGAAGAACCTCTCGCAACCGGGATTCGACTATGACTACGCCGTGTGGTTTCCCGATGGCAAGCACCTGCTGATCACCGGCCGGGAACCGGGGAAACAGGTGCGATCCTATCTGACCACCATGGACGGCGGAACCCTCACTCCGGTAACCCCCGAAGGCGTGCAAGGCGTTCCCACCGACGATGGCAAAGAAGTCATCTCGCGGCAAAAGGATGCTTTCAAGTTCTATCCCATCGACGGTGGGCAGCCGCGCAGCGTTCCGGCGAAAATTCCTGATATCACTTCGGCGTGGAGCGCCGGAGGCGGGCGGTACATCATTGGAGCGGAGCGCCCGGAAGTCCCCTTGAAGTTATACCGTTATGACACGGTGACCGGCGAAAGAAAACCCTGGCGTGAACTGGTCCCGGCGGACCGGGCGGGAGTTTTCGTCGCCAACATATTCGACATCACCCCCGATGAACGCTGGTATGCCTACTCTTATGTGCGTGACCTCTCGGACCTCTACCTGGTCGAAGGCCTCCGCTAAGATCAGAGGGCCATCTGCCTGTGTTCCCCGCAACGCCGAAACGCGATTCACTCAAGTGCTGAAAATCAGCTTGGCTAAAAGCCTGGTGATCCGAGGGATGTAGTGCTCCGGCCGATGCTTTTCGTCGATGGCGTGATCATTCTGAGCTTGCCGATCTCTGGAGGGAGAGTGGGCCTGATTGATTCGGTCGATGACTTCCTGCAAGGTCAGAGGGGACATACAAAATCTCCTGGTCCTCCGACTCTGCCTTCGGTCCCGCGCAATCGCAATACAGTGAATTCCCTAGAGCCTGTTGAAATACCTGCTGGCGAACCAGGGAAACTCGAAAACCCCGGCGCGGGGAACGGCATCCAAGACAGTAGGAGAGCGGAAGCCTGCCCAGTGGAAAAAATGCGACGAATCAGCCTCAGAAACTGCCCGTACTGCGGATGCTCCAAGATCTACACTTCGTCCTCGACGACGCTGTGGCACAAGGTGTGTTCCCTGTTCCTGCTCCGGCTGGTGCGCTGCCATGTCTGCATGCGCCGTCATTACCGGCCCATTTTTCTGCCCGCCGCCGTCAGGAATGTGGCTGGCGAGCCCATGCGCCGAGAGGCCATCGGGGTCTGGACTATCAAGGATAAGAAGAGGCGTTCCGCGTAGGCCGGAGAAGGCCGTCATTTATTGCGGGACTCCTGTGCGCTCCGAAGCCCTGTTCTCTCTTATGGTTCCGTTTTGGCACTTTTCCACCGACACCGGTATAAATTCGCCTTTTCTTCGCTTCGATACCGTTGTATAATCCGCCCTTCGGCATCTTCTACATTCTTCATAACTCAAAAGGGAGCCGCATTCTTATGGCTGACGATCGAACAAGAGCGATTGATCTGGCGTTCGCGCAAATCGAAAAGCAGTTTGGCAAAGGCTCGATCATGCGGCTGGGGTCGAAGGAAATCGTCCCCATCGCCGTAATTCCAACCGGCGCTATTTCCTTCGACGCGGCGCTGGGCGTGGGCGGCTTCCCGCGCGGGCGGGTGGTCGAAATCTTCGGACCGGAATCTTCCGGCAAAACCACCATCGCCCTGCAGGTGGTGGCGCAAGCCCAAAAGACCGGCGGCATGGCCGCCTTCGTGGATGCCGAGCATGCGCTCGATCCCGCCTACGCCAAAAAACTCGGGGTGGATGTCGACAATCTGCTGGTCTCCCAGCCCGATTACGGCGAGCAGGCGCTCGAGATTACGGAAGCGCTGGTGCGCTCCGGTGCGATCGACGTGCTGGTCGTGGATTCAGTGGCGGCGCTCGTGCCCAAGGCCGAACTCGATGGCGAAATGGGCGACAGCCACATGGGCCTGCAGGCGCGACTGATGTCGCAGGCGCTGCGCAAGTTGACGGGAACGGTTTCCAAGTCGCGCACCTGTCTCATCTTCATCAACCAGATCCGCGAAAAAATCGGAGTCATGTTCGGCAACCCGGAAACCACCACCGGCGGCCGCGCGCTGAAGTTTTATTCCTCGGTGCGCGTGGATATCCGCCGCATTGCCGCCATCAAGGAAGGCGACGTGATGATCGGCTCCCGCACCAAGGTCAAAGTGGTAAAGAACAAGGTGGCCGCGCCCTTCCGCGAAGCCGAGTTCGACATCCTGTACGGCGAAGGCATTTCGCGCGAGGGCGATCTGCTCGACCTGGCGGTCAACAACAATCTGCTGGAAAAATCCGGCGCCTGGTACAGCTACAAGGGCGAGCGCATTGGCCAGGGCCGCGAGAACGCCCGCCAGTTCCTCAAGGACAATGCCGAGACCTTCGTCAAGCTGGAAGCCGAAGTGCGCAAGCATCTGGGACTGGTCACGCCCGTGCTGCAGCCCGCAGCGGCGCAAGCCCAAAGCGCGGCCGCCGGCGTTCCCCAGGGACCAGGCGCCCGCGTCACCACCATGCCCAGCGCGGCGCCAGAAGCCGCAAAAGTGCCGGCGGCGCGGCGCTAAATGAAATGATACGTGTGGGGCGGACACTCCTGTCCGCCGCTTTTGACTTTGATCTCGGAGTTTAGAGCCTAAAAGCTCAAATCAAAGTCAAAAGCGGCGGACAAGAGTGTCCGCCCCACACATTAAACTCTGTCATCCCGATCTAAACCCTTCCAAAAGAATTGCCATCTCTCATCCCTGCCGCATAGAATCTTCTTTAACCCCTGCCTGCCGGTAGCCTGTCAGGAAAATTGAGGACTCTTGAAGAAGGTCATCGCCATCTATCCCGGCTCGTTCGATCCGCCGACCAACGGGCACCTGGATTTGATCGAGCGCGGCAGCAAGATTTTTGACGAGCTGATTGTGGCCATCCTGCGTAACCCCGACAAGAACCCGCTCTTCAGCCTGGGTGAACGCCGGACCATGCTGGAGGCATTGACCGCCGGCTTCAAGAACGTTCAGGTGGATGTGTTCGACGGCCTGACGGTGGAGTACGCGGCCCGGGTCAAGGCCAGCGCGGTGTTGCGTGGAATTCGTGCGCTCAGCGATTATGAATACGAGCTGCAGATGGCCATGATGAACCGCAAGCTGCAGCCCGACCTGGAAACGGTTTTCATGATGCCGGCGGAACAGTATTCCTATCTCAGCTCTCGCCTGGTCCGCGAGGTGGCAAAACTCGGAGGATCGATCCAGGGGCTGGTGCCGGAAATGGTGGAACGCCGGCTGCGAGAGAAACTCGATCCGGCCATCAAGCTAAAGGACGCAAGACCAGCCAGAACAGGAAAACGAGCATGACTCCAGTAACGGAAGCGACTCCAGCCCTTAAACTTACGGAACGAATCAACCGCATCGAGCCTTCCGCGACCATGGCCGTGGTGGCCGAAGCCGACAAGCTGCGCCAGCAGGGTATTGACGTCGTGGACTTCGGCGCCGGCGAACCGCATTTTTCGACGCCGCAGCACGTCAAGGATGCCGCCATCGCCGCCATCCAGAACAATTTCTCGAAGTACACTGCGGTGGGCGGGACGGCGGAGCTGCGCGACGCCATCGTGCGCCGCCATGCGGCAGACTTCAAGTCCGACTACCGCCGCGAGGAATCCATGGCCTCGGTCGGCGGCAAGCACGCCCTGTTCAACGCCATTCAGGTGCTGGTCGATCACGGCGATGAAGTGATCCTGCCGGTGCCCTACTGGGTGTCGTTCAAGGACATCGTGCGCTACGCGGGCGGAAACTGCGTGCTGCTGCAATCCGACGAGAGCCAGGGATTCCGGGTGACGGCGGAGATGATCGAGCGCCTGGTGACTCCCCGCACCCGGATGATCATTTTGAATTCGCCGTCGAATCCTTCGGGCGCGGTCATGTCTCCGAAGGATTTGAAAGCGGTGGTGCAACTGGCCGCGGAGCGCGGCATCTGGGTGCTGTCCGACGAGTGCTACGTGTATCTGAACTACACCGGCGAACAGTTTTCCGTGGGATCGCTGCGCGAGTACCGCGAGCGCATGCTGATCATCGGATCGCTTTCGAAAACTTATGCCATGACGGGCTGGCGGCTGGGCTATGCGCTGGGGCCGGCGGCGGTGATTGCGGCCATGCAGAAACTGCAAAGCCAGTCTACTTCGAATCCCACATCTATCGTGCAGAAGGCTGCGGTGGCGGCTTTGAACGGCCCCCAGCAGTGCGTCGAAGACATGCGCCTGGAATACATCAAGCTGCGCGACCACGTGGTCAAGGGACTGCGTTCCATTCCCGGGGTGCAGTGCACCCTGCCCGAGGGCGCGTTCTATGCCTATCCCAATATCTCGTCGTTCATCGGGCGGGGTGGCATAAAATCCGCTTCCGACGTGGCCGGCCGGCTGTTGCGCGAAGCGCATGTGGCAACCGTCCCCGGAGAAGGCTTTGGCACTCGCGAACACATTCGGGTTTCTTACGCCACCACCGTAACCGAATTGGATCGCGGACTGGAGCGCATGCGCAAATTCTTCGCCGCCCTGTAAGCCGGCGGCGCGGAAGATCCTCGGGCGGATGCCGGAGTTGCGATTCCACATGCATATCGCGTGAGCGCTCTCTATCCATTTTCGATGCAGCCGGCTTTCGACCCGCGGCCCTGGGGCACGCTCGATCTCTCTCCGATTTATCCCAACCACAAGTTCGAGGAGAAAATTGGCGAGGCCTGGCTGACCGGCGACGCCGGCAAAGTGGCGAACGGTCCTCTGAGCGGACAGTCTCTCGCCGATCTCAGCGCACAGTATGGCCGTGAACTGGTGGGCGATGCGGCGCCTGATCCCAAACGTTTCCCGCTGCTCCTGAAATTTCTCTTTCCCCACGAAAAGCTTTCCGTGCAGGTGCACCCGGATGATGAGGCGGCGCGTCGTGCCGGGCTGCCCTGCGGAAAGACCGAATGCTGGTACGTGGTGCATGCCCGGCCGGGCGCGCAAATTGCATTGGGCCTGAAACCGGGGATCAGCCGGGATCAGTTCGAACGCGCCATAGGCGAAAAACGCGCCGAGGAAGTGCTGAACTGGATCAACGTGTACGCGGGCGAAATGATTTACGTGACCGGCGGCACTGTGCACACGCTGGGTCCGGGCTCGATCATGCTCGAAACCCAGCAGCAGTCGGACACCACGTATCGCCTATACGATTACGGACGCCCGCGCGAGTTACATCTGCAGCAGGGGTTGGCGGTCATTAAGGAAAAGACCGGGGCAGGGAAAGTGGTCCGCCCCGCTCCTTCGACGTTGAATGGCGGGGCCAATCGCCGCGCACCCATGATTTCGTCGCCATACTTCGTGGTGGATATGTTTGAGTTGAAACGACCTCACTCGTTCCAGACCCAGGACGAAAGCGGCAAACGTTCGGTCCAGATCCTGGTGGCGGTGGAAGGTTGCGGAATCGTCGAAGCTTCCGGAGCCAACCCGGTTACACTGGCCCGGGGCGACGCCGTGGTGGTGCCCGCGGCGGTGGGCGAGTTTCAAGTGCGCCCGCAGTGGTCGGTGGAGTTTCTCAAGGCGTGGGTGCCGGGCGATGCAGTGCCGGAGCCGGAAACCAGAATGTAAGAGAGATTTCAGATTATAGATTTTAGATTGCAGATTGAAGCGAGGAGTTTCAATCCGCAATCTAGAATCTAAAATCTGCAATAGTTCCTACTCGTGTCCAAAGCCAATTTCCATCCCGTGATTCTTGCCGGAGGCCGCGGCACCCGCTTCTGGCCGTTGAGCCGGCAGCGTCGCGCTAAGCAATTGCTGGCGCTTGACGGGAAGCAGACCATGATCCAGCAGACCGTGGCGCGGCTGCTGCCGCTGTCCTCGCCCGCGCGTTTCTGGGTCATTACCAACGAGCATTTGCGGCGCGAGATC
>Ga0187821_10000066_pt1 | contig 17091 bp, 19 predicted proteins | sample NC_wetland_sal_i_20_FD_132442 | JGI IMG/M metagenome (GOLD analysis project Ga0187821, IMG submission 132442) | Wetland sediment microbial communities from Neuse River Estuary, North Carolina, USA - SourceSoil_1 | ecosystem: Environmental > Aquatic > Freshwater > Wetlands > Sediment | place...
ACTCAGTGGGGTCGGGCTTTCGAAGGGATGGGCCGAGTTCGCGTTGAAGAACCCTCCTCCAGCCGTTCCCAGATCCCGCGCGATCACCTGCGACGCAGCTGGGCCAACCGCGACCACCTGCTCGGTCCCCTCAAAGCGTTCGTTCAAATTCGCTTGACCGCCGGAGTCCGTGACCGGACGCTCATCAATTACGGATTGCAACCATGGAGTCGTCACGGAACCTTCGAGCGATTGAACGGCACCCTGAGAGACGAGCACGAGCGACGACACAACTGCCAGCGGCAGCAGGATGTAGAGAACCGTGCGGACCAGGTCCACCCAAAAATTTCCCACCGTGCGGATGCCCCGGCGGGCAAGCCCGCGAATCAGCGCCATCAGTACGGCCATTCCGGTCGCTGCCGACATAAAATTCTGTGCCGTCAATCCGGCCATCTGGGTGAAATGGCTCATCGTTGACTCACCGCCATAGGCCTGCCAATTCGTATTGGTGACGTAACTGGCTGCCGTATTGAAGGCGAGATCGGAGGAGAGTGGACCAAAGTGTTGCGGGTTGAGCGGCAGGTTCTGTTGACACCGCTGCAAAGCATAGAGAGCCATCATGCCAAACGCGCTAAATAGGAGGAGGGAGGCTGCGTACCTCTTCCATTCCATTTCCTCCTCACTACGCAGGCCGCACAGCCGATAAATTCCACGTTCGAGCGGGCCCAACACTGGCGAGAGTCCTGGTGGGCGTCCCTCATACACCCGAGCCATATACAAACCCAGTGGTTTCGTGAGCAGGAGAAGGACGGAGAAGAACAGCGTGATTTGGAGGAGGGCGTTCAATGTCATGTCGACCTGAAGTCGATTCTCACGGCTTATCAGCGGGGCCTTGTGTGGGGCGACGCACCTCGTTGCCTGGACGAATCCATCTCCACAACGACCAGATTAAGAGGGAGATAGCCCAGAGAGTGATCAGAAAACCGATGAGCAAGACCCACATGGTAACTCCGCGTGCTTCAGCGGCGCGCCGTCATTCTGCAGTGGGACCAGCAGTGCCGCCTCTCTGCATGACGAAGCCTGTGATAAAGACCATGATCCCCACCACTAGAAACAACATAGGTGCATCGGGCACGGTCGGGTCTGAAAAATGCCGCCAGTCCATCACACCAGCCAATGCAATCAGCGCAGCGCCGAGAATTTGAAGGAGCTTCCATCGTCGAGACAACCGCCGCGATACCACAGCGGGCTCTTCCTCCAACGACGCTTCTTTCTGGGGGTTGCGAATGAGCATGAGGCCAGTTCACAAGGATGATTGGCAAACGGTTCAGTGGGACAAGGCGTCGAGCGCGAGGTTCAACTCCAGAACATTGACTCGTGGTTCTCCGAGCAATCCGAACTGGCGTCCTTCTGTGTGCTGGGTAACGAGCGTTTGCACGGTGCTCTCATCCAGGCCTCGCGCGCGAGCCACTCGCTTTACTTGGTACAGGGCAGCAGCCGGACTAATGTGGGGGTCGAGCCCGCTTCCGGAGGCGGTGACCAGATCGACAGGTATGGGCGGGGCGTTGCCCGGATCTGCGGCTCGGAAGGCGGCCACTCTCGCTTTTACCGCCTCGATGAGCGCCGGGTTGGTGGGCCCGAGGTTCGATCCGCCCGAGGCAGCGGCGTTGTAGGGAAACGGCGAGGTCGCAGACGGACGGCTCCAAAAATATTCTGGTTTATCAAAATACTGTCCGATCAACTTTGACCCGATCACTTTGCCATTGTGAACGATCAAGCTCCCGTTCGCTTGCTCGGGAAAGAACAGTTGAGCCATTCCGGTTATCGCCAGCGGATAGACCAACCCGGTGAGAACCGTCAAGATCAGCAACATCGTCAGCGCCGGTCTTATTAGGTCTTTCATGTTCCCCTCAGATTAAATGCAACCCGACCAGAATCATGTCGATCAGTTTGATGGCGATAAACGGCACCACGATACCGCCCAAGCCGTAGATCAGCAGGTGACGCCGCAACAACGGGCCGGCGCCGATTGGGCGAAACGTAATTCCCTTCAAGGCGAGCGGAATGAGCGCGATAATGACCAGCGCGTTGAAAATGACCGCAGACAAGACGGCGCTCTGGGGAGTCGCCAACCGCATCACATTGAGCGCATTCAGCGCCGGATAGGTTGTGGCAAAGGCCGCGGGAATGATGGCGAAGTACTTCGCCACATCATTGGCGATGCTGAAGGTGGTCAATGCTCCCCGGGTCATGAGCAACTGCTTGCCGATTTCCACGATCTCGATGAGCTTCGTCGGGTTCGAATCCAGATCGACCAGATTGCCGGCTTCTTTGGCAGCTTGCGTTCCGGTGTTCATCGCAACCGCGACATCGGCTTGCGCCAGCGCTGGCGCATCGTTTGTCCCATCTCCCGTCATCGCGACGAGCCGGCCGCCGGCCTGCATGTCGCGAATGAGCTTGAGCTTGGCCTCAGGCGTGGCCTGCGCCAAAAAGTCGTCGACCCCCGCCTCCGCCGCCACCGCGGCAGCGGTCTGCGGATTGTCGCCGGTGATCATCACGGTCTTGATGCCCATGCGTCGCAGCTCGCCGAATCGCTCCTTGATCCCGCCTTTTACAATGTCTTTGAGAGCGATGACACCTAGCACGCTTGGACCCTCGGCCACGACCAGCGGTGTCCCACCCTGGATGCAGATGGCGTCTACGCTCGATCGGACCGCAACAGAAAATTGTCCCTCTCGCGCTGTGACGTAGGCCTCGATCGCATCGGCTGAGCCCTTCCTGATTTCCCGGCCGTTCAGATTGACGCCGCTCATGCGGGTTTGAGCAGTAAAGGGAATGAATGTGGCACCTAACTCGTGAATCTCGCGGGCACGCAGTCCATACTTCTCTTTCGCGAGCACCACGATGCTGCGGCCCTCCGGCGTCTCGTCCGCCAACGACGAGAGCTGAGCCGCATCGGCCAACGCCTGATCACTCACCCCTTCGGCCGGAAGGAAGGCCGTCGCCTGACGGTTGCCCAGCGTGATGGTGCCGGTCTTATCGAGCAGCAGCACATCCACATCGCCCGCCGCTTCGACCGCCTTCCCTGACATCGCGATGACGTTGGCCTGCACCATGCGATCCATCCCCGCGATTCCGATCGCCGACAACAGGGCCCCGATCGTCGTCGGAATGAGACAGACAAGTAAGGCGACCAGGACGGTGACGGTGACAGGCGAACCCTGACCGGCAGCCGCCACGCTGTACAAGGAAAAGGGCAGCAACGTGACAGTCGCGAGTAAGAAGATGATGGTCAGAGCCGCGAGCAGAATCGTGAGTGCGATTTCATTTGGCGTCTTCTGGCGTTTGGCTCCTTCTACCATGGCGATCATCCGGTCAAGAAAGCTTTCACCCGGGCTGGCGGTCACGCGAATAATGAGCCAGTCGGACAGGACTTTCGTGCCCCCCGTCACCGCGCTGCGATCGCCGCCGCTTTCCCGGATCACCGGCGCGCTTTCGCCGGTGATCGCGCTCTCATTCACCGACGCCACCCCTTCGATCACCTCCCCATCGGCTGGGATGTAATCCTTGGCCTCGACGAGGACGACGTCCCCCTTCTTTAGCTGATTCGCGGACACCACGCTGAAGGTATCGCGATGGTGAAACTTGCTGCTCGTCCCGACCACATAATCCGTGCCGGGCTCCACGCTCCCGAGCTTCTTTGCGGTCAGTTCTTGGCGCGCTCGCCGAAGCGAGTCTGCCTGAGCCTTGCCGCGCCCCTCCGCCATGGCTTCGGCAAAGTTGGCAAAGAGCACGGTGAACCAGAGCCACAGTGTGATGGAAAGTATGAAGCCGGCTGGAGCTTCTCCGGTCCCGACCAACGCCTGCACAAACAAGATAGAGGTCACGATACTGCCGACCCACACGACGAACATCACCGGATTCTTGATCTGGTGACGTGGATCCAGTTTGCGACAGGCATCGGAGATCGCATGTCGGATGATCTCCGGATCGAAGAGAGAGTGAGTCTTGTGGGTTCTCGCTTGTGTGGTCATAAAACCTAGGCTCCGCGATTCTCGTCCTGTCCCATCACATCAGCAAGTGTTCGATGATCGGCCCGAGGGCCAGAGCCGGCAGAAAGGTGAGTGCGCCGACCATGATGACCACGCCGATCAGGAGCGCGACAAAGAGCGGGGTATGAGTCTGCAACGTGCCCGGACCAGCAGGGACCAATTTTTTCCGCGCCAAAGACCCAGCCAGCGCCAGCGTCGGAATCGCGAGCCAGAACCGGGACATCAACATCGAGACGCCGCCCGTGATGTTGTAGAAAGGGGTATTGACGTTGAGCCCCGCAAATGCGCTGCCGTTGTTGTTACCTTGTGACGTGTAGGCGTACAGAATTTCGCTGAAGCCATGCGCTCCGGGATTCAACACCGATGACGTGCCGGCATCGGTGCTGACCGCGAGTCCTGTCATTCCAAGCACGATCATGGGCATGATCAGGATCAGCAACGAGGCCATCTTCATCTCGTACGGCTCGATCTTCTTCCCGAGATATTCAGGCGTCCTCCCCACCATCAGTCCAGCGACGAACACGGCGATGATGGCGAAGACAATCATGCCATAGAGCCCGGATCCCACTCCGCCAAACACCACTTCCCCGAATTGCATCAGGAAGAGCGGCACCAGTCCCCCCAAGGGAGTATAGGAATCGTGCATCGAGTTCACGGAGCCGTTTGAAGCGGCAGTCGTCGCAGCAGACCACAGGACGGAGTTGGCGATACCGAATCGCGTTTCTTTGCCTTCCATGTTCCCGCTAGCTTGGTCTCCGCGGGGATGCTGATCAATCTGCATTGCTGTGAAGGCAGGATTCCCTCTCTGCTCAGCCCACAGCCCCACAGAGATGAAACAGACCAGGAGAATCGTCATTGTAGCAAGGAGCGCCCAACCCTGACGGGTATCTCCGACCATGTGCCCAAACGTGTAACAGAGGGCCGCGGGAATGAGCAGGATCGCCAGAACCTCGAGGAGGTTCGACCAGGGTGTCGCATTCTCGAATGGATGGGCGGAGTTTACGTTGAAGAAACCGCCACCGTTGGTCCCGAGTTGCTTGATCGCAATTTGCGACGCGGCTGGTCCGACGGCAAGGATCTGTTCTGTCGCCGTCGAGGGCTCCGTTTTCGGTTGCCCCTGCTCATCCAGCACCGGCTGGCCGTTGGCATCCATAATCGGTTTGAAGTAGTTAGTTGGCTGCAACATCGTGGTGGTCTGATACGGGATGAAGGTCTGTACAACGCCTTGGGAGACCAAGAGCAGAGACAAGATGGCCGCGAGCGGCAGGAGGATATACAACGTTGATCGAGTCAAGTCAGTCCAGAAGTTGCCGATGGTCTGCATGCTGCGTCGCCCCAAGCCCCTGATCAAAGCAATAAGGATGGCCATTCCCGTCGCAGCCGAGACAAAGTTCTGCACCGTGAGTCCCAACATCTGTGTCAGATAGCTGAGCGTCGTCTCGCCACCGTAGGCCTGCCAGTTGGTATTCGTGGCGAAGCTCGCAGCCGTGTTGAAGGCCAAGTCCGGGGCCACGCCGCCGAGACCCTGTATATTAAGCGGAAGCCAGCCTTGGACCCGCTGCAAGACGTAGAGCGTGAGCATACCCGCGGCATTGAACACCAACATGGCCAGCCCGTAGGTCTTCCAGTCCATCTCATCAGTGCGTTGGATGCCGCCCAGGCGATAGATACCTCGCTCCACGAAACCGAGCACTCGGTCCAGGCCGCACGGTTGTCCCTCATAGACTCTGGCCATGTACCAGCCGAGCGGCTTGACCAGAGCCAATAGGACGAAGAAGAAGAGACCGATTTGCACGAGACCGTTCATCACGATCAAAACCACTCCGCCTTCAGCAACGCAATCATGAGATAGATCAACAACCCCAATGACAGAATGCCGCCGAGCACGTACATCGCGTTCATGGCCGTGTTCCCTTTTATAGTCGATCCAGTACCGAGATCAGCCAGCCCGAAAGAAGGAAAAAGCCGACTGCCAAGGCAATAAATACAATGTCCATTGATGTATTCCCTTGCCGGTTATATAGCCCTTCTCGTGTACGTCACGCCGCTTGCTTCGGCTTTTCGTTTCCTTGATGTCCCCGAGCATGACGGAGGGCCTTGAGCTGCTGGAGCGCTTGACGCAGTTCTTGTTTGGTCCTGAAATGATGGGCTTCCCTTGGCCCCCGGGACGCCGAGGCGGGAACAGCGGGCTCATGGGCTCTTGGTAGCCTTGCGCTGCACAAAGCTCGGAGACTCTCGAACGCTTGCATCAGTGCCTGATTCATAGTCATGGCAGCCTCGCTCGACCAGTCGGGGGAGCGCTCTGTGCCTGTCCATGACATAGCAATTACTCCGTTAAAATACTGTTAAGATCGATGCGTATTCGGTAAGAATGCCGTCAAATCAGTCCGCTTTAGCCAACCGGTCGCCGGCAGCATATGAAGTATAGGTACGTCGCCCACGCTGAAGACTCGCCACATCGCCGCTCGATTAGCGCGGCCAGTACATGATTACCGCGACGCCGAGCAGACAGATACACCCGCCTAGAAGGTCATAGCGGTCAGGCTGAATATGATCCACGCTCCAACCCCACGCGATTGACAGGACCACAAACCAACCGCCGTAGGCAGCATACACGCGTCCGAAGTGAGCTGGCTGATAGGTCGGGACGATGCCGTAAAGACACAAGAGCGCAGCTCCTAACAGACCGACTGCCCAATGCGTTCCGTTCCGCCACCATTGCCAGACCCAATAGCCGCCTCCAATTTCACAGAGTCCTGCTACGAAGAAGAGCGCCATTGAGTTAAAGACCGCTTGCATGTTACCTCCGTTCGTCCCTTCTGTCATTCACAGCAGTAAGTGCTCCACGGCGCACCTTGAGTGTTGCCTGTATTTTTGTCCGATACCGTTGATCTGCTCGAGGCAAACAGTTACAAGCGAAGGATCAGAACCACTGCCGCCGTGAACTGATCCCTGCGGGTACCAAGATCGTACGGCGTGACATGACTCCAACTATGTTCGTATCGAATCTCGGGCGGCCAAGCATCTCATTCGACGACAGTGGGCCCACCCGACGAACGTCCCAGGATTGCACCGGCATTGATTATGATGCCTTTGGAAAGAGATATTCCAGTTCGAACCGATGATGCTCGCTAGAAAACCATGCAACTCAGTCTCAAAAGGAGACTCGAACCAGCGTGGGCTCCGTCAAGAAGACATTTCAAAAGAAAGGATGGGGCGGACGTGCAGCATGCGTGTCCTTGTCCATGAGCACCTCCCAGGCATGCCCTTGTGTACGCCACTCGCCATTTTCATACACAAGGTAGTTCACCTCCTCAAACCAACTATCGATGCTGACTCGTTTGCCGGTCCGGTTGGACACCCCCCAGAGGCTTCCTGTGCATGTGACCTGGGCCTTGGGAGGAATTGTATCGGCCTGGACCACAATTCTGGAAAATACATCCGTAATTGAGAGATCGTGATACTCCTGGAACAGATTTTTCCACACACTTCGCAACGTGACCGCATCGAAGCCCTGATGCTTATAACTTTTTGCATAGAGCTTCATCACGCCATCTACATCGCCCTGAGAGACTGCTTCTTCTGCCTTCTTAAACGCCGAGATGATCTCGTCCACCGTCTTCTTCTCCGCTTGGATGTCGGCATTATGCGCGATGTAAGTGCCGCTGAGATCCGGCATCGAAGGACCTAAACCGAAGAAGTGACACCCCTGAAGCCCCACACCCAATACGAGGAAGGTTCGGATTGTCGCTGGTCCTATTCCCTGCCGCATGGCCCCCTCCTTCGCCACTTTGGCCATCATGGTTCTTCCAGAGATCACTGCCGCCGGCCCAATGACCGAGCCACGGTACGACTTATGATGCCCTCGGTAAAAGGTATTCCTGTTCAAACTGACGGCGCTCGCTGGAAAACCCCCACCCGAGCGCCAATGCTTCTGCCCTCTCGTCCTGAGCTGGCGTCGCATTCGCCTTGTGTCGCCAGGACTGATTGGGTTCAGAGAGCACACGGCCAAGCTCTCGGGCAAGGATCCAGCGCACAGCTTCATCTGAAAGCGTGTCGAGACAAGCGGTATAGAGTGTGACAATCCACGCTTCCTCAGATTTGAACTGCAGCTTGGCGGCACAGGCGACGGCAGGCTGTCCTTGCGCCAGATGCAGCGTCTCTCTGGACTCTTCAAGTCGTACCACGCGGTCCCCATGCCACCCAGAAGGCAATCGAGACAGAACCTCGTTCGCCAGACACTGATATCGTGCCGAAAGAGCCATGGAGATATTGTTGTTATTCATGGAAGCCTCCTCGTGCTCGTGTACCACTAAACTGTCTGTCAATTTAGAATCGGAACGTCATATCGACACCGATCATGAGCATGTCCTTCTCCGTACCGAGGTCAAACGCCCCTCTGTTGAAGTTGCGATAGTAGCCGGCTTCGGGGCGAATCATGGCCACATCGTTAATCTGGTGGCTCAACCCGAGGGTGCCGCTGTAGTAGTGGCCCGCGAAGCCGGCCCGCATCCCTCGCTCATCCCGCCACCATTCATTTCGGACCGTGATATAGTCCCTCTTCGAGACCTGAAAAACCGTATAGTTCACAAACCCATAGGCCAATGACGTGCCCGGCAGCTCTGCTCCTATTCCTCCCCCTCCGCCAAAGGACCTCGCCGGACCGATGCTTGGCGTACCGCCGACCACTGCGTCCACCTGCCACATGTAATACCCTTCGAGCTTCGTAATGATCTCCCTCGTGAACGCATGCTGCCAGGTGCCGACCACGTAGTTGAAGTTGTCGTGACCGGCTGGCTGGCCATCCACATCGAAATGGCGGAACCTGGCATTGTTGATGTTGTTCAGAACGAGGTATACGGAATCCTTGTTGTCCAAAGACACCCATCGGATGCCGAACATCCCTGTCGCGATGGCCCCCTGATACCAGGGAGCCATGTCCGTCCCCGCATGAATAGCCGCCTGAACCATCCATTGTTGATTGAGCATTAAGGTCGCCATCGCGCCCGTCTGGGTGTAGGTGTCAAAGGTAAACAGAATCGAGTGCGTCCCCATATAGTTATCCGGCGCAAACTGCGTTTCGATATCCGGGCAGGCAATCCAGCGCCCGATCCGCAGCGTCAGGCCCTGGGCCACCCAAGGGATGTACGTGTCGACGTACATCTCCGTGGGATCGAAGCCATACAGGAAATTGTGTTTCAACAATTGGTTGCTGAACCAACCTCCTGCCGTCATATAACGGTAGTCGATGCCGTAGAGGGCCGTGGCCCGGAATCCCACGTCAATGTGATCGGTCTGGACCGAATCCACCTCACGCTCGAGACGAAAGACGGCTTGGTTCAGCACAATGGAATTCGGAACGATCCAATAGGACGTCGGCATATTCGAATTTTTGTTGGTGCTCCAGTTGTAGGACCCGTTGATCCAGCCGTAGCCCTTGATCCGGCTGGCCCTGATGGCATCTCCAAACGGCCCCTCGTTGGTCGCTCTCATCAAGGGATATTCCTTGGTGCTGTATGGGACGCCGATAAGCGGATACCCCTGGTATTCTGAACTAGGAAACGGCGGCGCATCCCACGGGGAGGGCAATGCTCGACGCGGCAACTCTTCCCCAGCTGGAGCCGTTCCCTTGAATTCGTCCACATACGCATTGAACAGTCTTCTAAAGAACCAAGGCCGTTCTTCCTTCTTACCCGTCACCGAGAGATCCGGCTGCGCCGGCGGTAGTGAACCAGGTTCCTGAGAACTGCCCAGCAGCAACGGAGATGATCCCGGTTCCGGGTCGGCCGGGGAAGCCAACGGAACCTGTAGAGAGGCTGGTGGAGACGCGGTCTTGGTGTCCGAACCTATGGGGTCTTGTGCAGACACCAAAGCCGGCAATACCCACAACAGGAGCCCAAACAACCAACTTGACTGTCTCCTCCATGCCATCATCACCAGCCTCCGTATCTTTCTGCGACCCTTGTCGCGTTGAGAACAAGCTTATACAAGCTCGCATCAGGACGGCGTGAAACCGGACATGGAGAGTGTAAAAACGACATAAAATCGGTGGCTCGGAGGCAAGAAGAATGCTCAGGAAAGGAGTCCGCAGGAAGAGTCTCACCGAATGATTTCGGTGGAGGCAGGCGAAGTCATGGTGCGTTGGATAGGACCTAGCTACGGAGAATCGTAGGTCCACAGAATGGCAGCGATCAGCAGATGTTGTGCTTGCGTGAGGCCGAGCACGCCGGGGCTAGTTTCCCCTCCCTTGAAAAACCCGCCTTGCGACATTGTCGAATCATCGTACCGATACTCCAGCCGCAATCTTGTGGTGGTTGTGGCGACGGGCAGCGTATATTCCAGCGTCGTCGTGACGGCCTTAATGAATTGTTCGGCCCCGGTTAACCTTCCGTTGGGATCCCAATAAAATTCTGGTCGAACTCCCACTGCCCAGGGCCCGGCAATATGCCACCGAGTGTACAGTGCCGCTCCCGTCCAGAATGTTCTCGGAGAACCCGGTTGCTGGGCGGAATTTTCTGTGCCGATGTCATAGGACAGCGCGATGGTCAGATCATCGCGCTTCCATTCGACAATGCTGTCAGAAAAAAATCGCCAGTATTTCAGATCTGTATTGCTTTGGTCTGGACCATAATAGAAGTTCTGGGTCAACGTGAGTTGTGGGCTGGGCATCCAGCTGACTTGAGTTCCGTAGCTTGGCACATTGTTCGGCCGCGAGAGGTAGCTGTACCCGTTGATCACGTACAGTACATGTGTGACGTTCTCGCTCAGATGATATTGGGCACTGACACCCATCATGAAATAGGGAGAGTAATCCGGTAGATACGTTCGAGTGTAGTTGAAATTGTCTTTTGCGTAGAACGACTCATAGCCGATGAAACTCTTGAAGAGCCCGGCGGTCAGAGTAAGGCCCGTGCCGACAGGAACCAGATATGATGCGTTCGCACTAGAGAAATGCTTGAGCGTGTCAGCGCCGGCCAGCGGCCGGTCACGGCCAGGAATTTCTTGCGGGACTTGCCTATTCGGGTCGTAGCCGCCTTGAACTCCTAGCTCCAAACCCCAGCGCGACTCCTCGTTGGCATCCTTCCTCACATAGGCCAGTGCCATGTTCGGCGCCAGTCTGTTCACGCGAGGTGTCGTGGCTTTGCTCCGCCAATCCTGGTTCTCCGGAAAATTGAAGTCAATGGGATAACTCAAATCCAGATAGACACCATACTGCCATGACGATTTGAACAGTGAGGACAGACTTAGCCCCGTCGAGGCCTCTTGTGGCTGCGATACGGACGTGGCACCTTCCTCGGCGAAGGCCGGCAGGATCACAACTGCTATCATCACGAACAGCCACAGACACTCGCAGCATGTCAGAAGCATTCTTGTCGAAACACGCTGTCTCTTCACTTTAATCCCGTCTCAGTCCAAGGCCTTGCTGTGCGACACGATACTTTCTCGCATGATTTGAGGAAGGCGGTTGAGTACCTCGTGCCTCGCTTGTGATCGGTGATCACGATCCGCGCTGAGGAGGTTCGGTACCCGTCGGCAAGCTCGTCGTGAGTGATAACATAACTGTCAAAACGCCTGTAGTAGTGCCCGGAAGGCAATACGCTTTTGGGTCCGTTATCCGCTCACACGCGTTCACATCGATCTATGGTGAGTAAAAGAAAGGGCTCACTGGGATGGACTAGCGAGCACACACCACATGCGACGGGTGCCTGATTTTTGATCGGTCACCGGTTCGCCGCTGAAGAAGCTGATTTGCCAGGCGACGATGTCGTCCTTTGGGTCTGGGGTAGCGGTCCAATAGATTTCGGACTTGATGTTGGAGAAGGGATGTCCCGCCGGCAATGCGGGATCATGTTGAGATGAATCGATCAAGGTCTTAAGTTCGTCGACCGACGGCGCGCGCCAGCCGGATTTCCCGCCGCTCGTTTTCGTCGCGCAACGGGCCACAGAGGCACTCCACACATCGTGGACGCGATCCGGCTCTTGTTCCCAGATGAGACCGGTCTGGTTATCCTTTACCCCAACCCCGTCCAAGACCAATGTAAATCGAGCCGGAGAGTCGGCCCCTGCCACGACTCCATATAACGCAATGCAAGTGATACCCGCCGCGAGCACAAGAGCTCGAGCTATGCGTGCCATCATCGCCCTCCTCGTCAGGAAGATAGCCGTATCCTAAGAGAGTCGCACAGACGGCGCAAGCGGGACTGGTCAGGAGAAGATCCGGCGGTGTTGTCGGAATAAGAGGAGTCCGCCCCAAAGAAACGACACCACCATGAGCAGGATGCCAACGTTGTAACACAGATGCGCGATGCGATGATCGTACGGGAGCCAGCCAAGCATACCCAGAATGTTCTCCCAATCGTGTCCATCCGTTTCCTTGCCTGTGACGCCACCCAACAGCATTAGATCCAGCGCCCGGGCATCGTTGACGTACGGAGCGATGTCCATGAAATTTTCCGCCGTCCACCAGAGAGCCACCGAGGCTCCGAACGGATCGCGAGTCTTGATGAGGAACGTCGCGAGACAGACGATCGGCATGAGGATCTGACCCAGCGTCCCGCCGAGAAACATCATGAACCTGCCAAAGGGCATGAAGAGGAGGTGGCCCGCTTCGTGGAACGGCAAATTGATGAGGTGAAGGAAAGACTCTCCCGTGTAGTTCGTTTCAAGGGGCGTCGTGATGAATCTCCATCCCCACCATAATAGTACAAGCAAGATCAGACTACGGCCGGCGAAGGTTAGTGAATCGTCTGTCTGATCCGGCTCGACAAACCACTCATTGGCGAGTACTACCCACCGCGGACGGATCGGGATCGACGCTTGATGCTGAACCTGAACACTCGTGTCTATCGGTCGGTACTTGGCAAACACTATTCCGCACTTCGGACAGTCCACTGCCCCATCTTGTTGTTCAAACTGACACTTGGGACAAACAACTGTCGCTGTCGGTGGCGATACCATACCTCACCCTACGAAGGAAGGCGAGATTGGGCAAGGATTTGCCTAGATTCCTACGGCGGATTGGAGGGGACACATTAATGGAAGGAAAAGGGAACTGGGGCAAACGTAACGACAAACACAATGAACGCGAACCAGCCCACGAGGATTCTGCCGGTCCCTAACGGAAGCTGTGGATTACGGACTGGCGGATGACCCAATCCCCAGAGACCCGCCATGAATGCCCACACGAACCACCCGGGCCAGCCGACAAATCCCAACACGATCAACACCGGCACGATGGCAAACGCCATGGTCCGCTGCCGAGACCCCCAGAGCGCATAGGCGACGTGGCCTCCGTCCAGCTGCCCGATCGGAATGAGGTTGAGCGACGTCACGAAGAGTCCAAACCAGGCGGCGAACGCGATGGGATGGAGCAATACATCCGCTTGCGGCGGGAGCGATCCAATGATGATCCACGAGACAAATTGCAAGAGGAGCGGCTCGCCCAATTGCAGACCGAAAGTCGAGGTTCGATCTACGACTGTGGAGAGCTTGAGACCGATGACCAGCGCAACGACCGCCACGGCGAACCCGGCCAACGGCCCGGCCACACCGATGTCGAAGAGGGCGCGGCGGTTCATGATAGGCCCGCGCATGCGGATGATCGCCCCGAACGTGCCGATAAAATGTGGAGGCCCTGGAATAAACAACGGCAACGAAGCCGGTACACGATGGATTCGAGACAATAGATAATGGCCGAATTCATGCGTGACGAGGATGGTCAGGAGCGTGGCCGCGAAGGGAATCCCGCGCCAGAGCGAGTCGGGAGAGTCGAGGAGGAACTGCAACGGCCCACGCACCGGGCCGGTATGGGTCTGATAGGCGCCGGCCCAGAGCGTGGTAAAGATCGTGGTGATGAACAGACCGATGGGCAGAATATAGTCCGAGAAGGGTCTGTCTTCGATCTCCTCGTCTTGCGAGAGATCTTGCGCCGCCTCATATGGTCGGCCAAGAATCTGGATATCTTCCCTGCGAATCAGTTGGTCGGGATGCTGCTGAGAGCGATCCATGATGCGTCCATCTCACTGATCGATAGCGAATGGGTTATGCTCGATCTCTTCCTTCACTGTAGTCGCCGGGCCGTGGCCCGGCAGCAACACGCAACCCTGTGGTAATTTCAACACGCGCTCCCGCACCGAGTCCAGATGCGTCGCGTAGAGCGTGGACGGGCAAGATCTCCCGATCGACCCGGCAAAGAGCGTGTCGCCGACGAAACAGACCGGCTGCGATTGCGAGTCTGTCACATAACAGATTCCGCCCGGCGTATGGCCCGGCGTGGTCATGCAGCGCACCGTTCGCCGCCCGACGGTGAGCGCTAATCCATCGCTGGGGCCGGCGAGTCGATCCTCTGATGGACGCCAGTGCAGGAGCGTCACATCGCCCGATCCAAGATAGACCGGCACAGCCCACCGTTTCAGCAACTGTTGGATGCCATCTGAATGGTCCGAGTGACCGTGAGTGAGACAGATTCCCACAAGACGCAGGTGGTGCGACTCCAGGAACTCGATCATCGCCGGAGCATTGTACGCGGTATCAACGAGAAGGGCCTCACCAGCATCATGGACAACATAGCCCTTCACCGCGTAGCCGTTCACATCGCCGTGCACGGTTTCGATTCCCGTCAGCGGCAGCGTGGGCTGGGGCATCCACTTGTCGAGCACGATGTGCTCGAGCGGGCCCAACCGGAGGCCCAGCGTATCGGCAAGCGCCCGCACTTCTGCACGATCGCGAGGTTGGTCGCCCCGCTCAAGCGCCGTGATGTCCGCCCCGGGCAACCCCGTCATCCTCGCCAGGTCGGGTACGGACAGATTCTTCCCTGCCCGTGCCTTCTTGATGATGTCGCACAAATCGTCTTCGAGCGGCATGAACAGGCTTTCAGCAGTTAGCTTTCAGCTATCAGCTTTAGTCTTTGGCAGCGAATAAGCGTCATTAACCTCTCCACAGGAGGATGTGGCAGGGCCAGCGCTGGCTTCACCGGAGTGGCGGGGCCCCGCCCGGCGTTCAGAGAAGGAAAGCTGGTACTGACCACCGACCCGTGGTCATCAGACCACGGCGAAGGGAATACCAGAAGGTTTCCACTCTGGAGCGCCGAGGAAGGGGCGCCATGCGAGGTGAGGAGGCGATGCACCCTGCCATATCCTCCCATTAGCTCTCCGGAGCTAGCTTAATCTCTTTGGCGTCGCCAAAACTCGAGAGGACTTTCGGCAGCGCTTCGCCCATTCCAACGGCCACGATCGTGAGCCGGTCCGGGTGCCAGTGCTTCTTCGCCGCAGCCAGGATCTCTTCCTTCGTCAGCTTCACCACACGTTCGCGCAGTTGTTGGAGAAAATCTTTGGGCAACCCGTCGTACTCCAGTTCGACCAACCGATTTACAATGGCCGACGGGCTCGCGAAGGAGAACACGAACGAATTCACATACGCTTCTTTCGCTTCTTCCAGTTCCTCGTTCGTCACCGGCTCGGTCCGCATCCGTTCCATGTTCGCGACGAACCGCTCGATGACCTCCTGTGTCGACGGCAACTTCGTTTCGGCTCGCATGAGCCAGACACCTTGATCGTGGACTCCGGCGTTCAATCGGCTGCCGACCGAATAGGCCAGCCCTCGCCTGGTCCGCACGTCGTTGAAGAGGCGACTCCGGAATGAACTGCCACCGAGAATGTCGTTGGCGATCGCCAATGCGACGTAGTCCGGATCGTTCTCTTTGATCGAGAGGTGGCCGACGCGCAAATGCGTCTGCGAGGTCTCCTTGTTGATGAAGCGGATGGTTCGACGGCCGCCGATTGGCTCGGGCGCATCCGCGATCATGAGCTCCGGCACCTCTCCTTTCTTCCAGTCGCCGAACGCGTCGCGCAGCGAGGCCAGCATGGCCTGCTTGTCGAAATCCCCTGTGACACCGAGGATGATGCCGTTCGGATGAATCGTCCGTTGGTGAAATGCCGCCACGTCGTCGCGAGTGATGCGCGTGATGGACTCAATCGTGCTCTCGCGCGCGGTCGGATGATCCGGCCCATACAGGACTTTGACAAATTCTCGACTGACAACTGCGCCCGGACTATCCTGCCGCCGGCGAATTCCCTCGATCGCTTGCAATTTGGCCAATTCGAGCCGGGCCGGTTCAAACGCAGGGCGGCGAACCAGCCCCGCCAGGATCGCGAGGCCTTTCTTGAAATCCTTCGCCAGGACGTCGAGCGAGGCGCTCCCGGATTGCCGGCCGATCGCAATATTGAGCGACGCGGCAACCTGCTCCAGCTCTTCGTCGACCTGCTCCGACGAGAGGCCGCCGCCGCCGCCTGTTCGCATGACCGATCCGGTGAGTGCCGCCAGACCGACTTTGTCTGTCGGATCGAGCCAGCCGCCCGTTCGCACGGTCGCGGAAAGACTGATCAACGGCAGTTCATGGTCCTCGAGAAGATAGACGACCATTCCGTTTTCGAGCACGACGCGGTCGGCGTCGGGAGGTGTGAATTCGACCGGCTTGAACTTCATCTGCCGTGGGTCGCCAAGCGCCATGTCGCCGGCACAGGCATCCAGCACCGGAACGAGCAGCAACATCACGATCGCGCCGAGAATAATTCCGCGACGGCTGACGCGCAACGCTTCGCGCTTCGCACTATTCATCGCGTCACCTCGTTTCCTGAGACCGCCGCCACTTTCCTGTCCGGTTGCTTTTTTACCAGCAAGGCCACCGTCCGATTCGACTTCGTGAAATACTGGGTCGCCACTCGCTGGATATCCGCCGGCTTCACCGCAGCAATTTTGTCTCGCGATCTCAAGGCATAGCGCCAGTCGCCGGCCACGGTTTGAAAGAGCGCCAGCTGGGACGCCAAGCCACCGTTGGATCGAAGGGCTCGGACTAAATCGGCATCGAGATTGTTGATCACTTTTTCGAGTTCCTTTGCCGAAACAGGCTGGGTTTTCAGCCGTTCCAATTCTTCATAGATCGCGGCCTCGACCTCCGCCGTCGTGTGGGGCGCCAGGGGCGTGGCCGTGAGAATGAAGAGGTTCGGCGCACGCACGCCGGGGTAGTTCGCATCCGAACCGATCGAGGCGGCCAGCCGTTTCT
>Ga0187821_10000067_pt1 | contig 17085 bp, 13 predicted proteins | sample NC_wetland_sal_i_20_FD_132442 | JGI IMG/M metagenome (GOLD analysis project Ga0187821, IMG submission 132442) | Wetland sediment microbial communities from Neuse River Estuary, North Carolina, USA - SourceSoil_1 | ecosystem: Environmental > Aquatic > Freshwater > Wetlands > Sediment | place...
CAGGTCGGTGCCGGTCATTTCGGCGGGGCGATTCTGGCCGAGGATGCCAAGGAGCGTGGGTGCGATGTCGCGCAGAGCGCCGCCGGATTTCAGCTGCAGCTTTTCGTTTTCGGTGACAAGGATCAGCGGAACCGGATTGGTGGTGTGGTAGGTGTGAGGACCGCCGGTGACCGGGTCGATCATGGTTTCGGCGTTGCCGTGATCGGCGGTGATGATCCAGGCGCCGCCGCGGGGTTTGAGGGTCTGAAAAATGGTGGCGAGGCCGGCGTCCACCGCTTCGACGGCTTTGATGGCGGCTTCGAGTTTGCCGGAGTGGCCGACCATATCGGCGTTGGCGTAATTCATGATGATGGCGTCGAAGTCGCTCTTTTCGATGGCGTTCACGACGGTGTCGGTGATGCCTTGCGCGGACATTTCCGGCTTCAGATCGTAGGTAGCAACTTTCGGGGAGGGAACGAGGATGCGCTCTTCGCCGCTGAACGGCTTTTCGACGCCGCCGTTAAAGAAATAAGTTACGTGCGCGTATTTTTCTGTTTCCGCGGTGCGCAAGTTTTTGTAATTCAAGTCGGCAAAAACCTGCGCGAGGATTTGTTCGAGCTTGTCGGGTTTGATGACGGATTGCAGCCAGGGCCAGTTTTTGTCGTACTGGGTCATGGCCACGTAGGAAAGATTTTTCGGGCGCTTGGGATCGACGAATTTGTCGAAGTCGGGCGCGGCGAGCGCGTAGGTCATCTGGCGGGCGCGATCGGCGCGGAAGTTATAGAAGATAACAGCGTCATCGTCGTGAATGAGACCGACAGGTTTTGCCGATGCGCCGTCGCCTTCGGTGATGACGACCGGCTTGACAAATTCGTCGGTGACGCCAGCTTCGTAGCTGGCGTTTAGCGCGGCGACAGGATCGGAAGTGTGAGTTTCGGCTTCGCCGTGGACCAGCGCGTTGTAGGCGAGTTGGATGCGCTCCCAACGGTTGTCGCGGTCCATGGCGTAGTAGCGGCCGACGACAGTGGCGATTTTGCCGACGGCCAGCTCGCGCATTTTCTGCTGCAGCTGCTGGACGAAGTCGCGGCCGCTGTGCGGAGGAGTGTCGCGGCCATCCATGAAGCAATGGACGAAAACGTTTTCGACTTTCTGCTGCCTGGCCATTTCGAGCAGCGCGAATAAATGCTGGATGTGGGAGTGCACGCCGCCGTCGCTCAGCAGACCGAGGAAGTGCAACTGGCGCTGACGGCCGCGTTCCATGGCTTGCTGGAACAGCGGAACCTGATCGAGAGTTTTGTTGGCCAGCATCAAATCAATTTTGGTGATGTCCATATGGACCACGCGGCCGGCGCCGATATTCATGTGGCCGACTTCGCTGTTGCCCATCTGGCCGTCGGGCAGGCCGACGGCAGGCCCAGAGGTAGCAATCAGCGTGTTGGCAAAATTTTTGATCAGGTGGTCGTAGGTGGGCTTGCGTGCGAGCGCGATGGCGTTGCCTTTGGTTTCGGCCCGATAGCCCCAGCCATCGAGGACGGTCAATACGATTGGTTTTGGTCGAGTGGTCATAGCGGAACAGAATACCACTCCAGTTTTAAGTTATAAGTTCTAAGTGTTAAGTCAGAGGGTTTCCATTACCGTTTTGCGGTTATCCGTCGAAGGAGGGCGAACCCGATTCGGTTATCGGACCAAGTCGCGGGCGGCCTTTTCCGTACAAGCTCCGTTCTTTCGAAAGTTCAACGATTTCAAAATACCGTTCCAGAAAATCGTGATCGATGGTTCGTTCGTATTTGCCTTCATCGTTGACAAGCCATATGCAGTCGAGGCCATCCTGCCAACTGTAATAGCCAATCCGAAATCTCTGCCCGACGCCGCTACCTCTATACGCCCGTGGACGCTTTCTCCAAAGAACAATCGAAGAGGGCCGAATGGGTGTCGGAAACGAATATTTCTTAGTGGGACGGGAGCTGAAGGGCACCAACGCCTTACCGTGTTTTTGTTTTTTTACGGCTTTCACGTGGTTTCCGTTTGCGTTTAGCCAGCTGCGAATTCGCGGAGCGCGGCCAGGAGGCGGTCCACCTCGGATGAGGTGTTGTAGTGGACGAGACCGACGCGGAGGACGCCGCCTTGCGGTTCGACGCCGAGGCGTTCGGTGAGGTTGAGGGCGTAGAAGTTGCCATCCCAGGTGAAAATGCCGCGGTCCCCGAGAGAAGTCGCGGCGTCGAGCGGAGTGCCTTTAGCGAGCCGGAAGGAAACGGTGGAGCAGCGTTCGTGGAAACGTTGCGGGTCGGTGATGCCAAAAAAACGCAGGCCGGGAATGGCGAGAAGGCCTGCGATGAGTTTGGTGACCAGCGCGCGTTCGTAAGCAACGGTGGAGCGATAGGCAGCGAGGAGCGCGGAACGACGATCTTGCGCGGACGGATCGCAGCGGCGGCCGAGTTCGGCGAGGTATTCGACGTCGGCGCGGATTCCGGCGATGAGTTCCTGGACTTGCGTGCCGGTTTCCCAGCATTCGGGGACGGTGTCGGTGGCGGGACGGACTTTGTAGGGTTTGAACTTTTCGAGGAGATGCTTTTTTCCGTAGAGCGTGCCCATGTGCGGGCCAAAGAATTTATAGGGCGAGCAGACGAGGAAGTCGCAATCTAGAGCTTTGACGTCGATCGGGCCGTGGGGCGCGTAGTGAACGGCGTCAATGAAAATCATGGCACCGGCGGCGTGGGCGAGCCTGGTGATTTCGGCGACGGGATTGATGGTGCCAACAATGTTAGAGGCGTAGCCGACGGCGACCAGTTTCGTTTTTGCGTTGAGCTTGGATTTCAGGTCGTCAAGATCGAGGGTGCAGTCGGATTCGCGGATGTCCACTTTGCGAATGACCACGCCTTTTTCGGCGAGGGCAGCCCAAGGAGAGAAGTTGGCGTCGTGATCGAGGGTAGTAAGAAGGATTTCGTCGCCGGGGTGGAGTTCGCGGCCGATGGCGCGGGAAAGGGCGAGGGTGATGGTGGTCATGTTCTGGCCGAAGACGACTTCGTCGGCGGCACAGTGGAAGAAATCGGCCATGGCGGCGCGGGCGTCGGCGATGATCTGGTTGGTACGGCGGCTGGTGAGGAAGGCGCCGTAGGTGTTGGCGTTGGCTTCGAGAAAATATTTTTGCACGGCGTCCATGACCTGGCGTGGGACTTGCGTGCCGGCCGGGCCGTCGAGAAATGCGGCGGAGTGACCGCTGATCTGAAGCTGAAGCGAGGGGAACTGATGGCGGACCCAGGCGATGTCGAAGGAGTCGGAAATGGTTTCGTGCAAAGCGGGTGTGCTCATTTGTTCTCGCGTGATCGAAGTGGAGGAGCTGAAAAATCAGTCCCTCAGGGCTCGAGCCCCGAATCAGGCCTGGCGGTTTTTGCGGAGCTAAAGCTGCGATCCCCGCAGGCAAATCAGCCATGGCTAGTTTCTCACAGTCGCGCGAGGCGGAAAAATGCCGGCGTGATAGCATGGTCGAGATTCGTTCAGACATGCCGAGCCGGCGCCGGCTAAAAATCAAACGAGCAGCCGTAGGTGATGTCCAGGCCCGATTGGTAGGGGCGGGCTGACTCCGCGCCGCGTTTCATCCCGGGAAAACCATGCCAGACAATGCAGCGATGTCCGACCGGACGCGGATTGTGCGCGAGCCGCAGCGAGCGGTGTATGACCGCGAGGTAATTTACAAGATTCTGGATGAGGGGTTGGTCTGCCACGTGGGGTTCACGGCGGACGGGCAGACCTATGTGATTCCGACGATGTACGCGCGGGTCGGCGATGCGATTTATTTTCACGGGTCCGCGGCCAGCAGAATGTTGCGTGGCGTGGCGACCGGGCTGAATGTATGCGTGACGGTGACGCTGGCGGACGGGCTGGTGCTGGCGCGGTCGGTGTTCAACCATTCGATGAATTACCGGTCGGTGGTGGCGCTGGGAAACGCGGTGATCGTAGATGCGCCCGATGAAAAGCTGGGGGCGCTGCGGGCGTTCACGGAAAAGATTTTGCCGGGACGATGGAGCGATGCGCGGCGGCCGAACGAAAAGGAACTGAAAGCTACAAGCATTTTACGGCTGCCATTGAACGAAGTGTCAGCGAAGGTGCGGGAAGGAGACGTGGAAGACGATGCGGAGGACTATGCGCTGAAGGTGTGGGCGGGGATTGTGCCGTTGCGGCTGGTGGCGGGGGAGCCAGTGCGGGATGCGCGGTGTGATGAGGGGATTGCTACGCCCGAGTATGCGAAGAGGTTTCAGCGGTGAGTGCGCGAAGTCATCAGTTGCCAGTCGTCCGTTGTCCGTAAGAGAAGAGATGTAAGGAAGTACCGGAGCGAAAGGTCGAAAAGAGGAGCGGGAAGTAACGGCTATAAGGCGGGGTGAACAGCGCGGAGGAAGTCGGCTAAGAGGCCGTAGGCGGTGGCTTCAATGCCGGGGTTGTGTTCAACGATGGAGAAGTTGAGGACGTCGAGGTCGAAACGGAGAGCAGAGCTGGTGCCTTCGAGATTGGCGAGCGGATCGGTAGCGAGAAGAAGTTCGGGGCGGACGGTGCACTCGACGCCGGCGCCGCGGCGTTCGGCCCGGCAGACCAGTTTGTAGCGCATGCCGGCGGCGCGAACGCTGCGGATTTTTTCGGTGCTGAGGTCGCGGACGCCCGTTCTTTGGACCTGGTCTAGCTTTACGGGAATGCCCATCAGGACGGTGGCGAGCGCGACCACTTTTACGGCGGAATCCCAACCATCGAGGTCATTGGAGGGATCGGTTTCGGCAATTCCCAGTGACTGGGCGCGGCGAATCGCGTCTTCAAAGGACGACCCTTTTTCGATTTCGGTCAAAACGATGTTGGTGGTGGAGTTGAGCACGCCGGAAAATCCGCGCAGTTCGCTGGCAGGCAGACCCATTGGAAATAACGAGAAGATCGGAACGCCATCCATGACCGTGGATTCGCAGAGAAATTGTTTGCCGCGTTCGCGCGCCAGAGAAACCAACTCGCTATAGGCGTGTACCACGGGACCCTTGTTTGCGGAGATAGCGTGCGCGCCATGGCGAAGCGCGGCCTTGAGGTGGTCGGTGGCCGGCTGGCCGCTTTGCGGATGGAGTGAGCTGGTTTCGAAAAACACATCGGCGCGCGCCTGGTCGAGCCACTCTGCGACGTTTTGCGCCGCGGAGGGTACGCGCTGCGGCCAATGGCCATTGAGTAGCGCGAGGGGATTCAAGCCTTCGGGATCGGCGACCCAACCGGCGCGGCGCGTGGCGACACCAGTCAAGCGCCAACGGACATCGTAGCGGCGGCGCAGCTCCGTCTCTTTAGAAACGAGCAGGCGGAGCAGCGCGCGGCCAACATTGCCGAAACCAACGAGAGCGAGGTTGTAGAGTGGAATGGCGGCCTCGTTTCGTGTGACCTAAACCCGCGCGGCTTATTTGCCGGCGAGAGCGTCGAGTTTTTGCGCCACGGAATGAATGTGCGCGGCTTCCGTTTCCAGGACGCGCGCGGTGACGACAATTTCGGCGTCCACATCCTTCCACTGCTTCTGCTCGATGGGTTCGCGCACAGCGGGAAGTGTTTTGGCTTCATAGCCGGTGTACTGGCCGGGAGCGTCCACAAAGTGCTTGAACCAGGGACGGCCTGGCAAACCTTGTTCGAGGGTGAGCTGTTGCTCACTTTGCATGAGCGCCTGGTTGACTTCGGCGAGCGATGCGGATGCGAGAGCAGCGCCCCCGTTGGCCAGAGCTTTGTCGAGGGCCTTGCGATATTCGGCCGCAGCGCGAGAGATGGCGTCAGTGGCGTTGTCGAGCGGAGCAAAATTCAGGAACGGAGGAACGGCTTCGCGGGGAGGCGGAACGGATTTGACGCGAGGATCTGTGGTGGCGATGAAGACGCCTTCGTCGAGTTCGCGATTGCGCTCGATGATTTCGTCGCGGGACTTTTGCGCCAGCGTTTTCAGTTCTTTGACGTAGGTCTGCATGGTATCGGCGAAGTTGGTGAATTCGAAGGGAAGGAGGTCGGCATCAGCGAGTCGCATGATGGCGGTTCCGGCGGTTTGCGCGAGCGCGCGGCCATAAACAAATTCTGTGTCGCTGAAATGGGTGTACCAGTAGAAGTCGTCGTAGATGGAGTGATAGATGCCGCCGCCATCTTCTCCGCCGAAGCCGAGATTCAGGGCGGCGACACCGTCATGCTGCAGGAAGGCGCCGTAGTCGGAGCCGGAACCGAGAGCTCCGATGCGCAGATCGGTGCGCGAGCGGGCTTCCTGGCGCTCGGAAGTGTCATCGGGACGGCCGATCTGGCGGAGCTGGGCTCGCTTCCAGACGGATAGTTTGGTTTCGGGGTCTTGCACATCGCGCGCAACATCGTTGATAAATTTTTCCAGCGTGTGGGAACCTTCGGCGCCGAAAAACCCGCGAGCGTTGACATCGGAGTTGATGTACACGACGGCGTGCTGCTTGAGTTCGTCGGCGTGCTGTTCGGCGAATTCGGTGGAACCGATGAGGCCGGGTTCTTCGGCGTCCCAGGCGCAGAAAATAATGGTGCGCTTGGGCTTCCAGCCCTGCTTAACGAGTTCGCCCATGGCGCGCGCTTCTTCCATCACGGAAATCAGGCCGGAGATGGGATCTTCGGCGCCGTTGACCCAGGCATCGTGATGGTTGCCGCGAATGACCCACTGATCAGCGCCGGTGGTGCCAGGAATTTTCCCGATGACGTCATAGATGGTTTTCAGGTCCCAGTTGGATTTCACTTTGAGATGCACCTTAGCCGGACCGGGACCGATGCGATAAGTCATGCCCAGGCCACCGCGCCAGGCGCGCGGGGCGATTTGTCCGGTGAGGGCGGCGAGCAACGGCTCCGCGTCGCCGTAGGAAATGGGGAGGACGGGAATTTTGGTGATGACCGGGACATGCTTGAGGTCGAGGCGCTTGGCGTCTTTGGTAGCGCCGACTCCGGGGGTAAGCGGGTCGCCGGGATAAATGGGATCGTCAGCGACGCTGCCCCGCTGGACGCCGTCGCGCGGACGCCAGGCGCCCGCGGGAAACGTCTCGCCCTGCTTGAAGCCGTCTTCGTTGGGATCAGAGTAGATGAGGCAGCCTACAGCGCCGTGTTCTGCGGCGACTTTGGGCTTGATCCCGCGCCAGGAGTGGCCGTACTTGGCGATGACGATGGCGCCTTTGACGGAGACGCCGAGGCGCGCGAGTTGCTCGTAGTCTTCGGGGATGCCGTAGTTGACGAAGACGAGCGGAGCCGTGACGTCGCCATCAATCGAGTAAGCGTTGTAAGTGGGCAGCTGTTCGCTTTGCTGGTTAGAGGTCGGGTCCAGCGCGACGGCCGGTTCTTGCAGCTTGGCGGCAAATTTGGGGCCGCCTTCAACCAACTCGACAGCGCGCTCCTTTGGCGTTGGGAAAAGGATGTCGAAGGTTTCGATGTGGGCGTCGAGACCGAACTCTTTAAATTTGGCCAGCAGCCATTCGGCGTTTTCTTTGTCGTAGGCCGTGCCGACGTTATGCGGGCGCGCGGAGAGGTGCTGCATGTAGTCGCGCATGAGCTGCGGACTAGGAATGGCTTTGAATTTTTCTTCCCACTGACGCTCGGCGCGCGAGGATTCCGCGCTAAAGCCGGAGAGCACCGGCTCGTCGGACGAACTGGCGGAGAGCCACGGCAGCGCGGCGCCGCTTAAAATAACCAAGGCAATCAAAATAACTACGCGTTTCATAAGCCCCCTTGAACATTTCAAGAAACCTGTTGAAGCGGAAGAATCTGGCGCAACACAAATTTGCCGATCAGCGGGTAGCAAGCCCACTCGCCCTGATTGGCCTTGATGCCGTAAACGATTCCCAAAATCACGTTCACCACCCAGCCGAGCATGCCCCACAGCCAGACAAAACCGAAAATGCCGAAGAAGGCCAGCGGCGGAGCTTCACCGGGGGCCGGATGCGGATGGGTAGCGATGGAAAAGAACATGGTGCTGAAGGTGATGAGCATTCCAACCACGAAGATCACCACGTAGGCGGCATACCAGATGAGCGCCTGCAAGGAATGAAACTTCACAAAGAGCGAGTCGCGCTTGATGATGAAAAACAGCAGGGGCGCGAGGAATCCTGAAAAAATCGCCAGAATGTGCATGAGAAGTGCGTTGCTGCGGTCGTCGGGCGACGGGACGGGCAGGGACAAGTTGGCGACAGGCGGATTCATGGATGCCGTGACGGCGATTGCTCCGCAAAGAATCGGGCAGGGGATTATTCCGCGAGCAGTGCGTCCGCCGCAAGTCTCGATTTGAAATATTGTTTGGAGGCGCGATCAAGCGTCGTCTTTTTTGTGGGTGGTGTTGAGAATCTCGTCAGGGATGCGCAGGCGCTCGACGGGTTGGCCTTTGACTATGTGGGATTCGATGATTTCATCCACGTCTTCGGGGCGAACGCCACCGTAGAAGACGCCTTCGGGGTACACGGCGACGGTAGGGCCGAGTTCGCATTGATCGAGGCAGCCGGACTTGTTGGCGCGGACCAGCTTTATGCCGCGTTGGGCGAGTTTCACTTTAAACAGGCGCTGCAGTTCGCCTTGGCCCGCGGGATCGCAGCAGCCGCGCGGGTGGCCGGCTTCGCGCTGGTTCATGCAGATAAAAATGTGCTTGATAAATTTGGGCATAGAGGAGCGACGGCCACTTGAGGATACGCGGAGGGCCGCCGCGGCACAAATCTGCGACGGTAAGCCGGCGGGAGCTTGACACGACGCGCCCTGGATACACAATGGTGCGCATGGAAGCGACACTCAACAGCCGCCTGGCGATGATTCGCTTGCCGGATAGTGAAGGCCGCGAGGTGCGGCTGGGTTCGTTGTGGCTGCGGCAGCCGGCGGTGATTGTTTTCCTGCGGCACTACGGTTGAATTTTCTGCCGCGAGCACGCCGCGCAGTTGCGCGCCAACGAAGAGGCGTTTCGCGAGCGCGGAGCGGCATTGGCGGCGGTGGGATTGGGCGACCGCGCTTATGCCCGAGCATTCCGCGAAGAGGCGGGCATCGGCTTTCCGCTCCTGGTAGATGAAAAACGCCAGGCCTATGAAGCGTTGGAGCTGAAGAACGCGAACTTGTTCCACATTTTTCGCAAGGACAATGCCAGTGCGCGTGCCCGCGCCAAGGCCAGCGGGCACGCGCAGCACAAACTGGGGAAAAATCCCTTTCAGCTGGGCGGAAGTTTTGTCTTTGGTCCTGGCGATGTGGATCGTTTCGCGCATATCAGCGAAACGTTTGGGGACAACGCGTCGATGGGGTCGCTGCTCGCGGCTTTACCTTAGTTTGATTCGACGAAGACTGCGCGAGATCAGGGCTTGGCCGTCAACACGCCTTGCGCGAACGGGTCGGGAGTCGCAACAAACTGAACCGGCACTTCGGTGACGAACGTTTTCAGCCAGCGCACGCATTCGTCCATTCCCTGCTGCTCGGAGGGCACGTGGCTGAGCACGATCAATGCTTTGTGTTTCCCCTGGGTGACCGCGTCGGCCACGTATTCCACGGTTTCCCATTCGCGGGTTTCTCCGGCGAGCAACACCTGAACGTCTGGCATTTCCAGCGCGGCGATTTCGCGCTTGGCGCCGGCGAAGCCCGGACTTAACGCAACGCGCGTCACTTTCATTTCGCGGTCACCGACGATGCGAATTGCCGCAATGGCGAATTTTTTCCGCACTTCGTCGGCCAGCTTGCCCACGGTAGTTTCGGGAATGGTGAAAAGATACTGATTGCCGGGATCTTGAAATTTTTCCCAGCCAAGTGTGTGCACATTGCCCAGTTCGATTCCATCGGGATGCATCCGGTGCCAGTGGTCGTGGAAGCGCCAAATCACCAGATGGTTCCTGGCGATGAAGGCGCGCTTGTCGGCGAGGACGTGATCCTCTTCGCCTTGCGAAACCGTTTCGGCTTTGTCGGGATCGTCAAAAAAAGTCGGCTCGTGAGTGATGATTAGGTTTTGTCCGTTGGCGACGGCGCGCTGCAACACGGCCTGCGTGGCCATCATCGTCACCGCAATTCCCGTTACAGGCGTTTGCGGGTCGCCCGCTTTGAAGGTGTCACGCGTCTGCTCGAGCCACGGGATGCCGACGTGAGCCTTGATGCGATCCACGACTTCCTGTGCGGTGAGGGCCGCCCGGGCATTTGAGCCTTGATTTGCGGTCTGCGCACCGGCCGGCGATGCAATCAATGCCAGCGATAGCAACCATCCTGAGATTTTCATATTCGTCTCCGCAGCAAGCAACTATGGCGCGCTCTGTTCGGGCTTCCGCAATTGCTTGGACATGATAATGAAATGGCAGGGTATCCTCAGCGGGATTTCGGGCGGCATGGCCGCCGTTCCCATTTCCCGATAACCGAGATGTCTATACATCGGAACCAGATCGGTGCGGGCGCTGATGGTGCGCAGGTCGGCTGCCTCGCAGCCTGCGCCGCCAAGATACTCTTCCGCGTGCGACATCAGCACCCGGCCCAGGCCACGGCCTTTCAGCTCCGGCCGCAAAGCCAGCAATCCAATATAGCCACGGCTGCCACGCACCTCGGCATACACGCAACCGGCGAGGCCCTCGGCGCTTTCGATGACGAGAAACCTGCCGTTCTCAAAAAACGGGTGCAGTTTTTCGGCGTTGATACGGTCGCCCTCGATCGCGATCTGTTCCGGCAGGAACGCGACGTTAATCAGCGGCACCAACTGCGCCGTGTCGTCAGGTCTGCCGAATCTGACTTGGTAATCCGGCGAAGCGCCGGCGCTCGACACTGGTCGCACCTCAATTAAAAATAGACTTACCCGGGAAACGCGCGGCGGCGCCCAGTTCCTCTTCGATGCGCAGCAACTGGTTGTATTTGGCGATGCGGTCAGTGCGCGACGCCGAACCGGTCTTGATCTGTCCGGCCGCCGTCGCGACAGCCAGATCAGCGATGAAGGTGTCTTCGGTTTCACCGGAGCGGTGCGAAATGATGGAGTTGTAGCCGGCCTTGCGGGCCAGTTCGATAGCGTCAATGGTTTCCGTGACGCTGCCAATCTGGTTGAGCTTGATCAGGATAGCGTTGGCGATTCCGTCGTTGATGCCGCGCGACAGGCGCTCGGTGTTGGTGACAAACAGATCGTCACCGACCAGCTGAATCCTTTTCTTCGATGCTTTCGTTCCCACCGATTGGGTCAGCGCTTTCCAGCCCGCCCAGTCGTCCTCGGCCATGCCGTCTTCCAATGAAACGATGGGATATTTTTCCGCCCAGCCCGTCCAGTAGGCCGCCATCTCTTCCGACGAATGCGCGCTTTTGTCGGATTTCTTGAAAATATACTTGCCGCTGGCCTTGTCGTAGAACTCGCTGGCGGCCGGGTCCAGCGCTATGGCCACTTGTTCGCCTGGTTTGTAGCCCGCGGCGCCGATAGCCTCCAGGACAATCTGGATGGCCTCTTCGTTGGACTTGCAGTTCGGCGCGAAGCCGCCCTCATCGCCCACCGCCGTCGAGTACCCGTGTTTTTTGAGCGCGGCCTTCAGCGAATGAAAGACCTCCACTCCCCAGCGCAACCCTTCCGAAAAGCTTGGAGCGCCAATTGGCATAGCCATGAACTCCTGGAAGTCCACGGAATTATCAGCGTGGGCGCCACCGTTCAGGATATTCATCATCGGCACGGGCAGCAGGTTGGCGCTGCGGTCGCTGGAGTATTTCGACAAATATTTGTAGAGCGGCTGCCGGGTTGCCGTCGCCGCCGCGCGCGCCGCGGCCATCGAAACGGCCAGAATGGCATTGGCGCCCAGGCGCGCCTTGGTGGGCGTGTTGTCCAGCATGATCATTTTGTGGTCGAGGCCGCGCTGGTCGGTCGCGTCAAATCCTGAGACAGCCTTGGCTATTTCTCCGTTCACGTTGGCAACCGCTTTCAGCACGCCTTTGCCGAGATATTTCGTTTTGTCGGCGTCGCGCAACTCCAGCGCCTCGTGTTCGCCGGTCGAGGCGCCGCTGGGCACCGCTGCCCGCCCAAACGCTCCTCCCTCCAGCAACACATCCGCCTCCACGGTCGGATTTCCGCGCGAATCAATTATTTGCCGCGCGTGCACTTTTGCGATCTTCGTGGACATAATCCTGTGGTCTCCTCAGCTCACTGCGAATCTGACATTGTACAAGAAAATTTGCCTGGCTCCCCGCCGTGGCCCGTGACGTATAATTCCGCGGCTGTACAAGGAGCGAAGCATGACCGCCTCCGCCGCAATGCCCGGATCACCGGTAATTCGCCGCGCCACTCCGAACGATGTCGAAGTCTGTGGAACCATCTGCTACGAAGCCTTCGCCGCCGTAACCCAGCAGCATAACTTTCCTCCTGACCTTCCCTCTCCTGAAGCCGGCCGCCACGTGTTGGGCATGATGTTTTCTCATCCCGGCTTTTTCTGCGTGGTCGCCGAACTGGACGGAAAACTTGTCGGAAGCAATTGCTTGGACGAGCGCGACGCCATTGCCGGAATCGGACCGATCACCACCGATCCCGCCGCGCAGAACGCCGGCGTGGGCCGCCTGCTGATGCAAGCGGTAATGGACCGCGCCGCCGAGCGCAAGTTCGCCGGTGTGCGCCTGGTGCAAGCGGCATTTCAGGGGCGCTCGTTGTCCCTCTATGCAAAGCTTGGATTCGATGTACAGGAGCCGCTGGCCATCATGCAGGGTCCCGCAATTCGCCAGGTTCCCGGTGGCTATACGGTTCGCCCGGCGCAAACCCGCGATCTGGCGGCCTGCAACGCGCTTTGCCGCCGCGTTCACGGACATGATCGAGCCGGAGAACTTTCCGACGACATCCTGCAGGGTCAAGCGCGCGTCGCCGAGCATAACGGCAGAATCGCGGCCTATACCTCGACCGTTGCGTTTTTCGGCCACGCTGTCGCGGAAAGTAACGAAGGGCTGCAGGCGCTGATCGGCACTGCCGAAGCGTTTGGCGGACCTGGCTTCCTGCTTCCGATACGCAATACCGAACTCTTCCGGTGGTGCTTGAACCGCGGCCTGCGCGTGGTCTATCCGATGACGCTCATGAGCGTCGGACTGTACAACACGCCGAGCGGCCCGTTCTTACCGTCGGTGTCTTATTAGCGGTTCGGACGCTCAGTCGCCTTCGTGTACCAGCGAACCGAGTCCGCTGAGCGCGAACGCGTGGCTCATCAGGCTGTGCACTTTGCTGTTTCCCGCGCCGCCGCTGTTCGGATCGCGCTCCGGCAGGTTTGGCGTCAGCTTCTTCACGACAAATTCCTGCAGCACATTCGCCGCAGCTGTAGCTCCGATTCCGATCGCAAAATTCTGCAAGGTGAGTGCCGCATCGCGGTCCTTGGCCGGATAGTACAAATTCGAAATGCCACCCGCGGCCAGTCCGCCCATCAGGCCCGAATAATTCGGCTGCCACTTTCCGTTGTCGCCCTTGCAGATCACGGAATTCGCAATCGCATAGAGCAGCCGCGATTTCTTGCTGCCGGTTCCTTTATAGAAATAGCGCGGGTCCTGTTTCAACAGCGAAGGCAATATGGCCCCGCCAATCATGGTTCCAATCGCCGCATCGGCGTAGGCCGCTCCGTAACGCTTGGCATAACCGTCGGCCCCCTGGCCGTAGCCGCTAAAATCGTTCTGTGCCTGCTGGATGCCCGCAATGGCACCGGTGATTCCAAAGGTGACGGGGTCCACCATGGACTTCCACGCCAGCTCAAACTTCTGCCTGGGCGCCAGCGGCGCCGCATTCGGCACATAGCTGACGTAATAGTTCGGGATAAATCCGAGCGCGCGCTGCTTTTCTTCTTCCTTGATCTGTTCTTCCGCGATCTCAAACGTCGGTGGGGTTACTTTCACCTCGGTCATCAGTGTGGCCACGGCCATGCTGATCGGCGGAACCGGCAAATTCTGCGCCGGTTGCAGTGTCCCGGAAAACTCAGCCGTCGCGAATCCGTTCGCCGTGATGGTCAGGTGAATCGGGCCCGGTGCAACCTGGGCAAAAGCAAAGCGACCGTCATTATCAGAGATCGCCTGCTGTAGTTGTCCCGGGGCGCCCCCCGTCAGCTTAACCGTCGCCCCCACCACGCCCACGCCGGTTGGGTCCACCACCTGGCCGCTGATGCTTCCGGTGGACGCAGGTGCGGCGGCCCTGGGGTCGGTCGCGGTCGAGCCATTTTGCCCAGCCGGATTCGGCTGTTCCTGGCTGGCGCGTAGCGGCGCGACGCACAGTAAGGTCGCCGCAGCCAAACCTGCCAACGGCATCCATCCCATCCGCCGCTTCTTGCTGAAAATCACCGGCTGCAAAGCCATTTCTCGCAAATTCACAGTTCCTGATCCCCACCTTCTATAGAACGGGCCCGGCTCGGGTTGGGTTCCACTATAAATGGTAGCAGCACCCTGGCCTCGTCCGTTTGGATGCGGGTTCCCGCAGGAAGGAAACCGTCAACCCTCCGGATGTGTCGAATATTTACAAATCGCCGTCGGCATTCCGCTGCATGTTATTCTCCCGGGCATGAAACAGCGAGCTCTGCGTCTGATTTCGCTTCTGTCAGTAGTCCTTGTCGCTGCCGCGCCAGCGGCCGCCCGCGTCATTCGCGTGGAAATCCTATCCCGAAAAGATGTCTTGGAAAGTAAGACCTTCGGTGAAGCCGGTGCTTACGAGCGCATCACCGGCCGGGTGTATTTCTCCGTGCCTATCGCCAACCCGCACAACCAACGCATCGTGGACCTCGACAAAGCCATCAATCTCAAGGAGGGCGAGGTCGAGTTTTCCGCCGACTTCATCGCAGTCCGGCCGAAGGACCTGCGCCACGCTAACGGGGCCATGCTGCTCGAAGTTCCGAATCGCGGCCGGGGCCGCATCATTACTCTGGTGGACGGCGGCAGCTGGGATCTCTCGAGTGACGCTGGCGATGCCTGGCTCCTGCGCAACGGTTTCACCATTGTCAGCCTCGGCTGGCAATGGGACGCCGACGGCGCTGACGCCCTGAAACTCTACGCCCCAATCGCCAGAGACCACGGCAAGACCATCACCGGTCTGCTTCGCGGCGACTTTTCACCCTGGAAAGCGTCGCCCGAAATTCCGCTCGGTCATTTCATCAGTGGAAGAATTGGCGGCGGCGAATACCCCGTCGCCGCGCCCGATGACCCGCGTAACGCCCTGACGGTCCGGGATTCGCGCGAGGCCCCACGCACCACGATTCCCCGCTCACAGTGGCAGTTTGCGCAGTTGGTGGACGGCAAACTTGTTCCCAGCGACCGCCACATCCACCTTAACGATGGCTTTCAGCCCGGCAAAATCTACGAATATATTTACGTCGTTAACGATCCCGTAGTGGCCGGCCTTGGCTTCGCCGCCGTTCGCGATTTCGCCTCCTACGCCAAACACAATCCCGCCACCATCACTCCCGCCCAGCGCGTTTACGGCGAAGGCATTTCTCAAAATGGCCGCTTCTTGCGGGATTTTCTTTATGAAGGCTTCAACGCGGACGAAGGCGGCAAAATCGCGCTCGACGGTGTGCTCGCTCACGTGGCCGGCGCTGGCCGCGGCAGCTTCAATTACCGGTTCGCCCAGCCCTCACGCGACGCTCAGCCCACTTCCTCGGTTTTCTTCCCCACGGACATTTTCCCTTTCACCGATCAGCCTGAAAAGGATCCGCTGACGGGCGAAAGCGGCGGTCTGCTCGATCTGGCCGCGGCCCAAAATGTCGTACCGAAAATCTTCTTGTCCAACACTTCCTACGAATATTGGGGCCGCGCCGCCTCTCTTATCTCGACCACCGCCGACGGGAAATCCGACGTGCCGCTTTCCAATAACGTCCGCATCTACCATTTCACCGGCTTGCAACACTTTTCCGGACCATTCCCTCCCAAAAAAGATACCGCCGACACCTCCGGTCAGCAGCCGCAATCGCCGCTTCCCATCAGGTATTTCTGGCGAGCCATGATCGCCGCTATGGATGCCTGGGTGCGCAACAACACGCCACCACCCGCCAGCAGTTATCCTAGAATTTCCGATGGCACTCTGGTCCCGCTGAACGCCTACGCATGGCCGGCAATCCCGGGAGTCAATCACCCGCACGAAGCCAACTCCGGTTACCGCCTCGACTTCGGTCCGCACTGGCGCGACGGAATTCTGCAGCTCGAACCGCCCACGGTCGGCCCTCTTTATCCCGTTCTTGTCCCCCAGGTGGACGCTGACGGCAACGAGCGCGACGGCGTGCGCCTGCCGGAAATCACCGTGCCGCTCGCCACCTACACCGGCTGGAATTTGCGGGATCCTTCTATTGGTGCGCCAGAACAGCGCATCCCGTTCGAAGGCTCCTATTTGCCCTTCCCTAAGACCGCCGCTGACTGCCAGCAAGGCAACGACCCGCGCAAGTCTGTCGCGGAACGCTACGCAAGTCGCGAAGACTATCTCGCGAAATACACCGTCGCTCTGGACGAACTAATCAAACAACGCTGGATTTTGCCAGAGGATCGCGACGCCCTGCTGCAGCGCGCTGACCAGGAATGGTCCCTGGCTACAACCGGTCAGAATTGAGCCATCAAGCTAGGATTGCGGGCGAATTGCTCAGGGCTCTTTTTGCTGCAGCGACGCTAGGTAGTCGCTCAGGTCCTTGATGCGTTTGCGCACCGCTACGTTACTTCTTGTTTTTGCCGGCTCTTTCCCACGGCGGTGGAACCTTTATACTTTTCATGCCGGCGGCGCGCGCCGCATCAATGCCAAAGTCCGTATCTTCAAAGACCAGGCAATCCGCGGGCGGCACTCCCAATCGCGCAGCGGCCGTTAGAAATCCCTCCGGGTCTGGCTTGCTCCTCTTATAGTCTTCCGCGCAGACAAGCACCGCGAACTTCTCCAGCAGCCCAATCGTTCGCAGTGAAGCGGTCACTGACTCCCTCGTACTCCCCGACACTACTGCGAACGGGATCCGTCCGTATTGCGCGTCGATGTGCTCCACAACCTCCGGCACGGCCTTCAACTGCGGAAGCAACTCATAATAAAGCTCCTCTTTCCTCCGCCCCACCTCCGCCACCGGCATCTTCAGACCCTGCTCTTCATTCAGCAGCGTGATGACCTTCGCCACAGGAAATCCGCCCCACGCGTAAAAACGTTCTTCGGAAAATTCGCAGCCCCATTCCCCCAGCGCCGTCTTC
>Ga0187821_10000068_pt1 | contig 17070 bp, 14 predicted proteins | sample NC_wetland_sal_i_20_FD_132442 | JGI IMG/M metagenome (GOLD analysis project Ga0187821, IMG submission 132442) | Wetland sediment microbial communities from Neuse River Estuary, North Carolina, USA - SourceSoil_1 | ecosystem: Environmental > Aquatic > Freshwater > Wetlands > Sediment | place...
GCGCGATGCGATCTTTCGAACTGGAAATGGCATCCAGCCAATCGCCTTCCAAATGTTCCCCCAAACGAAATAACGTTTGTAACCGCCGAACAATTCGTCCCCGCCGTCCCCGGACAAACTCACGGCGACCTGTTTGCGCGCCAAACTGGATACCAGATATGTGGGGATTTGCGACGAGTCGGAAAACGGCTCGTCGTAGAACTCCGGAAGGGAAGGAATTATTCTCCTCGCCTCTTCAGGAGACACGTAAAATTCAGTGTGGTCTGTCCCCAGATGTCGTGCTACCGCCGCTGCGTACTTGGCCTCGTTGTACTTGGCATCGTGGAAGCCGATAGAAAAGGTCTTTACGGGTCTCGCACTCTGCGCTTGCATCAGCGCCACGATTGTCGAGGAATCCACTCCTCCCGAAAGGAATGCCCCTAGTGGAACATCCGCAACCATGCGCATTTTGACTGCGCTTCGCAAGATTTCGTCCAGCTGCGTTACCGCTTCTTCCATCGACCCCGAATACGGATCATCCGTTCCATGGCGGACTGCATCATTCGCGGACCAGTACGGAATCGGGTCAGGCATGCGGCCTTGGTCTGTATTTTTCAGCACCAATCTCGCGGCTGGCGGCAATTTGTAGACGCCGCGGTAGACACTGAAAGGCGTAGGGATGTAGCAATATTTGAGATACATCGCGAGCGTGCTGCTGTCGACTTCGCCGTGGAAGTCTGGATGGGCAACCAGCGCCTTGAGTTCGGAACCAAACAAAAAAGTATTTCCCATCCATCCGTAGTACAACGGTTTTTCGCCCAGCCGATCCCGAACCAAATGAAGTTGTCTGTTCTTGCAGTCCCACAAGGCGAAGGCAAACATGCCGTTGAATCGCGGTACGGCTTCCTCGATGCCCCATTCCTCGATCGCCGCCAGCATCACCTCCGTGTCCGAATGGCCGCGAAATGTATGGCCCTTGCCTTCCAGTTCCTTTCGCAGGTCGCCGAAGTTATACACTTCGCCATTAAAAACGATGACGTATCGGCCGCTTTCCGAATGCATGGGCTGATGACCGTCGCGCGAAAGATCCAGAATGGAAAGTCTTCGCTGTCCCAGGGCGATGCCGGCACCTCGATCGACCCAGAACCCCGAATCATCCGGACCGCGATGGGTCAACTGGTCGGTCATGCGGCAAACTGAGCCCTTGAGTTCGAACTCGGTCTCCGATGACAGCGTCAAGAACCCAGTCACTCCACACATGGCGATGGCTCCCGATCGTTGCTAAGCCGATTGTCTTGCGTTGATTTCAAAAAGGGACTTTTCATTGTGTCCAGTTGGAAGGGAATCGTGCGGCACCGGCGCCCCCAAAAATAGCGAAGCTCGCTTCGTTGTGCTGGTCTTCAGATTAAACTCCTGCACGATCTTTTCTCTGCCGGCTCGTCCTAATTGGTTGCGCAGAGCCGAATCTTCGTAGAGGCGTTGTAAGGAATCCGCGAGGGCGTCTGAGTTCTTCAGGGCCACCAAGATTCCTGTGCGTTCGTGGTCCACCAGTTCGGGAATGCCTCCAACACCACAAGCCACGACCGGCAAACCGCAGGCCATGGCTTCCTTCAAAACATTGGGGATTCCTTCGCGGTCTCCCTGGGCTGTTGGCGCCGTCTGCAAGACTAAGACGTCGGCGCGCGACATTTCCTTTATGACTTCCTGATAGCCGAGAGGTCCCACCAATTGAACCTGTTTGCCAAGGCCACTCTGCTTGATCTGCATTTCAATTTGTTTGAAAAGAGGACCATCTCCGACCATGCGGCACTCAAAAGCGACGCCTCGTTCTCGCAAGATCCGGCAGGCCTCGACGAGGTAGGTGTGGCCTTTGACTTCTTCCAGCCTGGCGACGCACAAGATCTTCAACGGTCCGGCCGAAGGGCCGGCGAAATGCGGAGACAAACGGTCGACGTCAACGCCACCATAGATAACATGAATTTTCTTGCTGACGCTCGGGCCACACTCGTCGACCATAATTTGTTTGTTGTCGGATGAAACTGCGATCACAAATTGCGCCGCGTCGACCTTTTCTTTCAACATCTGGCGATCCACCTGGACGTCCGACCCTCGGGCGGTAAAGCTAAATGGAATCCCGGTGAGCCTGTGAATGATCAGCGCTGCCACCGCCGGATGGTTTGCAAAGTGCGCGTGCACATGGCTGATTCCCTGGGTACTCATCTGGAGCGCGAACAGCACTGACTTGGGAAAGATGGCGACGGCCCCCAGGAAAAAGTTGGCACTACCCCATGTGCCCTGGCAGACCTCCGCGAAAAGCTTCAGGTAGCCAAGTGGATCCCGGCGAATGAAATGCCACTGCGCGCGAAGGACGGAGAATGAGAGAAAAGGACGAAAGTGAGCGAGCTTCGTCCAACGCTCGGCCTCCGGATGGACGACCCGAGGATACTGCCGGCGAAGGGGATAGAGCTCGACGCCCACGCCAAGCTTTTCCATGGTCAGAATGTCATACAAAATGAAGGTCTCATAAAGATTGGGGAAGCCCGAAACAATATAGGCGATCTTTGGCGCCGACGATCTTTTTGCCGGCGAAACTGCCCGCGATTCCTGAATACCAATTTTAGTCAAGGCTGATTTGGGCGGCCGAAAATGGTTTGACGACCAGCTTTGCACGCGGCCTTTGCCGCCATGCGTCGAGATAGTGGCCCACGCGCAGGAGGCGCAAACAAAAGACCGGAAGCGAGGTGCGAGGCCAGATAGTAATGCGTCTTAGCCTGAGAGGGTCAACCTCATCCATCCGGTTTTCCCCGGCAAGAACAGTGAATGCAAGCGAAATGCCTTCTTGCCTTAATATCGTAGATACGATTTCATTGTGATCGCCGTAGGGATAACAGAAGATCGGAAGGGCGTAGCCGATCTCCTTTTTCAGATCCTGCTGCGATTTCCTGATTTCCTCGCGGACTTGATTTGCGGAGATTCGCGTCAGAATGGGGTGGGTTTGCGTATGAGAGCCTAGCGTCACTCCATCGTTGGCCAATTGACGCAGATGATTCCAACTCAAGACAACGGGTCCGCTAATCGGTTCATCGAGAAGTTGCGCGCATACCGTATCTACTAATTTTATAGCCTCATCGTGGGGCCTGATCGGAACGTATTGGATCAGGGCCTCGAGGCTTCGCCGCCGTTGGTTTGGCGTCACGAGCGGGAGAGGGCCGAGCGGCGACTCGCTCAATACGGTTCGCGATGTCTTGGCAAATGCCTGGTAGAGCTTTTCCCACCAGAACGTGAGTTCGGGATGATCCGGATACGCTGTAGGCACGAATAAAGTCGCGGACAACCCGAATCGCTTGAGGACCGGCCATGCGAATTCGGCAAAGTCGGTGTAGGCGTCATCGAACGTAATCAGGACTGACCGTTTGGGAAGCGGGACATTTCTTTCGATCGCGTCCAGCACTTCGGGCATTGCCACGGCGCGGTAATGCTTCGCTACGTGGCGCATTTGGCGCGCAAAGCCCTCCGGTGTGGCGCTGGTATTCGGGCATGCAATCGCATGCGTGTCCTTCGGTCTGCAAACTCGATGGTACGCTAGAATGCGAAGCATATTGTTTCTGGGATTCACGTCACAGCCCGATTTCGATTTGTCATTGCCTTCATTCACAGGGAAACGGAGAATGATGCGAGTGGCGGCATTCGACGGCGCCGGTCGAAGTCAAAAACATCCTTGGTCGCGCAAACCACTAAGAAACATGATTCTCATGTTTCACAAAAAACAGCCCAAGGTAATGAGTATCCAAGAATGCCAGTCCGGCCAGAATGTCACAGAGCAACCAAGACCGCGGAGCCAACAACCGGACCAGAGGCGGCGCCAAATTCACGCGGCTGACCTCCGCGATGCAATCCGGAAAGAGGCTACGGATCTCTTTTCGCCCCACACCTCGCACGTCAGGATTCTTCGGATTATTGAAAAAGAAATCGAGCCATAGAATTGCTCCGCCAGCTTTCAAGACCCGGAGCATTTCCCGCGCGATCCGTTGTTTCATGCTGGAGCTTAAAATGGAGCTAAACACCGTGACCTGGACAAGCAGATCGAAAGACCCATCGGCAAACGGAATGTTTGCTGCGTTGCCGCAGGTAAGAGAAACGCCATTCGGGGAAAGTCGTCGTGCCTGATCTATATTCTCCGGCAAGAGATCAAGGCCAGAAACGTTTTCGGGACGCGCACCCCATTTAATCAACCGGCGAAGATTGCCGCCGGTGCCGCAACCAACTTCGAGTATTTTCTGGTTAGCCAGGTCATCCCGCCGGTTTCGCCTGAGGAGCGCGAGAATCTTTCGCTCCTGCTCCTGCATCATGAAAAGGCATGCGGGATCGAAGTGCGATTCCCGTTTCAATATCTCCGGCGTGGTGTCTCGATGGGCGTAGGCCGCTTTGATTCTAGCTTCCTCTGCCGCGTATTCAGTTGGAATAGGCATCCCCAGCCTCCGGCCAGAGCTTTGGAGCCGTGCTTCGGTGAACGGACGGATCATCCGAAACTGTTTCTTCGCAACAACGATGAATGATTCGCGTTGCCGCACTCGATAGTGCGAAAATTAGCCAGAAATATCGCTGATCAGACAGATGGTTGAAGATCGAAGACATCGAAAGCGCCGTCAGCGATAAGAAGAACGCGCTTGCGGTAAGGGCGAGTTCCGGATGGCCATGCAAAGAGAGACCTCGCTCTTTCCATAAACCCAACATGATCGAGGCCATGATCGATACAAAGCACGCTAAACCGATCAGACCGGTCTCTGCCAATGCTTGAAAATAGAGATTGTGCGCCTGGTAGCCCTTCGTCAATTTTTGTAAGCCGATTCGATTAACGTAGTTAACGGAGTAGTAAGTGGAAAATTGGCCGGGGCCAACCCCTAAAATCGGATGATTGACAAACACTTGCCATGCCGCGACATCCAGTTCATAGCGGAGGACAACAGAACTATCAGGAGCCTGGCCGCTGTCATCCGACCCGTGGAACAGAGCGTTGATCCGCCCCAAAGTCATCATTCGAGTCACCACAGTGGGTTGGAGTACTGCGATGAGTAGTCCTACGGCCGCCATGGAGATCAGAATGTGCCGGAACCTAAGTACCCTCATGAAACCCATCAGGACGAAGACGGCCAAAGCTGCCAATATACATCCTCGTGAGAATGTAAGGAGAAGCCCGCCAAAGAGCAGGCCGGCGGCAATCACGGCCAGCACTCGTAACGTCCATGATGCTTCTGTCCGGAATCGCAAAACCGCCAAAGGCAGCAGCACAACCAAAATCCCGGCATATTGGTTGGAAGCATCGACGGGCCCTGCTGAGCGCGCCTGTCCGATAAGCTCACCGCCCGAGCCAATTTTTCCAGCAGCGCGTTCCCTTTGAAGCGTCTCCTGGGCATCCTCGCTATATTGAGGGCCGCGGTCCATCAGCGCGAACCCTCCATACGTTTTTTGCTCTGTGTGAGTCACCTTTTGCATGATGGAAAAGGATGACATCAGGCTGCCCGCAAGCAGCAAGACCCAGGTGGCACGCCGCAGAGTGGCGGAGTCTCGGATCACATTGATCACCAGGAAATACAAGACGATGCCCTGAATCAAATAGTCGGCCAGGTATTTCCCAATGAGCAGTTGGTCCCGCGCAAAAAGGGATGAAGCTAGACACGCTATCAAGAACGCTAGCATCAGCATAAATCCGCGGTCGATCAACAATGGTTCCTTTCGCACGAAAACCTGGTAGGTCATAGATGCGCCTAGAATCAGCCACATCGCGCCCAGCGCTATGACGGTGCGTGGGCCCGCCGCGGCTCCTTCGGCGCCGGGCGGCCTCACGGCCAGAACAGCGATATTCGTGTAGAGAAAAAACAGGACAGTTAAAGTTCCCGTCTCCGGCCAGCGAATGAACATCGCGAGAAAGCAGAAAGCGAGCAGCGTCGCCGCTGTGAGCATGATCGTGGGCTTCAACAAATAGAAGACCAGGAACCCGATAGTTGCACTCGGCAATAGGATTCCCACGCGCCGGATCGCAGTGGCATCAGTTGACATATTTTCCCCGCGGATCAGCGGTCCAGCTCCAAACAGGTTGACAGGCTGAAATTGAGGTAACTTTTTTCATTGCTACAGATGTTCCAGGCATCGGATAGCTTACAAACAACTCAGCGAATTTCTTACGTCAGGAGGAGTCGCGTGAATGGCAGGCTGAGCAACTCCGGAAAAGTTTCCAGAATATTTAGTTTTTTCTTGGCGACTGTCAGCACCATCATGGAAATGCAGGCCACTAGAGGGAGCGCTAAATACAGGCTCAGCGACATGAGAGACTGGATCACGAGCAGAGTCGACGCACCTAATGCAATCGTAAGGTAGATGGAAAAGTAGCGACGGTCAAACGCTCTAAAATTAGGTGTTGGAAGCAGTCCCACCTGAAGCAAAAGGTTATAACTGACGAGGGCTACCGCAGTTCCTATCCCGGCGCCGATGGCCCCGTACCGGACAATCAAAAACATACTGACTACGACGTCGATGAGGACTCCCAACGCGCTCATGACAATGATGTAACGCAGCCTTCCCAGCACTTTAAGTGTTTGCAGGTTGAATCCCAGAGCCGTGTTGAAATAGCTCGCCAGGGAGAGCAGCGCCAGGATAGCTCCCGATCGCTCGTAACGTGCTCCAAAGAGCAAAACGGTCACTGGGCGCGAGAGTGAAAAAGTCACGGCGAAAATCGGGAAGGACACCACCGACATCCAAGCTGCCGTCTGCCAATACAGTTTGTTGAAGCCGGCGTAGTCCGACTTTGCAAACAGGCGGGCCGCGGAGGGGATATACAACAGCGTGAAGCTAGCCATAACCAGACCGTTCAGCTGTGCGGCAGGAACTACAGCACGGTAGAAAGCCACCTCTGGCATCGACCGAAGATGACCCAAAAGAAAAATATTGATGGAAGCGATTGCCGCGGTCGCGAGCGTGGAACTCAATCCTGGAAGGACGAAGGAAAGGATTTCGCTCGTCGGAACCCGGATGGTCAAAGATTTAAGTTGGCGAAGAAGCCCCTGGTCCTCAAGCAGCCGCAGCAACATCCAGATGTAGGTAAATACCCCAGCGGCGCTGGCCAAGAGGTAGCCATAGGCGAGAAAGGTTATGGTGCTGTTTCTCCATATGAGAAAAAGGACAACGCCAAACTTGAGCCCCGGCCCGAGGACGTACTTCCGGAAAAAGATATCCCGCGTGCCGGCAAAGCTGGCGAACAGCGCGTCCAGCAGCGTATCGGCCGCCTCGATAGGGACCAGGAAGATCAGGATTGTCAGAAGGCGTATTGCCAGCTTCTCTTTAGTGAGAAAATGAGAAAGCGGCCCATATACGGCCAGAATAATAATCACGCCACTAAGGATCACGGCGCTGGTCGCAAGCAAGATCGTGCCGACAAGTTTTTCGTATTCGCGGTTTTGATGATAAATCGGGACGAACCTGGCGACGGCCTCGTTTAATCCGAGCACCGCCACGATTTGGAATAAGCCGACAATCCCCAGGCCAAAGGCAAGCGCGCCATAGTCACCTGTCGAGAAGTAACGCACGACGAGCACCTGCGCGGCGAAGTTAATGCCGAGGGACAGGCATTGCCCGCCCAAAAGCAGGCTTGACCCACGGATGTGAACCCTGGTCGCGTCCCGCTCGCCAGTGGTATTGACTGGATTGATTTCTGTTTCTACTTCCATGATGTTCGCTTGCCGTGCCTCGCGGTTCACCTCGCGCAACATCTGTCCAAAGTTAAGTCCCGGTGACTGGTTGCGTTAGGCCGCGGGGAGGCAACAAGACCGGACCGTTTGTCTTATGTTTGAGAATGGGCTCTATCTCTTCATAGAGATCCGAGAACACCATGGGATACGGGTGCCAAACCGTGTAAATATCTTTTCCAACGAGCGCTTGCGATAGGATCTCGTGGTGAGAATCAAACGAGGACTCGATGATCGGATTTGTGGCCTCAGGAAACGCAAATTTGAATGCCAGATAATGCTCCAACAACTCGATCTGCTCATATTGGGCCAAATGAGCCAATCGGAGGGCCATTTCCGACGGGGGAGTCGGCTTCACCTCCACCCATGGATCATCGTGACTGACAAGAAGGAACACCTTATCGGGCCGTCCTACAAGCGACCCAACGTGATTGCCAAAGATCGCTTGAGGTGTGACCGTCGGATAGGCTCGCTGCTCGAGCGCCGTCATGATCCTGCTAAGAACCTTTCCCAGAGAAGTGCGATTGCCTTTCCGTCCCAGCGCGGCGTTTTGAATTCTTCGCAATCTGTGTAGAGCGGCCAACTTCAAGAGCCTCGAACGCTTGATGGTTCGACGGAGGTGCGGCAGGAATGCCAGGTGCGAGGAAGAAAGTTCTATCATAGTGGGAAGGCCGCACATTTTTTTCCCGTCGCCGGTGACAAGCACCCAATCTTCCCCGATCAATTCGGCGCCCTGTGCGGCAAATCCGAGAAGTGCCGTGGTCTTTCCGCTTTCGGCCCAACCGGCCATCAATACGCCGACGCCATTGTGAACAAATGCGGATGCATGGACGGACACGAAGCCTTTCGCTTGCGCGGTTAACGCCAAGATCGGCTTCAAAAGCGGGACCGTTTGAAGTCCGCTCTCGCAAACGATTTCACATTTCCTTCCAATCTGAGCGAATGGAATTCTGACCTTTCCGCCGTTCGCCCCATCCTCAAAAACAAACAGGGCATTATCGGTGAATCCCAGTTTCTTGAATCCCAAATGGCGCAATGGCGGAGTCAACAAGCGCTCGACAAAGCGAAGCGTTATATCCGGCTCTCGCAATAGCGGTTGCTGGAGAACTCCCAACTGTCTGCTGACAGCCGCAACGTCGGCCCGCGAGGGATCGATAAGCCGAATCCCGACCAGTCCGTGAAGGTCAAATTCAACGTGCGTTTGATGACCGGATGAAATGGGGACCAATTTTTTCACTTAAGCTCTCTTCATGAATTAAGCGATAGGGCCTATGCCCGGTCGCCGCTCTTCGGAAACGATGCCAACAACGGAATGTCCAGATATTCCTGAACTTCAGCCGGTGTTCGGAACGAGGGGTCTAGATATTCGCAGAGAAACCCGATGGCCAGGCTCGACAGTCCCGCCACTATGACGGCCAGCATAAGCTGTGTCAGCAATGGAAGGCTCACCGGGGTCAGCGGTGTTATGGCTGCCTCGGCAATCGCGGCGTTGATGATTCTCCTCTGATCCAGCGCGTCGTTAATTCGAGCTTCTTCATGCTTTCGCTGGTACAGCAGAAAGCTTTCCTCGTCGCTCTTCACCGTTCTTTGCAGGTCTTGCTGAATCATCGATTGGTGGTCGAGCGTCATGGCTTTACTCTGAAGAGCTCGGAGGGCCTCTGTCATTGCCGATTCACGAGCCTCCAATCCCATTAAGTCAGCCTTGGCCTTGGCAATCTCCGTGGTGACCAACGTATGAGTTGGGTCCTCATCGGTTGTCTCCTCACGAATTCCGGAGCGCCCGGCGTCGGCAATCGCTGCAGTGGTCTGCGCAATCTGAGTATTGACCTCCTGGACCAGCGGGTAAGTCGGGTCGTATCGCTGCAACAACTCCGTGCGCTTCAACTCCAGATTAAGCAAAGTCGATTTCAGGTTCGCCAACAGTTCCGAATTCTCGCTGGTTCGGATCTGGGTCGTCACTCTTGCGGATCCATTTGCTTCCTGGTCTTCAAGGCCGCGAAGCCGCTGTTTTGTTTCTGCAATCGCCGCCTGTGTTTGACGAATTGAGATGTCAAAATCCGCGGCCTTTTGTAATGTAAATTGCTTTCCGAAATCCGCGGAGACGACACCCGTTTCCTTGTTGAACCCCTCCAACTGCTTTTCCGCGCCGGTCAACTCTTTCTGGTATTGGTCGGCTTGCTGCTTGAAAAAATCGGAGATACCGGGAAGGCGGTGAACTTCCGAATGCTTCGAGAGGTAAATATCGCCCAGCTCCTTGAGAACTTGAACGGCAACCTGCGGAGAGTGAGAGTCGTAGGTTATCTTGATCAGGTTTGAATTGTTCATCGGATTTACGTGGAGATCGTTCTCCATCTGGAGAATGGCCTTGAACGTCAGGCCATTTTTGTCCGGCGCCATGCCAAGTGCGCTTCGTACATGCGATTTGACGGCACCGAGAAAGGAATGCGGATCGGGCTGATCCAGTCTGCAGTCCTCAACGGCCTTTTGGAGCGAGTCGCGGCTTTGGAACAATTCAACTTCAGAGGTTACTTCGTTTTCCGTCAGGCCGCGGTCAGCGACGGAATTATTGGCATTGGTTGATACAACAGGGTCAACCCGTTCGCGTTCCACGAGTATCTTCATCTGCGCTTCGTATGTCGGAGGCAGGAATTTGATCGCGAGGAGTGCTCCTGCCAATACGCCGGCAAAAGACAGAATGATTACGCGCCGGCGGCGAAACACGATCCCCACCAAGTCACGCATCGATAGTGTCAGGCCTGGAAAGCTATCTCGATTTTGCGTTCGCGAGTGCTGATCTTCCATCATTCGCCTCCCAAATTAACTCGCTCTTCATCGAAGCCCGCGTTGCGTTTTCTTTCGCCTTGCGGTGGAATGAACTGGATGGTCCCATTCCAGGCAGAATCGGGGCCGCCCCCTATCAAGCTTTGCTGAGTGATCCGTGTGCCTGTGCTTCCGCGAGCGACCACTTGCTTTTCTCCGCGGCCCGGTTTGATTCACCCAGCGCGCGTTTCAGCACATTCGTGCTTGGATTGTATTCCGGTACGATTTCTTTCAACCTCAACAGGAGTTGCGTCACGTCGCGGGCGGCGCAAATTCGGCGCAGAGAATCAATCGACTCTTTCATTTCATCGATGGAAATCAGCGGCCCGGTAAAAATCTTCACCTTTTTGTGACTGGTGGGAAGCGTTGACTCCTCAAAGGATTGGAGCTCTTCATAAAGTTTTTCGCCCGGGCGGATTCCTGAGAACTCAATTCGAATATCTTCTCCCGGCCGCAGACCCGAGAGCAGGATCAGATTTCGCGCCAGATCCACGATTCTTACCGGGTCGCCCATGTCCAAAACAAAAATTTCCCCGCCTTTTCCCATGGTCGAAGCCTGTAAGACGAGCTGGGAAGCCTCGGGAATCGTCATGAAGTACCGCAGCATTTCCGGATGCGTGACCGTCACGGGGCCACCCGACGCGATTTGTTTCTTGAATAACGGGATCACGCTCCCGTTACTCCCCAAGACGTTGCCAAAGCGAACGGAAACGAAGCGCGTTCCGCCATTCTGCAGGGAACTTACCGCAAGTTCCGCAAGTCTCTTGGTAACTCCCATGATGCTGGTGGGACGAACTGCCTTGTCCGTCGAGATCATGACGAAATCTTCGAGGCCATACTCCGATGCGGTGAGGGCCGTTAAGTAGCTGCCGAATACGTTGTTCTCCACCGCCTCGAACAGATGCGCTTCCATCATCGGCACGTGCTTATAGGCCGCGGCATGGTACAGAATCGAGGGACGGTAACGTTCCAAAACCTCTGCCAATCTCCGGGATTTCTGGACACTCCCGATTTCCGGGTGGAAGGGCACTCCAGGAAAGTGCTCTTTCATCTCCAAATCCAGATAGAACAACGCATTCTCCGAAATCTCGTATCCCACAATCGCTTTTGGGTGGAAGCGCGCGATCTGCCGGCACAGCTCCGATCCGATCGAGCCGCCAGCCCCAGTTACCAGGACGACCTTGCCGTCGAGTTTTCTGGCGATCTGCTCCTCATCTAACTGCGCTTGGCTGCGCCCCAGCAAATCCTCCACGGCGACATCACGGACCTGATTTACCAGGCCGTCGCCCTTTATGATTTCTCCTAATCCGGGGACCGTCTTGAAGGACACGCCAACATCCTGGCAAAGACGCAGGATCACCGTCATTTGCTGGCCGGAGGCGGACGGAATCGCGATTAAAACAGTCTCGACTTTGTATTTCCGTACAATCGCAGCCAGTTTCTGTCCGTCGCCTAGAACCTCCACGCCATGGATGACGATTCCATTCTTCTTAGGGTCATCATCGATAAGACCGATGATCTTGTAGGGCAGATCCGCGTTGCGGCGTATTTCCGCCAACAAGGTAATGCCGGCGACGCCCGCACCATAAATAAGCGTCCGTTTCGTGTCGGCTGACGCCGGGTTCGAAGATTCGATGAGAATTCTTGCCGCCAATCTCACTAAAACGGTTAACAATAAACAGACCAACAGATCGAGAACGAAGATAGACCTGGGAAAACCTTTCGGAGCGATTTGCAGAATCACCAGTGTTCCAAAGAAGGAACCGAGAAGATTGGCCAGAGCGAGGCGCGGAACGTCGCTCAGGGAAACTAGCCCCCACCAACCGCGGTCCAGGTTTGCCATGTGGAATACGATGTTCTTCACAACGATATAAACGAGGAGGGCGGAAATGAGATGTGCCGTCTCTTCCAGCGGAAAGCTCAGATCGAACCGGAGCAAAAAGGCAATCGCCACCGAAATGGCAAAGATGCCTGTTTGCACCACGAAAATGAGCAGACGACTCATGGACCCAACTTTTTGAGCGATCTTCTTTGGAGTCACTTGATGCCCCTTTGAACTCTGCACCGTCGCTTCTTCACTCGTTGCTCCCTGCGTGCCAAGTTCTGCGCCCGTCGCGCAATGGCGACGCGAATTCCAATTTCTGCGCGCTCATCATCCGGAAGAATTCACGGCATGCGGAACAGAAATCGTTTTCCTTCACTGCAGCCCCACACCGCCCGCATTGTTTGCGGGCCGCTCTGGGGATACGTACTTTAGCGGCGTACATTTCGACTTTTTCCGTTGTGTACTGGAAAACTTTTTTTCGGGAAGGTCAAGACTAGAGCTTGCGATAGACCGATTCGGGGATCGGAAATGTTCGATCGTTCAAAACGACGCCCAAGACTCGGACGCGGACTTCCTCCAAACTTTCCTTGAACCGCTTCGTCGTTTCGCGCCGTGTGGAATTAGCCTCCACGACGAAGATGACTCCGTCAGACAATTGCGCAAACTGCATTAAATTGGCATTCGTGCCCGCGGACGGCGCGTTGATCAGTACGTAATCGAAATGTCTTCGCAACTCTTCAAACTTTAAGCGCATGAGATCGGAATTCAACGGGACCCGCGAGTTCGCCCCATCCCCGCCGCAAGTAATCATCCACAGGTTGCTGGATGCCAGCGGCTGTGCGTAACGGCTCACTGGAGTGCTTTGCAACACGGCTTCGGAAAGCCCCGGAGCATTCCCAACCTGCAGATGGCGTTGGAGTGATCGCGAATGAAGGTCCGCGTCAATTAAACAGACAGTGCCCTGGACTTTGTCGGCTAAAGTTTGTGCGGCTTGAGCGCAAACTCGAGCGCCCCCCTCCGCTTCGTCGACTCCTGAAAAGAGAATGACCTTATTCGAGCCGGAATCCGGGCCGAGGAATACACGCTCGACGAGCTTGGTCTCTTCTTGCTGCGCGATGCTTTTATAGTCGATGGATCCACGACTGTTGCGTGTATGTCCATTGGATTGAATTCCCAGCCATTTAATTCCTGCTTGGAGCCATGCCCTCCACGGAAACTTCGCAACACCTCGGGAAATTTTTGCGACTTCCTTTGGCTGCCCGCTGCCGGACTGCCCTTGACGCACACGGTCTTCTTTAATTTGCTGCTCGGCTACTTGCAGTTCCGGTTCAGCCGGTTTTGGCACCACGTGCGGCGCTGGCGGCGGAGGAACTGTCATGGGACTCCGGAATAGAGTCCTGCTCTGTTCCGCCTGTTGCAGCATTTCAAAGTTCCTGCTCATGGATTCCCTTCGATCGCTCCGTTGGTTTTCATATCCGATGAATTCTTGTCGGGTGAACCTGCGGGCAGCAAGACCTTCTGACCGACCCTGATCAGGTCAGGATCCTTCAAATCTGCATTGCTTTTCTGTACTTCCTCGAGGACTTTGTCGTCATAGTGGCCGAGATACTCGACGCTGATTCCGCTGAGAGTTTCATTTGTCTGGACCACATGGACAATCGGTTCAGCATCCGCGCTCTGTTTCTGAATGGGATGTTGATTCGTGGGAAGGGCCTGCCTGCTACCCGAAGAAATCGAAATGGTCGCCGGATTTGTTGCGTCTCCAGAAAGTGAGCTTGTAGATGCCGAGTCGGATGTGGCGGGCTCCCTGCCATCTGCCCTCATCCCCGGGACGCCAAAATAGAGAGTGAATGCGAGCAAGGATGCCGCCAGAAAGACCACTCCAACAATCCATGCGCCCTTGCCTTTCAAGACCTCATCAATCAACATCCGCAGAGCGGGAGGGTGGGATTCATTTGTTCCTGCCGCAATCTCGGTGATCGTCGGACCTTTTATTTGCGGCGAGTCGTGCGGGATCGCAATGTCACTTGAGGCCGGCACCGCGGCTCCGCTCGGCGAATCCGTCTTCGGTAACTTCGCAAGCATCGTTGCATTTGGTTGCGAGAGCGGCGCGGTGCGATGTGCTGGAATTTCACTTGTCTCCAGACCTTCAACATCGCCTCGCTCTGCTGTCGTCACATCCGCTGTGGGCATTGCCAGTGCTGCTGCGAGAGCTTGCGTGAGCGGCGCCGTGAGCGGCGCCTCACGCATGGTCGCAGTGAAACTCTTTTCCGGCTGAAGGATCTGATCCTCTGACAACTCCTGCATCGCATCCGGCGGCGGGGCGGCCATTTCCTCGATCAGTGAATCGACGGAAAGATCGGAAAGCACTTCGTGAATAATGTCCGCTTCGATGTGAGTGCGTCCCAAAGCGCAGCCTATGGAGAGCGCCCCTGAACAGAGTGTGTTGATGACCCGCGGTATGCCTCGGCTTTCACTGGAAATCAGCTGCACGGCCTCGGGCGTAAAAAGACCGGTTCCGATGTGGCCCGCTACCTTTAACCTGTGCTCGATGTATCCCGTGACTTCCTGCAGCGACAAGGGGGCCAGTCGGCAAAGAACGGTGATGCGTTGCCGCAGTTGAACTAGATCGGGATGCGCGAGCTTATGACCCAGTTGCGGTTGGCCGCAAAGAATAATTTGAAGAAGTTTTCGTCGCGGCGTTTCAAAATCGGAAAGTAGGCGAATCGTCTCCAGAACTTCGTGGCTCAAGTTTTGAGACTCGTCAATCGCCACCACGACGGTTCGGCCGACGCGGGCCTCGCTGATCAAGGCTTCGTTCAAGAGCGCGTGCATTTCCACGAGGTCCTTGCCGTTGTACTTGATTTTCATGTCCGCGAGAATGTATCGCAGCAGGTCGACGGAATTGCATTGCGTGTGGAATACGAATACGGTGCGAGCCTTGTCTTGCAAATAATCGAGCAACCGGAACAGTAAAGTCGTCTTCCCCATTCCCGGTTTCGCGACCATGACGGCAAACCCGGAACCGATCTCCACTCCGTAGGCGAGCGAAGCAAGCGCTTCCCTGTGCGTGGATGTGAAATAGGTGTACCTCGGATCCGGCGTGACTCCGAACGGCTGCTCATGCAACTGATAGTGATTGAGGAACATTGTCGTTTATGATTCCAACTGTTTTCTATTGCAAACGGTTCGAGCCCTGCTCCACCCTACATAACAGGTATGCTCATGCCGAGTCCTGTTGACGGGATGAAGGACTTGATTTTCGACAAATTATTTTGCGGCACATAGATCAAGTCGCCCGGATGCAAGTGAACATCCTCGGTCAGATCGTTACGGGCCAGCATCTTCTTCATGTCGAGCTGGCTGACTTTCAGCCATCCGGCCGGCTCACGGCGGTAAATCACAACCATGGAGTGCTTGGATTTTTCAGTAAAGCCGCCGGCAATTTGGACTGCCTCGGCTACCGTGGTGTCACCGCGCAGGTCGTACTTGCCGGGCTTTTCGACTTGACCGCCCGCGATGAAGTAAGGCTTCTCGAAATCCGTCAGCAAGACGTCGATCAGGGGATCGTGCAGGACTTTTGCGTAGGCCTTCTTGATCGCCCCAATGACTTCCGGTACGGACATTCCCTCGACGTATAGATCGCCTGCGGCGCGCAGAGTGATATACCCATCGGGCTGAACCATCACGGTCTGATCGAATTCCGGTGTGATAGGGAACATGATCTTAAATACATCGCTGCTGCGCACCTGATAGCGCGGGGCGCGCTTCTCCAGCACGGGCTGATCGGCGGGAACGGTCTGGCTCACGATTACATGGTCACCGCCAGGTTGCGCATTCGACTGGGCCATTGCGCGTCCCCCAAGGCTCACGGTCGCGCCCACGATCGCAACGGTCAGTAGCAACATTCCGTAGAACCTGCTCAATCTTGCTTTCATGATCGTCCTCATAGAATTTGTATCAATCCCAGGCGGTTTTCCGTCCACCTGTGGGAATTAGAACCTGTCAATTGACCGCACGAGCCGCGACGCATGAGGCGCCAGCGATTCGCTCAATGCAAGATGCATCCACTTCGACGGAAACGGATTTCTGAAGCAGCTCGGCCGATAGGATAAGCCGCTCGAATCCTCGTTTCCGTACCAGAATGCCTTCAATCCCCGCGAGCGGGCCATATCTGACTCGAACATGATCGCCGTGGCGCAGAAAAGGATGTGGCTCGATCCGAAGATGGCTTTCCACCGCCACACGTATGGCATCGATCTCGCACTTTTGGATCGGAGCTGGGTGACCGCCAAATCCCACTATGGAATGAACGCCTGGCGCACTGAGTACCTTTGCGCGCCGTTCGAAATTACCGCGAAAGAAAACGTAGCAGGGAAACAGGGGCAACGAGAGCCTCTTCTGGCGGTCATTCCATTTCCGGAGCGCCTCGTAAACAGGTAGAAAAACCTCCAGCCCGCGTCCCAAAAGGTTTTCGGCGACGGCCTTTTCATGTTGATGCCGTGTATAAACCGCGTACCATTCGTTCATTTCTAAATCTGAGATAGGCATGTCGAATTGGCTCATTGGGGTAAAGCTTCGCCCTGTGACTCACAGGGAGTGTTCTTTAAAATGCTCCCCGGTTGTCCTTCGAACGCGTCTTGCCAAAATCAGGGAGGCGCCCTAATAGCCCGCGCTTAGCGCCGAGCTTGGGCTCCTCGCCGGGAA
>Ga0187821_10000069_pt1 | contig 17027 bp, 18 predicted proteins | sample NC_wetland_sal_i_20_FD_132442 | JGI IMG/M metagenome (GOLD analysis project Ga0187821, IMG submission 132442) | Wetland sediment microbial communities from Neuse River Estuary, North Carolina, USA - SourceSoil_1 | ecosystem: Environmental > Aquatic > Freshwater > Wetlands > Sediment | place...
CTGGATCAGGTCGAGGAATTGCAGGCCGCGGTTGGTGTATTTCTTGGCGATGGAGATGACGAGACGCAAGTTGGCCTCGATCATTTCCTTCTTCGCGACGCCGGATTCGCGTTCGCCCTTCTGCACCGTCTGCACGTTGCGGCGGAATTCGGTGATCGACTGGCGCGTCTCCTGCGCCAGCGCCTGGATCTCGTCGCGATGCGCATTGACCTTGTCGCGCTCCTCCTGGACGAATTCCTTCCAGCCGAGACGCGAGAGCCGGCCGACGCGGCGCGCCCAATGCGGATCGAGCTCGTTGCCGAAATGCTCCTTCAGGAAGTCCTCGCGCGCCACGCCATGCGCTTCGGCAAGGCGCAAAAGACGGCCCTCGAGCGAAACCAGACGGCGATTGATACCGTACATCTGGTCGACCAGGGCTTCGATCCGGTTGTTGTTGAGCTTGAGGCCCTTGACGAGATCCATCGTCTCGTTGCGCAGCTTCTTGAAGCGGCGCTCCTGGCCGGTCGAGAGTTCGTCGGAGGCCAATGCGGCTTCGACGCTCGCGTCCTGCAGACGACCGAGCTTCTTATAAAGTGCGGCGATGGCGTCGAGCGCTTCGAGCACCTGCGGCTTCAGCGTCGCTTCCATGGCGCTCAAGGGAAGATTGCCCTCGTCGTCGAAATCATCGGCATCGGCGGCGTCGGCAGCAGCGGCCGCTTCGGCGGGATCCTGTTCCTCGCCATTCTCGCTCTGCGGACGCGGTGCCGGCGCGGGCTTGGGCGGCGGCGGTGGCGGGACAGGACGCGGCAGGCCTTGCGCGGCGGCGTTGATATTGGCGAGATGCGCCGCGCTGCTCGCGGCCTGCGCTGCAGCAGCGGCCTGGCCTTCGGGGCCTACGGCATACATCGCTTCGAGATCGATGATGTCGCGCAGCAGGACTTTTCCTTCGTTGAGTTCGTCGCGCCACACCGTGAGCGCCTCGAACGTCAACGGACTCTCGCAGAGCGCGCCGATCATCAGTTCGCGACCCGCCTCGATGCGCTTGGCGATGGCGATCTCGCCTTCGCGCGAAAGAAGTTCGACCGAACCCATTTCGCGCAGATACATACGCACCGGATCGTCGGTGCGGTCATATTGCTCGGCCGCCGTGCCGGTCTTGGCGGCGACCTCCTTGCCGCCTTCGATAACCGCTGGAAGATTTTCGTCCGCACCTTCTTCCTGTTCTTCGCTCTCGATGACGTTGATGCCCATCTCGTTGAGCAGGGCCATCGTGTCTTCGATCTGCTCGGAGGAAACCTTGTCGGACGGCAGCACCTTGTTGAGCTCGTCATACGTGACGTAGCCGCGGGTCTTGGCCTTCGCGATCATCTTGCGAACGCCGACATCCGACATGTCGAGCAGAGGCGAGTCGGCATCGCCGGGCGTATCCTCGCCGGGCTTGCCCGCCTTGGAGGCGACCTTGGCAGGGACCTTGCCATTGGCCTTGGCGAGCGGCTGGGGCGGGGTGACGACGGCCTTCAGCGCCGGCTTGGCGGCGGGCTTCGCGGCGGTCTTCGGGACCGGTTTGACCTTAAGAACTTTGTGGGCTTTCGCCGCCGGTTTGACGGCCGCAGCCGTCTTTGCGGCCGGTTTTGCCTTGTGAGCGGCTTTTTTGACATGCACCGGTCGGACCGGGGCGTGCTTTTTTGCCGGTTTTGCCTGTTTCTTAGCCGCTGTCTTCGTCGCCACGCGTCGTTCCACCAGAATAGAGGCCCCTATATAGGGGCGAGAGAGTCCCGTTTTTTGCGCCGCACCCTATTCGCTCGGCGGGATTCCGAGCAGTTTTCGCGCATCGTGCCAGCTTTCCTCGGTCCCTTCGCTCTTGAACCGCTCCATGGCGCGGGCCCGCTCCGGCTCGCGTTCCGCCATCTCGCGCAAATCGCTCGCAGCTTTCAGGAACCTGGCCTCGGCATCTTTGGCATCGTCGTCCTGCGACATCTGGTCCGCAGGGTCCGACCCGCTCATCGTGCGCGTCCTCAGACGCGCGACGAGATCAGCCATGCCCAGATGAACGAGATGGTTCTCCAACCCCTGTTTTTCAAGCCTTCCGCCGGAGGCGGCGAGGTTTAGGAGTTGCTGGCGCAGCCTGTCAAGTTCGCCGTCCCTGAATGGCAAATCGGCGAGCAATTCGCCATGGCGCTCCACGATAGTCGGCTCGGCCACGATGAGGGCGGCGATCTCGATCTCCTTGAGATGGCGCGCGCCGTGCCGGCCGGAACGGGCCAACAGACTCGCCTTGACCGCCGATGAAACCTTCTCGCCACCGCCATAGATGCCCGGGCGCGGCACCTGCTGCCGGCCGCGTTGCGGTTCGAACCGCGGCTGCGACGGTCGGCGTTTGAAGGCATCGAAGACCTTCTGCTCGAAGTCGCGCCGGTAATAGTCCGCGATCTTGGCATCGGCGATCGCAGCGACGATCTCGCCGAGCGCGCGTTCGAGACCTGCGCGGCGCTCTGGCGTGGAAAAGTCTTTGCCTTCGGTTTCGGCGCGCCACAGCATCTGAGAGAGCGGCAGGGCGGCATCGAGTATCTTCTTCATCGCTGCCGCGCCGCCGCTGCGGACCAGCGAATCCGGATCTTCGCCGGCAGGAAGGAAGGCAAAGCGGAGCGAATAGCCGGCCTTCAGATGCGGCAGCGCCAGATGCGCGGCACGATGTGCTGCGCGCAAGCCCGCTTCGTCGCCGTCGAAGGCGAGTATCGGTTCGGGTGCCGTTCGCCAGATGAGATGGAGTTGATCTTCGGTCAAGGCCGTGCCCAGCGGCGCGACCGCGGCTTCGAAGCCGGCGCGCACCAGAGCGATCACGTCCATATAGCCTTCGGCGACGATGATCTCTTGGCTTTTGATCGCGGCCGGCCGCGCGCGCGCGAAATTGTAGAGCAGGCGGCCCTTGGAAAAGAGCGTGGTGTCGCCCGTGTTGATGTATTTCGGTTTGGCGTCGGGCGAGAGAGCGCGGCCGCCGAAGGCGATGATGCGCCCGCGCGCGTCGGAGATCGGAAACATCAGCCGCTCGAAGAAGAAATCGCGCGGGCCGCGATCCTCGGCAGCGGCACGCACCACGCCGGCGGCGACCATGTCGTCGAGCGTGACGTTCTTCGTCTTCAGATATTCGATCAGCGTCGTGTGACCGCCCGGCGCATAACCCAGACGAAATGTCTTCGCGATCTCCCCGGTCAGTCCGCGCGAGCGCAGATAGTTGCGCGCCTCGCCGCCTCCTTGCGCCCGAAGCTGTTCTTCGAAGAAGACGCAAGTCGCTTCGATAACGTCATAGAGCGACTTCTTCTTTTCCTCGCGCGTCTCGTCCTCGTGCGACCATTTCGGCAATTCGACTCCGGCTTCGCCCGCCAGGCGCTCGACGCTTTCGGGAAAGGTGAGGCCCTCGGTCTCCATAAGCCAGCGAAAGGCATCGCCGCCTTTGCCGCAACCGAAGCATTTGTAGGTGCGCCGGCCGTTTTCGACCTTGAAGGAGGGCGACTTTTCCTTGTGGAAGGGGCAGCAGCCCCAGAACGCCTGACCCTTGCGGGTGAGTTTCACGCGCCGCCCGACCAGCTGGACGATGTCGGTGCGGCGCAGGATTTCCTCGAGCAGGTTCGGCGAGAAGGGCATGACGGCTAGGATAGTGGGTGCCGCTCGTGGCGACCAACAAATAAGGTCCCCGCCCACATCTTTCCGCAAGCCGACGGCGAAAGAGCTATTCCGCCAGGCTCTCTTCCAGCATGGCTGGACTGAACTCCCAGCCGACAAGATCCGGGCTCGCCTCGAAATGCGCGACGATCAAAATCGCGCTCGGAGCCTCGGGATAGAGGCCGAGCGCGCCCAGAAAGATTTCCGCGCTGAGATAGGCGCGTTCGCGAAATTCCACCCGGCCGAAGACCCGGATCGGCTTCTTGACCGAGAGCGCCAAGTCCAGGACGGCCTGCCAGCGCGAGCGATAGGGGTCGGGAACGACGTCTTCCAGAAAGCCGTTCGGCAGGTGACCGAGAAAACGCTCAATTTCGGTGCCGCTGATCCTCAGGCGATAGCGCGTAGCCTTGAATTCGGGCACGACATCGAAGATCGCGATGTGGCGAAGAAATCGCTTCATCGCCTTGGGCGTCATGTCGACCCGGCAGGGAATGAGGCGACCTTTGGCTGCTCCGCGCCATGCCGCCAATGCGTCGCGCAGCGGCTGAGCCTCGAAGGACAGGCTCGGATCGACCCGATGGGGAATGCCCTCGAGTTCCGCATGCCGATTATAGGTCTCGAAGATCCGGTCGCTCGGCGTCGTCATGTGCGTCCAACTAAGACGTCATGATTGACCGAGCATTAAACAATGCCGGACTTCCGGCCACCGCCGTAAACAAAAGCGGCGCCCAAAGGCGCCGCTTCGAAGTTTGGTAAATCGCAACCAAACGTTATTTCAGAATCAACTCGCGCGTCAGCATGTCGCCGCGCAAGGTGCGGATGGATTCGCGATCCATGCCGGCCTTGTTGGCATCGGCAACCGAGCCGAACACTTTGCGCGTCAGAGCATCCTGCTTGTCGAGCGGCGTATCGAACGCGGCCATGTTTTTCCATTCGACGAGGAGATAGAGATCCGGCTCATTGTCGCGCGGATCGGCGACCGTCAGCACCTTGTAGTCGAGCACCTGGCCTTGTTTCTTCAGCTCCTCATTCAACGCGCGCCAGGTGGTCGCGACATATTTCATGTAGTCGTCGAAATGTCCCGGCTTGGTCTGGATCGCCGAGACGTCCCAGACCGGTCCATTATCGTATGGGCGCGCCGCTTCCGCAGCCGATGCCAACGACGGAATCGCGAGCAATACAGCGGACGCCAAAAGCAGTGTGATGCGATGTTTCATGAGTCTTCCCCTGGTTGAGTTGGATCGGATTGGATCCTTCGCGAAGTCTGAACGCGCCGCCGCGGCGGCGTTTACAGAACGCTTGTTATGTTATCAGAGCAGATGAAGAAAGGTAGGCTAATCCGCCGCCAACTCGATGACGTTGCCATCCGGGTCGCGTACGAAAATGGCAGCGGACCCACGCGTGCCTGAAATTTTTATGCCGGCCGCCTCGAGCGCTGCCTTGGTGGCGGCGACGTCTTCGATCGCAAGCGCGATGTGGGTGATGCCGGGATGCTTCTCAGGCACATCCATGAGAATGTTGGTCGCCGTCGCGTCCTTCGCATTCAGAATGAAATTGAGTTCGAGCCCCGATGGATGCGTCATCGCCGCGACAGGTTCAGGACCCGCCGGTCCCCAAGCCCATTCGAATCCCAGACACTCGTAGAAGGCTCGTGTGCGCGCGACGTCATGCACGCGGATGCCGATGTGCGAAAGACCGGTCACCTGCGAAGCGAGCGACATCGATTGCCTATCCCTTTGCGCCGAGCGCCGCCTTGACCTGACCGCTCGCCCTGGCGAAATCCATCTGGCCGGCGAAGCGTTCCTTCAGCGTCGCCATGACCTTTCCCATATCCTTGATCGAGGACGCACCGACATCCGCAATCACCTTGTCGATTGCAGCCTTGGACTCTTCGGCGCCCATCTGCTTGGGCATGAATTCGCGGATGACGCCAATCTCGGCCCGTTCGGCAGCGGCAAGTTCGGGACGCTTGCCGGCTTCGTAAGCCGCAATCGAATCTTCGCGCTGCTTGATCATTTTTGCGAGCAGCGACAGGATTTCGTCGTCGCCGAGAAGCTCGCGACTGGTTTCGGTGCGTGCGGCGATGTCGCGATCCTTGAGCGCCGCGTTGACGAGACGAAGCGTTGAGACGCGCTTCTGATCTTTGGCCTTCATCGCCTCTTTCAGTGAATCGTTGATCTGCTCGCGCAGGCCCATGGTCATTCGCCCTGTTCGGAAAAATCTACTCTAGCGCCATAGCGGTACTTTGCCAACCATTTGAAAAAGAAAGAGAAAATAGACCAATAGGCAGCTTGACCCCAAGGGGCCGCATCCCTATTTTCCGCCCGATTCAACCGGTAATGCCAATGTCCGACGCCACGCTCGCCAAAGCCGAAAAACCGGCGGCGGCGTTTGCGCAAGGCGCATTGATCCTTTCCGACGGCACGGTGTTCGAGGGCCGGGTCTTCGGCGCCGCCCGCGAAGGCGTCGGCGAAGTCTGTTTCAACACCGCAATGACCGGCTATCAGGAGATCCTGAGCGATCCTTCCTATGCCGGACAGATCGTGTGCTTCACCTTTCCCCATATCGGCATCGTCGGGACCAACGACGAAGACATCGAAACGGGGACGCCCTTCGTACAAGGCCTGATTGTGCGCGCCGACGCCGAGCAGCCTTCAAATTATCGCGCGCTGGCGCAACTCGACTCCTGGCTCGGGAAACACAACATTCCCGCCATCGCAGGCATCGACACGCGCGCCCTGACCAACCGCATCCGCGAACTCGGTATGCCGCACGGCGCGATCGTGCAGGCGAAGGACGGCATCATCGACGTCGCCGCCGGCATCGAAGCCGCACGTTCGTTCCCAGGTCTTGTCGGTCTCGACCTCGCCAAAGACGTCACGACGCGTCAAACCTACAAATGGCGCGAGACGCCATGGCGCTGGGGCGAAGGCTATGGCGAACAAAGCGCGCCGGATTGGCGCGTCACCGTCGTCGATTTCGGCGTCAAGCGAAACATCTTGCGTATGCTGGCAGGGCTTGGCGCGGACGTGACGGTCGTGCCCGCGCAGGCCAACGTGGACGACGTGATGCGTCATAAACCCGACGGCGTTCTGCTTTCCAATGGGCCGGGCGATCCGGCAGCGACCGGCAGCTATGCCATTCCCACAATCAAGGGCGTGCTCAGCAAGGGCGTCCCTCTCTTTGGGATTTGCCTCGGGCATCAGATGCTGGCGCTCGCGCTCGGTGCCGAGACGCGCAAGATGGCGCAAGGCCATCATGGCGCCAATCATCCGGTGAAGGACTTGAAGACGGGCAAGGTCGAGATCGTATCGATGAATCACGGCTTCACGGTCGACCGCGAGACATTTCCGAGAGGCGTGACCGAGACCCACGTCTCGCTCTTCGACGGCACCAATTGCGGCCTCGCGCTCGACGGCAAGCCGGTGTTCAGCGTGCAGTATCATCCCGAAGCCTCGCCCGGGCCGATGGACAGCCACTATCTCTTCGTCCGTTTCGCGCAAGCGACGGGAAAGTCGCCATGACGACCACGAAAGTTCCGTTCAAGATCGATCTCATCGCCTCGGCGCGAAAACTTGCGGCATCCGGTCAGTCGTCGGTTTCACTTTTTCAGCATGGCGATGCCAACCTGCTCCTGTTCGTGCCGATCGATCAGGACACCCAGGTCAAGCATGAGCGCGACGAGCTTTACGTGATCCAGTCGGGACAAGGCATATTCAAACGCGGCAGCGAAACTGTCCGGTTCGACGGCGGCGACGTTCTGTTCGTGCCGGCCGGCGTGGAACATCGCTTCGCCAGTTTTTCCGAGGATTTCAAGGCCTGGGTCCTGTTCTTCGGCCCCCAGGGCGGTACGGTGCGCTGATGCGCGGGAATAAAATTTCGCCTTTGCCGATCCTATTGGCCGTAACGCGTGGACCAGCTTGCCACGATGGATGACAAGCGCAGGCGGTTCGAGGCGCAGGCCCTTCCGCATCTGGATGCGGCGACCAACCTTGCACGCTGGCTGACGCGTTCCGACGCCGATGCCGATGATGTGGTGCAAGATGCGATGATGCGGGCGTGGCGGGCATACGATGGCTTTCGCGGCGGCGACATCAGGCCATGGCTGCTCACCATCGTGCGCAATTGCTGGCGCACGTCGCTTGGCGATCGCAAGCGGCGCGGCCATGTCGCGATGCCCGACGAGAATACGCATCTGCCCGGCGATGAATTGACCGATTCCGGACCAAGTCCTGAGTCGTCGGCGATGAGGAGCGACGAAGGCCGCAAGCTGGACGCAGTCATCGCCACGCTGCCCGACGAATTCCGCGAAGTGCTGATCCTGCGCGAGATGGAGGATCTTTCCTATCGCGAGATCGCCACCGTCACGGAGGTGCCGATCGGAACGGTGATGTCGCGTCTGGCACGCGCACGCGCCATGCTCAGGGAAAAATGGTTGGGCGAAGTGGAGGCCAGTCATGCCCTGTGAACGGGCGCAACAACTCGAAGCCTATCTCGACGGCGAACTCGACGCCGCCGGCGCGGCCGAGGTCGAAAGGCATCTCGAAACCTGCGGTGAATGCCGCAACGCCAAAGCCGAGCTCGAGAGACTGCGCACGGCGTTGCGCGAAAAGGCCACCTATCATCGCGCCGGTCCGCAGCTGCGCGCGCGAATTGGCGCGAGCCTCGACAAGGAAATGCCGCGCAAGGCCATCATTCGCCGTTTTCCGCGTGCGCGCGCTGCATTCGCCGGAGCCGCCGGCGGCGCCATGGCGACTGCACTTGCCGCCTCGCTGGCCTTTTTCTTCCTCGTGCCGGCGTCTGGCGATCCGCTCATCACGGATATCACGAATGCCCATCTACGCTCGCTGGCGTCGGAGCATCTGATCGACGTCGTGTCCACCGACAGGCACACGGTCAAGCCATGGCTTGCGGCCCATGCAGATCTCTCCCCTCCTGTTGCGGATTTTTCCCGTCAGGGTTTCAAGCTGATCGGCGGTCGGGTCGATTTCCTCGAAGGCGTACGCGCGGCAGTGACTGTGTACCGCCATGGCGCGCATATCGTGAACGTCTTTGCCTGGGCGAATTATAGCGAAGAATTGCCGGACTTCGCGACGCGCAATGGTTATCACATCGTATTTTGGCGGAGCGGCAATCTGACATTCTGCGCGATCTCCGATACGTCCATCGACGATATCCTCGCGCTCTCGCGTCTGTTGAAGGGACTGTCCCAGACCGACGCGCGGGAATAAATCGCGCCGACGATCGGTCAAGGCTTCGAAATTACTTCGAGGGCTTCATGATCGTCACCGACAAACCATCGCGCCGCGGCGCGCTCAAATGCCTTGCTTATGGCGGAGCCGGAACGCTGTTCACGCTTTCCGGTGGCGTGCTTGTGGCAAGCGATCTGGCGCAAGCCGCGACCAAGAAGATGAAGCACGCCGATGTCGGAATGCCGCTCTTCGTTCAGATCAGCGACACGCATATCGGCTTCAACAAGGAGGCCAATCCCGACGTTGCCGGTACGCTGAAAGAGAGCATCGCGCTCGTGAACGCCATGCCACGCCAGCCGTCGTTGATTCTTCACACCGGCGACATCACCCAGCTAAGCAAGCCCGAACAATTCGATATGGCGGGTCAACTTCTCGCCGGTCTGAAAGTGTCGGACATCCACTATGTGCCGGGCGAGCATGACGTGGCAGATGCCGGCGGCGGCAAGGAATTCTTCTCGCGCTTCGGCAAGCCATCGAACAACCTCGGCTACTACAGCTTCGACTCCGAAGGCGTGCACTTCATCGCGCTCATCAACGTGCTCGACTTCAAGCCTGGCGGCCTTGGGATTCTGGGAGCCGATCAGTTGGCCTGGTTGAAGAAAGACCTCGAAGGCCGTTCGGCAAGCCAGCCGATCGTCGTCTTTGCGCACATGCCGCTCTGGACGATTTATGAGCCATGGGGCTGGGGTACGGGCGATGCCGAACAGGCCTTCGCGCTGATGCGCCGCTTCGGCTCCGTCACGGTGCTGAACGGCCATATCCACCAGATCGTCTCGAAGGTCGAAGGCAACATCACGTTTCAAACGGCGCGCGCGACCTGCTTCCCGCAACCGGCAGCCGGCGTCGGCCCGGGACCGGGTCCGCTGACCGTCGATAAGGCCGAGTTGCCGCACATGCTCGGCATCCGCAGCATTACCTACACGCCGCATCCGGCAACGATGACGATCAAGGACACGGCACTCGCCTGAGCTTCAGGACCATCTGTTCGAGGACATAGAAATGAAAGCAAGAACCATCGTCGCAGCGCTTTGTCTGAGCACGCTCGCCTTCGCCTGCGCCAGGGCGACTCCGGAAAAAAGCGACGTCACGATCAAGAATTTCAGCTTCGGGCCGAACGCCATCACCGTTGCGGCCGGAACCACCGTGACATGGCACAACACGGACGGTGAGCCGCATACCGTCGTCAGCGCGGACGGTCTCTTCCGCTCGGCCGCGCTCGACACGGGCGAAGCCTTTTCCTTCAAGTTCACCAAGGCGGGCACGTTCAAATATGTCTGCACCATCCATCCCCGGATGGTTGCCACCGTCACCGTGAAATAGAGGTTCGCGCGCCAACCCCCAGTCAGCGCGCGCGCACAGAGCCGGGACATCACCCGCCCTTCCGGTGTCCCGGCTCAATTCTTTTCGCTTCGTTCAGGGGACCTGATCGACGGCATTGGGCGAAAACCACTCGCCGCCCTTGACCTGCGCGACAATGCCGGTGAACCCGAGCAGCTGATCGCGATCGGCTTCCAGCATGGCGATGCCGTCGACGGCGCTTTGTCTGTGGAAGCCTTTGAGGAGATGCACGGTTGCGCGATACCAGTCGAGCCAGAGCGCGTGTCCGTCCGGCATGGCCTCGGCGATTTCAACGCTGACGAGCCCCGTCTTCGCCCAATGCTGTCGCCACCAGTTCGGCGAATGGAAGCAACAGAAATCCCATTCCCACCACTGTTTCAGATGCGCCGGCGGTTCACTGATCTCGTGCTTGAGGCCGGGGCAGACGATGCCGATGCGCCCGCCGGGTTTGAGGAATTTCGCGATATAACCGAGATAGAGATCGTCGGTGCCGAAATACTGATAGGCGTCGAGACTGACGATCGCATCGAAACTCTTGTGCGCGAATGGCAAGGCGTGCGCTTCGGCGAGAACCGGCGTCACAAGACCGCCGACGCCGGCCGCGTCGATCCGCTTCTGGTTGTCGTCCGGCTTGATCCACAAATCCGCTGCCGTGACCTCGACACCGAACTCCTTGGCGAAGAAGATCGACGAAATGGCCTTGCCGCAACCGAGGTCGAGAATTCGCATCCCCGGCTGAAGCTGAAGTTTTTCACTCAGATACTCCGCGAGCCAGAGCACGTTCGGTCCCATCAGATTGTCGACGATCCAGCGCCCGTCATAGCGGGACGAGCGGGGAAAGCGCGGCTTGGCGAGGCGCGCGTTCAGGTCAGCATCGGTCATGACGAGTTTCAGACGTTGGCGTCGGCCTTCGTCGCTTCGCTATTTTCGTAGCCGTTCTCGGGCGCGATCCAACCCTTGAGGTCTGCCGTCGGTGGCATGCCGACGACGTGAAAGCCGGCATCGACGAAATGCACCTCGCCGGTGACGCCGCCGGAGAGTTCGCTCAGAAGATAAAGTGCGGCGCCGCCGACATGATCCAGCTCGACCGATTTCTTGAGCGGCGAATGGCTCTTGTTCCACTTGAACACCAAGCGCGCGTCGCCGACGGCCGAACCCGCCAAAGTCCGCATCGGCCCCGCCGAAATCGCGTTGACGCGGATCTTCTCATGGCCGAGATCGGCGGCGAGATAGCGCACGCTGGCTTCGAGCGCAGCCTTGGCAACGCCCATGACGTTGTAGTTCGGCATGACGCGCTGCGCGCCGAGATAGGTCAGCGTCACCATGGCCCCGCCATGCTTCATCAGATGCGCGGCGCGCTGCGCCACCGCCGTGAACGAGTAGCAGGAGACGGAAAGCGTGCGGCAGAAATTGGCGCGCGAGGTGTCGACATAGCGGCCCTTCAGTTCCTCGCGATCGGAAAAGGCAATCGCATGGACGAGGAAATCGAGCCGGCCCCACTCCTTTTTGAGTGTCGCAAATACGGCATCGAGCTCGTCGTCCTTCTCCACGTCGGCGGGAAGAACGATGCGCGAGCCGATCGAAGCCGCGAGCGGCTTCAGCCGCTTGGCCTGCGCTTCGCCCTGATAAGTGAAGGCGACATCGGCGCCATGAGAAGCCAATGTGCGCGCAATGCCCCAGGCAATGGAGTGATCGTTCGCCACCCCCATCACCAGGCCCCGCTTGCCCTGCATCAGTCCCGCTTCAGCCATCTTGCCCTCGCCCGTTTGGGTCTTGTTCTAGGTATGGTGCTGGAAGACCAGCGTCGCATTGGTGCCGCCGAATCCGAAACTGTTCGAGAGCGCGGTGTCGATCCGCACATTGTCGATGCGCTTCCTCACGATGTTCGCGTCGGCGACTTCGGGATCGATCTCTTCGATGTTCGCGCTCTCGCAGATGAACCCCGATTGCATCATCAGGAGCGTGTAAATCGCCTCGTGCACGCCGGCGGCGCCCTGGCTGTGCCCGGTCAAGGACTTTGTCGCACTGATCGGCGGCATCTTGGCGCCGAACACTTCGCGAATGGCATTGATCTCGGGAATGTCGCCCACCGGAGTGGAGGTCGCGTGCGGATTGATATAGTCGATCGGCGCCTTCACATCCTTGATCGCCATTTGCATGCAACGCACCGCGCCCTCGCCCGAAGGCGCCACCATGTCGGCGCCGTCGGCCGTCGCGCCATAGCCGACGAGTTCGGCATAGATTTTGGCGCCGCGCGCCTTGGCATGTTCGAGTTCTTCGAGCACCAGAATGCCGCCGCCGCCCGAGATGACGAAGCCGTCGCGGTTCTTGTCATAGGCGCGCGAGGCTTTTTCCGGCGTCGCATTGTATTTCGACGACATCGCGCCCATCGCATCGAACAGTTCGGAGAGAGTCCAGTCGAGCTCCTCGCCGCCGCCAGCGAACATCACATCCTGCTTGCCCCATTGGATCATCTCCGCCGCGTTGCCGATGCAGTTCGCCGAGGTCGAGCAGGCACTCGAAATCGAATAGTTGACGCCTTTGGTCTTGAACCAGGTGGAGAGATTGGCCGAGCACGTTGAGGACATTGCCTTTGGCACCGCAAAAGGCCCGATCCGTTTCGGCCCCGACGCGCGCGCCGTGTCGGCAGCGGCCACGATGGCCTTGGTCGAAGGTCCCCCCGAACCGACGATCAAACCGGTGCGCGGATTGGAGACGTCTTTTTCTTCGAGACCGGAGTCGCGGATCGCCTGCGCCATCGCGACCCAGCAATAACCGGCACCGTCGCCTTGGAAGCGGCGGGCGCGACGGTCGACGATGGCGTCGAGATCGATCTTCAGGCTGCCATGCACCTGGCTTCTAAAGTTCATTTTCTCGTAGGTGTCGGCCTTAACGATGCCGGAACGTCCTTCGCGCAACGAGGCGACGACTTCCTGCGTGTTGTTGCCGATCGACGAGACGATGCCCATGCCGGTAACGACGACGCGTCTCATTGCTCCATGGCCTTTGCGTGCGCCCTCATGCGTCGACAAGCTCGGCATGAGGAACTGAATTGGACATCATCCCGAGCTTGTCGAAGGATGAGAGCGAAGACAAATTGTCTTAAGCCGGCGCGGCGGCGTTCTGCGTCAACGCCGCTGCCGCGTCGGTGAACAGGCCGACTTTCAGATCCTTCACCTCGAACGCAACTTTGCCGTCGACTTTCACGATTCCGTCGGCGATGCCGAGCACGAGCTTGCGCATGATCACGCGCTTTAAATCGATGTAGTAGGTGATTTTCTTGGCCGTGGGCAGCACCATGCCGCTGAATTTCACTTCGCCGACACCGAGCGCGCGGCCCTTGCCGAGGCCGCCCATCCAACCGAGAAAAAATCCGACCATCTGCCACAAGGCATCGAGCCCTAGACAACCGGGCATCACCGGATCGTCCTGGAAATGACACTTGAAGAACCACAGGTTCGGATTGACGTCGAGCTCCGCCTCGACCTCGCCTTTGCCCTGCGTACCGCCCTTCGCCGTAATCCTGGTGATACGATCGAACATCAGCATCGGCGGCAGCGGCAGGCGCGCGTTACCGGGGCCGAACAATTCGCCTCTCGCACAAGCGAGCAGACCGGCAAGATCGAAACTGGATTGGCGGGCTCGGGTGTCCACGTCTTTGTCCTTTAACGGTGGCGCCCTTGACAGACACGGGCGAAACGCCGATTTCTACGTTAGAAGCATTCTAACAATTGTCGTTAGAGGCAGAATAGCAAAGATGAGGCCCGAGTGTCAGCGGCACAAGGGCTTCTTACGGAACGTCAAGGACTTATGGCGCGCAAGAGTCGCGAAACAGACGACGATGCCGTGGCGAAGCTGCGCGATGCGGCGCTGCGCCCGACCCGCCAGCGCGTCGCATTGGTCGGCCTTCTCTTCCGCGCCGGTGACCATCATGTGACGGCCGAGTCGTTGCATGCGCATGCGGCCCGCACCGGCGTCAAGGTGTCGCTGGCGACCGTGTACAACACGCTGCATCAGTTCACGGAAGCCGGTTTGTTGCGCCAAGTCGTGGTCGACGGCTCAAGAACCTTTTTTGACACGAATACCGGGGACCATCAGCATTTCCTCGTCGAGGACGAGGGTGAACTGATCGACATTGCGGGCGAAAATATCTCCATCGCCGGCGTCCCGGCACCGCCAAGGGGCATGACCGTCGAGCGCATCGACGTCGTGGTGCGGCTGCGCCGTGGCCCTGCGATGGGCAAAAAAGTTCCTTAGAATAATTCTAATCTATTGACAGCCGTCGCCCCGAAGAGTTTTCTAGGCGGCGGAAAACACCTGGCAAGGCAAAGGAGACCCCATGGCCAATCTGAAAGACTCCAAAACCGCACAGAATCTGCGCGACGCGTTCGCCGGCGAAAGCCAGGCCAATCGGCGCTATCTCTATTTCGCTCAGAAGGCGGACGTCGAAGGATACAACGACGTCTCTGCGGTCTTCCGTTCCACCGCCGAAGGCGAAACCGGACATGCGCACGGTCACCTCGAATATCTCGAAGCCGTCGGCGACCCGGCAACCGGCAAGCCGATCGGCGGCACGGATCTGAACCTCAAGGCGGCGATCGCCGGGGAGACGCACGAATACACAGACATGTATCCGGGCATGGCAAAGACGGCGCGCAGCGAAGGCTTCGACGAAATCGCCGACTGGTTCGAGACGCTGGCCAAGGCCGAGAAATCGCACGCCGGACGCTTCCAGAAAGCGCTGGATACTCTCGGCAAATAGAAATCGGAAGATGGAATTCTGAAATCGGAATTGGGAGCGGCGATGTCGTCGCCCCCTTTTCTGTTTTCTGACTTCCGGATTCTGACTTCCGGATTCCGACAAATGTCACAAGAAGGCAGCCTCGAAGCGCCGACGCGTCACCCGATCGGGTGGCGCGACGAAGAATTCTTCGACGCCGGCGCACTCGACAAGGAGATGCGACGCGTCTTCGACATTTGTCACGGCTGCCGACGCTGCTTCAATCTCTGCGACTCCTTTCCGCGCCTGTTCGATCTGATCGACAACAGCGCGAACGAAGATGTCGAGGGCGTGAAGTCGGAGGACTTCGCGGCCGTCGTCGAGGCCTGCACGCTGTGCGACATGTGCTTCATGACGAAGTGTCCGTATGTGCCGCCGCACGCCTTCAATCTCGACTTTCCGCATTTGATCCTGCGCGCCCGCGCCGTCGAAGAACGCGCCGGCAAAACGAGTTTCATTCAAAAGCAGCTGGCCGAGACGGACCGCAACGGCAGGCTCGCACGTTTCGCATCGCCCCTCGTCAACTGGGCGTCGAACCAATCGAACCGTGCGGCACGTTCACTCCTGGACAGACTCGCGGGCATCGACAAGACCGCGGCGCTGCCGAAATTCGAATCGCGGACGTTTGTCTCGCAAGCTCGCCGCGCGCCGATTGCGGCGAACAAAGCCGCGCCAGCCTTCGGCAAACGAAAGGCTGCGCTCTATGCCACCTGCTTCGTCAACTACAATAAGTCCGAGACGGGCATGGCAGCGCTTGCCGTGCTCAATCACATCGGCGTGGAAACCAAAGTCGCCTATCCGGGTTGTTGTGGCATGCCATTCTTCGAACAGGCCGAGCTCGAGCGCGTGGCGGAGAACGCCCAGAAGGTCGCCAAGGAACTCGCCAAATTGATCGACGAAGGCTTCGACATCGTCGCGCTCACTGCCTCGTGCGGATTGATGCTGAAGTACGAGTGGCCATTGATTGTGCCCGAGAACGAAGACGTCAAGCGCGTCGCGGCCGCGACGTTCGACATCGACCAGTATGTCGTTGCGATCGCGCGCAAAGAGGGCCTTCCCGAGGGGCTGAAGCCGCTCACCGAAGGCGTGACGGTTCACCTCGCCTGCCACGCGCGCGCGCAGAACATGGGACCCAAGGCGGCCGAGATGCTCAGACTCATTCCCGAGACGCCGGTCGATGTGATCGAGCGCTGCTCGGGCCATGGCGGAACCTTCGGCGTCGTCAGACCGACACATGCCACTGCCGTCAAAGTCGGACGCCCGGTCTTTCGCACCGCAGCCCAGCAGGCGCGCGGTCATATCGCGTCGGACTGCCCGCTCGCGGCGCAACACATCGTCGGCGAGCTCATTGCGCAGGACGCGAAGGAGGGCAAGAAGGCGACAGTTGCTGTGCCGGAACATCCGATCGAGATCCTGGCGCGCGCCTATGGACTTCTGGAGAAGTGAATGAGTGCCGCGCAACGCAGGATCACGCCCGCCGACATTCTTTCCGATGCCGACTACAATGCACGCCGCGACGGACTTCGCGCCCAATCGATCGCCGAGAAGAAGAACCGCCGCATCGAGGTCGGACCCTATGCAACGTTCACCTTCGAGAATTATCAGTCCATGTGGCTGCAGGTGCAGGAGATGCTGCGCATCGAAAAGGGCGGCGCGGAGCAGATCGCCGGCGAACTCGACGCTTATAATCCGCTGATCCCCCAGGGCGACGAACTCATCGCCACGCTCATGATCGAGATCGAGGACGCGGCGCGGCGCGAGCGCGAACTCTCGAGACTCGGGCACATCGAGGACGCCATCTTCCTCGATATCGGCAGCGAGCGCATCAAGGCGACGCCGACCGACTATGACGAGCGCACCACGGCGGAAGGCAAGACCTCATCGGTGCATTGGTTGCGCTTCAAGTTCACGCCGGTGGAGATCGCAGCATTCAAGTCGGGCGCCGAACGCATCGTGCTCGGAATAACCCATCCGAATTACGGACACATGGCAGTGATGCCGCAATCCGTGCGCGAGGC
>Ga0187821_10000070_pt1 | contig 17018 bp, 17 predicted proteins | sample NC_wetland_sal_i_20_FD_132442 | JGI IMG/M metagenome (GOLD analysis project Ga0187821, IMG submission 132442) | Wetland sediment microbial communities from Neuse River Estuary, North Carolina, USA - SourceSoil_1 | ecosystem: Environmental > Aquatic > Freshwater > Wetlands > Sediment | place...
ACATAGCCATCCCGTTCACGGCACGGGTAGCTGGTGACCCCGGTCTTTTCAGGCTGAATCGGTGAATCCTCGACCAGCGCCGGAATGCCGCGGCATCGACCGGTCGTATCGAACTGCCAGCCGTGGTAGGCACATTCGACGCGCTCGCCCTCCATTCTTCCAAAGGAAAGTGGCATGCCGCGGTGCGGGCAAATATCGCGCAGGGCCGCAACCTTGCCTTGGGAGGTCCGACACACTACGATGGGGAGACCTAAGAGCACGACACCTCTCAGAGTTCCGTGGCGGAGGTCTGAACTCAAGCAGCCGGGGTACCAGAATCCAAGCAGCGGCGCGCTCTTGGAGGGTTTGATTTCGGTAATGAGGTCGGTGTTCATCGACAGGGGAGGGATGTGCGCGAAAGGACCAGCCTAGACTGCAGAAGCAGCTTGCTCGTGAATATAACGACTAGGTTTTTGAACGTCAAGCGAGCCCCTTGTCCTTTTACCTCTCTTCTTGCTGCTAGGCAACCTGCTCGTCTCCCACTGCGCGCGTCCAACGAGGGCCTTCTGAGGCCGCGCGTTGCGCGAGCACAGGAGACCTGCAGGCCACCTTCCCGCCATCCCCCTTCCTTGACAAGAAAAAGAAGCGGAGACTATAGTCCAAAATCGTCGAAACACACGGATTGATGCGCATCTAAGTGAAGTGAGGGCACGATGGCGACCACACAACTGGATCCGGCAATTGCATTGACCGATCTCCAGGCTTCCAAACCGGACCGGGTCACGATCGTGCTGCTCAGCGGGGATTTGGATCGCGCGATGGCGGCCTTCATCATCGCGACCGGTGCTGCCGCGATGGGGATGCAGGTCACCATGTTCTTCACGTTTTGGGGATTGAACACCATCCGCCGGAAGGGCGCGTCGAGCGCAGCGAAGGACTGGCTTCGGAGGATGTTCGGCCTGCTCAACAAAGGCGGCGCCGAGAGCCTGCCGCTCTCGCGGTTCCATTTTGGGGGTCTCGGCACCAGGATGATGCAAAAGGTCATGAAGCAAAATCGCATGCCCGGGGTACCGGAGCTCATGCAGACCGCTCTGGATCTCGGCGTGCGTTTTATCGCCTGCACGACGACGATGGGGTTAATGGGAATCACGAAGGACACACTGATCGAGGGAATCGATCAATTCGCCGGCGTGACCACCTATTTGGCCGAAGCGAAACAGGGCAGCGTCAATCTGTTCATATAGCTGATGGCTCTTAGCTCTCAGCGTTCCGCTAGGGGAATTGTTCATGATGCAAGCAGACGTGAAACTCGATACGCTGGGATACTTCTGCCCGATGCCGATTATCATGACCTCGAAAAAAATTAAGGAACTCGCTGTGGGGCAAGTGCTCGAAGTCGTATCAGACGACGAGGGGATTAAGAAAGACATGCCGGCCTGGTGCGACACGACCGGGCATCAAATGGTCGGGCTCGAAGAAGAGCAGGCCAAATCCGGACCGATCTATAAGGCGTTTGTTAAAAAGACGAAATAACGACCGCGTTCAGCGCGGAGCAGATGGAGACTGAGGAAGCCGGAGGGGCGGTGAACCGACCTCCGGCTTTGTCGTTTTGAACGAGGACAATGTGGATCGGATCGTCGAATGTGTCCCGAATTTTAGTGAGGGCCGGAATCTCACGACTGTCCATGCTCTCATGAATGCTGTGACGTCGGTTCCTGGGGTCTGGCTCTTGGACCATACCAAGGATCACGATCACCATCGGGCCGTGCTGACGTTTGCTGGCGCACCCGATGCCGTGGCTGAAGCGGCGTTTCGCGCGATCCGCGTTGCGACCGACCTGATCGATCTACGGAAGCATCATGGCGTGCATCCGCGAATCGGCGCCACCGACGTGGTGCCATTTGTGCCCATGCAGGGAACGACCATGCAGGACTGCATTGTGCTGGCCAAGCAGGTAGGGCAGCGGGTGGGCCGTGAGCTCGACATCCCGGTGTTTTTCTATGAGCAGGCCGCAACGCGCCGGGATCATGCTTCGTTGGAGTCGGTGCGGCGGGGTGGGCTCGATGGCTTGGCCTTTCGGATGCAATCCGATCCGGACTGGGCACCGGATTGTGGCCCGTCGCATCTGCACCCGACAGCCGGCGCTGTCGTGATCGGGGCTCGACCCCCGCTCATTGCCTTCAACGTGAACTTGCGGACGACCGATCTCGACGTGGCGAAGTCCATCGCGTCGACGATCCGACAATCCAACGGCGGCGTATCTCATCTCAAAGCCATCGGAGTCTCACTCGCGAGCAAGAAGATGGTGCAGGTGGCCATGAATCTTACCGATCACACGGTCACATCCCTACAAGCTGCATTCGTGGCGGTCAGCGCCCAGGCGGAACAGCGAGGTGTGGAGGTGGTCGGCAGCGAGATAGTCGGTTTGGTTCCCCAAGCGGCGATGGTGCAGGCTGCGAGTCAGTCGCTCCGGATCGAATGGTTTGATCCGAGCCAAGTTTTGGAAACCAGGTTGGCACTTGTCCTGTCAGGCAAGCGCGTAGAGCAGACGGAGCCACCGGTGTCAGCTGAGCCAGACGGTTCGACTCGATCTATTGCTTCGTTTGCGCAATCGGTAGCTGCTGCGACGCCGGTTCCGGCTGGTGGCAGTGTGGCAGCCGCAGTCGGTGCATTGGCCGCGTCCCTCGGCGTTATGGGGGCCAAACTGAGTCAACAGCCTGTTGCCGAGCACCGATTGCTCGCGATCAGCCAAAGATTGCTTCATCTTGTCCAAGCAGACGGCGAAGCCTATCGGCAATTCATGCGAGCGATGAAACTGCCGGCACAGGACCCAGCCCTCCCTACCGCCGTGTCCACGGGGCTGCACATGGCGACGGAGATTCCGTTGGAGATCGCAGAGTTGTCGGCCGAAGCCGGAATCTTGCTCCATGCCTGCCGGAAACATGCAAGGCCAAGAGTTCAGTCGGATATCACGGTGGGGATGGTCATCGCCATCGCCGCCACTCAAGCAGGACTTCATACGGTGACGGAAAACTTGAAAGCCCAGACAAATCAGCGCCTTAAATCCGCACTCCAGGCTCGAATTAGGCGGGTGATTCGCCGCCTTGAGGAACTCAAGGGGCTATGTTACACTCCGCCCCCTGGTCGGTCAGTTGGTCGGGGAAAATCTGGACAGGCATCGCCTGAGAAAGTACATAGACGACACGCATGGAAATTAAAGTCTTCAATAACAACGTCGAAAAAGCGCTCAAAGTTGCGAAGAAGAAGCTCGCGGGGGAAGGGCTCTTCCGCGAACTGAAGCGGCGGCGGTACTACGAGAAGCCGAGCGTCAGGAAAAAGGCCAAGCAGCGGGAAGCGCAACGACGTCGTCAAAAGTGGTTGGCCAAGCGCAAACCCGAGTGATCCTCGCCTAGCAGGCTCGTTCGATTCATCAAGATCTGCTCGTCCGTCCATGCTCCGTTCTGGCCCATGCGTCAGCAAGAGATCCATGCCGCTCTCCGGATCATAAAGCGCGAGATCCGGCAATGGCAGGAGCCGGTCGTCGGCGTCGTCGCTCGCGAGTCGAATCGCGACCCCTTCCGCATTCTTATCTCCTGTCTCCTTAGTCTGCGAACCAAAGACAAAACGACCCGTGAGGCCAGCGCCCGGCTCTTCGCGTTGGCGGACACACCGAGGACGCTACTCAAACTGCCTCTCCGCCGGATCGAACGGGCGATCTTTCCGGTCGGGTTTTATCGGACGAAAGCCAAATCGATCCACCAAATTTGCCGTCGCCTCCTGGAGGTGTATGGCGGAGTCGTGCCGGACTCCATCGACGAATTGATGACACTCTCTGGGGTCGGTCGGAAAACGGCCAATCTGGTGGTGACGGTTGGCTATGGCAGACCCGGCATCTGCGTGGATATTCATGTTCATCGGATCTGCAATCGTTGGGGGTACGTGAAGACTAAGACGCCGGAAGACACCGAACAGGCTCTGCGGCGCGTATTGCCGACACAGCACTGGATCACCTTTAACGACTTGCTCGTGCCGTATGGCCAGAACCTCTGCCAGCCGGTCTCACCCTTCTGCAGCCATTGTAAGCTGACAGATTATTGTGATCGGGTCGGAGTTAAAAGATCCCGTTAGGCGTGAGGGGTAAGGCGTGAAGGGTTGAAAAGATCCCCATCGCCTGACGCCTTACGGTTCACGCCTCGCGGCATTAAATGAAGAGTTTCGTTTCTGCGTCCGCGGTAAGGCGGATGATGGCGGGCAGGCCCATCACTTCATCGACGTTCTTTTCGACCGCTTGGCTGTCAACGCCCATATATTCCAAGCCGGCGCTGCAGGCGATCAGGCGAAACTTCCCGACAAGTTTGGCTTCCTGAAACATCTCGGAAATTGTCGGGACCTTCTTCTCCTTCAACAGCCGCGTAACTTCCTCAGCCGACTGCGCGTTTTCTGGTGGAAAGTCGATCACATCGACCTTGCCTTCCGCGAGTTTCTTGATCGTCCAGAACAGCAGCACGACGATGACCTCTTTGCCCATCGCAGCCGCCGTCAGGCCGAGGGTGGCGACTTGATGCAGTTTGTCATAGGTCGCGTTGTGGGCGAAGAGCACGAACTTGGGCAGTGACGGCATCGGCTACTTCTTCTGTGCGCGGGTCTTCACGCTATTCACATAGTCGGTGATGGCTTGGTCGACTTCGCCCGGCGCGAGCGGGCGATCGTGAGTTTCGCTCTCGTCAACCAGATAGGTCTCGCCTTCTTTCTCCTGACGGACGACGACCGTATTCTCCGGCGTCACCTCGACCAGCATGTACCATTCTTTGGTGCCCTGTGTGATCAGGACTTCCTTGCCCAGGCCTTTTTTGGTGACTGCAATCTCGAGTTCATCGGCCCCGGCGGCCACAGGGCTGGTCGCGAGGAGCGCGATCCACAACACCACGCTCACCAGACGAATGACCGGCGAAGAGATCGACATGGTTGAGCGATTATAGCCTGTCGAGAAATGCGTCGTAAACCGTGGCTGTCACACCGTCATTCGCTTGAGTGCCCCTAGGTCGCATGTTAGGATGCCGACCCCATGATGGACGGCCTTCTCGAGAAGCTGCAAGCGATCATTCCGGTCAAGGTACTAGTGGGGCTGACGGTCGCGTCCGTGGTCGGATTCATCGGCACCCTCATTGCCATCCCCCTCATTCTCGTCCGCCTTCCTCCTGATTATTTCGATACCAGCGTGCCGCGTCATTGGATGAAAGATCACCATTCTGTCTTGCGGGTCATCGGGTTGATCGTCAAGAACGCCGTTGGTGTGGTCTTCCTCCTGGCGGGCTTTGCCATGTTGTTCCTGCCGGGACAGGGCATCCTGACCATGTTGATCGGCGTCTCGCTCATGGATTTTCCCGGGAAACAGCGACTAGAGGCAAAACTGATCGGCCATCCGACCGTCTTGAGCGCGATCAACGCGATGCGGCACAAGTTCGGCAAGCCGCCGCTCATTATGGCACCGAATCCGTCACGTGATCGCACTCAGCTGTCGGGGCGTGAAAAATCAGGTGCTGACTGCTGATGGCTGAACGCTGTAGGCTGCATCTATGTCCGCTTCGTCAAAACCCAAGACGCTCTTCCTGATCGACGGCAGCGCCTATATCTACCGTGCCTTTTTTGCCCTGCCGGCTCTGAACAATTCCAAAGGTCTCCAGACCAACGCCGTATACGGGTTCACCACGATGCTGCTCAAGATTCTTCGCGAGCGGCAACCGGACGGTCTCGTCGTTGCGTTTGATGAAAAAGGACCGACCCTCCGGCACCAGGAATTCAAGGAGTATAAAGCCCAGCGGCCGCCGATGCCGGAAGGAATGAGCGTGCAGATTCCGTATATTCACCGCATCGTGGAGGCGCTCAATATTCCCGCCGTCCGGCAAGCGGGGTATGAAGCGGATGATCTCATCGGCACCCTGGCACGCAAGGCCGAGCAGGCAGGCTACGACGTCGTCATCGTCACCGGCGACAAAGACATGTTTCAACTGCTCACGCCGCACGTACGTATCTACGACCCGGTGAAAGACAAATGGTCGGGTGAGGCTGAATGCCGTGAGCGATTCGGGGTCGAGCCGGCGCGGGTCGTGGAGGTCATGGGGTTAATGGGCGATAGCACCGACAACATTCCCGGCGTGAAGGGAATCGGTGAGAAAACGGCGATGAAGCTGATCGCAGAGTTCGGCACGATCGACGAACTCCTGCGCCGCGTGGACGACGTGACGCCGGCTCGGACGAAATCTTTGCTGAGAGAACAGGCGGACAATGCACGGCTCAGCCGCAAGCTCGCAACGATCGACGTCGACAGCCCCGTAGAATTCGATGCGGCCGCACTCCACGTCAAGCCGCCGCATGCAGAGCAGCTCACGAACCTCCTCCGCGAGTTGGAATTCACGACCCTGCTGAAATCGCTTCAATCTGCCTCTCAACCGGCCAAGCAGCAAGACATGAAGACGGAACTCATTCAGGATGAACCGTCCGCCCAGCGATTCGTGCAAGACTTGCCGAAAGACGGAGCCTTGGGCCTGTACTGTCTGTGCTCTGGTGGCTCCGGCGTACAGGCAGCCGTGCAAGGCATGGCGCTCTCGGCCGGCGGGAAGACTGCCTTCATTCCGCTTGACGTCCACACGTTCATGCGTCCCATCACCACGCTCCTGCACGAGACGACACGAACCAAGGTGGTGTATGACCTGAAGGCCACGTTGCTGGCCTTTCATCGAATCGGGCTGACTCTGGCTGGTCCCTATCTGGACACGATGGTGGCGGACTATCTGCTCAATCCCAATCGCCGCGATCACCAGCTCGAAACGATTGCGATGGAGGTGCTGGGTCATCGGTTGGGTGCAGGACATGGGGAACAATCCACACCGCAATCGCTTTTCGAAGAGGACCGTGGTTCGCGCGAAGAGGCGGCGGAAGCCGCCTCCGTGCTGGCCAAGCTCGCTCCAGCTCTGACAGAACGGCTCTCGGAACAAGGGAGCCTAAAACTGTTTACCGACGTGGAGATGCCGTTGGTGCCCGTCCTGGCCGAGATCGAGCGGAATGGATTCCTGCTCGATGTGGAGGGCTTGCACAGCCTCAGCAAGGAATTGGAACGGGATCTCGATCGGATTATGGAAACGATCGCGGGAGTGGCCGGCGGTGAGTTCAACATCAACTCGCCCAAGCAGCTCGCAACCGTGCTATTCGAGAAGCTGGGGCTCAAGCCGCTGCGAAAAACCAAGACCGGCTATTCGACGGATGAAGACACGCTCACGCAACTGGCGGCCCAGCACGACCTGCCGGCGCAGATTTTGAACTACCGGAGTCTCAGCAAACTTAAATCCACGTATGTGGATGCGCTGCCGGAGTTGGTCAACCCTGAAACAAAGCGGCTGCACACCTCGCTCAATCAAACCGTCGCCGCGACCGGGCGACTCTCCTCCACCGAGCCGAATCTCCAGAATATTCCTGTGAAAGGTGATTATGGCCTGCGCATCCGCGAAGCCTTCATCGCTCCGAGGGGCCATACGTTGCTCTGCGCGGACTACAGCCAGATTGAGCCGCGCATCCTCGCGCACCTCTCGCAGGATGCGCGCCTGATCGATGTCTTCGAGAAGGGTGAAGACATCCATATGGCCACGGCGATGGAGATTTTCGGTGTTCCGTCGAGCCAGGTGACCAAAGACATGCGGCGCGCAGCCAAAACGGTGGTCTTCGGTATCGTCTATGGCATCAGCCCGTTCGGGCTCTCGCAGAACATTGGCGTGTCCCAAGCCGAAGCCAAGAAATATATCGATACCTTCTTCGAGCGCTTTGCAGCCGTCCGCGCGCTCATGGATCGGAACATTGCCGAGGGAAAAACAAAGGGTTACACGACGACGATTCTCGGTCGCCGCCGGCCGATTCCGGAATTACAGAGCGGCGATCCGGTGCAGCGTGGGGTCGGTGAGCGGATGGCGGTCAACAGCCCGATCCAGGGCTCGGCGGCGGATTTGATCAAGGTATCGATGATCAATGTGAATCAGCGGCTGCACCACGAACTGCCGCACACGAAGATGATCCTCCAGGTCCACGACGAATTGATCTTCGAAGTGCCGGAGAAGGAGTTGGACGAAGCGAAGCGGCTCGTGAAGAGTGAAATGGAGGCCACAGGCAAAAAGCTGGGACTCTCGGTGCCGCTCAAAGTCGACTTGGGGGTTGGAAAAAACTGGCGAGTTGCGCACCCGTAACCGAAAACACAGTGAGGTGAGATATGCGGAACATACGTCTTTCAGTCGCGTGGCTGATCGCAGGAGCTAGTCTCTTGGCGTTGGGGCTCTTGCTTGTGACGGGGCAGCCGTTCAGCGCGAAAGCTCAGGAGCCGAAGCGGTTCCAGTACAAGATTGTGGAGGCAATCCGCGACACGCAGACCATGCAATCCATCTTGAATGAACACGGAATGAACGGGTGGGAGTTAGTGACGGTCTCGATGGGGGATATGACGGAGCCGAGGCTGATCTTCAAAAAATGACCGCTAGTTGCCAACCCGCAAGAAACCACTCACGGAGGTGATGTTATGCCAAGGGAGGCCTCATTGTTTGAGAGTGCAGACGGGAGCGTCTTGAGAGGCTATCGGCTGCTCCAACGAGGCGGAGCAAACATTCCGCCGATGTGGATCCAGCGGGCTTCGGAGTCGCGCTGCCGGCTGCACAAAGACGTGGCACAGGCGCTTCGGCGAAAGAGCAAAGCGGGGCAGCGCACTCTCAAGGAATGGGAAACGCGCTACAAGAAAGAATGTTTCTATTACGGTCTGCGCGTGCTGCTTGAGCTAGGCAGAAAGGGCAAGACGAGAATGACCAAGGCTCCTCGTTCCTATGTACTCTAAAACGCCCGCACAATTTTTATCTTATTGAACCGCGTCACATTCAAGCAGGCAGAGACGGCGCGACCGAATGAATCCCGCATCACGTTCGAGGACACGATGAAAGACAACGGACAACATAGTGACGACCTGCCAGACTCGGTTCAGGCGGCTGAGGTGACGCGGCGCAGGTTCATGATGACGACGCTGGCGGTTGGTTTTGCTCTGGCTGTGCGTCCGGTCTCTGCCGAGACGATCGTGACGGATTCAGCAGGTTTGAGGGCCGGCGAAGTCAAGATTCCGACAAGTGACGGCGAGATTCCGGCCTACCGGGCTATGCCGTCACAAGGGCGCTCGTTTCCCGTCGTTCTGGTCGTCCAGGAAATCTTCGGCGTCCACGAGCACATCAAAGACGTGTGTCGCCGGTTTGCCAGGCTGGGTTACCTGGCCGTCGCACCTGAACTCTACGCGAGGCAGGGCGATGTCTCGAAGCTGTCCGACATCGACGAGGTCCGCAAAGTGGTGGTCAAGGTATCAGATGCTCAGGTCATGGCGGATCTCGATGCGGCCGTAGCGTGGATCACAGCCTCTGGGGACGGAAATATTGAGAAGCTCGGCATCACAGGATTCTGCTGGGGCGGGCGGATCGTCTGGCTGTATGCCGAGCACAGTACCCAACTCAAAGCCGGAGTAGCCTGGTATGGACGACTGGTCGGCAAACCGAGCGACCTCCAGCCCAAGCATCCGATCGACGTTGCAGCTAGCCTGAAAGCGCCGGTGCTCGGCCTCTATGGCGGAAGCGATCAGGGAATCCCGCTTGAGACCGTAGAGCAAATGCGGACAGTGCTGAAGGCAGCGAACAGTCCGTCCCGGATCATCGTCTATCCGGACACCCCGCACGGTTTCCATGCCGACTACCGGCCTAGCTATCGTAAGGAGCAGGCGGAGGATGGATGGAATCGGTTGCAGGCATGGTTCAAGCAGCATGGCGCGGCATCGTAAGCCTACGCGGTGCTGTAGAGAATACGGACGATCTCGGTCGTGTTGAATAGCATTGCGTGCAGCCGGGTGTAGGCTGCATGGCCGTAGTAATGATCGCGCGGGTTCGTGGAACCGGTTGAGTCCTTATAATCGACCAGCAGACAACAACCTTCGCTAGGGAACCGCACAGCGCGCCTGGCACATTCCAGCCAGCGCTCGAATCCATCGTAGGGTTCAACCAGTTCCCACACCGCTTTGTTCGCCGCCTTGGCTACTTCGGTCGTCGGCATGGCATCGCTGCCGGCTACGGCGAGTTCCTGCACATAGTCGCCGCCCCAGGCAATCGGCATTTCCATCGTGACTTGCGGGAGTTCCATTTTCGAGAGCCAGGTCTTACCATCGGTACGCAGGTTGCGGTGATTCACAACATGCAGCAGTTTCCCAATCCCCGATGGATCCCACCCGTAGCGAACCGGCGTACCGAACGTGACCACGTCGAGGGCAACGCCGTTCAGCAGCGACCCTGATGCCAGCAATGGTTCGAGTTTCGTCAGTGACGCAGTCATGTCCGCGAGACCGGCTTGCTGGGCATAAGATGACAGAAGGGCGAAGAGTTTCGGCCGGCCCATAATGGCACTGGGACAGAGCAGATTGGATACGAGTGCCGTAACCAACCCGCCTTGGCCGTGAGTTTGGACGAGAATTCGGTCTGCAGTCGTGAATATCCGGCTCTCGCAAAGCAGCCGCAGTTCGTCCAAAAACCGGACGGCTGCCATTGCGCGCCCGAGATGATGGTGTTCTGACGACCACAGATATCGGATACATGCGAGAGGCGTTGCCACGTTCTTGTTGATCACCTTCTGAAACTGTCCGACTGCGGCGTTCGTAAAATTGCCGGCGTCGCCCAGCTGGTCGTCAAGCAGCTTCTTGGTCGCGTCATCGTTGGCCAGCGGTGGTTTCATCCCGCCGGGAAGCGGAGGAATGCCATTACTGCCTTCACGCATTGCGGCAAGCAGGGCATCGACGCCGGACACGCCGCGTGAGTAGCCTCGCTTGAGTCCGCCGGCTTCGTCCAGCCGTTGCATCCCGAAGACATCCGTGCCGATGATGGAACCATGCATGAAGATGATCGCTCGCACACCAGCTTGTGAAAGCTGTGTGCCGCACTGCGCCATCGCCTCGGCCCAGGCAGGAGAGTCCGGCTGCGTGCTCACTGCCAATTCGGCCGTAGCCAACCGGTCACCAGGACTCTTCCGTGAGAGCTCGTCGTGCTGAAAGTTGTTTTCGCTCGGCATGGGAGTGAGGTACTTACCCGAAAGGCAGTCGAGAGTGCAACTTAAAGAAAGAGATATAGGGAGGTGTTAGTGAATGATCGTGGAAACCGGTTCGGGCTTGTCCGAGGCCGGCTTCGGTTGGATTTGATTCTTCGGCATGACAGCCGTAGCGCTGCAAGTTTTGTTTTCTTCATCGATCTGGCGATCGACGATCTTCACGCCTTGTAGGTATTCCTGGACGATTTCTTCGCGAGTAAGTTCGATGTCCTGTTCGGATTCTTTGCCCCCGGCCTGCTCCCGCACACGGTCGACCATGTGTTCCTTGACCAGCACCCGAATTTGTTTTGCCAGGTCCGTCCGGGCTGACAGCTCCGACACGCGCTGGCAGACACTTCTGCCCTTTGAGAGATCTCCTTGGCCCTTGCCGATCAAGTAGTGATCGGAGGAATAGTGACCGCTATTCTCAGGGATGGTTGCCCCCGATTTTGAACCGATTGGCGCCTTCCCACCTCGTTCACTCTGTTTCATCTCTTGGAACGACTGCTCGGCAGCCTGACGGGCGGTCGGTGATCTCTCTTCAGCTGACGTCACCGCTGTCGGCAACAGGCTCGACGCGATAATCAGTCCGCAGCAGACGCTAGCCAAGTTGACTGTACCGTTCACTCGTTACCTCCCTCGCCCTCCACCACCATGTCCACCTCCGCCGCCCCCGCGGCCGCCTCCTCCGCCCCGTCCTCCTCCCATGCCTCCGCCCCCGCCGAACGATCGAGGACCAATGTGATAGGGCATTCGTGGTACCTGATGCGGCATCGGAGGATGAAGCTGATTGATCGTTGGAGGCAATCGTCTAGCGATTGGAGGCTGCCCCGCCTGTGCTTGTCCCCCAGCTGTGGGAGGTGGCTGCAGGAACTGCTGCAATGCCTGTCCCGAGCGGGAATTTGATGGAACAGATTGTTGCGACGTCGATGGACTCCCATTTTGTGACGGGGGCAGCAACGGATTCAGCTGGCGCACCTCGGTGAGATTGTGAGGACCCGACTGTGGTGGAACAGTCGTCGGCTGGTTCGTGATCGGCTGATTCCCGATGTGTGGTGGTGCCGTCGGAGTTGTGTGTGAGATTTCATTCAACGTGAGTGGCACCGGTCTCGTTGCCGGCGGTGGATTCGAGACCGGCGCAGGTGGTGGTGCAATTGCTGACGGTGGCTGTTGTGCAATGATGACTTGCTGGGCAATCGGAATATGCGGACTGGTCGGATACAGGGTCCGCGCCACATTCAGCAGCGCATGCGTTTGTGCCATACCCACCCACGGGTAGGGATAGACGACCGGCGAGACAACGACCCAGTCCGTCCAGGCCTGGGCCACCATGGCATTCGATTGTGCACGATTCAGCAGATCTTGGCGTTGCTGGGACGCCTGCTGGACCTGTTCGGCCGTGGTCGCCTGCTGCAGTGCTTGATTGGCGGCGTCCAGCTGACTCTGCAGTTGGTCCATTTCCTGCCGAATGGCTACGAGCTGATGGCGTGCGTCTTCGTTTTCCCGCAACGCGACAATGGCCTGGGCCACTTCTTCCGTGTCAACCTGCGTCACAAGGTCGACCTTGATCACGATCGTGTCTCCATCAAGGGCGGTGCTCACTTGTTGATCCAGGACGAGCACGAGCCCGGCTGTGTAAGTGCGGATTTCATCTTTGGTGACGTCCATGCCGTCCACCACCGTGACGCTTTCCAGGTAGGTAGCGACCTGTTCCAGAGCATTCCGCTTGGCCGCTTCGGTGGCCAAGCGGATCGCGTCTTCTCTCGTATCCCGGTCGCCCATGCGATATTCGCCTTGAGCATTGACGACTCGGACTTCCGCAAGCACAGGAGACGAGAGGGCAGTGGTTAAGAGAACCATGACCAGTAGGGTAAAGACACGAAATGCAATCAGGGGTCGATAGGTAAGGAAGCGTATCGAGGGACGGGGCATCGCCATCACCTTCCGTGATAGGACTGACGCACCAGAGACCCTTTCGTTGACTTCCAATGACCAGACAGTGTCAGCATAGCACCAGCGTTGTCTTGGCGCCAGGGCCCACCGCTGGGCTTGAGCTGCCTTGCCTTGGCGGAAAATGGCGTGTTAAGGTACAAATTCTTTTCTGCGGGAAGGACATGATGGTGAATATTCCAACACGATCTGCTCAATGCGGAATGGTGGCTATCCTCTCGGTGTTGTTCGTCTTTTTGTGCACAAGTACCTCACTCAACGTGGCTCTCGCCGTTGCCCCGGCTTCGCATGAAACCTCTACGACGAGCTCGACCGAATACGTGATTCTGTTCGTGCTTGAAGGGTTCGGACATGATTCTCTCAAGGGCGGCACTATGCCGACGATGAGCCACCTGATCAAACAGGGAGCCGTGACATGGTCAGCCACCGGCGTCAAACCGGCGTTGCGACTCCCAACGATGGTGTCGTTGATCACCGGGATGCCGGTCGATAAGCACGGAATTTCCTGGAACACGTTTGACTTCAGTCGAGGCTACCCACGGGCTCCCAGTGTGTTTGACTACCTGGACTTGAGCGGTGGCCGTGATAGCGCCATCTTCTTGATGGACGAATCCTTGTATCAGATCGCCCGCCCGGAGCCTTACACCGATTATCAAATGTGCGGCCCCCTGAAGCCGGAGTGCAATCCGGATCGGATCGTTTCCTACATTCGGGCCTATTTCAAGAAAGCCGCGAGCGGCGAAGGATATGGCCACGCAATCCAGTCGTTACCGCATTTTCTCATCGTGCATCTGCCTGAAGCGGGACGCGTCGGCGTGGCGCATGGATGGGGATCCAAGGAATACCGAGAAGCCTTGCAGACGGTGGACAAAGCCATGGCATCGGTATTGGACATTTACAAAGAGCAGGGCCTGCTAAAACGCACCACCGTGTTCGTGACGTCCTTGAGCGCGAAAGGCAAAGATGCCGGTGGCGAACAGGCTGACGGTGCGGTCCCGCTGCTTCCCTGGATTGCTTCTGGTATAGGGATCAAGCACGGGTATGCAATTCACCAACCGGTTTCGATTTTGGATACAGGAGCCACGGTGATGCGGACGTTGGGGCTGGAGACCCATACGGAGTGGGAGAGTCATGCCGTTGAAGAAATCTTTCAAACGGCCTCGGCGACCGCGATCTCGCCATCCGCGAAACAGTAGTGTGTCATGCAATGCCTCGTTGACAAGTATGCAGTGCAATGGGTCATGGTGGGGGCCGGGCTCGTCCTGTCTGCAGTGATGGGTGCCTCGGCGGCCGCCGGTCCCCCGGCAGCCTATCTTCAGGAGCATCTCATTACCATTGATGCGACCGTTCTGGAGCCCCCCACGTGGTGGCAAGTTCCCGGCGTCACCCCCTCAATCTACGCCTCGGACCCTGAATCGTTGGATGCCTACAAGACGACGGAAGCCCGGGCCCTCAAGCTCAAGCCAGGCAAGTATAAGTTCGTGAGTTTTACGTTTGATTTTCCGTTCGGGGTGAATTTGGATGGAAAGGTGGAGTACGCCGCCTCTCTCGACCAATGTGTCGGTGGACGGGGCACACAGACGTTGACGGTCCGGTGCTCGCGGACGTATCCCCATGGTGGACAGCGCGACTATCAATACTGAGTGGAGAACGTAACGATGGTACACACGCTCGACGATTTACTGGAAGCGTTGGAAGATGTCGATGACGCCACCCGTGAGGAAGCGGCGAAGACCTTGGCTGAACTCGGCGATCCGAAGAGTCTCGATGCGCTGGTCAGCGCCTGTAGTGACGACTATTGGTCAGTGCGTGCCCATGCCGGGTCGGGAGCGGCCAAGATCGGTGGACCGAAGGCACTGGAGGCTGTGATCGCGCTGTTCAACGACCCGATCATGGAAGTTCGCAACCAAGCCGTCGACGCTGTCGTCAAGATGGGATCCACGGTTCTCGACCGCATGATCGCGGTGATGAAGGATGACCGGTGGCGAGTCCGGGAACATGCGGCGAAAACGTGTGGCGAGCTCAAGGACCGGAAGGCCGTCGAGGCATTGATCGTGGCCTGTCGTGATCGCGACGGGGCGGTGAAGAGCGCTGCGGCCGAGGCGCTGGGCAAGATCGGCGATCCCGCCGCTGTGCCGGCCTTGATCAAACTCTTCCGTGATTCATCCAAGATTGTGCGCGAGACGGCCGGTACGGCCCTGGTCTACATCGGTCAGGCGTCGGTGGATCCGCTGATCGAGACGTTGAAAGACAAAGACTTTGTGGTGCGTTGTCATGCGGCGCGAGCCCTCGGCGGGATGACGACGGACTATCAAATCGGCCGCACGTGGGTGCGCGAACCGAGGGTTGTCGATGCGCTCATTGCGATGCTCAAAGATCCGGATCGGGCTGTTCGTGAAGATGCGACCATTGCGCTGGGACAGATCGGCGACCCGCGAGCGATCGATGCGCTCATTGAAGCCATGAAAGATGGCGCGGTCAAGCGGCATGCCATCGCTTCGCTGGGCATGATTGGCGATGCTCGCGCGCTGCCCCCCGTGCTGAATGCGTTAAAAGGGAAAGGGATCAGACAGGATGGCACGCCGACGCCCGGGTGTATCGTCAGCGAGGATGCGTTCATCAAGGAGGCAGCGGCGACGGCGCTGGGTCAATTCCGCGATCCGCGCGTGATTCCCGACTTGATTATGTTGCTGAAGGATGGCGTCTTGCGCGAGAAGGCGGCGGCGGCGCTGGCGGTCATCGGTGATGCGGCGATTGAACCGTTGATCGCGTTTCTGTACGACCCAAAAGCCTCGGAGATCGGTGCGGAAGGCGAACGCGTCCTCTCGTATGCCTCCGTCCGCTTGACCGCCAATGACGCGTTGAGACAGTTGGTTCTCGAAACGTTGGAGAAGCTAGGCTGGACTCTGCCCCAGGATGATTACACGGCAGACTCGAGCCAAGCCGACAACCTACGCGTCGATCGCCCCCTGGGCGACACCGGCCGCTTCGGTCCCTCGGGCGATTTGGCGCGTTAACTCACCCGCTGAGAGACGTCAGCCGACCGCTCCCAGCAAGAAACTGCTCAGACCACTCCTGAGAGTCTCGTTCCTCCGCGCGGTGCTCCCTACTTCCGTACCGCAACTCCATGATTGTCCGCGGTTTCCTTCCCATCTTTCATGTTCGTGATCGCTGCCTGGCCTTTGTAATGGCCGACTTTCCCGCCGGCATCCACGTGCACGACGCCTACCCCTGGGATCGTTCCTTTCGCATTATTGACGGTCTTGTCATTGCCGGTGAGCGGGGTGGGACCACGGAAGCCGACGAAGACGTACTGACCGTCAGGCGACACATCCATCAGGTCCGGCGCCGGGTCCTTGTTGGCGTCCGTCGTGAGGTCAACGGAGTTGACGCTCAAGTTGGTGAGCGTGTCGATAATCTCGATGTCGTTGCCGGCGCGATCCGCACTCCACAGATAGCGGCCGACCGCCGCCATGCCATGGGAGTCAGCGAACTTCTGATCGCGCTGCGATACCAATTTCGCTGAGATAGATTTCGGCAGGTCCGACAGATCCAGCGCATAGATGTCGTAGGAGAGCGGCGCGATCGGCCAGCCGCCGCCGGAGTTGATGTACATCGTGTCCCCGACTTGGATTCCACCGCAACCGGCTGGATGAATCTGGTTGTTGTCCAAGGTTGCGATCACCTTGATGGGCGTGCTCGTGACGTCCACGACGAGCAAGCCTCCGCCCCGAAGTGTGATGAAGCCATACTTGCTGGATGCTTCCGTGATCGGACAAATAGGCGACGTATCCGGACGTTCTCCGCTCTCCAGCAAAGCCAGATTCACGACATCTTTTTCAGGATCGAACGTGAACTTATGCGCCGCATAGTCCGTCCAGATGCGGATGAACTTCTTTTCGGCGATATTGGCTGCGATAGCCATCTTCTGATCGGGCGTCGGCCAGGCCGCATGG
>Ga0187821_10000071_pt1 | contig 16985 bp, 14 predicted proteins | sample NC_wetland_sal_i_20_FD_132442 | JGI IMG/M metagenome (GOLD analysis project Ga0187821, IMG submission 132442) | Wetland sediment microbial communities from Neuse River Estuary, North Carolina, USA - SourceSoil_1 | ecosystem: Environmental > Aquatic > Freshwater > Wetlands > Sediment | place...
ACATGGTTCAAGGTTGGCGTCCGCCGCGGGGATCGCGGCAGCGTCGACTGCACCCCTATGTGATGTTGGACACCGAAAGCCGCTGAATTGTTGCCCGACCGGGGAGTGCCAACCGCGCAGAGAGTCTCTAGCTTGCGTTCATTGTGTTGCGCGCACACACCTGAAGTCAGTCCTCGCCATGCCCGCAGCAAAAAACCCTTCGACCTCCATTCCCCAATAGGCACAACTCGAGCTTTCAGGAATGTGAAATTTCACTAAAGTATTTTCCTGCTTGTCCGATGTGTCCCGCAGGAGGAGCACATGGACAATGAAACCGTACCTGCCGCTCAGTACCTTCGCATGTCAACCGAACACCAGCAATATTCGTTCGCGAATCAATCGGCCGCCATCCAGAGATACGCGGACTCCCACGGACTCAAAATCGTGAAGACTTACTCCGACGCCGCCAGGACCGGCCTGGTCTTAAAAAATCGCGCCGGACTGCGCCAACTCCTAGAGGATGTTGTTAAGGGAACCGCCAATTACCGAGCTATTCTTGTCTACGACGTGAGCCGTTGGGGACGATTCCAGGACATCGACGAATCTGCCCACTACGAGTTCCTGTGTAAATCAGCCGGTGTGCCAGTGATCTATTGCGCTGAGTCATTTGCAAATGACGCCACGCTTGCAGGTTTAATCATGAAGGCTCTTAAACGCACAATGGCGGGTGAGTACAGCCGCGAGTTGAGCGTCAAAGTATTCGCAGGACAGAAGCGGCTTACACTTCTGGGCTTCAAGCAAGGTGGATCAGCCGGTTATGGTCTGCGTCGAATGCTGGTTTCCGCCTCTGGTATTCCGAAGCAGGAGCTGCCGTTTGGCGAGTACAAGAGCATTGCAAGCGACCGCGTAATTCTAGTTCCCGGCCCACTTCATGAAGTCAATATCGTCCGAGAAATTTATCGAATGCTTGTGTCAGAGAAGCGGCTTGTCGCTGAGATTAAGCGCGACCTGAATCGCCGAGGCGTTCCTTATATAGGCAATTCCAAGTGGAAGCACAAGTCCGTCTATAGCGTTCTCACGAACCTAAAGTATTGCGGATGTAATGTTTTCGGTCGAACATCATCCAAACTTTATACGCCTAAAGTGCGGCTGCCCGTTTCAGAATGGATTGTTAAAGCCGGGTGTTTCGAGCCGATTGTCGATGAGGTGCTCTTTGCCGAAGCACAAAAGATTTTGCAGGAACGCGCCACCCGCAAAACTGACGAAGAAGTATTGAACGATCTGCGAGTTTTGCTTGCCCATGAAGGCAGGCTGTCTAGCCGATTAATCCGTGATTCCCCCAAAACCATGTCCGTCGCGACATACCGATACCGTTTTGGCAGTCTGCAACGCAGCTACGAACTTGCGGGCTATCATCCTCCAAATCGCTTTGATCGCTTCCAAGTTCGTCGTCGGACAATTGCCTCGCGGGACCGTCTTTTGGCCGACATACAAGCGAGGTTTCCTGACAAAGTTACAATCGTTAGGCGTCGGGGGCCGCGCCACAGTCGTTTGCGGTTGTCGTCGGGCTTAACGGTGTCCGTGCTGGTCGGTCGAGCCGGGCCAACCAAGAAGAAGAATGCTTGTTGGGACATTTACCCGGAGCGAGACCAAAACCACCTTCTGACGTTATTGGGACGACTAGACTGGCGCGAGAAATCGTTCTTCGATTTCTACGTTTTGCCGAATGTCAATCGTCGAAAGATATTTCGCATTCGCCGAAGAGACCCTTGGCTTGAAAGAGGAAAGCGGCTAACCGATCTGTCTCAGTTTTGCGAGATCGTGAAAGAGGTCCAGGCCGCCCGAAGACGCTGCGAGAATATCCGACTACGCCGCTGAAAGCGACACCGAACGCTTCTGCCACGTTGCCAGCAGAATCACTGAACCGCTAGGCAGTAAGTGGATAAAGAAGACGCGGTCATCGAGTTCGACGTCATAGAAGTCCGGTCGCTTCGGGTCGGGATGCGCCGAAACTCCTTGAACCAACAACTGTCGAAGTTCTTCGATGGCCCCAGGCGGATAATTCCTGGGGTTTTCAACGTCAAACGCGTTGTTGAGTCGCAGCAGCGTCAGTCTCTCCACGCCTATTCTTTAGACGTTCCTAAGGCGCTTTCAGCGTTGCATCGAAGTCCTGAGATCCGCATGAATGTTTTGTATGAGCCGCATCACAAATCTTAAGCTGCTGCCTTTCAAAGACTTGGACGTTATCGGAATGGACACGCGAGGGAGGGATAGGTTTAGTCTATCGCTTGGAGGTCAGTTAACAAAGGCAGGGCGACGGAAAGTCTCAGTCGGTTGGCTGTATTCCCTTGAGCGACATCTCTCACATGAAGTCGAGAACCGTTCAATTATATACGTTTCATATTTGCCAGAGAGTCTCTTTGCCTGCCGTTCGGCTGATTCCCGTTTGGAAAAGGGCTGCCAATCGAGCAGGTCACCCGGCAACCATCGAATGTGATAATGCCACTCGTGACTGCGCTTTGTGCTCGGCATCGGTCGTACTTTCCAGGGCTTTTGTGCTACAGATCCGATCTTGAGGATAGTGGACTTTCGTCTCGCCTCTGGAAGGACGTGAAAATCGGTTTCGCCGCGAAAGGAACCCGTGAAACCGAAACTCGTAGGTTTCGTGTTTTTCCTTGGACTGCTCGGATTGTCGGCTCACGCAAAAACTAAACGGCCAGCAAATTGTTCTCAGTTTCGCATCGATCCGTTGGCTTCTGAACCGTTCCGTTCCCCAGGTCTGCATCCATTACTTGGAATGTGCCGCACTAGGACGAGTAACGGGTTTCCTCTCCCGGACCCCAGTTGCACGCCTGGCGCATTCAATTCCACTGTCACCCTGTCGATACTGCGCAATCCTTTTTTCCGCACGGCTTGCGTCAGACAGCAAGCCACTTCCGCTAAGGAGAAAGCCACGACATATCACTGGTACTCCATTCGTCACCCGAGCAACAACGCTGGCGCGGTGCAATTCTGTGAATTAGACCATTTGGTTCCGTTAGAGTTAGGTGGAGCAGACACGTTGGATAATATCTGGCCGCAATGCGGTCCGCCTGGCGTCTCTCTTGACGAGCGCTATTTCAAGCAGAAGGACGCGGTCGAAAACTATCTGGCGTGGATGGTCCGGCGCGGTCAAATAGATTTGACTCTCGCGCGAAAAGGGATAGCAACTGATTGGACGCAATACCTCGCTGCAGCAAGGCAGCATTGCCGTTCTGTAAAATGCGAGTAGCCACCAGTTCTTTCGGATAGATACCGCACTATTGGTCTTTTAGGCCTGCGGCCGGGTCCCTCTGCAGCTTGTTGAAAAGCTGTTCCTCTGAAGGAACGCAGTATTCCTCGATGAGTTCCGACCCTCCGGCCGCCTTCGTCGCTGCCGGCGCGGCAACGCCTATCAATGTGTTTTAGGCGTGTCCAGTCGATGTCGCGTGTTCGTACATTGCCTTCAACACACGCTCCGGCGTAAAAGGCACTTCTCGCAGCCGCGCGCCGGTCGCATCGAAAATAGCATTAGCGATTGCCGCGGGCACAGGGCCAATCGAGGGTTCACCCCCGCCGAGCGCGGGCATCTCCGGACGGTCAATTAGCTCGACCTCGATCTGCGGAATTTTTTCGTATCGTAAGATCGGATAACTCGCCCAGTTGAGGTTCTTGATTCCTGACTCGTCGAACTTGACCTCTTCCATCAGTGCTCGGCTCGTGCCCTGTATGACGTTGCCTTCGACCTGATTCTTCAGCCCATCAGGGTTAATGACCAGACCGCAGTCGTGCGCCACGCATACACGCTTGACGGTGACTTCACCGCTTGTCTTGTCCACTTCGACTTCCGCAGTGACAGCTACGACCGTATTCGAGCGGGCGCTCGCGGCGACACCACGTCCCGCCGCGACATTGCCATCAACCTTCTGCGCGGGCCCCGGACGCGTTTGCCAATTTGCCAGCTTGGCCACAACGTTCAGCGCGTCCACAGCTCGCTTGTTGTTCGAAGCGTAGCGCAACCGGAATTGCATGGGATCGGCCCCTTGCAACGCGGCCAACTCATCCATGAATGATTCGCTGGCGAACATACGAGCCAGGTCGCCCGGGGCTCGCAGGGGAGAAGTTCGTAGCGGCGTCGGGTCCGGATGCGCCCATGGAATCGCGGCCGCCACGATCCGCTGATTCTCAAATTCATAAGTCTCGCCGCCACCTCCGGTGCCGTTCGGGAAGCCCTGGCTGTCGCTCTTCAAACCCAGTTGTCGTGAAGTTACCAGCGGCCGGTCAGTCGACTCGGTCCACGGGAAGCTGTGATCCAGGAAATCCCAGCCAACGACTTTGCCGCTGGAATCCATGGCTGCACGCACGGTTAGCAACTGTGCAGGACCCTTAGGTTCCCAGCCATGTTCATCGGCGCGCATCCATTGCACGCGCACCGGCCTGCCCACAGCTCGCGACATTACGACCGCGTCCTCGGCGGCATCATCCGTACCGAGCCGGCCATAGCAGCCGGAAGCCTCGCGATAGAGAACCTCAATCTTGTTCTCCGGAACTCCGAGCAGGTCGGAGATCCGCTTGCGGGTATCGAAGATTCCTTGTGACGGCGCCCAGATGGTCACGCTATCGCTTCGAACATCGGCAATGGCCGCCGATGGCGCGAGCATGCCATGCATCTGGAACGGCCAACGGTAGGTGGCTTCGTGCTTCTTCGAAGCCTGTGCAAGCACCTGTTCTACATTCCCGCGGGCGGGAATCCCAGGTCGTTGCGCGAAGGGCTTGGTGTCTTTCAAGTAGTCATAGACGACATCCGCGCTGGAGAGCATCTTAGTTTCAGGAGTCGACCACGTAACCTTCAGCGCGTTTGCTCCCTGAATTGCAGCCCATTCCGTCTGTGCGACGACGCCCACAAAGCTGCCTTCTTGCACAACTTTAACGATGCCCGCGATGTTCTTGACCGAATCTTCGTCGACACTCACCGGCTTTGAGACCACCGTCGGCGGACGAACCACGCGTCCGTGCAGCATTCCCGGGACCCGTACGTCCTGCACGTATGTGAATTTCGCCGTGAACTTTGGCGGTAGGTCAACGCGGTCCTGCTTCTTGCCCACGACTTTGTAGTCCTTCGGATTTTTTACGGGAACGTCCGGCGCCAGCTTCAAAGTCCAGCCGTTACCACTGGCTGGAATCATTACGTCGAATTTCTTCCCGCCGAGCAAGCTTGAGTACGAAATCTTGTGGCTACTACCTATGACGCTGACCACGCCGTCCGTCACCGTGAGCTGCGAAACTGGCGCTCCGAGGCGAGCCGAGGCTTGTTTCAGCAGCTCCTGCCGCGCTGCCGCAGCGGCATGACGCAGTTGCGGACCAGCGAGTTCAATGGTTCTGCTTCCGGCCGTAATGCCTTGGTCGACTGCCTTGGTGGTGTCGCCGGTGACCATCTTGACCTGGTTGAACCGTATATCGAGCTCATCGGCAACGATCTGGCCGAGGGCAGTTTCTACGCCCGTGCCAAGATCGACCTTGCTCGAAAACACAGTCACCACTCCGTCGCGTCCGACGGCAAGCCAGGAGTCGAGCGAACTGGCCTGCAAGTCTCCAGCGAGGTCCGGCACCGCGCTGAGTTGCGCGAACACTCTTGATGCTGGCCCAAAGAGATGGAAACTGACAACCAGTGCCGCCGAGCCTTTCAGAACATCCCTGCGGGAAATTTTCGTATTCATATTCAAGCTCCTCAGGCGTTGATGCCAGCCGCACGCTTAATCGCGCGAATTACGCGCAGATGACTGCCGCAGCGACAGAGATTGCCGTTAAGCGCCTGCTTGATTTGATCTTCGGAGGGACGAGCATTCTTATCGAGAAGTGCTTTGGCGGCCATAATCATGCCATTCATGCAGTAGCCACATTGCGCGGCCTGCTCTTCGATAAAGGCGGTCTGCAGCGCGTGCGGACGCTCGATCGTTCCGAGGCCGTCGAGCGTGGTGATTTCGCGATTCTGCGCGCCGCTCACCGGAATACTGCAGGAGCGCACCGCATTGCCGTCCATAAGCACCGTACAGGCACCGCATTGACTGAGGCCGCAGCCGAAACGCGGTCCATGCAGCTCCAGATCGTCTCGCAAGACGTACAAGAGGGGAGTAGTGGGATCGGAATCGACGACTTTAACTTGGCCATTTACACGAAGCGAGATTCGCGCCATGCGAGTCTCCTTTCTGGATCAAACTTCCAGCACCCAAGCCCATCGGCTCTATTCGGAAGTCGCGCGACTGACCTTGACATCGACGTCGTGGGTAGACCAAAGCGCGCCGTCGGTGGCGACGGCTCGAATTCGGTAATCGCCCGGCACGCTGAAACCGACCTTGGTTTCCGAAGTTAGCGGCATGCCATAAACGTACGGACTGAGGGCTGGTTCGAACTGCACCGGACCTGGACCCCGATAGAGAATCCAGCGAATTCGAACGCCTTGTATACCGCCCTTGATTTGTCCATCCGAGCCCTTTTCACCGGGGCGCAGTTTCGGCAAGCCGTCATCAGTGGCAGTTACGGTTAGAGTGGCCTTTGAAGGCAGCGTGACGTTCTCAGTCGCTTTGCCTGTGATCACGGGCGCAGCATCACCGGCGATAATGGCGTCGGATGCTGGGCGACCGAGACTGCCGGTGAATACGTCCGAAGCGCCGTCAGCGGAGATCAGTAGCTTGTCCACTTCCCACTCCGGCTCGAGCCAACCTTTGGCCAGGTTCGTTCTGCCATTGTTAGTAAGCGTCCAGACCAGGCGCTTGTCCTTCGGCCAGTCCGCCGGCACCACGACCCTGAAAACCCACCAGCGCGAGCCGCTATAAAAGTGGGTAGGCTGGCCCTGATCGCCGTTGCCCATGTCAAAGAAATTGCTGGAACCGAGCGGGATGTCAATTTCCTGCTCAGTGTTTCGGTTGTAGTAGCCGAACCACATTGAGAAGGTGCTGTCGGGATTGCGCTCCCATCCTTCGAATACCGGGCTGACGTCCTGGCCCCGAGAGTACTCAACACCAGGGAAAGAAAATCCTTGCGCGTGCAGGCCCGAGCTCAGAACAAAAAGCATTCCCCCGAAGAAAACCGCAATCGCTCCCCAGAGGAGGTGACCGGAAGGGCGAGAGTTGAGGCTTCTTTTCGCCATCAATAAAGGCTCAGCGCTGGCTGGTCAGCGTTTGCTGCTGGGTCTTGCGCGCTTCACTCTCTTTTTTGAAGTCATCGCCGGACATGTAGTAGTAGCTGATCCATGCCGAAGACATTTCATCGACGGTGCGTAATCCGCCGACAATCTGCGCGTCCGGATCTGGATTCGAGCGCATGGCATCGCTATTGTCATGCCACATGATGGTGTGGAGAACGGTTCCGGCAGGCAACAATGGCGCCTGATCGTCGGCATAGACGTAATTGTCCATCCAGTTGAACTCGAACCTCGCGCAACTGATCATCTGCGTCTTGCCCGTCGGAAAAATCGCTTCCAGGCATTCGGCCTTGCCGCGCAGGTGCATGTGCGGCTGCCAAGAAAGCAGGCGAGTGTCCTTGACCAACGGCAGATAGCCGTCGGAGCGGACATCCGCTTCGTGTGGGCGCAGGTCAACAACATTCGAGCCGATGGTCATGGACGTGACGATGTGCTGGGGACTGTAATCCTTCGGATAAAATTTCAGACCGAGAAGCACGTTGACGGGGCTTTCCTTGCCGCTGGCGTGGATGTGGAACTCGAAATTGATCTTGGTGCCCGCGGTGATATAGCGTCCGGCGCCGTTTTTGAAGATGTCTGCGCCCTTGCCGATCGCATATTCATCGAGGAAGACGCCCTGCTGCACCATTTCGAGCTCGACATTGCCGTCCACCGCGCCGCCGTGAATGCTGTTGTCACCCGGCTTCACCATCGATGTGCGGATGTGATGGATGTTCTCGTATCCTCTGATCGGGATGATCTGAATCGCCTGGATGTAGCGGTTCTCGGTTAGGTGCGGATCAATCGTAATGTCCGGCCACCAATCGGGGCCCTGGGCCTTCATCATCAAATCCTTGGGCAGCGACACGACAATATCCGGTTTGCCAATCTGCCAGGTCTGCTCGTCAGGGAATTGGCGCGGCGGAGGCATGTTGGCGGGATTTCCCTCGAGGGCGCCGCCGTCGGCCCACCTGACCAGTGTCGCGATTTCCTGCTCGCTTAATGAGGTGTCATTATCGAAATGCTGGACTCCCACATTCTTGTCGATGAACCACGGGGGCATCTCGCGAGCGGCAACTTTAGCTTTGATGGCTTTAGCCCAGGGACGCGCGTCCTGATAGGTCATCAAGGACATAGGCGCAACCGTGTTGGGGTGATGACAGACCTGACAGTGCTCCTGGAAGATGGGAGCGACATCCTTCGTGAAGGTGACTTGATCCTGCGCCAGGGCTGCCGTTGAAATCGTTGCGAGACACGCAAGGGAAATAAACCCGAGGATGGCCTTCATCGTAGCCTCCTTGTGTTAGCCACATTATATGTCCAGCTGGGCACAGAACATACTCTTCGTTTCCGTTGCTTTGTCGGCGATTACTTCTCCTTTTGCTAACGGGCTAGGTCCGGGAGCTTTCGAGCGCTTCCGCCGCAGCATTTCTCCCCGCGATTCGTCCCTGAACAATACAGCGTGCAAGACCGTGCTGGCTAAACCCACCGGCGCTCTCCCCGCCGCAGTAAAGGCCGGAAATGACATTCCCGGAAAAGTCGACGACCTGGCATTTCGAGTTGATGCGCAGGCCGGCGCGTGTGTCATGGATGACTGGGCTGGCAAACGCAGCATAGAACGGCGCTGTTTGGATTTTGTATTTTGGCGATGGCTTGTCGAAATCCAGGTCTTTGCCGCCGTCCACGAAGGAATTGTAGCGAGCGACGGTGTTTTGGAGGGCGTCGGCTGGCACCGGTTTGCGCTGGTGCTTGTTCACGATGGCCGTCGCGAGTCCCGCCAGGGTTTCCGCCGAAAAGAAATAGCCCGCGGCGATGTCCACCCACGGAGGCTCGACCGTCCACCGTTCTCGCTTGACTGCATCTGAATCGAAGATGGCCCAAATGGGGCCGCCGCCGTTCACGGCTTCTCCCGTGCCGGCTAGGGCAGCGTCCAGAAAATTCGCCGGGTGATATTTGAGGTTTGCGGCGTTCAAGTAGCTGCCCTGGGTGTACGGCTGGACCGAGTTGTAGATATTGCCGGTCCATTGGCCTTGGGTTTCGTCGTAAAACCGCAAGCCCGCCTGATTGACTAGAATCACATTCTGATAATCGGCGACACGCAATCCCCGAGCGCGGGCGAGATGAAAGAGCGCGCTCCCAGGTTGCCATTCCAGATTGGCGTAGCGATATTGGCAGCCGATTCGTCCGGCTTTCGCGAGCCTTTGCCCGAATTCGCCGGCTTGGTTGTAGGCGCCCCAAAGTGACGCACCGATGGAGATCGCCGCCAACTCGCCGCTGGCGTCCTGGAAAGAATAGGGCTCGCCGGCGACGCCTTCGTATTCTTCTGTGAGACGCGTATCGAAAATTCGGCGGAAGTTGACGTTGCTGCTCGAACCGCCTGTGCCGAGAATGACGCCCTTGCGCGCGCGGATGTAGAGCGTCTTCCCTTCGTTCTCGACTTTAATTCCCAGAACTCTGCCTGAGGTGGGCTCCTGGCGGACCAGGCTTAACATCCGGTGCTTGAGGAGGACCTGTACGCCCGCTTTGCGTGCGGCGACTTCCAGCGGACGCATCAGACCGACACCGGACGAGCTAGTGGCGGCCACCGAAGGGTCGGTGGGGGAGCCAGTTTGCACCAGCGTCCAAGACATTGGGGCGGAGTGATGCTCGCGCGGTGCGGAGTTTCCCGTGGCGCTGCCGCCCTGACGATCAGGCGCTTTCTCGACAAACTTGACGCCGTGGGCGACAAGCCATTCGTAAGTTGGCGCGCTGTTGTCAGCAAACGTGCGGATAATTTCGCGGTCGTTAAAGCGATAGTCGGGAAAGCCGTTGGGCTCGACGACAGACCAATCGGTGAGATCACGAAACAAAAGATCCGGGGAATCCTGGACGCCGTAGCGCTTCTGCTGGGTTGTGCCGCCGCCCAAAGCGACATTGCCGCCGCTGACGATGGCATGCCCGCCGATGTCGAAGTTTGCGTCGATCAGGATGACCGACGCGCCATGCTCAGTGGCTTCAATCGCCGCTGGGAGGCCGGTGGCGCCCGCTCCGACTACAACAACATCGGCCTGCTTATCCCAATGCGGCTGGCGACCTTGGGCGCGGACTTGCTCAGCCGCCAGGCCGGTGACCGCAGCCGCGCCCATGCCAGCCGCGGCGGTTCTTACGAAGTCGCGCCGCGAGAGATTCTTCTTGAATTGGGAATTCCGTTTCATCTGGCACCGCCGAGTTTGGTTGACTATTCGTCTGCGCTGCGCTGGGTCCCCGTTGGCGGGGAGGTTAGTCAGCTTAAGAACGCCTGTCAATCGTAGGTTTTGCCGCCGTTCAATGCCGCGGTGGCATGGATATCGAGGGGAAAGGCGCTCTACTGCGGCACGTAGTCGAGAAAAAGCGCAAGCTCGGAGTGAGCGGCAATCGGCGGTTCGTCAGATTCGTCCGCGAGGGGTGTGGCTTTCACGGTGATTTTGCTGCCGCTCGGCAATTCGACTCCGTCTTGTAACCAGTAGCGGCGGGGCCACTGCGGGCGCGGACCGAGCAGCCGCAAGAGCGGCACCTGCCTGCCAGTTGGCAGGATTGCATCAACAGCAAGCGCATCGAAGGCGCGATCAAGCGTCGGGCGGAGCGCGATGATCCGAGCGGCGGTGGGCAAATCTCCATCGAATGTTACAACGCTGTTTCCGGCCTGCGTTGGTTTTGACCGTTCGACTGACAGCGCTTGCAACCCGTGGCCGGAGGTGGGTGGGTTCGTGAAGTACAGGCCGACGGTGCTCTTGTCTGAAACCGCCTTTTCTTCCTGGTCAAAATGCTTCTTGTAGTGAATCTTCAACTGAATTTTCGAGCCGGCATCGAGGCGAAAAGCGACGCCGCTCGGCGCGGCGATGGCCTCGTCACCTGGTTCCCAAATGTCCAGCACCGCGCCATTTTCGATGCTGATGACGGCGTCGCGCACGATCGACACAGTTCCGGGCATCAGGTCTGCGGCTCTCACCCATTTCGTTTCGCTGAGACCCGTGGCAAGGGTGACCTGCACGGTATCCTCAAGTTTTCCGGCGGGCAGGCTGCGTTCGGCGGCCATCGCAATCTTGAGGTCTGGGGGACCGAGTTGCCACTGTGGCTTGTACTCGGGCACCGTCAATTTGGTAGCGGCGTCACCCTGCGGTGTCCCGCCGGAAGCCCAAACGACCAGCATATCGACGTCCCGTGAATTGATCGGATGGCCGCCTTTTACGGCCGGGCTCGAGGGATCTACTGGCCAGGGCGGCATGCGACCAGCCGTTAGCTCCTCCCGGATGGATTCGGCCCAGGGCACGGCGGCATCGTAGGTGGCTAGAGACATGGGTGCGGGGCCGCCCGGGATGTGGCAGGCTGCGCAGTGATCGCGCAACAGAGGGAAAACATCCCGGCTGAAATCGTACTTCGAGGTCACCAGCTTATGAGCGCTTGTGCCCTCATCTCCAACGCCGAGAAAAAGTAACGCGAGCGCTACCATTGCGGTTGCCAATCGCGTGGCTTTTCGTTTCCAAGCTTTATTCGGCTGCATAAGCGGTCTGAATGTCCGCGATGGCGGCGGCGAAGTCGCTATAAAGCGGCAGTAATCGCTGTTTATTGCCAAGGTCCCCGGCAGCATCGATCTGCCAAGCGACTAGCGTGAGGCGCTTCACGGCGCTCGCGAGTTTCGTTCGCTGTGCTGGCGGAACCTCATCGAGATGATTTTCCTGAAGCGCAAGCGCAATATCCTTCGCGCTGATGGCCGGAGTCCACAGGCTGGTCAGACTGCCTTCATCGAGCAACATCTTGACCGATTGCGCACGCTGAACCAGCGCGTCAAGCAGCTCGGGCGTCGTTGTGGGCAGCACTTCCTCGCGGCCGGATCCAGGCAGTTGGTCGGCGGCGCTGTAGGGATAGAGAGGTACGGTATTGTCCGCGGAGCCGGACGATGCGCCTGAACTTACCGCCGACGCGGTCGCACTGCCGGACGTACTCTTCGTTGCTAACACGCCAGGAACAGGAGCCCCAAAGGCAGGCTCTCTCGAATAGTCGCCGAAAGTGAAATCGAAGACGCGCTCCTTGTCGGTCGACTTGAACTTTATGTGCATTTCGAAGTTGGCGGGCAGAGCTGTGCTCGGGAGCGCCGCTTCAAGCGTGTTGTCATCCGGAGTTCGACCGGGCTTGAGCGCGACTCGCATGCTGGTGCTCTTCCCTTGTACGTCGGTCTTGACCAGTAGCGCTGAAAAACCCGCGGGTGCCAGCGGCTGGGTCATATCGTTATAGAAGTAGACGCGGAAAACGTTAGGCTTAACAAACGTGCCCTCGAGGTGGTGCCAATTATCGTCAGCCATGAAGAATTGGCCGCCGTGGCGAGGGTTGTGGTCGCCGTGCGGGCGGCGTTCGTAAGCTTTGAGTCGAGCGTTACCGTCAGCGCAGCGGCCCGGCTGAAGCTGATGCACCGCGGAGTCGCTGGCACACGTGAAGTACAGACCTGCGGTGATCGGGACCAACTCGCTATGATCGACGGGACATATGCCCGGTTTGTCCTGAATGAACGCTTCCGTTTTCAGGCAGGAATATGCGGTCACCAGCCGCACAGGCACCCGTGGGGCACCTGAAAGGGGGCATTCCCCCGGGTTATCCTCAAGAACGCTCTCTTCTCCGCGTGCCGCACAAACGTAGGACACCGGCGGAAGCGCGTCGTGCGTCACTGGTTTTAAGGGCTTTGCCTCAGCAACGCGCACTTCATACAGAGTAGAGACATCTCCGTCATAAACCTTCGCCGCGATATGGTCACCAGTCTTTACCCTCGTCAGCGCCTCAGGTTTGTCGACGTGGTAGGTCATCGTCATCGCCGCCATCCAACCCGGCACGCTCTCCCCGCTGACGGTAAGTGTGCGGCTGCTTACGTCCACCTTTGTCACTGTTCCTTGAAAGTTGTGACCTTGCTTCTTGCTAGGTTTCGAAGTGGCGGAATCCGGATGAGTATTCGACGACGGCTTTTCCGATCTTTGAGCTCCGGTGCCGCCCACGAAACCCCGAGAGGTTTCGGCCTTGGCGCCAGATACCTCCAGAAGCATGGTGGTTTCCCGCGACAGCTCGCTTGATAACCTGACGCTGAGAATAGCTAGGGGAATGACAAGCGCGATAAGAGGATTTCTGCACTTCATTACGCCAGCTCCGAATCCTGAGAATAATACGCCGGTCGGACACCGGAGCAGAATTTTTTAAGGGTGCCGCCCTCAATTCCATCGACCGCTACGTGTTTGCGAACAATGCCGTGCTGTTCCCCACAGTTTTGGGCACCGTGACCTGGCGTCACATCTTCCGGTCATCGCCCTTCACAATAATTGATTGCGTTATGACGAATCGTCCCCGCGGACAGACACGTCACCGGAGGCCGAGCGCCTCGGTGTGGGTGATTGCACCTGGGATTCAGGGTTTGACGAAAACCTTCACGTGGGCGTTCGTCCAGCAGCACTGGTATCCGTGGCCGCCCACTCCAGACCAGTCATTTGCTGTAACCAACAACTCGTAATCGCCGGGCTCGCTAAACGTGGCTGTAGTCGTAGCGGTGCCGGTCACGCCCGCTGCAGTGGGCTGGCTGGCCAGTTCGACGCTGGGCTTAGCGCTGGCGAAGGTGACTGCGCCGGGGCCGCGAAGCTTGGTCCACGAGACCGTTAGGGGAGGTGCCGTTGGCCTCTCCAAGCCCAAGGCGCCGATTAACGGCACCTTGGCATCATCGCTGAGGGACACCTTCAACTCGAGCGGAACCGATACAGCCGCCGACATCGAGATGGTGATCGGCTGCGGTCCCTGAGCCGAAGCAGACGCTAGTTTGAGGATCGGCGGCGTGTTCCCGGTCGAGGGGTCCAGAAAAGGGGAAATCTCCCAGAGCGGATCCAGACTCATCGGGATTGTCGACGATTGTCCATTCGCGACCAGAGTCCACGTGAGCTTGTTTTTCCCAAAGTCTTTGGGCACCGTAATCGTGAACAGGCCCCACATTCTACCGGATTGGAAGTGCGTTGGCTGGCCTTGGTCCGGCCCGCCAGGCTCGATGTTATTCTGAGGTCCGACGGCGACTTCCAAGTCTTGCTTCAGGTTGCGGTTGTAATAGCCAAGAAGAAAACTGAAGCTATCGTCCTGATTGCGGAACCAGCCCTCAAACGCGCCGGTAACGCCCTGCCCGGTTTCGTGGAAAGGCTCGAGCGGCAGATTTTGTGCTCGCGTAAAAGAGGGGCTTCCGAGCACGAGCGCCACACAGAGCGTAACGAACGTCGAACGCCGCCATTTCATATCCGCTTCTCCGGCAAGAGCGCCCGCTACCTCGACGGCACAACCGAACTCGCGACCACGTTCGACTTCTTCTTGGCGAGGTAGGACTGATAGTCCTCCTCGCTGATCGGCGTCACGTTGACCCACGCGTGAGACATTTCGTCCACGGTACGCTCGCCCCAGCCAACCCACTGGTTGGGGTCGGGATTGTCCTTGTTGGCGGCTGTGTTGTCATGCCACGCCGTTATCTTCAGCACAGTGCCCGCTGGTAGCACCGGTGCCGAATCATCCGAATACACGTAGTTGATCATCCAGTTGAAGTTGAAGCGGTCCACATAGCTGAGCATTTCGGTAGTACCGTCGGGCAAGATCGCTTCCATGGACATAGCCTTCCCGCGCAGGTGCATGTGGGGCTGGAAATTCTCCAAAATCGCCGGCTGCTTCAGCACATGGAAATTTTGCGTTTCCTTGAGTGTGTTGGGCGGAATATCGAGAACCAACTGGCCATCTACGGCTTGATTGGCGGTGTACGACATGAGATAGGTCCGGTATTTTGGCTCCTGCCCCTTCGGATAGAGATAAATCGCCAGTTGTGCATGGTCGGTGATTTCTTCACCCACAGAATGAAGGTGTAGCTCCCACAAGATATGCGAACCGGGCAGGAGCAGCTTGCCAGTATCCGGGCGATAGACGTCGTAATTCTTGCCGATAGCCCATTCCATCAGCATGCCTGGGCCGTCGCTGTTGGCATCGGAGCCGAGGAAGAGAGTCTTGCGGAGATCAGGTTCGTTCTGCTCAAGGCGCGCCAGAACGTGATGCATGATTCTGCGACCTGCCGTGGTCGAGGGCCGAATTTCGACTGCACGCACCCAGCGCGGCTCAGTCAGTGGAACGTTCGACGTCGGCTTCCACCACACATCCTGTCCGCGCGCCGGCATGCTGTACGGCGCCGAGTCGATCACGATATCCGGCGCACCAAATTGCTTCGCCAGTTGCCATTGATTTAGGTCCGGCCACTGTCTCGGAGGGGGCATATCCTTCGGATCACCTTGCGGCGCGCCCGCGTTGACCCATTGCACGATGGTATCGATCTGCTCGTCAGTCAGCGATGGATCGTTCTTGAAGTGCTGGATTCCCACAGTGCGGTCAATGTGCCAGGGCGGCATGGTGCGCGTCTCGACACGCTGTTTGATGGCTTTAGCCCACGGCCGCGTCTCCTCGAAGGTCACCAGAGACATAGGAGCCATGGAACCTGCTCTATGGCATTCCTGACAATGCGCTTGCAGGATCGGCGCAACGTCCTTCGTAAACGTGACCTGCCGCTGCGCGGCGTTGTGCACGTAGGCGGTTTGCGCGCGTGCCATCGGAGCGAATGCGGCGGCGGCCATCAGCGACACGGCGACCATACTCAAAGGGCCAAGGGGAACAAGTCTGCTCTGAGCGTTCATGTAGGAACCTCGTACCTGGACTTTCGGGGAAGTCCAGCACCTCGCGACCGGATTTAAGTGCAGTTCTACACCCAATCGCCGAGGTGTCAAGCAGATTCCCAGGCCTCGCCGAAAAGGACGGACGGCGCACCTAACTTAGCTCTCGTCGACAGGCTAAGAACGCGTTTCGCTCGACGCCCGCAGGCCTCGGCAGCCTGCCGCTCCTTTTACACGAGAACGCCAGTAACCTACATCGTTTCCCCTGGTTCGGATCGAGACGCGGCGTTTGGCGAATTGGCAGTGGCGCGCCGCAGTGCGGCAAGGAGATGGGACGGCCAGGCTGCCATCATCTCTGCCCCGCGAATGGCTACTCGGTCGTCATCGTAGGCGGAGATGTCATAGCCACCGGGGGACGGGCGAACGTAACGATCAAGTTGACTGCAAACGACGCCAACGCAGTAAGCTCGATCAGTGCACAAATTTAGCGGGACATTCCACCCATCGTGCCTAGCCTTGATAAGCTGGACTTCCGAGGCCGGTCGCAGAGTGCAGCCAGTGCCACTCGATAACAACCGCACCCGATTGGTGACGCGTGGCACCCCCAACGCCGTTAGTGGATGGTTGTTCCTGCGCATCCTAGGCGACCTGCGGTCACTACCCTATTCACCACATCGGCTCAAAAAGGATCCGCGGCAAAGGCCCAATCTGGTGCGGCAAGGAACCTTAACAGCAGCGATCACTCAAGAGGGGGGCCGAGGCCTCTTCTCCCCAAAAGCAAATGAGGAGTCGTTCATTCGTCTTGGCCGCTACTGCCGCCCTTACAACCGTGTCGAATGGGCGAGCCCGAGAAGCATACCAGCTTGGTTCGAGATTTCGTTTCGAGATCGAATTGAGCCCGGGAAGTTCTATAAAAGGGGAAGTCAAGAAAAAACACTCCTCCGTCCGCCGGAGTTTTTCTTGCTCCCCAGCCCACGCGATCGAGCGAGATCTGTTCTGAGCTACCGCGCCATGGACTCGGGCGCAGGGCGATGTGCCCCAGGCAGTGTAGGTTTCTTCTACCAGCGATTTTCATCGACTGTTCGCGACGAAGCCAGTCAGTTCTGAAACTAGCAAAGCAGAACGGTGGTCCAGTGCCA
>Ga0187821_10000072_pt1 | contig 16828 bp, 12 predicted proteins | sample NC_wetland_sal_i_20_FD_132442 | JGI IMG/M metagenome (GOLD analysis project Ga0187821, IMG submission 132442) | Wetland sediment microbial communities from Neuse River Estuary, North Carolina, USA - SourceSoil_1 | ecosystem: Environmental > Aquatic > Freshwater > Wetlands > Sediment | place...
CGTTATTGATCGCACCCAGCTGATTCTGGACATCTTCGCGCGCCACGCCCGCAGCCGCGAAGGCCAGTTGCAAGTCGAGCTCGCCCAACTTAACTACATGCTGCCCCGCCTGACAGGCAAAGGCGTCTCGATGTCGCGCCTGGGGGGGAAAAGCGGCGGCGGAGGCTCCGGCGGCGCCGGTGGAGGCGCCGGGCGTATTGGCGTTCGCGGGCCTGGTGAAAAAAAGCTGGAAACGGATCGCCGGCGCATCCGCGATCGCGTTCGCAAGATCCAGAACAGCATTGATGACGTGCGCAAGCAGCGTTCCCTTCGGCGGCAAGCCCGTAATTCGGTACCGCTCGGCACCGTGGCGCTGGTGGGCTATACCAATGCCGGTAAATCCACGCTGTTCAACGCGCTCAGCCATGCCGAAGTGCTGGTGTCTTCGCGCATGTTTGCCACGCTCGACCCCACCATCCGAGCGATTCGGCTGCCGTCGGGCCGCCGCGTGCTGCTTTCCGACACCGTCGGCTTCATCCGTGATCTTCCCAAGGGCCTGCTTACCGCCTTTCGTGCCACCCTGGAGGAAGTACAGGAAGCCGCGGTCATTCTGCACGTCAGCGATATCTCCAGCGCCCGCCATCAGGAACTCGACGAAGCCGTGAAAAAGATCCTGGCGGAACTCGGCGTATCCGGTCGCCCGACCCTGCGGGTATGGAACAAGGTGGATTTGCTGGGCCACGAGGAAAAAGCGGAATTGCAAAATTCCGCCGCTGCTGCCACAAGCGGCGACGGCGCAGCGCCGCCCGTCCCGGTGTCGGCCGTCACCGGCCAAGGCCTGGATCAACTGTTAAAAAGAATCGACGAGGTTCTACCGGTGGATCCCATCGTCAAATTGTCGCTGCGGCTGCCGTTGGCCGAGGGCCGAACGCTGGCGCTGGTTCACGCCCTTGGCAAAGTCCTGCACTCCGAAGTGGAGGAGTCCGAAATGTTGTTGGACGCCGAAGTGCCGATATCCCTGGCGCAGCGCTTGAAGCTCAAGGACTTTGCCGTCAACGGAACTTCTTTGGCTTTGCTTTCGTCTTCCTGATCAGGGAGTCTTGAGAGGTCTGCTATGGTCGCATTCCTGTTGTGGTGCATTCTCTTCATTCTCTGTTGGCCGCTGGCGTTGCTGGCCCTGATCGCTTATCCCTTTGTGTGGTTGTTGAGCATTCCATTTCGCATTGTGGGCATCACGCTTACCGGAGTTTTCGCGCTGCTCAGCGCGATTTTGTTTTTGCCGGTGCGTTTGCTGCGCGGGCCACGCGCCATCTAGTCCCACAAAATGTCAAATCGGTAAATGCACCCGGTTTGCCGTCCAAACCCCTGTAATTTCTGATATTTATGGCCGCCATTGGCGCAATTGAGGGAGCAACGAACGGTGGAAATCCTTGTGGAAAACGAGGCGGCGCTTTTTGTGTATCGGTCAGTACATCGGAGGCCGGTCGCGCAAACAAGTCTTAATAACCATGCAACTCGCTGAAACCAATCGACTTACATCGTGTTAACCGCCCATGAACGTCGCGAGGCGTTGCGGCTACCTCGGTACACTGCCGCATTGATTTGCACAGCTTTAGGGCAAATCTGTTACGAAACCGTATATACCTTGGCGCGTCGCACCTATGCCCTTTATTTCGTTACTTCGCAGCCATCCACCCTGCAGTTCAAGCCCTCCTTCCCGCCGTTGACGCCCACTCCCGCGGGGCTTATAGTCGTTTCGGCGCCGTTCCCGACCCATTTTCCGGCTGCCGCGCTTTGCGCCCGATGAACCTCCCCAATTCACTCACGCTGCTGCGCATTTTTTTCGTGCCGGTCCTGATTGTGGTGCTGCTGACGCGCAGCCCTAACATCGAGCTGTTCGGAATTCCCATGCGCTTCGAGTTCTGGGGAGTGCTGATTCTGCTGGCGGCGGCGGCGACGGACTGGGCGGACGGGTACTTTGCCCGGAGGCGGCTGGAGGTCACGACACTGGGGATTCTGCTCGACCCCATCGCCGACAAACTGCTCATCTCCGCGTCGTTCATTTCCCTGGTGGACATGCACCTGGTCCCAGCCTGGATGGTGGTGATTATCATCGGCCGTGAGTTCACCGTTCTCGGCTTGCGCAATATCGCCTCGGCCGAAGGATTCACCATCGCGGCATCGGCGCTCGGCAAGACGAAAATGGTGTTGCAGGTTTGCGCCGTGGCCGTATTGATTGCCGGTTCCAACCGCCCGGGCCTGCAGCCGCTGGCCAAAGTGCTGCTCTGGCTGGTGGTGGCCAGCGCCTTGATTTCGGCTGCGCAATATTTTTTCCGGTTCTGGAGCCAGCTGGACGATCGCATCAAGCAGCGCAGAAAGCTGCGCATGATGGAAGCACGTGCAAAATCCGAGGATGTCGTTCCTTCCTGAATCCTTCACTCCGGAAGAGCGGAGCGCCATGCTGGCCCTGGCGCGTTCGGCTATTGCAGCCGCGCTCGAAAACGAGGCGTTGCAACAGCCCCAGCCCGAGCCTGCCTACTTCGCCCTGCGGCGCGGCGTCTTTGTAACCGTCCACGTAGCGGGAAAACTTCGCGGCTGCATCGGCGTGATCGAAGGACGCGAACCGCTGGGCGTCAGTATTCCGCACTGCGCGCAAGGCGCCGCCTTTCATGATCCGCGTTTTTCTTCGCTGCGCGCGGAGGAACTGCGCGAACTCCAAATCGAAATTTCGGTGCTGTCTGAACTGCACGCCATTGCCGCCGACCAGGTCGAAATTGGCAAGCATGGATTGTTGGTCATTGCCGGGGACCGCCGCGGCCTGCTGCTGCCGCAAGTAGCCGTCGAACACCATCTTTCTCGCGAGCAGTTCCTGGAAGAAACCTGCCGCAAAGCCGGTTTGCCGCGCGACGCCTGGAGCCAACCCGGAACGCAACTCCTAGGATTTACCTGCGAAATCTTTCACGAGAACGCGGGAGCGACCCGCGCGAGGTGAACGTGGCAAAGCAAGTAAAATTCTCCAGTTCCATGATCCCGGCCTCCTACAAGCCCAAAAAGAAATTCATGGAGCTGGCGGTGGCCGAAGCCAAGCGGGCGGGCGACCGCGGCGACTATCCGATCGGCGCGGTCATCACCCGGCTGGTCGGGAAGCGCGAGGTAGTGATCGCCAGCGCGGGCAACCGCGTCAAGACATCCGGCTCCAGCATCAAGCACGTCGAACTGGAAACGCTGAAGTACGTTTGCAGCGGATATGGCCGGTACCTTCCCGACTTTGTTCTGTACTCAACGCACGAGCCCTGTGCCATGTGCGCGGGCGCCTGCGTATGGTCGAGAATCGGCGCCGTGGTTTACGGCGTTTCCCAGGAAGACATCGCGGCTTACGGCCGCAAGCGCGGCACGGAAGTCTATAAATGGCGGGCGTGCCTTATCTCGTGCCGTCTGGTTTTCCGGAAGGGCAATCACGTAATTCCCGTGACCGGCGGGTTTCTCCGCCAGGAGTGCCATAAGCTGTTCAGCTACGGACGCGCGTAGCCGCAGCGGGTCTGTGCCGAATTCCCAGGTTCGCCATGCCTCGCGGCGAAACAAAAAGCCCGCGGAAAACATCGCCGCGGGCTTCTCCCTGTCTTACGAAATAATCTGGCTATTCCAATTCCACGTAATCTCCGGCGAACATGGTGTTGCGGGAAACGGTGATCATGACCGTCGCAGCATTCTGGCCGACGTTCAAAACGATCCCTTCGCCCAGAATTTCGCGCGGCAGGTCGTTCCAAGAATAGTGCTTCGGGTTCACTCCGAAGCCGTACAGCCGGTCCTGATAGTCTTTTTCCTTGGGAATGGTCTCAGCGTAGGTGCCTTGATAACGGAATACCCGGAAGTAATCGCCGACTTTCACTCCCTGGGATTTTCCAAGATTCACGTAAACCGTGTCCCAACGTCCATACATTTCCGCGCTGTCCTTGCCCTGCACGATCATGGCACGGGGCTTGCCGCTGGACGGCGCGAGCGCGTCGAACGCGCTCAAATCCTTGAAGGGCCCATTGGGGCGCTCGATGTAGGGAAGAACGATGTCGGCGCGTTGCATAAAGGCGCAGCTCAAAGAAACTTTGGCAATGGCGATATTCGGTTCCGCTTTCACGACCACCAGCTGGCCGAGGTCCATGTAGTAGTTGCCCATGGCGCGCGTCAATTTATCCTGCCACTTGAACCAGGGCACTTCGAGAGGATCCTTGTCCGGGCGAATTACCTGGAAGCGGTCGCCTTCTTTCACGCCCTGATTCGAGCCTTTGCTCAGATAAACGGTATCCCCGTAAACGAAGGTGATCTTGTATTCGGACTGCTCGCCGCTGACCAGCCGCAGATCATCGGGCAGCTTGTCGCTGGAGTAAAAGCCCGCGCAATAGACGGAGCTCTTCCAGGGTTGATCGGGCCCGGTAATCGTAGTCGTATTTTGCGCCGGCGCGTCCTGCGCCATGCAAACGCCTGCGCCGAACAGCAGCGAAACACAGAAACCTGCAAAAGTTGCGCGCATCACCAACTCCTTCGTGGACACACGCCCGGTGGGCCGTGCGGGGACAATCTCATACCGAAAATAGCAGCGGGTTCCAGTACTGGTCAAGAAAATGGCTGGGCACGCTTTACACATTTGATACGGCATGCTATATCTTTTGTTTTCAACAATATGCCAGCGTCTCGCCAGCCCGGTGCTTTCTTTCCAAACCGCCTTTGTGCGGTAATTGCTACCCCCTCGGCCCGCGAAGCCCTTACCCAGCTCAAACAAGCCCTCCGCTACACCCGGACCGTCGAGCTGCGTCTGGACTGGCTGCGCTCCGACAGCGAACGCGCCGTCCTGTTGAGGGCTCTGCGGCGAAGACGCCTGAAAGGGGTCACCGTGATTGCTACCTGCCGCCGAATTCTGGGTGGAGGCAAGCTTGCCGGGGGCGCCGAAGCCGAACTTTACTGGCTGACGCAAGCGCGCGAATCGGGTTGCCAGTGGTGCGACTTGGAGATCGAGACACTGCGAGAGCTGCCGGGGGAGTGCGCCCGGTGTTATCCGATTCCGGAAAAGATTCTGCTGTCGGTTCACGATTTTGAGCGGACGCCGCCGCTGGCGCGAAGCCTGAAGCATGCCAAACATGGCGAAGCCGACGGTTTCAAGATCGCCGTGAAAGCGCGCACACTTTCCGATAGTCTGCGGGTGTTGCAACTGGCGAAAGATTCCCGGGACATTGTGGCCATCGCCATGGGCGAAGTGGGCTTGCCGGCTCGGCTGCTGGCGCTGCGCGAAGGGAGCGCGCTGGCGTATGCGCCGGTTGCGGCGGCGACAGCGCCGGGCCAGGTCAGCCTGCACGACTTCAAACGGCTATACCGCGCGGATGCGGCCACAGGTAAGACACAAATTTTTGGGGTGATTGGCAATCCCATCGGGCATTCCCTGTCACCGCTGCTGCACAACACCGGTTATGTCGCGGCGAAGCGCGATGCCATGTTCTTGCCGTTCCTGGTGGAAAACCTCGCCGAGTTTGTAACGGCCCTACCGGAATTCGGCTTGCGCGGCATCAGCGTGACCCTGCCGCACAAGCAGACCATCATGAAGTACCTGGCCGAGTGCGAGCCGATGGCGGAGAAAATCGGCGCGGTGAACACGGTGACCGTAGCGAAAAATGGCAAGCTGCACGGTTCGAATACAGATTATCGGGGAGTGTTGCGCGCGGTGCAAGGGAAGCTGGACTTGCCGGGAGCTCGCGTGCTGATTTTCGGCGCGGGCGGATCGGCGCGGGCGGCAGCGTTTGCGGTAACGCGTGCTGGAGCCCAAGTGCTTATCTGCGCCCGGCGAGAATCGGCCGCAAAAGAGCTGGCGCGAGCCTGCGGAGCGCAGGTAATTGCGCGGCGCCACCTTTGCGCGGCGAGTTTTGAGCTAATCGTCAACACCACGCCGGTGGGCATGCATCCGCATGAGGGCAATTCTCCGCTTTTGCCGAACGAACTGAACGCGGCATTTGTAATGGACCTGATTTACCGCCCGCTGCAGACGGAGCTCCTGCGGATCGCCGCGAAGAAAAAGCTCAGCACGATCTCCGGGGTGGAAATGTTTCTGGAACAGGGGTTCGCCCAGTGGGAACTCTTTATGGGGCAGAAGCCGCCGGAAGCGGCCATGCGGCGGGCGCTGCTGAAGCAGTTGCGCGCGGACGAATCCGGACGGCGGCACACTCTACGCCGGTTGCCCTAAGTTGACAGACAAGCGCGGCCGCGGCTTTTTGTGGATAATTGACGAACGGAAACCCGGCCTCTAGTCCCGGCGATTGTGGTTTCTCTCAAGATCGATCCTAAGGTAGTGGACACCGCGCCATGATCCAGCCCAGCTTCGCCGAATTCAGCCGCCTCGCCAAACAGGGAAACCTGATTCCGGTGTATGACGTTTTTTCTGCCGACCTGCTGACGCCGGTCAGCGCCTTTCTGCGCATCGCGCAGGGAGCGCGCTATTCGTTTTTGCTGGAGTCGGTGGAAGGCGGCGAAAAGATTGCGCGCTATACCTTTGCAGGCGCGCACCCGGAAGAAGTGTTTCGCTATGCGAATGGCGCGTGCGTGCTGGAAGCGCGCGACCGCGTAATCTGGGAAGAAAAGGATCCTATTTCATTTTTGCGGGCGCACATGGAACGGTATCGCCCGGTGCGGCTGGCCGGTTTGCCGCCGCTCATCGCCGGCGCGATCGGATATTTCAGCTATGACATGGTGCGGCTGATCGAAAAGCTGCCGCAGCGGTTGCGTGACGAGATCGGACTGTTCGATGCGGTGCTGATGTTTTATCACGGGCTGATTGCCTTCGACCACGTGCAGCACCGGTTGTGGATCGTGCGCAACGTTTTTACGGAAGGAAAGGACTCGCTGCAGGAAAAATACGACGCCGCGGTGCGAGAGATCGACCACACGCGCAAGCAACTGGAGCAGCCGGTGGCCGCGGAGAAGCCCTCCGGCAAAGGCACAACGAATGGCGACCAGCCTCAAGTTACTTCCAATTTCAAGAAACCCGCGTATCTGGCGGCGGTGAAAAAAGCCAAAGAATACATCCGCGCGGGCGACATCTTCCAGGTGGTGATCAGCCAAAGATTTTCGGCCAAAACCCAAGCCGAGCCGTTTCAGATTTACCGCGAACTGCGCGCGTTGAATCCTTCGCCCTACCTTTTCTTTTTGCAATTGAACGAGGTCGCAGTGGTGGGCAGTTCTCCGGAAATGCTGGTGAAGGTGCAGGGCCGCGATGTTTTTTACCGGCCGATTGCCGGCACGCGGTGGCGCGGCAAGAATGAAGCGGAAGATGCCCGGCTGGAAAAAGAGATGCTGGCCGACGAAAAAGAGCGCGCCGAGCACATCATGCTGGTGGACCTGGGGCGCAATGATCTGGGGCGGGTGTGCGAATACGGGACAGTGCAAGTGGAAAAGCTGATGACCGTCGAGCGCTATTCGCACGTGATGCACCTGGTTTCCAGTTTGCGAGGGAAGTTGCGGCCGGATGTGGATTGTTTCGATGCGCTGATGGCGTGTTTTCCGGCGGGCACGGTGTCTGGAGCGCCGAAAGTGCGGGCCATGGAAATTATCGAGGAGCTGGAGAAGACGCGGCGCGGAATTTACGCGGGCGGGATTTTGTATTTGGACTTCGCGGGCAACCTGGATTCGTGTATCGCGCTGCGCACCATGGTCATCAAAAACGGTGTGGCGCACATTCAGGCGGGAGGGGGCATTGTGGCCGATTCCACGCCGAGCGGCGAGTACGATGAGTCGGTGAACAAGTCCAAGGCGTTGCTGCGCGCGCTGGAAGCGGCGCACACTCGGAAGTGACATCATGATTCTGCTGCTGGACAACTACGATTCGTTTACCTACAACCTGGCGCAGTACCTGGGCGAACTGGGCTGCGAAGTGGAAGTGCATCGCAACGACAAGATTTCCGTGGAAGAGATCGCCAGGCGCAAGCCGGAGCGCATCGTGATTTCGCCGGGGCCATGCACACCGCAGGAAGCGGGCATTTCCGTCGAGCTGATTCAACGGCTGGCGGGAAAGTTTCCGATCTTGGGCGTTTGCCTGGGGCATCAGGCGATGGGCGCGGCGTATGGCGGAAAGATCGTCCGCGCGCCGAAGTTGTTTCATGGCAAGACCAGTCAGATTGAGCATGATGGTAAAGGCGTGTTCCGCGGCCTGCCGCAGAAATTTACGGCGACGCGCTATCACTCGCTGATCGTCGAGAAAAAGTCGCTGCCGAGGGAATTGACGATTACGGCGGAGACGGCGGACGGGACGATCATGGGACTACGGCACAAGAAGCACAAGATGGAAGGCGTACAGTTTCATCCGGAGTCGGTGCTGACGCAGGACGGGAAGCAGTTGTTGAAGAACTTTCTATCGTTATAGCCCGCGGAGTCAGGTCGGTACGCCAGGGCACATCTTTGCTCTCACGCGTTTGGCCCGCTTGCATCCATTCCTCCCTAGCTGTGAATCCTGTTCTCACCAATCGAGATCGGCAAGCAGGACCGAGTAGGTTTCGATGCCCTGCCAGAGGTTGCCGAGGCGGAGATTTTCGTCCGCGCTGTGCTGGTGATTGTCGTAGTTGACGATGGGCACGCCGATCCAGGGCAAGTGAAGATCTTCGAAAATGTACATTGGAACGCTGCCGCCGAGCATCGGCGCGATGACGGTCTGATTGTCGGTGGCCTCTTGCATGACTTTGACCAGCGCTTTGGAAACTGGCAAGTCCATCGGCGTGCGTGAGGCGCGATAGCCGCCCTCGTCGCTGATCTTGGCAATGCGCGCGTGCGCGCGGCGCTCTTCGATGGTCGGATCGTGATCCACCACGAAAAATCCCTGTTTACGGATGAACGCGGCGATTTGCTCGAATTTCTGGTGCGGGTCTTCGCCTTTGACCAGGCGCGCTTCCAGAGAGGCCTCGGCCTTGTCCGGAACAATGTTGGTGGCTTGCGCGCCAACGTTGCCGCTGCGCAGGCCGCGAATGTTCAGCGAAGGCTGCTGCAGCAATTCCATTAACTTTTTGCCGTTGCCGTCGGGCTTGGCGATTCCGAGTTCCCGCTCGAGATCGGCATCGTTGAAGGGCATCGCGTCGAGCGCGGACCTTTCCAGCGGGGTGAGCGGCGCGACGTCGTCGTAGTAGCCAGGAATGAGCACGCGGCCGTTTTCGTCCTTCATGGACGCAAGGAGTTGCGCCAGTTGCATGGCGGGGTTCGGCGCCCAGTTGCCGTAATGGCCGCTGTGCAGCGAGCGGACCGGGCCGTAAACGGTGATGTCCATGCCGATGTCGCCGCGGTTGCCAAAGAAAATCAGCGGGCGGCCGGATTGATGGACAGGACCATCGCCGGTAATGAGCACATCGCCATTCAGAAGATTCTTGTGCAGCTGGAGCGTTTCCTGAAGATGCTGGGAGCCGGCTTCTTCTTCGCCTTCCAGGATAAATTTCAGATTGACGGCGAGCGGAATGTTTTGCGCGCGCAGAGCGTCTAGCGCGGTGGCCATCGCGATGATGGGTGATTTGTCGTCGGAAGCGGAGCGGGCATAAATGCGCCAGTCGGGCTGATAGGCATTAGGGTTGGCGTTGGAATCGGGATAGGGAATGTGCTGGCCGCCGGCTTCGATGGGTTTGTCGCGCAGCATTGGCTCGAACGGAGACCTGTCGGTCCAGTCGGAGGCTACAACGGGCTGGCCATCATAATGAGCATAAAAGATCAGGGTCCGCGTGGCGCCGAGAGTGTCGAGCTTGCCGAAGACCACCGGGCCGCGCCCCTCGATCGAAAGCAAATGCGTTTCGACTCCGCGGGCTTCCAGCATTTCCTTCAGGCGGTCGGCATTCTTCTGGATGTTGAGCGTGTCGTTGGCCACATTGGGAATGGCCAGGAACTCACGTAGTTCGCGCATGATGCGGTCTTCATTGGCCAGACGATAGGCGCGCACTTCTTCCACCACGTGCATCACGGTCGGGAGCGATTGTGGGTTTTCGAGTTTACCGCCCAGCGAAGACTGGGCGGTGCTTGGAGGAACGCAGCATAGCGAAAGGGCCAGAAACAAGCCGGACGAAATAGTCTTCAACGGTTCACCCGAAAAAATCGAGAATTTAAGATAGTCCGCTGACGGCGCGCAGGCAAGGGCGGTGTGCTACTGTAACGATTCGGAAGAACTATGGGACAGCTGACATTTAATTTGCAGCCAGAGCGGCGGTCGCTAACGGTGAGTGAGCTGACGGCGCGCATCCGCGATCTGCTGGCCAAAAACTTCGTGGATGTGCTGGTGGAAGGAGAGATTTCGAATTGCCGCGAAGCGCAATCGGGGCACATCTATTTCACGCTCAAAGATGACAAAGCGCAGGTTAAGTGCGTGTGGTTCCGGCAGCAGATGCGCGGGGTGAAGTTTCGCCCGGAAGACGGCCTGAAGGTGACGGTGCGTGGCTCGATTGGCGTGTATGAGCAGCGCGGCGAGTATCAGATTTACGTCGAAACCATGGATCCGGCAGGGCGCGGTGCGTTGCAACTCGCATTTGAACAACTGAAGAAGAAGCTGGAAGCGGAAGGGCTGTTTGACGCCAAGAATAAGAAACCGCTGCCTCGGCTGCCCAGCCGTATCGGACTGGTCACTTCGCCGAAAGGCGCGGCAGTCCGCGACGTGGTGCGTATTTTGCGGAGGCGGTTTCCTAATGTTCAACTGATGCTGGTCCCGGTGCGCGTGCAGGGCGAAGGGGCAGCCGGCGAGATTGCCCGGGCGGTAAAGTTTTTCAACCTGCGGCAGCAGGTGGACGTGCTGATTGTGACGCGCGGCGGCGGCTCGATGGAAGACCTGTGGGCGTTCAATGAAGAAGTGGTGGCACGGGCGATTTTTGAGTCAGTGATCCCGGTGATTTCCGGCGTGGGGCACGAAACGGATTTCACGATTGCGGACTTTGTAGCGGACGTGCGGGCTTCCACGCCGTCGGCCGCGGCGGAAATTGTGGTGCAGACCAGGCGCGAGTTCGACGAGCACGTGGAACGGCTGAAGCGGGCGCTGGGGGAGCAGTTGCGTTACCGGATTTCGGTGCTGAGCCGGCGCGTGCATGAGCTGGGCGCGCGACGCGGTTTTCGGCGGCCGCTGGACCTGCTGCGGCAGCGTCGCCAGCGTTCGGATGAGATGACGGCGCGGCTGGCCCAGGGCCTGCGCGGCAGGCTGGAGCAGTCGCGGCGGCGCTTCACGCTAGCCCACCTGAGAATCGCGCGCTTCGATTTCCGCTCGCGCATCGCGACGATTCGCCTGCGAGTGGAAAAGCGCAGCGCGGAACTGGGCGTGCGCGCCGAACGCATGCTGCATGCAAAGCGCGAACGCATCGAGCGTCTCCGTTTGCAGCTCCAGGAACGCGGCCCGCTCAAAGCGCTGGAGCGCGGCTACGCCATCGCTACAGACGCTGCCGGCAACGTTTTACTCTCGGCGGAGCAAGTAGCCATCGGCGATGCGGTCCGCATCCAGCTCCACCAGGGGAAGTTGTCCACCGAAGTCAAAAGCAAAGAATAAAGCTGTGGGTTTTGCTTTTTTTCGAAATCTCTATTTTGCAATATCCAGCTCAGTCGTCTTCGTCGGAGGAAGAGACTTTCAAGACGGCGAGGAAGGCTTCCTGGGGGATGTCCACCTGGCCTACGCGTTTCATGCGGCGCTTGCCTTCTTTTTGTTTTTCGAGGAGCTTGCGTTTGCGGGAGATGTCGCCGCCGTAGCACTTGGCCAATACGTTTTTGCGCATAGCGGCCACGGTTTCGCGGGCGATGACGCGGCTGCCGATGGCGGCCTGGATGGGCACTTCAAACATCTGGCGGGGAATCAGTTTGCGGAGGCGCGAGACGAGTTCGCGGCCGCGTTCGTAAGAAGTATCGCGATGCGTGATCATGGCGAGAGCGTCCACCGGTTCGCCACCGACGAGAACGTCGAGTTTGACTAGATCGGATTCTTTGTAGCCAGCAAGATGGTAATCGAGGGAAGCGTAGCCGCGCGAAACAGACTTCAGGCGATCGTAAAAATCGAGGACAATTTCATTGAGCGGCAGCTCGTAAGTGAGCATGACTCGGGTGGGCGAGAGATATTCGAAGTTTTTCTGGGTGCCCCGTTTATCCTGGCAGAGCTGAAGAATGCCGCCGACGGATTGATCGTCAGTGATGATCATAGCCTTGATGATGGGCTCTTCGATTTTTTCCATGTCGCTGGGCGAAGGAAATTTTGCGGGGCTATCCACTTCAATGACGTCGCCGCCGACGCGAGTGATGCGATAACGCACGCTGGGCGCGGTGGTGATGAGGTTGAGGCCGAACTCGCGCTCCAGGCGTTCCTGCACGATTTCCATGTGCAGCAGGCCGAGGAAGCCACAGCGGAAGCCGAAACCGAGGGCAACGGAGTTTTCCGGTTCGTAGAAAAAGGACGCGTCGTTGAGCTGAAGTTTGCCGAGAGCGTCGCGAAGCGGCTCGTAATCGTCGGCGAGGACGGGGAACAGGCCGGCGAAGACCATGGGCTTGGTGGCTTCAAATCCGGGAAGCGGGGGAGCGGTGCTGCCGGCTTCGATGATGGTGTCGCCCATGCGGGCGTCAGCGACGCGTTTGATGTTGGCGACGACAAAGCCGACGTCGCCGGCTTCGAGTTCCTCGAGAGCGATCGGCTTGGGAGTGAGCGCGCCGAGTTGTTCGACTTCGTAAACTTGGTCGTTGGCGCAGAGACGAATCTTCATGTGGTTGGTGATGCGGCCTTCCATCAAACGAACCAGCACGACCGCGCCGCGGTAAATGTCAAACCAGGAATCGAAGATGAGCGCTTGCAGCGGATTTTGCGCGCTGCCCTTGGGAGCGGGAATGCGATGGACAATGGCTTCGAGGACGTCTTCTACGCCGAGGCCGCTTTTGGCGCTGATGAGTAAAGCGTCGTGCGCGGGAATAGCGAGAACGTTTTCGATCTGCTCTTTGACGTAATCGGGTTGCGCGGCGGGCAGGTCCACTTTGTTGATGACGGGGAGAATGGTGAGGTTGTTTCCGGCGGCCAGAAAAGCGTTGGCAACGGTTTGCGCTTCAACGCCCTGCGAAGCGTCCACGACCAGCAGAGCGCCTTCGCAAGCGGAAAGCGCGCGGGAGACCTCATAGGAAAAATCCACGTGGCCGGGCGTGTCGATTAAATTCAGGCGATAGGTATTTCCATCTTTGGCTTTGTAGTGCAGGCGGATGCTTTTGGCCTTGATGGTGATGCCGCGTTCCCGCTCGAGATCCATGGAGTCCAGGAACTGCTCGTGCATTTCGCGCTGCGTGAGCGCACCGGTCATTTCCAGCAGGCGGTCGGCCAGCGTGGACTTGCCGTGGTCAATGTGCGCAATGATGCAGAAGTTTCGCTCGAACTTGGGGTCCATGTACCTGTTCTTTTTCCTACACGGCTGCAAAGCAGCCGACCGGCGGCAGAGAGACCAGCCGCGTGCCTGAGTTCATTTTCCTGCGCGGCTGCAAAGCGGCCGGCAAATTTCGCGATGGGAGCACCGACGGACTGCGCGAAATCGCAATCTTGGAGCAATTAGTTTGCCATAAAACCCGGGGGGCGTCAGCCGAGGCGGACCATTGCGGCGGCGCGGAATCGTCAGCGGCGGAAATGGTTGACGATCCAGAGAATCAGGCTGAGCAGAACGCTGATGACGATGCAGGAGACCAGCGGGAAGTAGAAGGTGGTGCGCTGGCCGCGATGGACGATGTCGCCGGGCAGGCGGCCGAGGCGAAAGGGAAGTTTGGCTCCGAAATAGAGGAGGGCGCCGACGACGATGAGAACGGCGCCGAGGATCAGTAGAGTGCGGCCGAATTGTTGCGCGGGTTCCACGGGCCGATTGTAGCGCCGGTGCTGCCGGAAATAGCAGGGAGATGGCAGGGAAGAGAGGCAGGGATTCCGGGCCATTTTGTTTATAAGATTGGCAACCGACGGACGCTAAGTCTTTTGTTCTCATTGGGGCGAGGTTGGAAGGGTGCGAGAAACTTCTTTTTTTTGAAAATGTGTGGCAAACAAAGGACTTACGGGTCCATTTCCCGGAAGTGTGGCAAATAAAGGAGTTACAGATTTAAGAGTGAAGAGAGTGAGGGAAGAGCGATAGGGGTGACATGGTCGGACTGCGACGGATGGATGGCAAAACGTGAACGCTCTTGAGCGAGAGAAAGCAGGCATTTGGCGCTTCCGAGGACGTGGGAATACCCGACTGTCCGACCTTGCAGTGGAGGATACGAGCTGCGTGGAGCAGCGGCACCATCCGATGGGACGATGAGGCGTCCCTGGCAGGCGAGTGCAGAATGCCGCCGCAGCGAAAATACGTCAACTGGCCTGAAGGGCAGGTGTGGGTCAGGTTCGGACGAGCCGATTGCGGTCCCAAGGGGAATTATTCTGGGAGTTGTCCGTCGTCCGCCCGGCGTCGAGATGGTTAGCGCTGCGACCAACGGCCTTGATTCACGTCCTAAGGCGGCTGTTCCTAATATCCTTGGACCATCCAGACATTGCTGCTGGTCGTAGGCGCCGGGATCGCCAGGTACTTCCCGTCGCGCGACGGGATTCCCCAAGATGGGTCAGTACTCTTTACCTGCCAAAGTTCGCGCACATTCCCGGCCAGGTCCACATACAGCAGGCTCGACCTCCAGCCGGTCGGATTACTGGTAACAAACAGCCCCTTCGAATCCGCAGCCCAATCGACGGAAGTAAAAGAGCTCCAGTTTTTTAAAACAATCTCTCGAGTGGGTTGGCCCGCAATCGATAGCAAGCGTATGCGGCTGTCGCCCGACTTGGTCACTGCGATCAGCTTCCCGTCGGGCGAGAAGCCCCAATTCATGATCCCGGTTTGCTCCTGGAGTCTTGCCACTTCATGGGCATTGCCATGCACCGGATCAAATGCCGTGAATACGAACTGCGTGCTCGATTGCTGAGAGTAGGCGCAGAGGCTGGCCGGTGACCGCGAACAAGCAATGTTATTGATTTCAGGGGCCGCGACGATCACCTGTGGTGCCCCTCCATCAAGCGGGGCTCGCATGACGCGGATTGTTTTTGTCACATCTTTTTCTGTGCTGGCCAGATACAAGAGCTGCGTGCCATCCGGGCTCACCCGGCAGATCGCCTTCTCTTCCGGACCCAATACCAGCATCTCCGCCGACGTTTCGTTGATGCGCTGACGAAAAATATTCGCCTTCCCGGTTCGATTCGATATGAAAAACACCGACTTGCCGTCGGGCGTCCAGTCGAAAGGCAGATCGTCGGCCTCATCCAGCGTCAGCCGTCTGGGCGTACTCGCTTTGCCGGTCTTCGCGGAAAATTCCGAAACATACACATCCACCTGAGAATTCACCCGGTCAAACGCGAGCCGTTTTCCATCCGCGGTGGTGCTCGGCTGAGCAGCCCATCCTTCACCGCCGGTGATTCTCTCCGGTGGTGCTTCGAACGTCCCGGTGGCCGAGTTCACCATCGAGACGAATAAGTTCGAATTGTTCTGGTTTGGCGGCAATTCAGACATCCCATACAGCAATCGTCCGTCGGGCAACCATCGAAGTCCCATCTCTAACCGCGAGTCCGCGAATGCTGTTTTTTCTTTTCCGTTCTCCAGATTGAGAAGTTCAATTGAACCCAAGATCGACGAAACGTCGTACCGCTCTCTTCGATAAGCGATCGTATGCCCGTCCGGAGACCACACGGGGGAAGAGAGCAGTTCGTTTCCTGCAGCCGAGACCAGCTTTTTCTCGTCACCACCGCTACTTTTCATCAGCCAGATTTCCCGGCCGGTGTCGCCGAACCCAAGCTCTTTCAAAAACACCATCTGTGAGCCATCCGGTGATACTGATGCTGCCCAGCCTTCATCGCTCAATTTACGCGGAGTGCCGCCCAATATTGAGAACGTCCAAAGTTCTAATTTATTTTCCGGCGGTATCGCCCACGATGCGAACAGCTGTGAACCGTCCGGAAACCAGCCGAGCGAGGTGACGTCATAACCCTTCGCTAACAGCGGGTGTATCTCGCCCGTGGCCATGAGCCTTAGATAAATTCCTGATTTGTCCGCATACGCCAGATATTTTCCGTCCGGAGAAATTGCCGATGCGGAGACCGCGTTTTCGCTGGAGTTTGTAGTAAGACGCTGCTGTGTCGGCGCGGATTGCGGCGACTTTGGCAGCATCGGGCGCCAGTGGAACCAGCCCGCGGCGAGACCTACCACCAGAACAACTGCCGTTGCCGCGATCGCCAACGGGTTTTTCCACGCCGGAGCTGAAGCTCTTTTGGCGGTCTGCACCTGGGTCGTGAATTTCCCCGACTCGGTGTCGCGTCTCAGGCGTTTCAGGTCAGCCCGCAATTCCGCCGCGGACTGGCAGCGCACGTCGCGGTCCTTCTCCAGAGCCTTGCTGATGACTTCTTCCAGCTTGGTCGGAACTGCCGGATTCAGTCGTACAGGAGCCACCGGCGTCTGATTCAGAATCGCTTCGAAAATGACTCCCGAGGTTTCTCCGCGAAATGGCAGCACCCCGGTGCTCATCTCGTACAGCACCACGCCAAACGAAAATAGATCGGTCCGGGCATCCAACGCTTTTCCGCGAACCTGCTCCGGACTCATGTACGCGACGGTTCCGATTGCAGAGCCGGGACTCGTCAACTGAGCTTCAAAAGTCATGGTCGGGCCCGTCGATACTGCTTCGACTTCCGGTTTAGAGGTGAGCTTGGCCAGCCCAAAATCGAGCACTTTGGCTTGATCCCGCCCGGTAATGAAAATGTTTGCTGGCTTGATGTCGCGGTGCACGATGCCCTTGCTGTGTGCCGCGTCCAAAGCGTCGGAAATCTGGATTCCCAGTTCCAGAACTTGTTCAATGGCCA
>Ga0187821_10000073_pt1 | contig 16787 bp, 22 predicted proteins | sample NC_wetland_sal_i_20_FD_132442 | JGI IMG/M metagenome (GOLD analysis project Ga0187821, IMG submission 132442) | Wetland sediment microbial communities from Neuse River Estuary, North Carolina, USA - SourceSoil_1 | ecosystem: Environmental > Aquatic > Freshwater > Wetlands > Sediment | place...
GAAGCAGCATGATAGAATATAACTATGAACCATTAAGTGAAGAGCAAGCGAATAAAGAAAGATTTCAACTGATGGAAGATGGAACATATAGAGGTGTAATTGATCTCGTAGAAGGAAAATATTCTTCTTCTGGAAATCCAATGGGTGTATTTACTTTGCGAGTTTGGAACAAAGAAGGTAGGCCAAAAGAAATAACAGATTATATCCCATTCATCCCTTCCATGATATGGAAACTAAGACATCTTTGCGCTGCAACAGGTTTGATAACGGAGTTTGAAGAAAAGAAATTTCGACCAGAACTTGCTCTAGGTAAAAGTGTAGTAGTAAATGTCAAAACACAAATAGGAAAAGAAATACCATTGCATAAATTAAATGGTAAACCACCCGGTACAAAATATCCTGACAAAAATATTATTGATGATTATGTTGTTGATGAAAATAATTCTGTTAATTCAGAAGAAATAGACGACTTTTCGGATGAAATACCTTTCTAATCTTTTAAGGAATAAATATGAAACCAATGAAGCGAGTGATCCATGTTGCCAAACATACTCCAACAGGTGCAGAAATACCTATTGTGATAAAAAAACAAGATGGAAACGTAATCACAGACTTTAAGGAAGTAATGGATAACCGAAAAGGTTTTACTTTATCAATGTTACAAAACAGATGGGATTTGTGCCGAGAAGATGTCATTGAGCTTTTACAAAAGTTTCAAGTCCCGGCACATATCAACCATCAAGATGCGAAGGAATTGCGACCTGGACAATTGCCTTTAGATATTGCATTATTCTTTCAAGAATATGTTCTAGGTATTGAGAGGAAAACTAAGATGTCACACAATAAACTAAAGGCTAAAACTGTTAAAGAAGTGAGATCACATTAATGAATTTCAAAAATGCTGAAAAATTATTACGTGAAGGAAAAAAAATTAGGCGAAAAAACTGGCAAGCATCTTTATATTTACAGATAGATGCATTAGGTAATATTAAAGGTTTCAGGGAAGAAGCCATCTCATTCAATTATGATCTTACCATTATCAATTCTCATGATTGGGTAATAATAGGAGAAGATGACAACATTATATCATTTGCGGAGGCATTAGATGCACTACTACATGGTAAGTTAGTCAAACTTAAAGAATGGCCTATTGATTGTTTCTTAGAAAAAACTTCAAATGGCAAAGAAGTTTTCATGCGTAGAACGTGCGAGTATGATTTTATACCTACGTTTGAATGCTTTTTATCAACTGATTGGGAAGAAATAGAATGAAATTAAAATTGTGGAATGAAGAAAACACTAAAAATGCAGCAGAAGATCAATTATTTTTGAAATTGATTTCAGAACAAAAAAATGAAGATTTATTATTAATCTGTTGCGACAAAGAAGGAAAAGAAATTGAAGGAGGGAGTTTACTAGTCATAGACCAAGATTTACGTGCTATCGTTAAATTACGACATATAAATGAAAAAATTCCTTTGAAAACTGATATTAATAATAGCCTATTGATAGCATCCGAAGAAGAAGCCAGAAATACTTTAGAATTAGAAGGGCACACATTATTTCATTCTCTAACTAGAATGAGAAATCTAGCGGAACTTGTTTTAAATAAAAATAAGCAAGAGTGCACAGATGATAAAAAATAGACGGAAGTTCATTAAATGAAATGCCCTATTTGTGAAACAAAAGAATTTTCGGTTGTTTGTGAACCTAACATACCAATCAAAGACGAACCGATAATAATTTGTTATGACTGCATGGAAAAATTAATTTTGAATGCGACAGATAAAGCAAAATTAACTCTCGCTCAATGCGAGCGTATCGGTAAATACATTATAGATAAAAAGAATATAACATGATTGAAACATGGTTTATCAGCGACACCCATTTTGGACACAAGAATATTCTTGAATATGAGAAGGAGGCTCGCCCATTTAATACTGTAGAGGAAATGAATGAAAAACTTATTTGTAATTGGAATGAAACAGTTGGTATCAAAGATATTGTATATCACCTTGGTGACTTTGCTTTCGGGAAGCGTAATTTGGATATCGCTGCTCGCCTTAATGGCCGCAAGCGACTTGTTATGGGGAATCATGATACTTATCCTAGCATTTTGTATCTGGCGCATTTTGAAAAATTATTTGGATACTTTTTTTATGACAGATGCATCTTGTCGCATGCCCCCGTCCACCCCAACCAATTGGGAGGAAGAAGGTTTTTGAATGTTCATGGTCATTTACATTCTCGACAAGTAATGATGAGCTATGCGCAACTTAGAACTGAAGATGGGATTATTTTAATTCCTGGTGAAGTTGATAAAAATTATTTTAACGTATCATGTGAACAAAACAAACTCACGCCAATACATCGTGATGTGATAATGGAACGAATTAAGGAACTAGATTGATGTTTGATTATTTTGATTTTAACCTTACTAACCAAAAACAAATTGTTAAAAACAATAAAAAAGCCATACAAATTCTAATAGCTGTTTTTCTATTCAATGTATCTATGATATTTATTAATTTTTGGGCTTTCAGAGAAACAAGTATTTGGTATAATTGCGCTAGCGCTGGGGCAATGATAATGAATACTCTATGGACATTTTCACTTCTTTTTTCCTATATTGACGAACAAAGACATGCAAAAAAAATATTACATTATTATGAAGAAAAAATGGCAGAAAAAGATATAAAAGATGCTATCGAAGAGTGTAAAAAGTTAAAAAATATTTATGAAAGAAATGTAGAAAGATATTCAAATATTATAAAGGCGCAACAAAAAGATGACATTGCGCCCATATAGACAAACTTACTTTTTCTTGTGTGATTTTGCCTTTTTATGCACTGACTTTGCATGTTTTTCTTCATGCTTTTCTTTCTTCATTTCGCGTTTTTCATGCTCTTTCTTTTCATACTCTTTTTTCATTCCTTTCATGATAATAGTCCTTAAGTTAATGATTAGAATGTTATAGTATATAACATTCATTGACAAATAAAAGGAGTTCTGTCATGCCCCTATTAAAAGGAAATAAGGCAAAAAGTAAAAAAGGAATTTCAGAGAATATAAGCAGAGAAAAACATGCACATCCTGAAATGCCTATTAAACAAGCGGTTGCAATCTCTTATTCAATGGCACGTAAAAAGAAAAAGGCGGCTAAGAAAAAATAGCCGCCCTACTCTATTAGCTTAAATTTTAATCGGTCGGAAGAGCTTCGCTATTCTTTTCAGTAAGTTTTTGAAGGTCTTGAACTCTAACTTGTAATTCCGCAGAGGTTTGATACAATTTTTTTTCTAATCCAACAATATGAGCTTTTAAATTAATTTTATCACGTAAGGTTTCTACCATCGTTTGTTCCAGAGCCATTTTTTCGTCTGATAAATTTTCTATTACTTGTTTTAAACTTGTATTTTCTGATTTCAAAGCTTCAATAATATCTGTAGACATATTAATTCCTTTTAATGATTAAAAAAATAAAAAGGCTCGATAAGGAGCCTTAGAGAGATCATTCTAATTAAAGAATAAAATAAAATCCAGTTAATGAAATATTATTAACCCATAAAATAACCTGAGAAACGACAATAATCTTTGTTAAATCCAACCGTTTTTGTTGTTCCACTTGCTGACGCATTAACTTTTACAGTATCACCTGCCGTCAAATGAACAATGATTGATCCATTTACAGTTCCATCCAGAGGAGCAGAAGAAGCTATAAGATAATCAACTGCATTAACTAAAAATTCTGTAAAACTACTAGTTGCGGCACCCGGGGTTAAATATACAACAATTGCATTAAACACATAAAGACCGGTATAAGGAGCGGTATAAATACCTGTTGTTGGATCAAAAGCAGTTTGAACAAGAGGAGTGCTTGAATCAAGGTTATTAAAAACTATAACATATTGTGTGCCATCGCCTGTTGCATTTGTTATGTCAGCAGTCAGATGAGCTGTAAAAGATGTTACGTTTAAATTTCCTTTTGCAGTCACAATGTTCGCCAAATCAGAAAGATTATTTGCTACTTTTAAATAAGATGCTGGACTAAAAAAAACACTAAATGCTATTGGCGTAGTACCTACTGCGACAATGGTTGCTGTTTCATAGTAAGTTGAACCTGCATTGACTGTTCCTAATGTAACACTTACTAAATCACCAGGATTTATATTACTTGGGCTATTATAATCAGCAGCACGCGTTAAAACCGCCGCTGAACCACCTGAACTGGTTGTCACAACATAAATACCATTTGCAACACCAGAATAAGTTGAATCATCTTTATATAAAAACCGTGATCCAACAGGAGGTGATACGCCATCAACAGTAAATACGCCAGTTGAACCGGCCGTCAATGTAGCGCCAACACCAGCCGTTCCGTTAGCATAAGTATATCCTGCAAGATTAGCAGTTGATGCTGCATAAACACCTTCAATCGGATTTAAGCCAGCCGCAATATTGTCAGCATATCCTTTTGTACAAGCATCTGTTGATGCAGTAGGTGTTGATACATTATTAATTTGATGGCTATTCATATTAAGAGCCGCTGCTTGAGCGCCAAGTGTTGTAATATTACCTTGCACAGTTGATGGCAATGTTGAACTGATAGAAGGTACACCACTATTTGACGTAACAAGTACGCCATTATTTCCAGTAGCAAGACCACTAACAGCATTTCCACTCGCTGCATAATAAGCAAGTTGATTAATAGTTCCTGCATTTACTGTTCCACTTGTTGTAGAAAATAGCGTATAAAGTTGCTGAAAAGTTGTTTTATAAGTTGTCCCACCAGAAGCAGGTTGTACTTCTGGGAAAATATCAGTCAATTGCGGTGCAACTGGTATTGCGGGTAATGCACTAATTTTTATCCCTGCCATAACATAAACTCCTTTTTAAAATTATTAACTTTCTACCAAAATATTTTGATAATTCTCTGCCAGAATTTCAAAATTATTTTCGGTAAGCAATACCGGAATATCTACCAAAATAGTTTTTCCATCTTCGGTCAAAATTTCAAAATTGTTTTCTGTCAGCAACACATTTTCTTCTGTAATAGCTGATGAGAATATAGGGTAGTAAAATATAGTTAAAAATCCACTACCGTACCAATTCATAATTATTCCTTAGAATAAATGGGGGAATTTCTTCCCCCAGTTTCATTATGCGACGCGCTGTGTTAATACAGAAATTGTCACTGTACCAGTTGTAAAATCCATCGTACCGCCCGTATAAGTCGCCACCAATGCAGCACCCGCAGCAGTTGATGTATTCATTGCTACAGTTCCGGCTAATGGATTACCAGTTCCACCCCAAATGGTATTGACAGGAGTTCCCAATAAAGCGGCTGTAATACCTGTACTGTTATAAACTGTTGTGCCATCTGTAACACTTAATAATCTGTCGCCTGAACCACCAGATAAACCAGAAGCAGAATAATTCATGCGAATGTCACGGACTTTATATTGTTTGGCACCGCTCGATGCTTGAATAGTGACCGTACCAGCACTTGCCAATGCAGCAGCCGAGCAAGCAATGTCATGCCATGCCAAATCAGATATAGCATCAGGGGTTGCGAAGCTTGTGAAAGCATATTTATTCGCAGCCTGACCAAATCCGAGAGCCGTAACAGCCGCCGAAGCACTGTTTAAATCAGACAAATTATTTGCAATAGCTAAATAAAGTGAAGAACCTGTCGCTGTAATCGTTGCAAAATTAATATTGTTGGCACCGACTGTGGCAGGGACACCAATTGCCGCTGGTAAAGGCTCAACGATTGTCCAGACGGAACCGCCATATACAGTACCCGCATAAACAGGCACATAATGACCTCCTCTGATTTGTTCACGGCATTGCATATCACCACGTCTTTGTAATACAGCAGCAATCCCTGTAGCGCCTTGCGTAATACATTGATAAATACCATTTTGATATCCTGCCGTTTGACCAGCGAATAAAACAAAATCGCCCAAATTAACAACAACACTGTCAATGGTTAATGCACCTGTTGCATAAGTAAATGTCGCACCAACACCATTGTTGATTGGTCCATTAAAATAAGTTCCCGATTGGTTCCCCGCCGCAACGACGCGGACAGCAGCCATTTGTTGGGAAGCATTCAATGATTCAGTTGTACTCATATTTAAAACTCCTTTTTAAAAGTTAAAACGCGCGTTTATAACTTAGCTACAAACAACAATACTTGTGGCTGTTGTTCCTGCTGAGTTAATCTGTAAAGACCATATCGGGTGAATAACCCCTGGTGCTAATCCAACTAAAGTTTGAGTATTTCCACTCAAATCAATAAATGAAACATCTCCTGTGACTCCAACATAAATGCCCCGCATTTTTTCACCATAGGCGGTATCTAACGTTGGTGTCAGAAATCTAGCGTAACCGCTCATTGTCCTTGTGGGACCTGTCAATGTATTACCATCTATTTTTGGGATGGTTTGTTGCTCAATTAAAGCCATTCGTTCTCTCCTTATAACTTAATGAAGAAATTCATATATGTTGTCGGTTGTATAGTGTTATGTCCCAGTCCGCCGCCCGTTGAAGTTACAGGTTCAGTTCCGGAAGATGCAGCATTCACACCACCACCAGAACTAGCATTTGTTATAGCAAAACTTTGAGGTACCATATGACTATGTGATGGCATTTCTGGAATGGTTAAGACATGAGTTTCTTCGCCCGCAAATTGTCCTAATGCGTATGGCGTAACAGTTACGGTTTGTGTTCCAGTTCCTGTTGTACCATTAAATGTAATGGGCGTCCCAGAAAGTGCATTTGCCAGGGAACTTGCAAGTTGCATCGTAGTGCCAGATAAATTAATTGCATAATAGGTCACGCCTGCACTCAATCCAGTTGGTAATGCACCACCACTATTCGACAAGGTTACAGGCACACCTTTAATAAATGATGCTGTACTTCCTACTGTTAAAGTAGATGTAGGATTAGAGCTTGCATATGTGAAGGTTTGTGATACTTCGGTGTTTAATGTACCTGCAAATACGCGACCTAATGCTCTTGTTAAATAAAGTGGTAATCCCGTGCTAAAATCGCCGATCGCAGTGCCGGTTGTAGCACCTACAATCGGTGCCCACGAACGAGATACGTTATTCCAAATGTAATTATAAAGTGGGAATGTATCTATATTTGCTCGTGCTGTTGCACCTGATGTGTCATTTCCAAGGGTTCCATCATTCATGAAGACCCAACCAAATGGGCTATGATTATTGACGCTTACTCTAATATCGCCAGTTCGTGGGGAATTAATAATCGTATCGATCATGTCATAGGTATGATAATCCTGATCAGGCGATATATTGCCGAGATAAACACAAGGTTTTGTGAAATCGATAGAACAAGTCACACCTAATGGATATTGGGCTTGTAGAAACAACGCATCATTTCCGCATTCGCCTAATACGTTACCTGTCACAGACGGAATGACGGTGGGAATCTCGAATTTTTGCCAAGAACTCGCCAGTGATAGCACTTGAATTGGCGTGATAATAGCAGGACTTGCACTAGGGCCGTCTCCAAAAAATTGATACCACTGCAATGTCAATGTCGGCGATGATCCTGCCGTTGCTCTCGCCCAGACCGTCACCGTCATAGTTTGATTACTAAGATTTTGAACGCTGTGTGTAATCGGAAATTGAACTAATTTTTTTGTTTCGGCAGAACCCGCACCCGTGCAATCATAATTCAAATAATCAACAGGTGTCACATCATCTATAAATGGCGCACTGCCTAATGGAAATTTTGGAAATGATACGGTATCCGTTGCGCTCGTATTATTTTTAATGAAACAAATATCAGGTCCTGCATTGGCCGGAGTCTGTGCTAATGCAGAATGAGCACCAGGAGCTAATTTTAAAAAAGTCCCTGGCGATATAGGTGTTGTTCCTATATTACGCCAAAATACATTATTTGCGATTAAGTTTTCAAGGTCTAAAGCTGTTGTTATGATACTTCCACCACCAGAACCAGGTGAGAAATCGTCAATTGTCCATTGTCGTACGCCATTTGCGTCATAGACTTCTAAATAATAGAGTTGATCAGGGAGTGATGAATCAAATTGAAAATAGAAAGGTCCTTGTGCGCCATTTTCATCAAATAAAATACCTGGTACACCAACATTCGGAACTATGACATAAGGCCAAACATTTAGACCATTTGGATCTTTAAATACAGGATTAAACAAAGTGTGATTTTGATTGCTAAACGTAGCAAGATAACCGCCGGCCAATGGACGACCCACGAAATCTGCAATATACCATTTCGGATTTGGAGCTAATGAATAAGATATTGCCATTTTTATCACTTCCTTGTGATAGAGCTAAACTATTCTACCTAAAAACTTTACTTTACTAAATAATTGTTATTATTTAGGTGATGTTCCGTACTTGACTGCCTCATAACCACCTAATCCGGCGGCCGCAGCAGGTACAAGATATTTTCTCAGTGAAGAAAACGCATTTTTCTTCATAATGTGTTTATTAAGTGCATTTTCCAATCCAGGATGAAAGTTAAGTAGTTCTTGCATTGGATTAGATTCTTCGCCCAATATATCAATTAAATTTTTAGGAACTTTTCGATAATCTTTATTGACCATGTTGACAATAGCATTATTCATATTTGAATTATAATAAACCTGTTGCAATGTTCGATAGTCAGCACGAGCGTTATTTAAAATAGCATTCAAATCATCTTGACCCATTTTTTCAAGATTATTAGAAATAGCTTGATTTATATTATCACGCTTTTCGAGCATTTCAGAACCGCGCAAGCGATCTGCTTCTAAACTAGAACCTAGATTATTTTTTCCCCTGGTATAAAGATCAGATTGTATTTTTCGAAGTGCATTATAATCGCCTGTTTGTGCATCGCTTATTAATTTATTGGCTGTTCGTGTTTTAGGAAAATATTCTTTTAAATTTTCTATTTCATAAGGATCAACTTCAAAGTGAGGAAGATTTCTATTTGCAACTTCATTAGAAACTGTTTTAAATCCTTCTGATGCTCTATTTTCCAAAGCATCGTGCGTATTTAAAATAGAATTTTTTATTAAATTTTTAGTTGCTAAAAATTCGGAAGGTTTAATGGCTGATAATAATTTTGTCCCACTTAAAATTCCTGGAATATCGCGCATCACACCACGTTGCAATGCCTCTCCAGGATATTGTGGTTGACCAAATATTTGATTGATCGCTTGCGTGGTATCTTCTGGTGTAATTTTAGCAATAGTGTTAGGAACAGCTTGTGGTAATAGATGCAATCTATTAGCGCCATATTGTGCTAAACCTAAAGGCGCTTGTGCTAATGAATTAATAGCTTCATTGATTCCAGCTACACCTTGGCCAAGTGAATGCAAGGGATGAGTGTAAGGTAATTTCATCAATCCTGGTATTTCTGTTTTAGCCGCTTCATACATACCAGGGATTTTTTGTAATGCATGATATGCGCCAGTTATAATATCAGTTCCTATACGAAAAGGAGACGCAATAGCAGAATAGCCCAATCCTTCTTTCTCTGGTTCTGCTAAAAAATCACGAGGCGAGACATTTCCCATCTGCGATTCAGAAGATGGGGCATTATCGTCAGAAAGAAAATCTCTAGGCATTATGAAATCCCTTTTGCTTTAAGTCTTTTTCTAATATCATCAGGCGTTGTTTTATATTTATTGGCCATATAAGCAATGTCTTCATCTGTTGGTTTTGTAGATAAAAGACCATTGACTTGATTTTCGATTAATTTCGTATTAACCAATTTATTGGTCAGTTTAACAGCCTTACCTTGATCCATATTTTGATTCGTCATAAGATCAATTATCATATCATTTTTTGTTTCTGATATTTCTTTTATCGTCTTAAGCGCTCTCAATTTTCCCTCAGCTACGCCAACTGTATCGTTTTCATTGATTTTCATTTTATTCGCAAGATTAAATTCTTTTTCTAGGGCTTTCCCTTTGAATGAATTAACAGTCGATGCTACAAATGCTTGAGCAGTTGATAAAAAATCACCTATCATTCGTTGTTGCTCAGGTGTTCCGATTTTAGCTAAAACTTGAAGTTGTTTATCTTGAAAAAATGGAATTTGACTTCGCATAGTCTGAAATTCTGGACTTTGGACTGTAGAAATTAATCTATCCAAAATAACGCCTGAATCGCTTAGATTTTGTTGTTGTTTTCCAAGGTCAGCGATAGCTTTTCCTCTTTCTGTTCCAAGTTCTTCACCGGCTTTTACAATGCCTGCATATGTTGCTGCGTTTTTAGCATAATTATCTTGCTGAGGATTATTATTATTTGCGACCATATTAATTTCTTGAGGAGATGCAACGGTATTATTTCCGTTTGGCTGATATGAATAACCAGCATTAGCATTGGTTCCTTGCATAGGAGGATTTTGATTACCTTGTATCGTATAAGCCTGTCCTGGTTGCATAGAACCGATCGCATTTCTATCTTGTTGAGATAGATTAGGTTGATTCATCAACAAAGCATTTTGCGCTGATTCAGGAGCTGGTGTTTTATCACCTAAATTAAAAGCATTTTTAACTGTGTCAACAAAAGCAGCCAAAGGAGAACGCGAAGATTGAGAAGCAGTTTGTGCATTTTTCATGACTAAATCCAACAAAGGATTTCCAGTTGCTCCATTTGCATTCATTTCTGGTTGAGAAGCATTTCCCATTCCGCCACCCGCACCCATTCCTGCTTGATAAAGTTGTCTCGCAGTATTTGGATTTCTAAGCTCAGGACTATTTGCTACGATGTCTTTATTTCCCATCAATTTGGCTATGTATTGTGGTCCCATTAATTGAGAATAGGTTGCTTGTGACAAGGCTTGAGCTGGAATTGTAAAAGGCGCATATTGTGCTTTAACAGCATCATATTTTGCTTGTTGAATGGCATCATATAATGCATTCATGCCACCCAAAGCAGTCACCAATGGACCACCAGGACCAACATCTGGCACAACTTTTGGTAAGGGTAACGCCATAAATCACCTCTTATAAAAACATTCCCGCTAATTGGATACCACCACCCAACATATTCATAAAATCACTATTTTCGCCTGCTTTTTGACCATAAGCTGCTTCACCCATTTGTTGACCCATATCTCCATACATTTTGGTGAGTGCATTTGCAGCATTTGCCCCATAACCCATCAGATTATTCTGGCCTTGACCATATTGTGTATTAATACCTAATACATTCTGCAACCATTGGTTCATATCTTGAGAACTGATATTCGATGCGTTTTGTTGCAGTTGTTGGGCGAAAGGAGTACTCCCTGTTAAACCACTCGCTGACGCTGCATTTTGACCAGCACGAACAGCCTGCTGTTGCTGGTATTTCGCCCACGGCGATTCCTGGTATTGACCCATCATGTTATTGATGAATTTGGAAGGGTCTTGCATACCTTTCAACCAGTCTTGATATTTACCTATTGCACCGGTTCCAGCATTAAGAAAAGGATTTTGTACGTTTTCAGCCTTGCCCGCCCATTCTCGGTATTGTTTCATGGCATCTTCATAAGGCGCGCCAGAATCACCAAATAAACCGCCTAGGAGTCCTCCTAAGCCACTCATCATCTGTCCTTGTTGCATTGGATCCATAGCTACATATCCTTATGTAGAGTTAGAAAGAAGTCCAAGTACCTGCTTTAAAATACTGGGCTGATCCCAACGTAGTATTATATATCATTTGTCCATTTTGTACGTTCTGTAAAGCATCTCTTTGATCAGTTGTTATTTGCGGCAGAAGAATTCCACCTGATGTCAAATAAGCAATAAGATTCATGTAAAACGTCGCCATGAAATCCTGCCAAATGTTTGACATTTTATTATTATCATTTCTCACTAATGGATCATATAGTGGGAATTGGTCAAAATCATTTGCCATAATTTACTCCGGTAAAACTTCCATTGCCCAGGAAGCGCCAAGCACAATAAATGGCACTGTGCCAAAAAATTCAAATTTCGCAACAAAAGCTTGTCCTCGCTTCGTAGTCCCTAGTTTTCGCCATAATGTTCTAAAAGTCCTTTGACCAACATTTCCCATAGGTGATCGAACAGAATAGCCATAAGTTTGTCCACCATCCTTAGAAATAGACAAAAATACCCATAAATCTTGTGGATTATAAATAAGCATTCCTTGCTCAAGAAGCAAATCAATTCCACTTTCAGTTTCTAAAATAAAATTATTTTCAGTAGAAAGATCAAGATTTTCTGAAACAGAATCAAGTTCAGCAATATTTCCTTGAAGTAAGTCAATTTGCAATCGATCAACTCGAATGCGTTGATAACCAGGAGGCACAAATGCTTTGGTTATTCTCATGCGTCTAATAACTTGCCCATCATTCGTATACGTGCCACTATCCAATTGATATAAAATAGGCAATGCGTAATGTCCAACGTAATTAATACCATTAAAATAAGCATGAGTTTGTGCAGGGTGTCTGTTTCCATTTAAAACCTCTTCTTCGTGCCAAAATTTTGTTTGTTCCTGTGATGGATCGCTAAAAGTTACGTTATATACATAAGTGTGATTTGCCGCCGTGAAATTCATACGATAAAAAATCAAACCATTTTCTTTAATGAGAAAAGAACGACAATCAGCTATTTGTCCCTGCGCTGCATAACCAGATAAAGTAAAATCTAAAGCACGATTACTCGTTGGGATTGCCTCAGTACCACGTACCATCATGACAGAACCTAAACCGTCTCGATCTTGCGATAAAAAAAACATAATATCAAAACCAGTTGCAATACTGCCTATTGATGGTGTTCCATATTCCATTAACAATGAATTATTTCGACGAAATGGTAAGTTGGTTCCAATGCCCTGGTTTTCCCACACTTCCGTAAAATTTTGCGAAAATAAAAATAATCTTCTGTGCAGCGTTCTACAAGCAACGATGGTTCCAGGATGGGTCGTGATTGATGCTTCCTGTAATTGTCCGTTATTTGTGACATAAATAGGACCTGTACCAGTTGACGAAAATGTAATGTTTGTACCGCCTTTTGTTGTAGATATGGTGAATGTGGTTGTATTAACAACGCTCGTGACATAGTAAGTCGGTCCAACTGAAATTGGCGGTGTTCCGCTTGGGAGAGAACCGCCCCCATTGAATGTGATAGGTGTTCCTACTTGATAATTAGCAGTTGTTCCAGTTGTTAAAACTAAATTAGGTGAACCGCCACTTGTCGCAACAAAAGTGTTTCCTGTGTTTGCAGTAAAATCAGGACCCCATATTAACCCTTGATCGAAACTTGAAAGTTGAAAATTATTTGTATTACCATTTGCCACAACAAAAAAATTATCTAGTGTACATACATCAATCGGCGCAACAGGAAAAGCCGGATCAGTGATCATTTTAAAAGTATTTGCTTGAGTATCCCAAATATAGCCATTGACTCCATCAACAAAAATAACTTGGAAAGTATTAGCATCAATACCAACATAACCTGTTGTAGTATTAACTAATGTTCCCAAAAGAGTTAATCCAAAAGATGGAGAAATAAGATAAACAGAACTTCCAATAACGCAATATTCATTACCTTGTGTGACATATTGTCCACGAAAGCCACCTGTTTCTGTGCCAAAAACAAGTCCAGTATTGATCAAGCCAGATGTATTAATCAAAGATTTTGGTTTCTTACCCAGAGGATCAACATACTCGAATACATTCACCGAGCGTTCAGCGTCGATGCTGCTCACCCGTTGATTGTTGTAACTCCCAACAATGTCAAAGTCTGTAGTCTGCGTCATTAATAACTCAAAATATTTGGCCAGTAGAAAGGTTCTGGTGCCGTCATAGTTACAGATGGCCTAATTGTTAAGTCAGTTTCGTTTGAATTTTTAAATGTCATGTAATAATCTTGATATTCGTCTTCATTCTGTGCAGGCCAATTTCCAGACGGATAATAAGCTAAGAATTTTCGAGCAAGTGCATACTTCATAAATCCATAATAATTAGGCGGTAATTCACCCAATGTATCTTGCGGTCCCAATGAATTAATCATTGATTTCACTTGAATCTGGAATGGATAGGGCTGGTCAGGCACTGGATAAACAGTGATAAAACTTTCTTGAGGCTGTTTGTTTAAAAAAATGAAACCAGGTCGCGCTAATAAATTGGTTTGCCGTACAACACCCCAATAAGTTGCTTTATTGATGATACGAAGTGGATAAACCAATGATGTCATCGAAGTATTCAAATTGCCTTGATAAGTAGTAATTTGATTGATGGGCACTCCATCGCTCGTCAATAGAATAGGAATGGATGCCAGCGCATTAGCTTCTGTCAACGCTACCATGATGTTATTAGCATCAATGAAAATAGAGTAATAGGTCACGCCAGCAACTAATGGCGATGGAATTGTGCCAAAACTTTGAATCGTGAATGGCGTTCCCGTTGGAAATGCTGACGTATCAGCAAATGTTAAATAGTTTGTTGTATTGCTCGCCGTGAAATTAAAAGTAATCGGATTTGAATGTTGATTAATGCCAGTACCAGGCACCGTATAATTAGCAAAGACTAAATCAACGATTCGATCAGCGCTGATATCCGTTCCAAGAATCATGTCAGAAATTGAATAAGTATCTTTTCCAACAGTAAAGACATCAGACAGCGTTGTAAGATAGGGAATATAAATACTGTCAGATGCAAATTTGTCTAACAGCTCATTGATTAAGTCAATTCCTGTTTTGAGCATGAAGGCATCAGGAGTTTCATCTACCCCTAATTCGCCAAGCAAGTAAAGTGAATTGACAATAACATCATTTGTTGTCCTGACAATTTGTGGCATCCGTGCCCCCTTATGTCGAAATTTCTTTAAAAAATCAACATGGCTTTTCACCATGTTGATTTATTCGACATTACTTAACAGGGAAAGCAACCTTATCCAATCCCGCAGTAATTTCGACAGCTAATTCCTGAGCATGTGCCCCGTTATTGCATTGGTAAGCATTAAATTCCATTGCTTCGGGTCGTAAATTAGGTGGACGTCCAGCATGTTTTGCCTGTTCGTTCTGTACCTTTTTTACAAACTCATTTGTCGCATTATGTTCTGCTTCGTGTCTCTTGTGACGAGTCATCGCCATTGCTGCATCTTTTCCTGGTGCTCCGTCGTATCGGTTTCTCATGATTAGTATCCTCTTTAACAATTTCAGATTTACAACTTGGATGGGCAAACCATTCGCCAGTCGCCACCAACTTGTCTCTTTCTTCAAACGATACGACTCGCATCGGATAGTTTTTGTGATAGATACAAGCTAATGGCATAGACGTTCTCCTTATGACAACAACTTGGTTGCATATTGTGGATGCCATTTGAATCCGCACAAAATATCTATACGCATCAAGTTCTGGTAGCCCAAGATATCGCCAGTCTGAGTGACTGCTAAGGACAAGCCAGTTTCAGGATCAATTGCGACAGAGCTATAAGGAACTTGTAACTTATAGAGAGGCGGGCAAACGATATCTAATCCACGAGAAGGATAAGCAACGTTTACGTTATAACTTGGCACAACAGTAACAGCCGCACCTGTTGGTACTGGATTGCTGACATTTTGCAATGGGCTTCCAGAATCACTGATGATTGTGGGGCTGACTTGAATTGTTATTGCACCACCGCTAGATGTAGCGGGTGCTGTAATAACAAATTGCATGTTCTGGCCTGTTGACTGACGAGAAAGTGGGTTAACACTTTGAACGCCAGCAATTGAAATCAAATCACCTGGTAAGAAATAGTTTGTTTCAGTGGTTGCACCAGCCAACACAATGGTGTTACCACTTGATACAGCACCATTCACCGTCAATGTATCACCAGGTGCAAGTAGTGGACCAGCACCCGCAATATGACGAGTAATATTTTGGGATTGGAAAATGTCAAAATATGACAAGTGGCCAATCGCTGATTGTCGAACAATGTCTTCGTTAAAAACAGGTGTGAAGTTATTCAACAACGCTGATTTTAAACTCGAACCATCGCGGACAGTCATGGCTAGATAAGCATCTGATGCGATATTAACGCCCTGCTCTAGCAATTTAGCACCAGCCAAATCGACAGTTGCAAAGGAATTAATCGGTGTGCCAGCAGAACCAGTGAAGAAATACAATTCTTGTTCGGCATCAGAACAAATATCACGTTCCATTTGAGTAATAATGTTTTGAATTGCAGGCTGAATAAACATGCGGCTAAAATCTTCGATTCGTAAGCTTAAATCTTGGATCGTATATGCGATAAGAGCATGGTATTGATGAGCAATTGTGATTGTTTCCACAGTTTCAATGATGTCTTGAGGTACTGCGGTTGAACCATCGCCGATAACGAAGTTATTTTGTCTACGAACTTGTAAGGTATCACCAATCTTGTATCCGGAATTTTGGAAATCATCTTGATAAATCCTTGATCCTGTCATAACAAAAGGTGCATTGTTCGCAAACATTGCAAGCGCGGTATTTGACACAAGTTGCGTATTAATAAATTGATTTGACATTGCCAGCCTCTCCATTCCATTGGTTAGAGGTACTGATAAGTCATAGGTTCAAAAACAATTCAGATCAAACCTATTACTTCCATGTACCCGACTTCATGCGCTGCCGAATACTTCCGACAGGTGTTTTGTCTGTGACAACATGAGAGTTGGTAACTGGATTGCTTTTGATTTGACCCAAAGGTCTATTAGGTTGCGAGGCTTTTTGTTCGCCACCACTGATCAAAGCATGCGACAGTTTTGCCATCTCTGATGCTTGGTCTAATGGGTGGAGTTTAGAAATAC
>Ga0187821_10000074_pt1 | contig 16740 bp, 17 predicted proteins | sample NC_wetland_sal_i_20_FD_132442 | JGI IMG/M metagenome (GOLD analysis project Ga0187821, IMG submission 132442) | Wetland sediment microbial communities from Neuse River Estuary, North Carolina, USA - SourceSoil_1 | ecosystem: Environmental > Aquatic > Freshwater > Wetlands > Sediment | place...
ATCGACTGATTTCGAATGACGGCTTACAAAGCGCCGTCGGGTGTCGGCCGGAGACCAACCGGGTCTCTCTTTATTGAGAACCATCGCCGTGCACTAATAGGCGTCTTGCTTGGCAACTCATAGCCCTAGGTTTAGTATCCTATTAGGGAAAATAGGACTCCCCCAAAGGGTGGACAACATGCCCAATCCCCGCGTCGTGCGAACGACCCTAGCGCTCGCCGCCTCACTAATAGGCGTGCTTTTGGCCACAGGCGTGGCCCGCGCGCAGGCCCAGGGCCCGCAAGTGCTGCCGCAGACCGTCCGGCGCGCCTCTTTCCGCGCGGTCTCATATGACGTTTCGGCGTCGCTCTCACCCGCCGATCAGACGCTCTCCGCCCGCGCCACAGTCGAGTTCGAATCGAGCGAGCCTTCGCGAAACCTCGAGTGCGAGCTGCACCCGAACCTGCACATCACCGACGTTCTCGACGCCAACAACATGCCCGTGCCGTTCGAACGCGACGACGTCAACTATCTCCTCGTGCGCGTCTCGCTGCCGAATCCGGTTGGCACTGGCCAGCGCGTGAAGCTCACGTTTGTCTACTCGGGCCCAATGGCCAACGAAGAAGGCAGCCCCGTGCAGGGCTTGCGCCTCGCATATGTCGGCAATGACGGAGCTTACTTGCTCCTGCCCGCGCGTTGGTTTCCACTCACGGGCTATCCGGCGAATCGTTACGCCGCGACATTCCACATCGAAGTTCCGTCGAACTTTACGGTCGTAGGCACAGGCACTGCCCTGCCGCCGACCGCCGCCGCGCCTCCGACGCCCCCGCCGGCGCCAGCTTCAACGAAGGGTCTGCCGACAAGGCCTTTGCTCGGCAACGCCAACCCGCAAGGACAAAGCGCAAGTGCCAGCCTCAGCCCCACCAGTTCTGTCACAGGCGGACGCACGGTCTACACCTTCCGCTCAGACCGGCCTGAAGCGGCCGGCACTTTTGTCGCGGGTGCCCTGCAGACAAGTCCCGTCAACGCAGAAGGACTGACCATCTCGGTCACCACCCCAGTTGGCTCATCAAGCCCGACGCAGCCATACGGCGAGGCCGTCGCTCGCGCGGTCGGCATTTTTTCAGACCAATTCGGAGCGCTTCCGCAGCCCAACTTGGCCGTAGCGCAAATTCCAGATGGCTCGTTGCCGAGCTTTTCGGCGCCCGGCCTGCTGCTCGTCAGCCAGCGCGAATGGCTGGCAGTTCCCAATGCGCGCTTGCTGGCTAACCTCACCGCCTCGCAGTGGTGGGGCAACCAGGTGATGCCCGCGTCCGCCGCGGACGTCTGGCTCACCGACGGCCTCTCGCGCTATAGCGAAGCGCTCTACGTTGAACAGACCGCCAGCAAGGCTGGCCTGAACCAAGCCCTGGATGATTTCGCCATCGGCGCCCTGATGTACGAGAACGCGGCGCCGATTGCCGAAGCCAACCGGCTCATGCCGTTCTCGCCCGAGTATCAGTCCGTCGTCATCAATAAGGGCGCGACCATTTTCCATATGCTGCGCGGGCAGCTGGGCGATTCGAATTTCTTTTCTTTGCTGCACGACTTTTACAACCAGTACTCCGGCAAATGGGCCAGGATCGCCGATTTCGAACAGATGGCCAACGCTCGCGGCAGCCAGATCAAAGTCGACTCGATCGCCTCGAGTACGCCGGAAAGCGATGATTCCTCTTCCGGTCCGCCGGTGCTGAAGCACGTCCCAGCGCCAGGAGAAGCTTCTGCCGCTGCGGCCCCTTCCGGTTCCGCGCCGATCATCGGGAACGCCCGGAGCAGCGCGAGTGGCCCCACAACCCTGAACCTGAAGCCTTTCTTCGCGCAATGGATTCACTCCACCGGCGTTCCCGAATTTTCGGTGGACTACACCGTGTTTCGAACGAAAGAGGGCTTCCGGCTCGTCGGCAAGGTGAAGCAGAGCCTTGATTTCTTCCGCATGCCCGTGGAAATCGAAGTCCAGACCGAGGGCAATCCCGAAACCAAAACGATCCAGATCTCGGGCAAGGAATCCGACTTCGAATTCGATGTTTTCGGCCGGCCAAAACCGAATGGCATCATCCTCGACCCGCACGACTACATTCTCAAATCGAGCGAACGCTTGCAGGTGCGCTCCGTGATCGCCCGGGGCGAAGCGCTAGCCCAGCTGGGCCGCTTCTACGACGCCATCCAGCAATACTCTCACGCACTCGACATGCAGAAGACCAACTCGCTGGCCGATTTCCGCATGGGCGAGGCATTCTTCTACCAGAAAAATTATTCGGCGTCGGCAAACGCATTCCGTGACGCGCTCGATGGCGATCTGGACCAGAGCTACAAGTGGGTCGAAGTCTGGTCACATATTTATCTGGGCAAGATTTACGATGTGAGCGGCGACCGCACGCGCGCGATCAACGAGTACAACAAGGCCAGCATGACGAACGATGATACTGGTGGCGCGCAGGCGGAGGCGCAGCGCTACATAGCGCAGCCGTATAGCGAAAATAGCCCGCAGACGGCCGCGACTCCGGGGGCGCAGCCCGCATCGGGCGGCGCGGCAGCTCCTGCCCCATCCGGGACCGCGGCAACTTCTTCCGCGTCGTCGGCGCCCAGCCCTGATTCAACGGGCGACCGGCCGGTGCTCAAGCGCAAAACGGAGTAAGCCGCGCCTCAGGCACCCGCTTCTGCTGACAAAAAACCGAAAATGTCTCTCCCATTCCCTCGGGGTGGATGAGTGTCTTCACCAGCAGGCGTGAACGAACGCGCTCGACCTCGCTAGTGCCGGGTTCGTATAGGTCCGCGAATTCGTTGGCCCGACCCAGCGCGACAATAAAGTCCATTTGGCTGACGCACCCAACGCGCGTCAATCCGACGCGGCGACCCCACAAATCAAGCGCCGTGAAATTGACGTGAGCGGTCAAATCCTGCTCGCCGGGATCGCGCAGGTAATCCTCACTGGCCCGGTGCTGCGAATACGCCAGCAAAGTGCCGCGCATGTGCCGTTCATTGTGAAGTTCGACGGCTTCGCGGCCGTAATCGACCGTCAGCACAAAGCCGCGCCCCAAACGTTTGCCGGCCTCTTCAATCCAATCGCGCGCTGCGAAACAGACCTCAGCCTGCTGGCCTTCGCGGAGCGTGATGCCCTGCTCGCGAAAATAGGATTCCAGGTCCGGCGTTGACGGTGGGCCAAGCTCTTCCATGAGTTCGCCGCCGCGCGCCGCGACGAAAACCTCTCGAAGCTCTCCATCTCGAACAACGACGCGATGAACCGGCAAAGCATCGATCAGTTCATTCGAGAAGATGCAGCCGAAGGGAATCTCCGCCGGAAGCGTCTCGGGCGAAACCAGGCGCCCGGCCGCGATATGTGCAGCCAGCATTTTCTCGTGCTCACCCCGTCGCGCAGCGGAACGCTCGACCGCGACGTATCTCAGCACATCGTAAAAGAACGGAAGTTCGCGCGCCGCGAAATCCAGGATGTGCGTGGCGAGCCGGCCCGTCCCTGCCGCGGCCTCCACGGCCCAAAACTCGGGCGGCCTGCCGAGAGCATCCCACATCTCCGACAGCTGACGCGCGAGGAGCCGGCCGAAGATCGGATGCACGTCCACGCTGGTATAGAAGTCGGCGAAGCGCTTGGCATCCTTGCGGCTGTAGTAGCCGAATTCAGGATGGTAGAGACACTGCTCCATGAACTTCGCAAAGGTGATCGGCCCATCTTGTCGGATTTCTTCGGCGAGAATCCGCGCCAAAGGCGTCGACGTCGTCGGGTTCATGTATCTTGCCGCTGCGGATTGCACGTGAACATCTCGATGACGTAATCGTGCAAGCAGTCGTACAGCTGCCGCTGAAAGGTCCAGGGAAACTGCTTGTTCTCGATCTCCCGCGGCAACAGTACGAACTGGTAGGTGTGCACCTCGACGCCTGGCGGCTTGAAGCGGATCTCGACAGCAACTCCATTCGGCGCAGGAACCGCCTGAAAATCGAACAGGGGATGTTCGTAGCGAGTCAGCTCTTGCTGGACTCTGTCTAGCAGATCGCCCAAAGGTGTGGCCGCGGCCGAAAGGATTTAAATGTAGCGCCGGGCTTCAGCCGGCATTCCCAATCCCGGCGAGACACAGCCACCGGGCTCACTCTTACGCGGACTTGGCAGCCTCGTTTTCGAAGTCGCCGCGCTCTTTCATCTCCCGCATCGCCTTTTCGAATGCAGCGAGCGCCTTGGCATCGAAAAGCACAAAACGAACCTTTTCCACGGCGCCTGCGCGCTTCAAATGCTTGACCGTTTCTTGCAGCATGATCTCGGCGCACTCCGAAAGAGGAAAGCCACCGATCCCGGTGCCAATAGCCGGAAATGCTACGGTACCGAGCCCCTTTTCGGCTGCGATGCGCAGCGAGTGCGCCGTCGAGGCGCGCAGGTCTCGTGCCGTGGTGTGCCCGCCAAGCTCCATACTCGCCGCGTGGATAATGTGGCGCGCCTTGAGCTTGCCGCCCGACGTGATCGCCGCACCGCCCAACGGGATGCTTCCGATCTCGTCACACTCTTGCTGAATCGTTTCCCCGCCCTTGCGTTTGATAATTCCGGCAAGGCCGCCGCCAAGCTGGAGGTCGTTATTCGCGGCGTTGACGATCGCATCCACCGCAATTTCGGTCAGATCACCCTGCTCCAGCACGATTCTGTTTTCGATATTCATCGCCCAATCATAGCAAACATGCAAAGCAAACACGCCTACTAGCCTTGGTGCTTTGCCCGCCCCATTGACGAAAGCCTGGCCGAGCCAGAGTCACAAGCCTCAGCTCGCCAGATCCTCCAGCGCTTCCTCGTCAAACCCCAGCACGATTTTGCCGCCGCGAATCACGACAGGCCGGCGAATCAGATTCGGCTCCGCGGCCATCAATTTCAGAGCCTGGGCCCGTGTTGGAGGGTTCTCGCCCATGTTTTCCCGGCGGTAAAGCTCATTTCGCGTGTTCAGAAATTTCCGGTAGTCGCGGTCGCCGATCAACTGATCGAGCTCTTCGACGGTCAGGCGCTCCGTGTTCAGGTCCCGAAATTCGAGATCGGCGCCTTTGGCCTCGAGGAAACCGCGAGCCTTGCGGCAACTGGTTCAGGTGGGCTTGTGCAGGAACTTGATTTTTGGGGTCGCGCCCTTCCCCTTAGCAGCGGTGGACATCGATGCGCTCCTTCCCGGTAACGATTTTAGGCTAAATCGTCAATTTGGAAAGGGCGAGCGCTGCGATCGATGCCGCGGAAGGCCGCAACTGGACGAATGGGGCTGTACAAAAATTCCCAGCTATTCGCCGGCCCCGGTCGGAATTGGCTCGCCATTCTTCGAAATCTTTCGAACCGCCATTGCGGGAGTTCCGGTCTTTAGCGCCGAGCCGCTCATCGTGATTTCATCACCCGGCTTGAGTGTATTCTTAGTCCAGCCCGCGCGCTCCAGATGGTTAGGGCTGGTGAGTTCGCCTTGCCACTTCACGACTTCCCCGGTCGAGGGGTCCTTGACGTCCATCGCGATCAAGACGTGAGGATTCACAAATTGAAAACTCGTAACCGTCCCCGTCACGGTGGTCATCTTCGACGTGTCGTAGGCGGCATTGCCATGATGCGCGAAAGCCGACATTGAAAAAAGGAAGGCAAACGAAGCCAAAAGCATCAACTTGTAACGCACATGAACCTCCGTCCACAAAACTTTGGCAATTTTGCCTTTTTCTGTCAATTGGAGCTGTGACGGTCTAGGAGCCACCGAGTGACTCAGATCACGGCCATTGGCGATTGAATGCGATTCTTGGACGGTCAGTCCGGCGTTTTGCGGAGCAGCGCGCCCAACTGCTTGAAATAGCGCAACTTCACCCCGCTCCCTGCGGCATTTTGTGCGCTCGTTGATGGCAGGACGAACACCTGCGCTCCGTACAGCTTTTCTTTCTGCAAGCCGAACTTGCAGGTTCGCTGCGCGAATTTCTCGTAGGCGAACTTGCCGTTGAACGCTACAACTCTAGGAGTGAACTCCTCGATCTTGCTTGCCAATACGATGCGACCCTCGGCGAATTCGTGACGCTCCAGCTCCTCTATCCCCCGCGTCGCCCGCTTGACGAGGTCGGTCAAGCCGACGCCGAATTCGATGATGCGATTGTCGGTCTTCGAGTCCAGCAGCTCCGGCACGACGCCGCCTTCATAGAGCAGCGGCCAAAATTGGTTGCCGCGGCCCGCATAATAGTGCCCCACGCGAGCCGAACGGTCGCCCGGATTGCAGCCGACAATCAACAGCTTCATGCCGCGGCGTAGGTAGTCTGGCAGCGTCGCCATGAATTAGGCCTGTCTGGAAAAGTTTGCACGCAAGAGCCAGCCAAACCACAGCCCCGGAAAATCGGATTGGCGACTCCGCCCAAGCTTATCATGCGCGTCTTCGCGGTTGGTCCCGGGCGGCTAACTTGACACCCCTTTTTTGCACCCCTTTGCATCGTGGGGGCACCCTGCCGCGTCCAATCTTAGCGGGGGGCTCCATGCTAGCTTGCGCAAAGAGCTGTGCTAATCTGCTGTTTGGTCCCGTGTTGGCTTTCGCCGGCACCAAACCCATGCGTCCAGTGGCTGCAACCGATCCCAAACCGCTGCCGTCGACCATCGTCCGCGACGATGAGGGCGCGCTCGTCCAGGCGGCCAAATCCGGCGATCTGGCTGCGTTCGAAGAGCTGGTGAACCGCTACGAGCGGCGGATCTTCCGGCTCACCATGCACATCACCCAGAATCGCGAGGACGCCGAAGACGCCACACAAGACGCCTTTCTGAAGTCCTTCAAGAACCTCGAAGGTTTCGAAGGCGGTTCGCGCTTTTACACCTGGCTGGTTCGGATCGCCGTGAACGAAGCTCTGATGAGGCTTCGGAAGCGCCGGCCGAACGTCGTTTCGCTGGACGAGCCGATCGAGGCTGAAGAAGACCTGATCCCCAAGCAAATCAAAGATTGGGGCCCGACACCCGAGCAGCGTTTCGCCAACTCCGAGCTGAACAGCATCCTTTCGAACGCGATCAGCGAACTGGAACCGGCCTATCGCACGGTGTTCTTGCTGCGCGATACCGAACAACTCTCGACCGAAGAGACCGCAAAGATGCTCGGAATCTCCGAAGCTGCGGTAAAATCTCGATTACTGCGGGCGCGCCTGAAGCTGCGTCAGAAGCTAGGCCGCGTCCTGGAACGGAGTGCGACGGCGTGAACTGCAGGGGCGTCATCCGTGAACTTTCGGAGTATTTGAACGGCGATCTCGACCGGGCGACGCTCTCGGATTTGGAAGTGCATTTGGCGCGCTGTGAGGACTGTCGTCTCGTCGTCGACACGACTCGCAAGACCATCGAGATTTTCTGTAAAGCCGAGCCGGTGCCACTACCAGAAGATGTTCGAGGCCGCCTGCACAAGGCCCTCTTTCAACGCATCAACGGCAAGCCTTCCTAACCTTCCGCGCAGTCACTTCCTTTTTTTCTACTTTTTAGGTCTACGCTCCTGTGACTTTTTGCACGAGGTTTGCGGGTGCCCCACACGCATAGTCGCGTGCGGGGATTTTGCGATCTGCTGGCGTCGATCAGCCGTGAGCCCGGAATTCGCCAAGGATGTGCTTGCCGAGCCCTTCCTTTTGCGCGCGCGCAAAAACGCGAGATGCCGCGGCAATGTCCCAGGTGGCAATCCCGAGAGACTTGAAGAGCGTGATCTCATCGGCGTTGCCGCGGCCCGGCAACTTCCCGGCGACGACTTCCGCCACCTCGTGTACCCGGCCCCAGCCTGCAGCATCCTGCTTGAACGGCTCGATCAGGTCGCCGGCCTCGAGCTTGGCTTGCTCCAGCGAATCCACAGTGATCAACGATGCTCGCCGGAGAACTTCATCGTCCAGTTCCCGGCGAAAGGCGAAATTCGCGCCAGCGGCATTGACGTGCGTGCCTGGCGCAAGCCACTCCCCACACAGCACCGGCTTCACCGAGTTCGTCATAGTGATGACGATCTCCGCGTCTCGAATGGCCTCCTCGGCCGACTGCGCCGCGATCATCTCCACGCCAAGTAGTTCGCTCATTTCCTCGCAGAAGTCAGCGCGGCGAACGGGATCGCGCGAAAAGGCTCGCACACTCTTGGGCTTTCGAACTTCGCTGACGGCCCGCAACTGGGTCCGCGCCTGCAAGCCCGTGCCGATCATGCCGACGGTGCGCGCGTCCGGACGAGCCAGGTACTTGGTCACCACACCCGTCGCTGCGCCCGTGCGCATCTGCCCTAAATAGTCGGCTTCGATCAGCGCTTCCAGTTCACCTGTGGTGGTGCTGTAAAGCAGAACCACAAAGCGCGCCACGCCTCGCGCCACCGAATAAACCTTCAGCCCCATAAAGCCTTCGGTTTGATCGGCCGCGCCCATCTGATTCAAGAAGACGCGCTCCGGCAGTTCGAATCGACGGCGCGGGTGCAGCAGCGTTTTCCCGTTGGCCTGGTGGCGGAACGAGTCCTCCACGGCCACGAGTGCCGTGGGCATGTCCAGCGCGATTCGAACGTCATCCTCGGTGAGTACGAGTGTCACGAGCGCCTCTTTTCGGTGGAGAGTTTACGACGGACTAGAGATGAATTCGAAACCGCAGCACCCGCGGCGCGGAGGGATCGAGCACGATCAGTTCCTGCGCCGCATTCACGATCAGAGAGCCTGCGTCCCGCGGCGCGGTGTCCAGCCGGCCACCCAGATTATCAGCGAAACGCCGCTGCCCATCCAGCGTCCAGACAACAATGCGCGGACTTTCGCCGCGCAGCATAAAAACAGCATTCGAAGACACCGCCAGCCCCAAGAATGGCGCTGTGCCGTCGACCGAATCGTCCCATGCGGCGATTTGCATCCCGTCGCGCGTGAATTTCAGGATGCGATCGCCCTGCGAATCGCCCACGTAGAGATAGCCGTCCGGACCTACGGCGGCGATCGTCGGCTTCGAAGGCCTTCCGGCTCCCGGTGGCGGCACTTTCCAGGATCGTTCCAGCTTGCCCATGCTGCTGAGGGCCATGATCCGCCCACCGGCGGCATCGGGAAAATAAACCGTTCCGTCGTCGGCAATGCTGAAGCTTACCGGCCCCTCGAGATTGCGCTGCATTGGTATCAGAAACGAGCGGAGCGCATCGCCCTCGGGAAAGAAAATGCGCATCTGACCAGTGATGACATTGGCGACGTAGATGCCGCCTCCGGCATCGACAGCAAGTGCGGACGCGCGGCGAGCGCCGTCGGCATCGAAGGAGAGCAGCGGCGCGCCCGAGGGCTCGAATTTCTGCACGAAGCCGCTGGCACGGTTCACGAAGTAGAGGCGCCCGAAGCCGTCGAGCGCCGGCCCCACGGGATCATTCAGCTGGCCGGGCCCCTCACCCTGCATGCCCCACTGCCCGATGAATTCGAACGGAACCGTTTGCGGCGCAGCGGCGACGATTTTAGGTTGGGCGCGGGAACAGCCAACGACGAAAACGGATGGAAGAGAAAAGGCTGCGGTCAGAATCAGGAATTTGCCAAGTCGCTTGCGGAAAGACTTCATGCCGCTAGCGTTTGCGGCCCGACGCAGGCGCATTTTCGCGGACGCGGCGCACAATCGTCTGCTTCATGCGATAGACGCGCTCCGCGCCGGCCTCGTCCAGTTCGACGAACCGAAACTCGGGGCCGTCCGCCGTCATGCTCGTTCGAATCGGGAATTGCCCGCACAAATCGTTTTCGACGTACGCGGTCTCGTAGCGCGCGCGTACCGAGCCCCAGGTGTAGACGCGTAAGGCAGTGAAGTCACACGGCTGGCCTTCGCCGCCATGCACTCCAGCGAGAAGATACTGCGGGTGCGAGCCGCCCGCATCCGTAATGTCGTTCAGCACGGCCCATCCAGCGATGCGCAGGCCAGCGGAGCTGGCGTTATCCGCGACCGTCATCGGCGGATCAAGCTCGACGAAGCGCGCAAGGACCCAGCCCGCGATAGGCAGGTCGGGAGCCGCTGCGCCGCCTTGCGGGACACTGCCGTCGGCCCGAGCCACCAGCGGGGTTGCCTCGTCGGGAACCGAAGTGAGCGCAGCCGGCTGGATTGTGCTTGGTTCGGTTGTGCTCGTTACAGATGAACTGGTTGCGGCGGGCTCGTGCAGCACCAGCAGCCAATCTTCCTGTTTCGGCTGCTCTGGCGCCGCCCCTGCCGCGTTGTCATCGGGAGCTGCGCCTGCGGCTGCGTCCGGAGTCGAAGACGCAGGAGCCGGAGTCGGCGCAGCAGCTCCGGCAGGCGCCGGCGCAGCCGCAACTCGGCGCTGCAAAACCACTACGCGCGTGTTACGCCCAAATTGGAACACGCGAGTCGCGGTGCGGCTCGCGTCGATGTGGACGTTGCTCTGGGCACGCGTGTGCCCCACGGCTTGGACCGGCATGGAGCGCGCGCGAGTCAGCAGGTCGCTGGCGCGATGCCACAGTTCCGGCGGCATCAGAAGCTGCGAATCCACCCAGCCCTCGAGCCCCTCGTTCGTTCGAACTTGTGTTTGGTCTCCCGAATGGCCCAAAACGCTGACTCGATCGCCGTACTTCACGTCCGTCACGCGCGCACGCACCTGCGCCGTCGTGTTCCACAGAATCGCGGAACGATCGCTAACGTAAGCTTCAGGAAAGGCCTGCGGAGGTTTGCGGCGCGCCCACCAGATCCCCACCATGACCACCAGCAGCATCACTGCGGGAATCAGCCGTGTGTGCACAGGAGAAGCCATCAGACACTGGCCTCCATCGTCCCGAAGGCCACACTCAGGCCCCTAGCGCCTCTACCTGTCGTTGTGTTTGCGTTCAACTGTGCTGTGCGTCCGAATGCCGCAATGTGATTTTACACCATCCGGAGGCGTGCGCGACGCATCTGGCCAAGTTCCGTGAAGACGTGCCGGCTCAACCGGTCGATGCAACACCCCTCTGGTTAGTTGATCTGACGATGGGTTCCAGCGGACCGATCGTTCGGGCCTGCGGTTCGCTTTTACCTAAACAGGACGCCTTTTCTTTGCATTTGTGCTCGCGGACGTTCTAATCCCTTGGAATTCCTAGATTTGGGACTTCGCCCTAGTGTTGCGTCGACCCCTTGAGATCACCCGACTTCTCGGGACTTGACGTACACCGCAGAAGAAATGAATATTCGGCTACGGTGCCTCGAAGGCCGATGACGCCCGAAAGCCACATTCATAAATCCACTTCCGGCAAGCCGCCTCTGGCGGTCCATCGGCGCGACGGACCGATCAGGCGCGTGTTGCCGCCGCTTTTTCGCTGCCCGAGGCTGCTCGCCGCCGTCGGCCACTCAGCAGGTAAACGTCTGAGCGGACTTCCGTGAGCGGATCGCCCGACGAATCGATGCCGTCGACGCGAGGGAGCGGGTCGAAAATAATTTTGAGGCGTTCGGGGGCCTGTTCATCCACCCGCTCCTTCAGAGCGATGGTGCCGAACGGAATTTCCGTGCGGCTTGCGGGCCAGGTGATCGTGGCGTTGGTGACGTCGTCCACCGGGTCCGCCACTTGCACGGTCCCTTCGCCAGCCTGGGGCCAATTTCGTCGAACAAAAAATTCTTGGACTTGGCGGCAGCCTCCTGGTCGGACAGATACTCCGTTCCTGTTTCGGGCCGGATGCGAAAACGACCGTGACGGCTGGCGCCCTCGGCATTGGTGAACTTGAAGGACGTGATGGCGAAGAAGGCTTCGCGCGCGAAACTCGTGGGGATCGGCTTGAGCGTTTCGACGAATCGCTTGGCAGCCGGATGCGCGGCAAGGAAAGATCCCAGCGCCTCTTTTTGGCCGCCGCCGAAGGCGATTACCGCGCGGATAAGTTCCATGAACTCCTCGCCGGTGCGGACGGGAAAGCCGTCGGTGGAATGGGCAATGATGTCGGTATGTTCGTGTTCGCCGAGGTGGAATCGCGTGGCCATACCGCGGGGCCCGGAGCGCGTGGGATCGTTATCAGGAAACATCGGTATCCCTGGATTATCCGAGTAACGAACCGTGACAGGAGTGGACGGCCTGTTGGCGTGCGGAGCGCGAGTTAACTTGGTGGCCTCGCGCGAAGGCGTGAAGACACCCGAGCACATCAGGCCCTTGGCATGCGCGGGACGATACCCGGCGTGCATTCCGAATTCCGCATCCAAGCCATCGAGCAATTGTTGGGCGAGGTGTGGATTGTGAATCTTGCCTGTGGACATTTGTCTCTCCTTTGACCTGGGGATGATCTTCCGCTAAAGCGGGCGGAGTCATCCTCTTCCTTTGGCTCTAGGGCTATTCGTTGGATGTCGAGCGAGGCGGTTGAGGTACTGTCGATTCCGCCTGTGAAACAGGATTCACGGAAGTTGGTTATTTCACACTTTTGGGGTTGCCCCGACCCAACTAATCTCAGCGTATTTCGCGGCAACGTAGATGAACGCGTTCCACTCGGTCACAAAGAAGCGGTAGCACCACGCACCTTCCGGCAATCGTAGCGAAAGAGCAGACAGTGATGGCAGATGATCCGCATTTGCAGGTCGCCGCTCAAGTCAATCGCTTTACCGTTGGGAAGGAAGGGATAGTCCGGGTCTGGCGGTTCAATTGAACAAAACACAGACCGCTGAGACTGACTATGCCTTCTCGATATTGCTCCCGGCCGGGGCCCGGCGGGGCACTCATCGATCCCGCCCAGAAAGACATATGAAACATGGCGGTGCCCGCAAGATAGTCCAGTTTGATCGATAACAGCTTAACGTCGTGAAAACCATTCGGCAGGTGATGATTCAGTTCTTCAAGGTTCAACGCAGTCTCCAATGCGCAAATTGGCGTCCGCGAACATACCGAGCGGCACGACGCCAATCAAGACTTGTTCCAAGTCCCGTGAAACGGGCTCATCGCTAACTGTCCGTGAGCCCACCCGTCTGGAATCCGGCATGTCGCCGGCCTTGACCGCGAGTGAGAGATTGGCCTAGAGTCTAGTTTCCTGCTGGGAAGTCCAGATCACGGGGCTGGGCGCAGCTGTCACGCCGCCCGGCCCCCTTTTTGACCAGTAGCCAAACTGAGGTGAGACGCCTTGAGTGCGACCAAATGCCCTAAGCACGGCAAACCGTTCCCTTGTGGGCAATGCCGGCTCGATCAGAAGAATAAACCTCCACAAACGCCGCCCCCGTCGAAGAAGAAGTAGAATTTGGTCCTCCGCTGGCGGTTTGAGAATGCCTCGAAGCGAAGGTCGCCAGCGCCTGACGCGGCTATCAGATACCGGCCGGCGAGCGGCTCGGCGGAGTTTTGTAACCCAAATAGATCGTGTGGCGAGGGCCGCCCTTTTTCAGGCGGCCGCACACACGCTCCACCTGAACGGTGAATTTGCCGTAGCGCAGGCGCTTCTCGAATTTGCGATCTTCCCGGGCGGACCAGACAGCCAGCACCCCGTTCGTCTTGAGAGCGGCGCGAGCGGTGGCTATTCCTCGGTCGTCATAGAGCCAGTCATTGTCGGATGACGTAAATGCGGCAGGGCCGTTGTCCACGTCGAGCAGCACGGCATCGAACTTGCCCGAGCCCGACTTGAGTGTGGTCGCGACGTCACCCAGCTCGATCCGCACGCGCTTGTCCAGCAGCGGGTGCCCCGCCAACGGCCCCAGCGGGCCGCGGTTCCACTCCACTACGCCGGGCAGCAACTCTGCGACGACAACCATCGCGCCCGGCGGGAGGCAATCGAGCGTCGCGCGCAGCGTGAAGCCCATTCCTAGGCCGCCAACGAGCACACAGGGCCGCTCCAGCTTTCGCAGCGAATCGCACGCGAGCGTGGCCATGGCCTCCTCCGAACCGTGCATGCCGCTCGTCATGAGGCTCTTGCCGTCGGCCAGAATGACGTACTCGTTGTCGCGACAGGTCAGCTTCAAGACCGTGCCGTCGGCAGTGCGCGTCTGACCGATTAACTGCAAGTGCCTCATGAAGCGATCACCCGGGAAACCAAAACTCACTCGGCCTTGACGTAGCAAAGCGTTTGTCGTCCGACCAAACTAAATCATGCGGTCGAACGGGTACTTCGGCAATGAGAAGATACAGCAGGAACGTCGCCCGGCAGGATGCGGGTGAAAAATGGGCCGGTCCAACTAGGAATCCGGCTGTTTCCCAAATGACGAGAAGACGACTTCACGGGACTTGGCCGTTCTTGACAGATATTGCGCTCCGTCTGTAGTGTCGCGGTGCCTCCATGGCCCGACCCGCTCAGTTAACCGCCGTCGCTGTTTTTGTCTTGATCTGCAGCGGAATCGTTCTCTCATCTGGAATACTTGCGTTAGCCATTCCCATCCCTGGCGCAAGTCGCGACATTTCAATTCTCATGACCGTGGCCAGTGCTTGTGGCCTGATGACTGGAACGGGAATACTGCGGCGGTGGCGATGGGCACGGATATCCGTGCTGATGTTCTCTGGATTCATCGCCTACGTAGGATCTAACCTGTCACCGTTCCTGTTATTCATGCGAGCGCCTGGTCCGCCGGGGGAGACGGAAACCGAACGAGTCATCTTGTGCATATTCTGTCTTGCTTTGATGGCAGTTGGAATTTGGTGGGCCAGTCTGTTTAGTAACAAAAGCACGAAAGCAATGTTTGGAGTTCCAATTCCGGCCAACTCGACGCCTTTCAGTATCACCGTCATTGCGTGGTCTCTCGTGGTCAGTGCCGCAACCGGTGCTTTTCTGCGCATGCGAAGCAATGCCGCTCCAACAATGACGTTTGGATTCGTTTTGACCGGATGGAGCGCTATGGTCATCTCAATCTGTTTCATTGCTATCAATCTCTATTTGGGCCTCAGCCTGCTATTACGCAAGCGGTACAGCATTCGGCTTGTGGCCTATTGGTGTGTCTTTGGGCTTCTTGACACGACGATCTTCTTCCTGAGGCCAGGGAGGGACGCACGTGTAAATCTTTTCTATAATGCACAGGTCATTCGTAACCCAGGTCTTGATGCGCATTTCTCTGCGAATTCTTGGCTGCACTTTGTCGTACTAGGGACCTTCGAGGGCGCAGCGTTTACATTGCTCGCGCTCTGGTTTCTGGCCATTCACAAAAATGTCTTTGCAGTCGCCCAGGGGCGCGATGACACAGCGGGACCTTGAGGCCCAAGGTGGGACCTGGAGCAGTGCTCGGCGCTGGTGAACGGCTCACTCAGACACAATACTTGTCGATCAGTTTTTGCTCGTCCCCGTTGGCCTTGGCTTTTTGAGCTGTGCTTTTTAACAGAGGCGCCATCAACCCCACGAATCCGGCCATCTTGGCATCAGCCATGCCCATCAAGATCGCTGCATGTTTGATGCTTTTGGGCCGGGATTTCTTGTCGGTGAGGCCGTCGGCTGCCAGTCCATAAAGAATGCGAAGAAAATATTCGAATCTTTCGTTGGCGGGTTCCAGCAAAACGCCAAACTTTATTTCACGGTCGGTTGGATTGAAAAAACAGTGCCAGGCCATCGGCTCCACGGTATGCGATTCGCCTTGCTTGAGAATCCTTTGCTGCTTCTTCTCGTTTTCCAGACCCAGGTCTCCATCAAGCGCCGTGAATACCTCGGTGTAGTCATGACAGTGCAGAACGTTGCGCCCCTTGGGCATCAAGGTGACTTCCAGTTCGGTGGCTTTTCCATTCGAATCCGCGGATGTCTGCACGAACGTGACTGTGTCATTAAAGATGGGATTCAAGATCGTCTTTTTCATTTCCTCCAGCACCTCTCTTTTCTGCGGTTCAAAGTAATGCAATCGGCGTGTGTTGGTGCCGGGAAAAGCAAAACGTAACGTACCTTTTACTTGAGTGGGTACCTGACTGTGAGGGCTTATATCACATAGAGCGGCTAAGAAATTTTATTTTCATTGCCGGCCAAGTTCTTGTAAAACTGACTTACCGGAAGTTGGCCGTGACGCTGGGACGCCACTACCTTATCTTTCCAATTCTATTTCGGAGCGGTTCTAGAAGCCGGTAAGCGAGCGGATCGCCGCTACCAAGTCCTCGGTCTGCGGCAAGATCGCATCTTCCAAAACCGGCTGATAGGCGCAGAACGTGTCTTTCGCGGCTACGCGGCGCACCGGCGCGTCCAAGTATTCGAACAGCTCATCGCCGATGCGCGCGGCAATCTCGGCGCCGTAGCCCCAGGAGCGCATGTCTTCGTAGGCAACGATGACGCGGTTGGTCTTCGCGACACTGCGCGCAATAGAATCCCAGTCGTAAGGCGAGAGCGTTCGCAGGTCCAGGATCTCGACGGAAATATCGTCGCGTTCCAGTTCCGCTGCTGCCACTTCAGCACGGTGCACCAGCGCGCCGTAGGTGATCACGCTGACATCCGTGCCCTGTCGAACAACGCGGGCTTGCCCGAACGGAATCGTGAAGTCAGCGCCGGGATACGGCGAGCGGTTGTACGGCTGCCGGTAAAGATGCTTGTGCTCGAGAACCAGCACCGGGTCATCGCAGCGAATCGCGGTGCGCAAAAGCCCGCACAGATCGAGAGCGGTCGACGGCATCACGACACGCAAGCCCGGGCAATGCGTGAAAATCACCTCGCCGGACTGGCTGTGATAAATGCCGCCGCCGGTCAGGTACCCGCCAATCGCCGCTCGAATCACCATGGGCGCCGAAAATAAGCCCGACGAGCGCCAGCGCGTGAGCGCCAATTCGTCCCGAATCTGCATCATCGCCGGCCAGATGTAATCGAAGAACTGAATCTCGACGACCGGCTTCATGCCGCGCTCGGCCATGCCCACGGCGCGCCCGACGATATTCGCTTCCGCCAGCGGCGAATCGAAAACGCGCTTCGAGC
>Ga0187821_10000075_pt1 | contig 16706 bp, 9 predicted proteins | sample NC_wetland_sal_i_20_FD_132442 | JGI IMG/M metagenome (GOLD analysis project Ga0187821, IMG submission 132442) | Wetland sediment microbial communities from Neuse River Estuary, North Carolina, USA - SourceSoil_1 | ecosystem: Environmental > Aquatic > Freshwater > Wetlands > Sediment | place...
CCAGGAGCGGTGCAATTCGGATTGACAACGGCTCCTGGTATCGGAACACCATTCACCGTTGGCACTTGGCCTGGTGTTTCCATCGTCGTTGGGAAGTAATCCTGCCACGCCATCACCCGCCCCAAATTTCGGCCCAGGGCGCCCACGTAGGCAATCTCGAAGGTGAGGTGATCAGGCAACTCCTGCTGAATCGCCAAATTGAAACTATATTTGGTGGCCGTTTTGAAATACGGCGTTTCCGCTCCGCCTATGGTCTGCAATTGCGTGGAAAGGCACAGGCCACTGGGTGAACCCGGCGCGCAGGAGGCGAGAGTCTTCGATGCCAGGTAAGCGTTGACAACGGAATTTGAACTCGTCAAAGAACCTGGGGTGCCGACATTGATGAACGGGAAACTCACGCCCGGCACCGAAATGGATACGGTGTACGGGTACTGGAAAGCGATCGACGGATACCAATAAGAGTCTTCCAGTTCGCTAAAGAATACGCCCGCGCCGCCGCGAACGCTCGTCTTGCCCTTTTTGAACGGATCCCAATTGAAGCCCAATCGCGGGGCGAAGTTGTCTTTCGGAGGATGATACCAAGGAGCACCTAAGGTGGCAGTGGCACACGTGTACGGGCTGCAACTCGGCGGGTTTCCGGGGCCCCAGAGATTGGTTATACGGTTGTGTTCTTCACGCGGAGCGGAGGCGTACTCCCAACGCAAGCCGTACGTCACCGTCAGATTGGGTTTCAGTTTGTACGAGTCCTCGCCATACACTCCATAGGCCATCAGGCGCTCGCCGCGGGCGATACTGCCGATAAACGTTTGACCACCCGGTACGGTGTAGTACGGAATCGCCCAAGTAAAGTTCTGCGTGGTGACTCCGGACAAGAAGGACGCCTCACTCGGGAAGGAGAACTGGCCGCGCGGATTGGATTGATAGTTTTCGTTGTTGTCGTACCACCGATGAATCTGAACACCGAATTGCAGCGAATGCTTCGATCTCTGCCAGTTTAAAGCTTCGTCGAAATTCCCGCTGGTGTAGCCAATGTATCTAGGAATGAAATTGGCGCCCGGCTGGGCCGTCGCTCCTATCGTTTGTAGGCCAGTGACGAGAATTTGCGGAAACTGTGGATATGGGCTTCTCGGCTGAACGATATAGGGATCCGGATTTACGAAAATCTCCGGATCGATCTTCGGGATATCGCTCACGCCGCCTGGAAGAGACATGTTACCGGCGTAATAGAGTCGATGCACGCCGAACCGGACGGTATTCACAACGTTGCTAGAGATAATGTAAGTCTCTTGCACTGAGCCCGTCTGCTGGCGGAAATAAATATCATCGGCAGTAATCGTCGTTTGGGTTGGTGTCAAAGAAGTGGAGCTATCCATATTGTAGGTTCCGGAGAGAGTATTCTTCGACCCGATACTGTGATCGATCTTGACCACGCCGTAGTGTTCGCGAATAGCAGCATTCGGGTTGGTGGCCAGCGTGCAAGTTCCAGTGGGCAGACCGTTTTTCAAAATCTCAGGCTGATTACACGCGGGCAGCAATGGAACTCCCGGATTCCCACTGTACCCACCGAAGAAAGACCTATAAATCGCGGGGCTGACCGGCACATTTACAAGCGTACCCGCCGCCAAAGCGCCACACGCGGTCGCGCCGCTCTGTCCACAGGGAAGCCGTCCTACGTCAAAAAGAGAGCCGGCGGGAATTGGAATGCCGCCGGACGGTGGTGTCGGACATGTTACTGACGCCGGCGCAGGACCACAGGGAACAGGAACTCCGTTGCTCCGTGCGGCCGCATCTGGTACCACGGCAGTAAAGGACCGGGCCTCATCGTCATGCAGACCCTCGTAATCTGCGAAAAAGAAGGTCTTGTCTTTCCGAATCGGACCGCCAATGGAACCGCCAAACTGATGTCGATGCAAGGGAGGAACCGTCGCACCATCGAAGAAGTTACGGGCATCGATGCCGCTATTGCGGTAATACTCAAATGCACTGCCATGAAAATTGTTTGTGCCTGACTTAAAGATCGTATTAATGACGCCACCCGATTCCTCGCCATACTCAACCGGCGGGTTCTCCGTAATGACCTTGAACTCCTTAACCCCTTCTGCGCCCATCAATATGTTGCTGGCCAAGCTGACCGGCGATTGGCGGAAGGTGGTGGTCATGTCCACGCCTTCCTGAAGAAATCGGTTGTTCGAAACGCGGTCGCCCCCTACGGAAAGCGTTTTGCCATAGGAGCCAGTGTAGACCATGGTTACGCTGGGCTGCACTTGAGCCAGTTGCTGCAAGTCGCGCGCGTTTAATGGAATCGCCTGGATAAGGTTCTCATCCATAACCTGCGCAACTTCTGAACTTGTGGTCTCGACCGTAGGCACGGCCTCGGTGACCGTAACCTGTTGCGTAACCTGTCCAACCTTGAGAACTAGGTCGACCCGCGAATTTGAGCCTACGTTCACCACAATGTCTTTCACTTGCGCTGGCGCGAATCCCTGCGCGGTAGCCTGGATCGAATATTTGCCCGCAAGGAGGGAAGGAAGGGTGTAAACACCGTCGCTCGTACTCACGGCCGCGCGCACTACACCGGTGTCTTGGTTTGTGGCGGTAACCTGCGCATTCGGAACAGCGGCCCCGGAAGCATCGACTACGTTGCCGAGGATAGTACCTGTTACTGTTTGTGCTGCTACTAATGCTGGTGAAAGGATGCAGAGCAGCACGGCCGGCAGAAATATCGCGCGACACACAGCGATATTACCGAATCTAAGCATTTTGCCCCCCGGTTAGGTACGTTGTCCTGAGTCAATTTTCAGTTACAGTTCTACGCCCACTGGAAAAGAATGGGCGCATCGAATCACAACGTTCATGTTTGTGTCAAGTACAAGCTCCCCCCGCTGGGAGACTTGACCTCCGCCGTCTGGCAAGGAAAATTCTTGACGTGTAGGACGGCGGAACAGGTCAAGTGCCGACCTGCAAAAGACCGGCATCTGGAGAAACGCGAGTAGTTGCATTATATTGTCGCAATTTCAAGGGAAGTCGGTGAACTTCCGATTGGATGCCGCGAGGTGTTATTGGCCTCCCCTGATTTCATAAGAGACGCATACATTAGTGAGGTAAAATGAGATCTCGATGGACTGCGGTTTGCACGATTCTCCTCTGCCTAGTAGGCAGTGATCTAGTCAGCGGACAATCTGCTGCACAAGAGAAACCACTGCTGGCCGAGCAAGTCTTCAAAAATGTGCAAGTGCTTCGTGGAATGTCCGTGAACGAATTCATGGAGACCATGGGATTTTTTGCGGCGTCGCTCAATGCAAATTGCACGACTTGCCATGGCCAGGATAGCGGCGGCAGCTGGGAGGGTTATGCCAGCGACAACGTACCGCAAAAGCAAACGGCGCGCAGAATGATCCTGATGATGAACATGATCAATCAGACCTATTTTGCCGGAAGGCAGGTCTTGACGTGCTATTCCTGTCATCGGTTCGGGCGAACTCCCGAGATCGTTCCGGATTTGAACGTGCAGTACGGCGATGCACCGGAAAAAGATCCGGCCGAAATTCTGTCGCAGGCAGCTGGACAGCCGACTCCTGATCAAGTGTTGGACAAATATTTCAAGGCAATCGGCGGTGGAGAAAAACTGGCCGGCATCAGCAGTTTTGTCGCTAAAGGCACTTGGCAGGGGTATGAAGACACCGAGCAGCACCCGCTGCTGATTTATGCAAAGGCTCCGAACCGGCACACGACCATTGTCGATAATCGTGGCGCGCTGACGACCACGACGTATGATGGCCGCAACGGCTGGATTGCCGCGCCATATACTGATGTACCTGTGACGTTGGTGACGCTGAGCGGCTCCGATTTGGACAATGCGCAACTCGATGCAGAGCTCTCGTTCCCCGCACAAATTAAAAAATCACTAACCGACTTACGTGTCGGTCCTCCTTTCATCATTGGTGATAAAGAGGTCACCATTCTGCAGGGATACAGTCCTGCAAAGTCCCCGGTCAAACTGTATTTCGATAGTGAGACCGGGCTGCTGCTGCGGATGGTGCGATATACGATGTCCCGGGTCGGCCGGCAGCCGACGCAATTTGATTATTCCGATTATCGCGACGTCAACGGCGTCAAAATGCCTTTTCATTGGGTTACAACTTGGGTTGACGGACGCTCGAAAACGCAATTGACTGAGGTTCAGCTGAACACGCCGATTGACCAGGCGAAGTTCGCGAAACCCGCAGAGCCAGCGGCAAAGAAATAACCTCATTTTCTTTGCCCGTCCGGCGATAGTGGTGCTCCATTTGGCTAGTTACCCGTGACCAACGATGCCTGGGATGCAGGCAGCTTTACAATTGCCCGTTAGTTGACGTACAAATAGGTAGCTTGTGGGAGGAAACGAATGAAATCGAAATCTCTTGCCCTTCTGACGTTGGGTCTTTTTGGCTTTATGGGCACACTCCTAGCCCATCATGGTACAAACCTTTACGATATGACAAAGCCGGTAGTTGTGAAGGGTACCATCACTCAGTTTGAATGGGGCAATCCCCATAATCAGATCTTTTTTGACGCGACAGACGAGAAGGGAAATGTCGTTCATTGGGTCACCTCAACGGAACCTCCCGCTGTGATGTCAGAAAAAGGTTGGACCAGAAAATCGTTGAAACCGGGAGATCAGGTAACAGCTTACGTCTTCGCAGCCAAGAATGGCGCGCCCGTAGGGAACTTACAAAAAATCGTGCTGCCCGACGGGAAGGAGTTGAGCGCAATGGGCGCTCCGGGTTCGGCGCCTCCGTCCGATAAGCCAACGGATAAGCCTGCCGAGAAATACTAAAAAATCGGTAGACGCTAACTTCTCAATTCGCCTTCCGTACGGCATTCCATGTGAACCGGCGCGGGTTTCGCACACAAGTTCACACTCGCGCCGGGACCTTTCATGCGCCCTTTAGTGTTCCTCTAACTTTGTCATCGTTCCCTCATGCTAACTTCGGATGGACAACTTTAAGAAACCAGCCGTTTAGGATAGAGTGCCGTCGCACTGCCTGCCGTGTGCCAAACGCCTAGATGAGTTCGCCGAAGCACATGCTACTTCCGCTTGCCGTGTTCTTCACTGGCGCGAGTGTCTTGATTCTTGAGGTTGTTGGCGTCCGCATTCTCGCGCCCTTCTACGGCAATACGATCTTTACTGTCTCGAGTGTGATCAGTGTCATTCTTTTTGCGCTTAGCTGCGGATACTACCTGGGAGGGAAACTGGCTGACCGGCATCCAACGCTGAAATATTTCTTCGGCTTGATTCTAATCAGCGGACTGATGCTGCTCTTCTTCTATTCTCTCGGTACTCTGATATTGCCCGTTCTAAGCTCAAAACTGTCCATCTTATCGGGACCGCTCGTATCAGCGACTCTGCTTTTTCTCCTGCCTGCGTTATTACTCGGGACATTGTGTCCATACGCAATTAAGGTGCAGAGTATTCGTGCGCCCGAAGAAGGTCTCGGAGCTATTGCGGGTAATATTTTCTTCTGGTCTACGCTGGGGAGTATCGTCGGCAGTTTGTCCTCTGGCTTTGTTCTTATTCCCCGATTCGGTATCGATCGCATTCTGATTACCAATGGAGTTGGCTTATGTTTGCTTGGTTTTGTGCCTCTGCTCATATTGCGTCGTAAAAAGGCCATTCTCTATGCCGCTGCTCTTATTTTTCTTATTCTTTTCACCGGGGCGGGTATCGCCACGCAGCGAGCGCGGCGGAAGGTGCTCTACACAGCAGATGGCGTGTACCAAAAGATAACGATTTACGACGGGCAGTACGCCGGCAGGCCAACGAGGTTTTTTCAACAGGACGAGAACAGCGCGGGCGCAGGCGAAGGCGCCATGTTCCTGGACTCGAACGATCCTACCGACCTCGTGTACGAATACACCCGCTATTATTCGCTTTATAAGATTTTCCGGCCCCACGTGGATAACGCGTTGGTCATTGGAGCGGGAGCTTATTCGGTTCCCAAAGCGCTTTTGCACGATTTGCCGGGAGCTACCGTCGATGTAGTCGATATCGAACCATCTGTATTTTCGCTCGCCAGGCAGTTTTTCGAATTACCGGAAAACCGCCAACTGCACGATTACGTTGAAGACGGTCGCCGCTTTGTTCACAACTCACATAAGAAGTACGATCTGATTTTCGCTGATGTCTACTATTCGTTTTTCTCCGTTCCGCCACACTTCGCCACAAAAGAATTCTTCGCCGCTGCTAAAGAAAAACTGAGCGCCAATGGGATTCTGGTGTCCAACGTCATTGGAGATTTGTCGCGCCAACAGCCATCTCTGATCATGGCTGAAATCAAGACCTTCCGAACCGTTTTCCCAAACAGCTATTTCTTTGCCGTGGCATGGCCGGAGAAAACGGAGACGCAGAATGTAATGTTGGTGGGTTATAACAGCGAAACTCGAGTGGACCTGAATTCCCCTTCGATTTTGGCGAATCGCGACGCCTTTATTCGCTTTCTGTCATCGAAGCTTATCGATGTGGACAGAAGATTTGATCTCTCGCCCTATCCCATCCTGACCGACAACTTCTCACCCGTTGAATTTCTCACGGCCAAGGTTCTCCGGAGAGCGTTTGCGGAGGAGAAGCTTATCGACGGCGATGAGATGGTGGCCGATGTGGCTCAGCAGGAACGCTATAGACCTCGTTACGTAAGCACAGACGGACACAAAAAGCAGGAAGACTTTTTGCTAGCGGAAATGAACCTGCTCGCGCAGGAGGTAAAAACGCAAAGCTGGGAGGCGTCGCCTGGGGACGGAAAAAATTATCGACTCACAAATATCATTGGCCGCCTCTACAGTTCTCCCCGACGCATCGTCCTTGCTACGCACTATGCGAGCAGCCCTGTCGCCGATTCGGAAGAAAATGATCCTCGCGAGCTCAATGATGGTTCGGGTGTCGCTATCTTGGTCGAAATTGCGCGCGCCCTGGCTGATTCTAACGTACCTCCAGGCGTGGGGATTGACCTTTTATTTCTCGACGGGACGGGAACTAGCGGACGAACGAACCGTGAGGCACCGTTGGGGCAGCCTGCCTCAACTTACTTTGCTCAGCACTTGACACGATTATACGGTGACAATAAACCCCTCTTGGCGATCGTGGTAGACAACGTCTGTCGAGATGGTTTGCAACTCCTGAAGGAACAATCCTCGATAACCAGCGCCCCAGTTCAGGTGCAAGCAATTTGGACTGTTGCACAGCGTGTGTCTCCGCGCATCTTCCAGGATCGTGTCGGTCCGAAAGTGGACGACGATCAAGCAGCTCTCATTGCAGCCGGCATTCCCACCATTGTACTCAGTGATTCCCAATATCAGCCTTTCGAGGCCAGGGAAGGTTCAACCGATAAATGCAGTAGCCGGACTCTGGAGGCGATCGGAGAAACAATAATGCAGTACGTCACTCTTCCACAGACGTCTTCCCATAACTGAGTGTATTGGCCTAATAGACTAATGGGCCATAAGGAATCAGTACTGCCGCGGTAGCGACGCAGAACCACAACAGTACTTCAAGTGATCCGGCGCGCTTGGCCGCTGCTGGGGTCTGTGCCGTCTGGCCCCAAGTATGGATTTTGCATTGGATGACAATGTGCGTTATCAAAGCGGCCGGAACAAGGACTCCAAGCTTCACGAGAAACGCCGGATTAATGACGAACGTTTCAGCGGATACAGAAAAGAGCAAAAAGCCTCCCAAGACAGCCAAAGCGAAACCGAGCCAATTCCAGAAAAAGAGGGCATCCGACAATTGGGCGGGCGTCTGGCGCCGATTTCCTACCCCAAGCAGGCTAATATCGACCGCGAAATTCGTCCCCAGCCACAAAGAAATCCCGCTGAAGTGTGTCGCTTGTACGAACGGGTAAGCCCAGGCTGAATCGGCGATCGCCAACGCAAAGGTTCTGTTTTGCAGCCAATGTCCGAACGGTATAAGTGAGGACCCGACCATGCCCACCTCTCCGAAACGTGCGCCGAAATATTCGTTGGTTTGAACCTAGCCGATGCCCGATATTGCCGGTACTTCCACACCCATCAAGATTGCACCGAACCAGAACAATAGCGAAATTAGGCCCAGAATCTTAGCGCGCGCAGGCAGGACTGGAGATTGGTCCCACACTGGGATTTTCCACTGCACAATAACGGCCAAGATGATCGCCACCAAAACCACACCAAGCTTAAATTGAAAAGCGCGGGTTGGAACATAAGCTGTCGCGTCCCCCGCAAACATGATGAAACCGGAAATAAGGTTCACTGCCAAGCTGAGCCAGACCCACGGAAAGATTCTACGAGAAAAATCGCTAACATTATGATGGCGGCCTATGATTCCGATGACGCGCAAATCCACGATCGCCACTGATCCTACCAACACGAACATGCTGTAGTAATGAAGAATCGCCAGACCCGCAGCCGTCCAGCCCGTACTAGTGAGTGCGATTATGATTGAGTTATCTTGCAGCTTATCCGCCATTTGCAACAACATATCGGCGATCTCCTTAAGCGGGCCGTAGGCACCGGAATCATTGCAGATGAATAGGCGACCAGCCACTTGATTGTCAAGCCCAGGCTGTCGTGATAAATTCGCGGCAGTTTCTCCACCAAACGTCTGTCCGCGTCACTTAGGCGCCAAGATGAAAGCCAATCTTTCTCGCAGGCAGCTTCTCAAGAGCAGCGGGGCGCTGGTTGTGAGTTTCAGCCTTTACGGACCATTGAGCCGTGCCTTTGCCCAATCGCAAGCGGCACCAGAGCCTCGCCCGTTTGCGGTGGAACGAGTCGACTTGGGCAGTTTTATTCCTGAACCGGGCGACTACCTGGACGCGAGAGAGCTCGATTCCTGGCTCGCGGTGATGCAGGACGGCAGCATCAAGATGTTCACGGGCAAGGTAGATATTGGAACGGGCACGCGCACCGCTCTTGCGCAGATCGTAGCCGAAGAACTCGATGTTCCCTTTGACCGTATAACCATGGCCATGGGCGATACCGCCAATTCTGTGGACCAGGGGCGCACCGTCGGCAGCAATACGATCGTGCGGGGCGGCCCGCAATTGCGCCAGGCAGCCGCGGCGGCACGACAGGAGTTGGTAAACCGCGCTTCTCAACGCCTCGGAGTTCCGCCCGAACAGCTCACCGTGACAAATGGCGCCGTGAGCGTTTCGGGCGATCCTTCAAAGAATGTGTCCTATGGGCAACTTGTGGGCGGCAAGCGCTTCAATCTGAAGATCACGTCCAAAGGCTATCAGACGGCAATGATCGTCGCGCCTGAAGTGACGCCCAAGAATTACAAGGATTACAAAATTGTGGGCACATCGGTGCCTCGCGTGGATCTGCCCGCCAAATTTACAGCTTCTTACACATACACGCCTGATGTGCGGCTACCGGGAATGTTACACGGTCGACCGGTTCGCCCCAGTACGGCAGTAGCCAAGCCGCTGAGCGTAGATCAAAGCTCGATCGCCCATATTCCTGGAATCGTAAAAATAGTCCAGGAAGGCAGCTTCGTTGGAGTGGTGGCCGAAACCGAATGGGCCGCGATACAGGCGGCGAAAGCGCTAAAAGTAGCTTGGTCCAAGCCAGAGACAAAGATGCCCGCCAATAGGGCTGAGGTCGACAAATATCTGACGGATGTGCAGCCGTTCAGAGATGTCACACCTACGAAACGAGGAGACGTTGATAAGGCGTTCGTCCAGGCCGCCAAAATCATCGAGGCAACGTACCACTGGCCCTTCCAATTGCACGGAATGATGCTTCCCTCTTGCGCGGTTGCCGACGTGGAGGGAAGCAAAGTCAGCATCTGGACTGGCGCGCAGGGCCCATTTACGACGCGCGACCGCATTTCTTCGATGCTGAAGTTGCCCAAGAGAAATGTAGAAGTACATTACGTGGAAGGTTCAGGCTGCTACGGGCGTCTCACCGCTGACGATGCAGCCGAAGATGCCGTCTTGCTGTCACGATCAGTGGGAAAGCCCGTGCGCGTACAGTGGACACGCGCGGACGAACAAGTGTGGGCACCCAAGGGCCCACAGCAGCTTACCGTAGTTCGCGCGGCAATCGATGCTCAAGGAAAGCTAACTGCCTGGGATTATCTCGACCGGAGCCTCCCGTGGACAGAGTCACAAGGCACACCGCAGTTGGCAGAACGGCAGATTGGGATCGTGCCCACGAATGACGGCAACCCCAATGGAGCAGGAGGTGCCGGAGAAATCTATGCTTTTGAGAACATGAGGATCGAATCGAAGACGTTGCCGTGGATGTTCGCTGAGCCTATGCCGTTAAGGACGGCCTCTCTGCGTTCCCCCGGTGAACCTCCGCGCGTGTTTGCGACGGAATCTTTCATCGACGAAATTGCGGCTGAATTGCAGATTGATTCTGTGCAGTTTCGGCTGAATTACCTGAAAAATGACAACCGGATCATCGAGGCGCTGCTAACGGTTGCGGAAAAATCGGGCTGGACGCACCGTCCTTCGCCTGGTCCGGCACAGGATGGCCCAGTTGTCAGAGGACGCGGCCTGGCTGTGAATCAGCGAGGCGGCAGTATTCCCGCCGTTGTCGCGGAAGTAGAGGTGAATACTTCGAACGGCAAAGTACGTGTCGTGCGCGTCACGATGGTCTACGACTGCGGCCTAATCATCAATCCAAACGGCGTAGAAAATCAGATTCAGGGAAACATCATGCAGGGCGTCAGCCGTACATTATTCGAGGAGTTTAAGTTTGATGGAAACGGCGCGCAGAGTTTTGATTGGGCAAGTTACCCAGTAATACGGTTCATGGATATTCCAGATATCCAAATTCATTTAATTAATCGGCCGGAGCTGCCGGCCAGCGGCGCCGCCGAGACTCCAATCGTGGTGGTCCCTGCAGCAATTGCGAATGCACTTTTTGATGCCACGGGAGTTCGGCTGAGAGAGGTGCCATTCACTCCCGAACGCGTCTTAAAGGGCCTTAAGGCGAAAGCAACCAAGTCAGATATTTGAGTCACATCCAAATTTCTTCTACATACTAAATTGGCTTTCGCTCGCCTCCATTATTGCTGCACTTCCAGAACCAGGCGCATTGGCTGGAACGACCGATGCTGGTACCATTCCGCGGCAAAGGAGACAAGCGAATGCGAATGATCAGGCCCTTGGCCCTTCTTCTTCTGCGTTTAAGTATAGGAGTCATTTTTGTGCAGCAGGGTTATCTGAAACTTTTTGTCAATAAAGCCGTCTTTCTGAAACTGTTTCCCTCGTGGGGCTTTCCAGCGTATTTCGCCTATGTTGCAGGAGGCTTGGAGTTGTTTGGCGGCATTTTGCTGATTTTAGGTCTGGTCATCCAAGTCATCGGTGTTCTTTTTGCCATCGAGATGGCCATCGCGCTTATCGCAGTACACATTCCGCACGGCGGCTGGCGAGACGTACACGCGACTGGCCTCGTTTTGCTATTAGCCACGGGTTCATTCGCGCTCGCTGCGATCGGAGCTGGTGCATGGTCCGTGGATGCGCGGATCTCCCCGGCGAACCCAAACGGTTGGAAAGCTGGTCCGGCTGCGGCATTGAGTTCCGCTTCTCAAAAATAGACGCGCGCGATAGCCTCGCGACACGGCTTGACAGCACTATGGCGTTTGTGTTTCTATCCGCGCCAGCAACTAGTGGTCTGTCCTTCCCGATTGTCGGAGGTGGGGTGACATGCAAGTGAAATGCTGGCGTCGCGCTTTGCTCGTTCGGACCCGTGCCATCGCGGCATTTGTACTCGCCTGTGCAGCTTTCATTGCTTTACCGTCGCTACTTCAGGCCCAGAATGTTACGGGAACTATTCTGGGCAATATTCTTGATTCATCCGGAGCTGCGGTTCCAAATGCCCAGATCACAATCACGAATCAGGACACGGGTGTGGTTCGGGCAGCCGCAAGCACTGGAGATGGCGTTTACAACGTGCCATCGTTGCAGCCTGGCAAATACAGTGTGGAGGCCAAGGCATCGGGATTCTCACCAGCCCAAGTAAAAGACGTGGTGGTTAATGTTGGCTCTAATACACGTGCGGACCTCACTCTCCAGTTGGGTCAAGTGACCCAGCAAGTGACCGTCAGCGAAGCGATTCCCACGATTGAGACAACCAGTTCGGAAGTCGCTCAAGTGATGGATGAGCAGATTATTCAGAATATTCCTCTGAATGCTCGCGATCTGCAGCAACTTTCCGTGATTCAGCCGGGGGTCCAGCAGACCTATACGAGTTCTTTCGGCAAGCAAGTGTCCGTAGGAGGAGATCGGGTCGCGAATAACCGTTTTCTCCAGGAAGGTATCGACCTGACCTGGACGTTTCGGACATCGCCAGTCAGCTTGGCCAGCAATATCCTGATGGGTGCCGATGCGGTCAAGGAGTTCAAGGTCATCGCTGAGAATCCCCCGGTCGAATACGGGGAATTGTCGGGCGGAATTACCAGCACGACGTTCAAATCGGGCAGCAATAACATTCATGGCACCGTATTTGAGTACTATCGCAACAGTGGCGTGGACGCGCGTAATTTCTTCGACGCTACGAGCACTCCTCCGCCCCTGCATCGGCATCAGTTCGGAGGCCAAGTCGGTGGGCCAATCCAAAAAGATAAGACGTTCTATTTTGCCGATTTTGAATCCCTGCGATCCGATGCGGCGCAATCTTTCACAGCACCCGTCCCCGACCTTGCGGCAAGAAACTCAGCGGTACCGGCGATTCAGCAAATCTTTTTTGGTGCGACTCCCACCGGTGGAATTGGCACGAACCTCCCGCTCATGCCGGCTTGCAATGACGGGAGCTACAATAAAGCCGCAGTGGGTTTGTGCAATTTCAATAGCAATCCGATTCAAAATGTACGCGAGTATTATGGCGTAGCCAAAATCGACCACAGCTTTGGTAGCAAGAATACTCTCTCCTCCAGCTACAACATTGACCAATCGAACGAGTATGAACCGACGCAATTGAATGTCACCGCCGATGATGTCTACATGCGCCGCCAGGTTTGGACGGTGCAGGACACGCATATTTTTTCGACCAATGTGGTCAATACATTCCGCTTTGGCATTCACCGCATCAACTATGCCGGCAGTTTGGATCTCGCCACCGCTGCGCCGATTGATCCTCGGCTCTACGTCAACGTCAATCCAAATATCGTGAGCAGAAGTCCTTTTCCTCAGGTTCCCGCTCTTACATTCGGATTTGGAGGCCAGGCGCTCGGTTCTCCGGCTCTGGGATTTAATTACGTACCCCGTTTCATCGGTTACACCAACGGCTCACTCAGCGACGACGTAAATTATTTGCATGGCAATCATGCTTTCCAGTTCGGATTTCAGGCCAAGAAGTGGTACGACAACATTGAAAACTACATGTCCACGCCGCGTGGCGCGTACACTTTCGGAACTCTGGCTCAGTTCTTGAACGGTGGCCCGGCGACTGGCTTCGCTTGGTGGGTCCAGAATTACACGGACCCCCTTAACGGGCAACATTACGACTCCAATTTCGCCCGTGGTGTGCGCCTGATGTCCTACGGTGTGTATGCGGAAGACACCTACAAAGTGAAGCCAAACCTCACCGTGACCTATGGCTTACGGTGGGAATATGCCACATCACCCGCTGAAGAGCACAATCGCATCTCCAACCTTTACGCGCAGGACGGCTCCTGCAATCCTTTTACCTGTGCCGCTCCTCAGGTTGGAGCGCCCTGGTATCATCCGCCGAAAGACAATTTCGCGCCGCGTGTGGGTTTCAACTGGGATCCGTTTAAGAAAGGCAAGACGAGCGTACGCGGCGGGGCTGGGATCATGTTTGCCGAAATGGAGGACGATTACTGGTACCCGACGCTCGCGTCGCAACCACCGTTCACCGTCGCTGTCTCTCTGCCTAATCTAGTCTCCATCCCTTTCAATAATGTGAATGGAACCTCCAACTCCGCTCTTAACACGTTCCTCGCCGCTAACCCCAATATTTATACAAGAGAAACTTATGGCGGCGCCGAATTCCCGCATTTCAAAACGCCCACAAAGTACGCCTTCAATTTGGCGATTCAGCAGGAATTACCGGATCACATCAGCCTTTTGGTCGGCTATGTGGGCTCACAGGCGCGTCATCAAGGCCGCACCTACAACTATTCGGACTATTTCCCCACGACGATCGAAACTCCCGGCCAGCTTCCCGCCGTGAATGGCGTGCCTATTCTTGGTTCGGTTGTTAACCCGAATTGTGTTACACCAGGATCGATCGAGTGTTACTACTGGGCCGGCTCTGTAACGGCGGCAGGTTTGGGTGCTTCGAATGCAAATGTCCTCCCCACAACGACCGCGAATTACAGCACGTTATATGCGCCTTACGCTTATGCGTGCCAGGGAGGCGCCATCAAGCCGCCCTGTTACAACAATCCCAATTGGAGTAACTCGATTGGTGGCAACATTACCGACGGAAATGCTTCCTACAATGCACTACAAGCAGTCCTGATGCGGCGAATGTCTCCGGGCCTCTTCGCGCGCTTCAATTACACCTTCGCGAAGTGCATCGCTGATTCGGGCGACAATTTGCCCGGGCAATATACGAACGGCGGTTCGGCGGCTTTCCCGCTAATCTTCTCGCACTCGGCCGGTCGCGGGCGCTGCGCTTACCTTGGAACCAATTCGGCTAATTTTACTCTCACGTATGACGCGCCCTGGGGCCGGAATTCCCAGTCCATGCTCGTAAAGAATGTGCTCTCGAACTGGGAAATCACCACCCAGACGCTGGTCTCATCCGGAGTGCCGTTCACGGTGAGCGCGGGTGATGATGTAGCTCGCTACACGACGGTCGGTGGTGCGGGCGCGGACCGCCCGGATTGGGCTGCGCCTTCGGCTGCCTGTCCCAATCCCAATCCCACCGGCGCAATCAACAAACACAACCCGATCAACTACGTCAATCAGGCTTGTTTTGCCCTTGCGCCCGCCGGGTATCTTGGAGACATCGGGCCCCTCGTCTTCACAGGTCCTAACACGATTAATACAGACATCAGCCTCCGCAAGACCATCCCGATGAAACGCGAAGGCATGTCTTTCGTTGTTTCCGCCGATATGTTCAATGCCTTTAACCGGACGAACTTTTCGGCTCCGACGGTCTTGAATGCTTTTACAACCGCAGGAGCTCCCAATGGCACGCTTGGCGCGATAAATACGAATAATCCGTACGCAACCGTCACCACTTCGCGCCAGTTTCAAATCAATGGGCGCTTCGTGTTTTGAGGAAGTAGATCTACCAGCCTAGGCTAGCTAAATGGATGCGGCGGCTGGGCGGGCAGTGAAGAAGCTTGCGGCGCCGCTGGATGTTCTGCGTCAATTAACGATCGGACTTAGAGCTAGGACGAGCGCGGTCCGTGGGCAGGTTTGTAATGGCCGGTCTCGAGGCGAAACGCCGAGTCCAGTCCTGAATCGACATTGTTTCGCCGGGGGGCAGCAATAACAGATTCTGTGTCAGCGTTATGCCATTCGGCAGGGTAACTTCCTCCAGAAGTCCCGTGGTCGAGTGATTCTTTGCCGGTCGAAAGGTCAACGACACTTCGTCACCGGGGTGAAGCGTCTGGCGCGTCCAACCGTGTTCAAGTAAGGCATTTGGAGGATGCATTTCAACGATCCAATGACGGAGGACCTTCCGGCTATCGACCGTATCGAAGTAAATCTTGCAATGCGGATTGGTCCATTCGAATTGCGCGACAGTAACTTTCCCGGTAACCGTTTTTGAGTAGTCGTACCATGCGACGCCATGGTGCGCGGAAACCGGGTTGGCGGCTCCAGAAATTATGAGAATACAAATCGCGCTAAGATTGCGTAGTTTCAAAGACAATTGCTTCTTATCCGTAAGATGGAGGAAATAATCCTATTCTCGGACAAACGTGTCAAGGTGACCGACGCGTAGTGTTTAAACGCATTTTGTCTAATTTCCACAGCGCCCTACCTGGTAGTCTGTTTCGCGAAAACGTTGATTCTCGCATGCACGGTGCACTAATTTACATGCGGTCAGTTCGTATTATGGTTGTGCTGCTGGTGTTTTCGGTTGCCATCGCGGTGCAACAAACGCCGGCGTCTGCGCAGGTAAGAACTGCGGAGCAGCAGTTCAAAAATATCCAGGCACTCAAGGGAACGCCTGCGGATCAAGTAGTCGTGGGCATGCATTTAATTGAGGGGGCGTTGGGCGTGGATTGCGAATACTGCCACGTCGAAAATGATTTTCCCAGCGATGACAAGGAACCAAAGAAAACGGCACGCAAAATGATCCAGATGGTGAGAGAGCTGAACCAGAACTCGTTTTCCGGCCAGCAAATCGTCACGTGTTATACGTGCCACCATGGAAATGCGAAGCCGGTAGGCTTGCTGGCCCTTCCAGATACGACCGCCATCATGGTTCCTTATGGAACCGAACCGCAGGTGCCACAGCTTCCCAGCATTGATCAAGTCTTGGCGAAGTACGTGCAAGCCCTGGGTGGCGAGCAGGCCATCCGGAAGGTAACGACCCGGGTCATTATGGCCACGCGCGACGTGCCCACCGGACCCGGCGGCACGATCCCTATGCCGGCGCAGATGGAGCAGTATTGGAAGGCTCCCAATTTGCTGATGACCGTAAATCGAACTCCAACTTTCTCCACGTTGGAAGGATTTGATGGAACCAGTGCTTGGGTAGAAAACATGACAGGCCTGGTCAACGATGCTCCGGCTGTGGATTTTGCCAGACACAAAAGGAGC
>Ga0187821_10000076_pt1 | contig 16699 bp, 14 predicted proteins | sample NC_wetland_sal_i_20_FD_132442 | JGI IMG/M metagenome (GOLD analysis project Ga0187821, IMG submission 132442) | Wetland sediment microbial communities from Neuse River Estuary, North Carolina, USA - SourceSoil_1 | ecosystem: Environmental > Aquatic > Freshwater > Wetlands > Sediment | place...
GCTGGGCGTGAGCCGCCAGCACCTCCACAATCGGATGAACTCGCACGGCATCCGCCGCTCGCGGGTCATGAACGAGCCGGCCGGGTAAGCGGCCCCGCATCGGTGACGGACCTGGTCGAGCGCCGCCTCGCGTCGCTCCGCGCAATCTTGATGCAGAGCGACGCGGAGATCCGCGCGCAATACCCCGAGTATTTCCTCACGTACTACACGTATCTCAAGATCATCCGGAACCCCGCCCGCATCGAGCATCTCTTCCAGAAGGCGCACGACATGTACCGCTACCTCGAGGCCGACGGGAAGGACGTGCTGGACCTGGGCGCGGGATTCGGGCTGGAGGCGCTTCTGGTCGCGATCTACGGCGCGCGCCGTGTGGTCGCGACCGAGATCGACCACGACATGGTCGAGGTGGGACGTTACCTCGCCGAGCGGATGAGTCCGCCGATGACGAACTTCGAGTCGAAGTACGGGGACGGGATCGCCATGCAGTTTCCGTCGGGGAGCTTCGACGGCGTGATGGCGAACTGCGTGATCTCCCATGTCCGCGATCTGGAGGGCTTCCTGGCAGAGGCCAACCGGCTCTTGAAACCCGGCGGCATCTTCTTCCTGAGCGATGAGAACAACTCCCTCTACCTCCCGGCGCGGCCGAGGCGCCGGCGCGGATGGCGCCGGATGGAAGCCGAGCCGGACGGCCCGTATTTCGCGGCCCGCATGGCCTTCATCGGCGAGCACTTCCCGCAGATCGCCGGCAACGAGCTTCTGGACTCCGCGCGGATCACCCGCGGGCTCATCGGGAAGGACATCCTGGAAGCCGTCCGCGAGTACCGGGAGAGCCGCCGCGTCCCGCCGGAGCCGCCCTTTCTCTACCGCCATCCCCTCGACGGCCAGTACCCCGAGCGGGAGCTGAGCCCTCACTGGATGATGCGCAAGTTCCGGGACGCAGGGCTCACGCCGGAGCTCCTCCCCGCCTTCTTCTCGCGGGGGATCGAGCGGAATCCCCGGCAGTGGGTGAAGGACGCGCTGCGTCTTCTCACCACCGCCTGGCCCGGCCTCTCCGTCTATATCTGGCCCATCATGAGGCTCCGGGGCCGAAAACCCGTGTTGACACCCTCCGCCGGAGCCTCTTAGTCTCGCGCGGTGCGAACCGGCGGTCTGAGCCGCGCGAAAGCGCGCCCAACGCTCGTCGCAGCGCCGCTCCTCGCGTTGCTCCTGTTGCTTCTTTCCCGGTCCGCGGCCGCCGTGGCCCCGGAGATCACGCCGCCTCCTCCCGCCGAGCTTCCCGCCCCGTCGAAATTCGTGGCGGTCGATCGCCCCGGCGATGGTGGAAACGCCGTCCTCCTCACGTGGAAGGATCCGCCGGGGCTTCCGGCCGGCGCCGCGATCCAGATCCGGCGCGCCGTGCCGCCCGCCTACGAGTGGACCGACATCGCGACGGTGAAGCCCGGCGCGGAGCGCTACGAGGAGACCACGGCCAAGGACGGCGTCGTCTACCGCTACGAGATCCGCGTCAGCGCCGCCAGCGCCGTGGGCCCGGCGCTCGTGAGCGATCCCGTCGCCTCCCGCGACAACTGGTTCGCCGCGAGCCGGACGAACTCCTTCATCGCGACGGCCGTCTTTCTCGTGATCCTCCTCGTCTCGATCTCCATGGCAAAGTCCGGGAAGAATATCTTCATCCGGCGCATCGCGGGGCTGAACGCCATCGACGAGGCGATCGGGCGCGCCACCGAGGTCGGCAAGAAGGTGCTCTACATCCCCGGGATCCAGAGCATGGACGAGATCCAGACCATCGCCTCGATCTCGATTCTGAGCCACGTGGCGCGCGCCACCGCGCGGTACGGCGCCGACCTGGACGTTCCGAACAAGGACCCGCTCACGTTCGTCTCCGCGCGCGAGGTCGTGCGGTCCGCCTACCTCGCGGAGGGCCGGCCCGACCTCTACCGCGAGGAGATGGTGAACTACGTCACCTACGACCAGTTCGCCTATACCGCCGCCGTCTCCGCGCGGATGATCCGGGAGAAGCCGGCCGCGATCTTCCTCATCGGGTATTTCTTCGCCGAGTCGCTCATCCTGGCCGAGACGGGGCAATCCACGGGGGCCATCCAGATCGCCGGCCAGGCGGATCCGACGCAGCTCCCGTTCTTCGTGGCTACGTGCGACTACACGCTGATCGGTGAAGAGCTGTACGCGGCGAGCGCCTATCTGACGCGCGAGCCCGTCCTCCTGGGCTCGATGCGCGCCCAGGACATCGCCAAGGCGCTCGTGATCCTGCTCGGAATCGCGGGGATCATCCTGACGAGCCTGGGCCTGACCTGGTACCCGGACCTCTTCAAGACCCAATGAACTTCGAGTTCGGGCGCGTCGCCCTGGTCGTGCTCTTCGCGCTCCTGCCCGTCGTGGGAATCGCGTTCGGCTTCTTCGTCCCCGCGCTCCGCGCGCGCGGCCCCCTGCTCGTGGCCTTCTTCGCCGGCATCATCCCGATCCTGTCGCTCTACATTCCCAAGCGATTCCTCTCCGGCGAGACGGGGATGCGGCCGAGGCTGGACCAATGGCTCATCATCGTGGCCGGGTTCGCCCTGCTGCTGGGAATCGTGAACGTGATCCAGAACGGGACGCGAAAGGTCGCCCGCCGCGAGAAGGGGTGGCCCTACTCGGTCGTCCTCCTCACGGGTCTCTTCATCACCGGAGGGCTGGGCATCTGGGGCGCGGTCTCGGGCCAGGGGATCACGAGCCTGCCGGACGGGACCGGAACGCCGTTCAAGTGGATCGCCGACAATTTCTTCCTGCCGCTCCAGGCCACGATCTTCGCGCTCCTGGCTTTCTTCATGGCCTCGGCGGCGTTTCGCGCCTTCCGCGCGCGCAATACCGAGGCGACCATCCTCCTGGTCGCCGGAATCCTCGTGATGTCGGGCCGGGTTCCGCTCCTGGAATTCCTGGCGGCACCCTTCCCGCCGCTTCAGCCCGCCGCGGCCGGCGCGAGCCAGGCGCTCGGGAAGCTCACCGAGTGGATCATGCAGACTCCCAACGGCGCGGCCCAGTCGGGGATCATCATCGGCGCCGCGCTCGGCGCCGCCTCGATGGCCATCCGCCTGATCCTGGGAATCGAGAAGGGCTATCTCGGTCTCGGAGGGGGGGAGTAGCATGGCGGGATTCGTCGACAAGCTTCTGAATATCGACCGCCGCTGGCTCTTCCTGCTGGTCTTCATCGGCGTGGCGCTGCCGATCATCATGCCGATCGGCCTGCCGGTGACCACAACCGCCTCGACGCGCGACGCCTTCGAATTCATCGAAGGGTTGAAGCCCGGCGATGCCGTTCTCATCTCCTTCGACTACGGTCCCTCCTCGGCCCCGGAGAACGACCCCATGGCCGAAGGGATCATGCGCCAGTGTTTCCTGCGTAAGATCCACGTGGTGATCTGCGCGCTCTACCCGCTGGGGGGCCTCCAGCTCGCGAACAATTCCCTCGCCAAGGTCTCCGCCGAATTCCCCGATCTCAAGTACGGCGAGGACTACGTGAACCTGGGCTTCAAGGACGGGGCCCAGGCGGTCATGAAGCGGATGGGGGACGACATCGTGGGCGCCTTCCCGACCGACGTGCGCGGGACGCCTCTCGCGCAGATCCCCATGATGAAGAGCGTGAGAAGCCTCCGGCAGGTCGGTGTGGTCGTCACGGTGGCCACCGGGATCATCGGCGAGTACTGGATCACGCAAGCGCATCCGCAGAGCGGTGTGCCGGTCATCGTGGGGCCGACGGCCGTGGGCGCGCCGAAGTACTACGCCTACCTGAACGCGGGCCAGGCGGTGGGGATGTTGAGCGGGATGAAGGGGGCCGCGGAATACGAGAAGCTCCTCGCGGCCAAGTACCCTCAACTGGAGCGATTCTACAAGAGCACGCACGCGTTCACGGCCACCAAGGGAATGGATGCCCAGACCGTGATCCACTTCATCATCATCCTGTTCATCATCATCGGGAACGTGGCCACGCTGAGCCAGCGCGCGGCGCGCCGGAAGGCGGAGGCCCGCTGATGCCGCACGTCGACCTCGGGACCTGGATCGCGGCGCTTCTCACGCTGTTCGCGCTGTCGTTCCTCTACAAGGACAACCCTTTGTTTCGGTTCACCGAGAGCCTGTTCGCGGGGGTCTCGCTGGGGTACTACATCGGCACCACGCTGAACCAGACTCTGATGCCGAATCTCATCACCCCGCTCGCCCACGACTTCAACCAGAACTGGGATCTCATCGTGCCTGGGCTCCTGGGTGTCATTCTCTACATGCGCTACCTGCCGAAGGCCGGGTGGGTCTCGCGTTACGCGATGGCGATCTACGTGGCCTATTACATCGGTCTGGATTTCACCCGCCGCCTCCACGGCGAGGTGCTCCCGCAGCTCGCCCGCGCCATCGTCCCGCTCTCCCATCTCGATGCGCACACGATCTTCTATTCCCTGGTCTTCGCCGCGGGCGTCTTCAGCGTCCTGATCTACTTCTTCTTCTCCAAGGAGCAGGATGCGGTCACGCGGCGCGTCGCCCGGGTGGGGATCTACTTCCTCATGGTCTCCTTCGGCGCCGCGTTCGGGTTCACCGTCATGGGCCGCGTCGCGCTCCTGATCGGCCGACTCAACTTCCTCATCCTGAACTGGATTTACCCCCTCTTCGGAATCAAGTAGCATCGAGGGGTAGGGCAACTCCCCCCGCGCGTGGCCCGGCAGCTCGAACCATGTCCCCGCGGAGGGTTCTCGTGAATGCGTTCCATCCTCGTTGTCGGAGCCACCGGGCTCCTGGGTAGTGAGACGTGCCGCATCCTGTGCGGGTCCGGGCACGACGTGCGAGGGCTCGTCCGCCCCGGATCTCCCCGAATCGAGCTCCTTCGCGGCCTCGGCGTCGACCTCGTCGCGGGTGATTTGAGAGACGTTCGCTCCATCGAAGCGGCCCTGCGCGGCATCACGACGGTGCTCTCGACCGCCACCGGCGCCGCCCGGCGGCTCCCCGGAGACAGCCTGCGGCTCGTCGATCGCGACGGGCAGCGCGCGCTGGTCGATGCGGCGCGGCGCGGCGGCGTCCGGCGCTTCGTCTTCACGTCGGTCAGCCCCAATCTCCCGCGCGCGACGCCGCTGGTCCGCTACAAGAGGGAGACCGAGGCCGCGGTCCGGGGGAGCGGCATGGCCTGGGTCATCGTCCAGCCCTCGGCTTTCTTGGAAACCTGGCTCGGCCCCGGCGCGGGATTCGACGTGGCGTCCGGGAGGGCCCTTCTGGTGGGATCGGGCGAGGCGCCCGTGAGCTACGTCTCGGTTCGCGACGTGGCGAGGGTGATCGCGGGCGTGGTGGAGCCCGAATCAGGCGTGTCGCGAGCGCACGTTCCTGTCGGCGGCCCCGACGCCGTCACGCTGCTCGAGGCGGTCCGGATCTTCGAGGGGGAGGCGGGCCGGCGCTTCAGCGTTCTTCGCGTGCCCGTGCCGATCGCCCGGGCCGTGGGATTCCTGTGGCGCGACCCGGCGTTCTCGTCGGCGCTGGGCCTTTCGGCCCACAGGGCCGTCGCGGGGGATGTCGTCCCAGCCTCGGAGCTCGTGGGCAGACTGGTCGAACGGCCGGTGACCGTGCGGGACCACGCGCGCTCGGCGGCGCGTGCCGCGAGGAACGGGAATCCGGGTTAGGGCTTCTTGCCCGCCGCCGCCGAGGCCTCGAAGTTCACCATCGGGACGGTGTTCTTGTTGCCGGCGGGGTATTCCACCGTGACGATGTCGCGCAGCGCGGCGATGCGCTGGGTCAGGCCCGCGACCGTCTCGGTGGCGGCCCGGATGCGGGCGACCTTGTCGCGCGCGTCGGCGGGAAGCCCGGGGTGGACGTGCAGGAGCTGCGCGTTCCCCTGAATGACCTGTAAGGGGTTGTTGATCTCGTGATTCAGGGCGACCGCCATCGCGGAGACCGCCTTCATCCGCTCGATCCGGAGGGTCTCGTCGCTCGCCTGATGGAGCGCGATCGCGTTTCGGACCTTGAGCGGGATCTGGAATCGGATGTCGCACTCCGACAGAGGCTTCGTGAAGTAGTCGATGGCGCCCAGCTCGAGGCTCCGCTGGATGTCGTCCTGAGCCGTCGAGGCGCTCGCCACGATGAACGGGATCCTCGCCATCGTTTCGTTCTTCCGCATCGCGAGAATTACGTCGAACCCGTTCTGGTGCGGCATCATGAGGTCGAGGAGGAGGAGATCCACCTTCTGGCGCTCCATGATCTCCAGCGCCTCCTGCCCGCTCTCGGCCTCGAGGAACGTGTAGTCCCCCTGGCGCAGCACCATGCGCAGGAGCTTCCGGCTGTGGGCCTCGTCGTCAACGATGAGCAGGTGGAACGGCATGGCTCCTCTTGGCGATCAGTGTTTCGATCTGGTGCAGGAGATCGTCCGCGCTCACGATCGGCTTCGAGACATAGCCGTCGGCGCCGCTCTCCTTGAGAAACTTCTCCTTCGAGCCCTTCATCGCGTGCGCGGTCGCCAGGAGCACCGGGACCTGACGCGTGGCGGGATCGGCTTTCAGCCGGCGCGTGATTTCGAGGCCATCCACGGACTTGCCATCCAGTTTGCTGTTGGACAGCGACACGTCCATGATCACGAGATCCACGGTCCCCGCCTTGATCTCGTCGATCAGGTGCGCGGGATCCTCGGTGATCTCGATCGCGTAGTTGCCTTTCCGCGTGAGCACGAGCTGGAAGAGCTTCGCGTTCATGGGATCGTCTTCGACGATCATGATTCGTTGAGGCATGCTCTCCTCGCTCTGTTGGACTCCGCCGTGACGGCCACCGCCGGGAATGCGAGCGTGACGCTGGTTCCATGTCCCACGCCTTCGCTCTCCATCGAGATCCGCCCGCCCATCCGCTGCACCAGCGACTTCGTGATCACGAGGCCGAGCCCGGCTCCCTGGTGGCGCCGCTTGTAGGAGCCGTCCACCTGCGAGAACTTCACGAAGAGCCGCGCCTGGTCGACCTTCGCGATGCCGATCCCGGTATCGCGGACCACGATATGGATTTCGGCCGGAGTCTCCTGCCGGGTCGCCTCGAGGCGCACCTCCCCTTTATCGGTAAACTTGATCGCGTTCCCAAGCAGGTTCAGGAGGATCTGGCGGAGCCGCGCCGGGTCCAGCTGCATGTCCAGGGAATGGGGCGGCACCGCCACCGAGAGCTGCACGCCCTTCCGCGCCGCCACGGGCCTCAGGCTCTCCACGGCCGCCTGGAGGGTCGGCGTCGCATCTCCAGCCTCCAGAGCCACTTCCAGCCGCCCGGCCTCAACCTTGGCCAGGTCCAGGATGTCGTTGATCACGACCAGCAGGTGCTCGGCGCTCTCCCGGATCGAATTCGCGAAGGTGATCCGCTCCTGCGCGGACTCCGCGACCCCCTGCTCGAGCAGCGTGGCGAAACCGATGACGGCATTGAGCGGGGTCCTGAGCTCGTGGCTCGTGTTGGCGAGAAACTCGTTCTTCATCCGGTTCGCCTCGGCCAGCTTCTCGTTCGCATGCTGGAGCTGCTCCACGATCAGCTCGAGCTGCTCGCTGCGGCTGCGGATCTCCTCCTCGCGCTCGCGCCGCTCGCTGATGTCGCGGCCCACCAGCACCCAGGCGTTCCCGTTCCCCTCGCGATCGATGGCCTTGGAGACCGCCACCTCGGCGGGGAAGGCCGCTCCGTCGGTGGTGCAGCAGCGGAGCTCGCCGGAGAAGGCGCCCTCCTGGCGCAGGAGCTTCATGAGGGGCAGCGATCCGGCGTCTTCCGAGAAGAGGAACAGGGAATCGATGCCGTGCCCGCGAAGCTCGTCGGCCGGGTCGCCCAGCGCGCGCCGCGCGGCGGGGTTCGCGTACGTGACGAGCCCGTTCGGATCGAATCCGATCAGCATCTCGTCCGTGCTGCGCATGTACGAGGCCAGGAGCTGATCGCGCGATTCGAGCTGGATGCGCTTCAGACCCTGCGTGAGTTGCGCCGCGAGCCAGCGGATCAACGTCACGTCGTTCGCCTCGAAGCCGCGCGGAGAGGGCGCGAAGCACTGCAGCACGCCGGTCGGCTCGCCCTGCTCGAGAAGGGGGACCGAGCAGAGGCCGGGCCCCGTGGCGTCCGGGTCCAGATCCGCCGGCGCGCCGTCCCCGAAGCCGCGGGTGGCCACGAGCGCGAACGGCAGGCGATCCCGGTCCTTGCGGAACAGCGCCCATTTCGGAAATCCCGTCGCCTCCGCCATCGTGTCGAGCGCGTTCCGGATCAGGTCGGACTCGCCGCCCGACCGCGTCATCACCTCGGCCAGGCGATGGATGCTGAGGCGCGCGTGGATGTTCCGGTTCCGGTCCAGCTCCAGCCTGCGCTTCTGGTATCGGTCGAAGCCCATGAAGGCGATCGCCAGGAGCAGGATCAGATAGGCGACGGAGGCCTCGAGGCGGAACCGCCGCTCGGAGAGGAGTGCCGTGTCGGCGCCCACCTCCGCAGCGACCACCGCCACGGCGCGCCCCTGGCGGTCGCGGATCGGAGCGTAGCCGCCGATCCAGCCGCCGTGGCCGTCGGGAATGGGAGCGGGATCGGCGGTGGGACCCGTGCGGGCTTCCTCGATCTGGAGATGGGAGGTGATGTCGTAGGGATCGCCGAATCGGAGGCGCGGTCCGGAATCGGTCAGCGCGTCGACCGCGAAGCGCCACGCCTTCGGCGTCTTTCCGGGGAGGAGCGCGAAGACGCGCCTCAGATCCGGATTCGCCTGGCGGGCCGCGAGGAGCGAGGAGCGGAGCGCGAGATAGGCGGGGCTTCGCTCGTCGGCGCGATCCCCGAGCGCCTGGATCCCCTCGGCGGGGATGCCGGACGCGATGGTGGCCGCCAGCGCCGCGACCCTGACGCGGCCCTCCTGGTGCAGCCGCTCGCAGTGGTAGGCCGTGAACGCCCAGAACAGAGCGCCCATGAGCGCGGCGGCCAGCGCGGTCACCCAGGCGTAATGCGCGCGGATTGTCCGGATTTCGGGCAAGGATTCCTCCTTCTTCCCAGCTATCGGACGAAACCGCAAGGAACTGCAGGGAAAAGGACGGGTTCAAGAAGCGGCACCTCTTTCCTAGCGCCCACCCCCACAAGGGATTATGATTCCGCCCCGTGCGTCTTAGACACTTCCTGCCCCTCGTGCTCGCAGCTCTGAGCGTCACTTCCCTCGTGGGTTGCTCACGCAAGGCCGAGCAGCTCGTCGGCGCGGGCCGGCTCATCCGCGGACCGGCGGGGCTCGGCACGACGGTGCGCGTGGCGTCCAATCCGGACCGGGACACCTACGTCGAGGCAGGCACCGCGGATCTCGACAGCGTGCTCCTCGTGGGGACGAGCGGGACGTTCGAGGCTCGCACGTTTCTCAGAGTTCTGGCGTGGGTGCTGCCCGACACCCTGCTTCCGGGCTTCACGCCGCAGACCATCTCGCTCGAGGTTCCACGCAATCTGACCCTGGGCTTCACGCCGACCACCGTGAGGCTCTCCCTCGCCTCCGCGGCGTGGGATTCGACGACCGTCTCCTGGCCCGGCCCCGCGGCCGGCACGCTGCTGGGAACCGGGTTCGACGATCGCAGCAGCACCGCGACCACGTTCTCCATCCCGTTCGGCCCCGCCTCGTTCGATGACGTAAAGCAATGGGCCAGGAATCCCACGGGGATTCCGGGATTCACGCTGCAGGCGTCGACGGGGCTGCCCCTCGCCGCCTACGTCGCGGGCGCCCTCCGGTTCCGGATCCGCTATTCGCACACGGTCTCCAGCGTGGCGGTCGTGGACAGCGTCGACACGCCGGTGGCGCAGGACCTCTACGTTCACTCGCCGCTCTCGCCCGCGCCGAGCGGGGCCGACACGTCTCTCGTCCTGGGCGGCCTCTTCAAGACGGAGACGGCGGTCCACTTCGCGCTGGATTCGATCCCCTCGGGGGTCTCGGTGGACGAGGCCACGCTGCTCCTGAACCTTCTTCCGTCGAGCGCCGTGCCCGATACGGCCGACGTCCTGGGCCAGCTCCAGGTGCGCGCCATCCGCGGCCCATGGAGCGAGACGGCCAGCGAGCAATCCGGCCTTCCGGCCGATTCCACGGCGATCACGTCCGGGAACCTCATCGCGTTCTATTCCTCCGCCACGCGCTCGATCGCGATCCGCCTTCCGGGCGCTCTGATGCGCGAGTGGGTCGCGACGCCTTCCACCAACGGCGGCGTGCTGGTCCGGCTGATCAACCGGAGGAACCTGACCAAGGAGTTCGACATCGGGTCGCGGGAGTCCTCGCGGCCGGCGGAGGTCCACATCAGCTACACCCAGCTTCCACCGGGGCGCTTCTGATGCGCGGTCCCCTGGCCCGCTGCCTCCGGGCGCTCGCGCTCGCCGGCCTGCTCGCCGCTCCGGCGGCCGCGCGCGCGAACTCGATCTTCTCGATCGGAGGGCTCGGCGAGCCTCAGCTCGAGGAGGCGGCCCGTCTCCGCGCCCTCGGAGGCGCGGGGGTCGCCGAGCACGGACCCCGCGACATCTCGCTCGTCAATCCGGCGTCGCTCGCGGACGTGGACCGCATCCTGCTGCAGATGACGCTCGTGCCCGCCATGCGCCACATCAGCTCCACGGGCGGGACCGAGAACGTGCGCGAGACCACGTTCCCCTCGGCGCGCGGGATCATCGCCCTGCCGGGCGGAATCGTGCTGGGAGGAAGCTACGTTTCCGGCACCAATTCCCAGTTCACCGTCGTGCGCCAGGAGGACCAGGGCGTGCCCTCCACCGTCCGCGTGGACGGGAGCGGCGGCATCAACTTCCTGCGCGTGAGCCTGGCCCGGAGAATCCTGCCCGCGTTCCGGGTCGGCGTGGACTGGGAAGTGATCGCGGGGAGCTTCGGCGAGAACTGGAGGCGTACCTTCTCGGACTCGGGTCTCGCGGTCGCCCGCGACACGATCGAGGTGACGTATCCGAAGAAGGGCCGCTTCCGCTTCGGGGCCCAGCTCGTGAAGGGCGCCTGGGCGCTGGGCGGCGTGTACGAGACCTCGCAGAGCCTTCCGGTCGAGCAGAAGCGCTCGACGGCGGGCGCCGTGGACGTCCTCTCCGGACAGAGGCTCACCATCCCGACCGGATTCGCGGCGGGCTTCACCGCGCCCCTGACGGACCGCATCCGCGCCGTGGGCCAGTACCGGCGGGCCAACTGGAGCCGCTCCTCGCTCCAGAGCGACCTGGTGGACTTTCGCGCCCTGCAGCGTTTCTCCTTCGGGATCGAGCGGGCGCGCGGACGCTACGAGGAAGGCGGATTCTGGCGGAAGACCCCGATTCGCATCGGAGGCTACGTGCTCCAGTGGCCGGACCTCCTGCCGCGCGCGGGCGCGGCGGACCTGAGCGGGGGCTCCGCCGCGGTGACCGAGCGCGCGATCACGCTGGGCGCGGGGATCGTGACCAAGGACCAGGGGGGCGGACTGGACGTCTCTCTCGAGCTGGGAACCCGGGGCGACAAGAGCGACCTCGGCGTGAACGAGAAGTTCGCGAGGCTCGGAATCTCCTTCCTGGTGAGCGACGAGACCTGGAAGGGGTCCTTCCACCGATAGGGGGGCCATGCTCCTCGCGGTCTACTCATTCGTATGGCTGGTGTTCGCCGCCTACGGCGTGCACCGCATCCACCTGATCCGGCTCTTCCGCCGGAGCGCGCGCCACGTCCGGACTCCGGACGAGCCCGCCGCGTGGCCCACCGTCACGGTCCAGCTGCCGGTCTACAACGAGCGCTACGTCGTGGGCCGCCTGATCGAGGCGGCCGCCGCGATCGATTACCCCCGCGACCGTCTCGAGATCCAGGTTCTGGACGATTCCACCGACGAGACGCGCGCGATCGCGGCGCGCACCGTGGCCAGGCTCCGGGCCCTCGGAACCGACGTGGTCCACCTCACGCGGGAGACGCGCGAGGGGTTCAAGGCCGGCGCGCTCCAGCACGGGCTCCTCCGCGCGAAGGGGGACCTCCTGGCGATCTTCGACGCCGATTTCGTCCCGCCTCCCTCGATCCTCCGCGCGCTGGTCCCGCACTTCGGCGATCCGCGGGTCGGCGTGGTCCAGTCGCGCTGGCAGCACATGAACCGGGACTACTCCCTGCTCGCGCAGGCGCAGGCCATCTCCCTGGACAGCCATTTCGTGATCGAGCATGCCGCGCGTATGAACGCGCAATGCTTCCTCAATTTCAACGGGACCGCCGGAGTGCTTCGCAAGGCCTGCGTGGAGGACGCGGGGGGCTGGCAATCGGACACGCTCACCGAGGACCTCGACCTGAGCTATCGCGCGCAGCTTCGGGGCTGGCGCTTCGTGTTCGCGCCGCACGTGCTCTGCCCGTCCGAGCTTCCCGTGGAGATGAACGCATTCAAGGCGCAGCAGCACCGGTGGGTCAAGGGATCCATCCAGGTCGCCCGGAAGCTCCTGCCGGCCATCTGGCGTTCCCCGGCGCCGCTCGCGGTCAAGGTGGAGGCCTCCTTCCATCTCACGTACAACCTGGGCTACGTGTTCCTGCTCCTGCTCTCGATGATCGTCTACCCCGTGGTGCTCGCGCGGAACGGGAGCGCGGGCTCCGCCTACGCGATCGCGGACACGCTCCTCTTCCTGATCGCGACGGGGTCCGTGATCTTCTACTTCGCCTACGCCCAGCGGGAGACGAGGCGGGACTGGAAGGCCCAGCTCCGGTACCTGCCCTTCGTGATGTCGCTGGGGATGGGGCTTTCGGTCACGAACACGCGGGCCGTGATCGAGGCGCTGCTGGGGCACAAGAGCGCGTTCCATCGGACGCCCAAGTTCCGCATCGAGCGCCGCGGCGATTCCTGGCGCGGGAAGCGCTACCGCGCTCCTCTCCGGGGTTGGGCCCTCCTGGAGATCGGCCTGGGGCTCTATTTCGCCTGGGCCATGTTCCGCCTCGCGCACGCGAGGATGTACGCGCCGCTACCCTTCTTCGTCCTGTACCTCTTCGGATTCCTCTACGTGGGCGTGCTCTCGCTGGCCCACGCGCGCGCGCGCTCCTAGGGCGGCCGCCGCCCACACCGCGAAGAGACCCCCGTACTCCACCCAGAGAATCCATCCCGGTAGGGACCAGACGCCGGTCTCGCGGTAGGCGGGCAGCGGCAGGTAGGAAAGCGCGATCAGGCCCGAGAAGGAGATCATGCCCCAGTCCGGGTGGAGCGGCAGAAGGGCCACCACCGGGACCACGTACCAGGGAAACACGGTGGGGCTCAGGAGCAGGAACGAAGTGAGGCACGCGAACGCCGCTCCCGTCGCCGTGCGCGCCCGCCACGCGATCCCCAGCGCCGCCGCCACGCCGGCGCCCGCGAGAATCCTGCGTATCGTGATCTCGGACGTCAGGAGCTCGCGGAGGAGATGGTAGGCGGCGCTGTTGAATTCCCAGTGGCGGGCGTAGACGCGAAGACCCGTCGTGAGGGCGGAGCCGGCCGAGAGAAAGGGCGCGTAGAAGATCGCGGAGGTCACGAGCCCGGCCGCCAGGAGGATCCACGCGCGGCGGCGGAGGAACCATGGGATGAGGAGGCCGGGGATGAATTTCGTGAGCACCGCGAGCGCAAAGAGAATTCCCGCGCGCGCGTTCCGTCTTCGCTCGTAGAGGAGAAGGGAGGGCACGAGGAAGGCGGCCGCGGTCAGGTCCACGTGCCCGCTTCCAAAGCTTTCGACCAGCACGAGGGGATTCCAGTAGTAGAGTAGAAGGCGGTCCTCCGGAACAGCACGAGCCCGGAGGAGCAGGAGCAGAGCCAGGACGAGCAGCGTTTCGAGCGACAACAACGTCACTTTCCACGCGAGGGGCGTCTCCGAGATAGACGCCGCCGCGGCAAAGAGCGCCTGCGCCGCCGGAGGGTAGATCGTGGGAACCTCGGCGTGATTCAAGCGCGGGATCAGCCCGTTCCTGAGATGGGCGAGCGCGGGATCGGACGGGGCGTGGGGGTAGGGGTTCACGCCGTGCGCCACCAGGCGTCCGTCCCAGAGGTAGCGGTAGACGTCCTCGGAGAGGGTGGGCGCGCTGGGGAGGAGCACCGCGCGCGCGAGAAGCCCGGCGCCGAGGATGATGGGAAGCGCGGAGCTCCGCGCCGCGCCCCGGCGCAAGACCCACCACGCCGCGGCGACGTAGGCCGCGTGCGCCGCGCCCCAGAGAAGAAGCAGAGGACGGGTTCGCACGCCCAGGTCGCCGAGGCGGGAGATCGCCAGCGTGGAGGCCACGATCAGAAGCCCGAGACAGAGGAGCACGACGCGATGACGTGTCACAGATGAGGGCTCCGCGCGCTCCACGTCCGGGCCGGGACCCCTGGGAGGCGCCGCTCATCTCCGAGACGCCGCGCGGCGGCTCGCTCAACATGATCGGGCAGAGCCCGGCGATGCAGCGCATCTTCCGGCTCATCGCCAAGATCGCCCCCACCGAGAGCCCGGTCCTCATCACCGGGGAGAGCGGGACGGGGAAGGAGCTGATCGCGAGCGCGATCCATCTCCAGAGCCGCCGTTCGCACCGGCCGTTCGTGGCCGTGAACTCCTCGGCGATCCCCGAGTCTCTCTTCGAGAGCGAGATCTTCGGCCACGTGCGCGGCGCCTTCACCGGCGCGTCCTCGGACCGGATCGGCCTCATGCAGCACGCCGACGGAGGAACCATCTTCTTCGACGAAGTCGCGGAGATGCCGCTCTCGATCCAGGTGAAGCTCCTCCGGGCGCTCCAGAGCGGCGAGATCCGCCGCGTGGGCGCCAAGGAATCCATTCGCGTCGATATCCGCGTCCTCGCGGCGACGAATCGCGACGTGAAGCGCGCCCTCGCCGAGGGCACCTTCCGGGACGACCTCTATTACCGCCTCAACGTGTTCCACATCGAGATTCCCCCGCTCCGCGAGCGCCGCGAAGACATCCCGCTCCTCGCGAACTACTTCCGGGAGAAGTTCGCCCGCGAGCTGAAGAAGCCGGTCACCGGCTTCAGCGAGGACGCCCGCACCTACCTCATGCGGCATGACTACCCCGGGAACGTCCGCGAGCTGGAGAATGCCGTCGAGCGCGCCGTCACGCTCGCCGAGGGTCACGAGATCTCCGCGGCCGACCTCCCGCCCGCCATCCGCGAGTCTCGCATACCGCTCCTCGGGCGGGGCGCCGCGTTCCCGTATTCGGAGAGCCTCACCCTGGCTCAGCTCGAGGCCGAGCATATCCGCCGCGTGCTGGTTCACACCGCCGGGAATACCACGAAGGCCGCCAAGGGGCTTGGAATTTCGCGCTCGACACTCTGGCGAAAGATGAGAGAATACGGACTGTAGCGTTCGGATATGGAACGCAAATGCGTTCTATTATGAAACACTATCGCTACAAGAGTCGAGTCCCCCGGCAATTAGACTGTCAGTAAGCCATTATAATATAACGACATAACCCACGTTGCTTCTCGATGGCATGCGCCCTGCAATTAGACCAGGTCAAGAATCGCATCCATTCCAATCTGGCAAAGGGCGCATACTCAAGAGGAGGGAATGAGAGATGAAATCAGTCGTACGCTGGAACCCGGTGGGAAACTTCGCTTCGGTGCAGGACGAGTTGAACCGCGTCTTGGAGGACGTTTTCGGCAGCCGCCTCCGGACCGAACAATCCGGCGAGGTCCTGTGGCGTCCGCCCGTGGACATCGAGGAGCAGCCGGAGCGCTACACGCTCCATCTCGAGCTGCCGGGCATGAGGCTCGAGGACATCAAGATCACCCTCGAGGACAACCGTCTCGTGATCCGCGGTGAGAAGACCCGGACCGAGGAGGAGAAGAACGCGACGTACCACCGGCTCGAGCGGGTTTATGGGACCTTCGAGCGGTCGTTCGCGCTGAACCACGAGGTCAAGTCCGACAAGATCGAGGCGACGTACCGGGACGGGGTCCTGGAAGTCGTGGTACCGAAGGCCGAAGAGGCCAAGGCCCGCGAGATCCCGATCAAGACGGCTCGCTGAAGTTGGTTGATGGAATTCACGGAGCGGAGGGACCACGTGGGTCCCTTCGCTCAGTACTACGGAGGGAAGCATGGCTAAGATGATCGGAATCGACCTCGGCACGACGAACTCGTGCGTGGCCGTGATGGAAGGCGGGGAGCCTCACGTGATCCCCAACGCCGAGGGCGCCCGCACGACTCCCTCCGTGGTTGCCTTCACGAAGACCGGAGAGCGCCTGGTGGGCCAGGTCGCGAAGCGCCAGGCCATCACGAATCCGCAGAACACCATCTATTCGATCAAGCGTTTCATGGGGCGCAAGTTCGCCGAGATCGCCGAGGAGGCGAAGAACGTTCCGTATGTCGTGAAGGAAGGGAAGAACGGCGAGGCGGTCATCCAGGTCGGAGACCGCACCTACACGCCGCCCGAGATCTCCGCGATGATCCTCCAGAAGATGAAGGAGACCGCGGAAGCCTATCTCGGCGAGAAGGTGACCGAGGCGGTCATCACCGTCCCGGCCTACTTCAACGACAGCCAGCGCCAGGCCACGAAGGACGCCGGGCGGATCGCGGGACTCGACGTGAAGCGCATCATCAACGAGCCCACCGCGGCCGCGCTCGCGTATGGCCTCGACAAGAAGAAGGACGAGAAGATCGCCGTGTTCGACCTGGGCGGCGGCACGTACGACATCTCCGTTCTCGAGCTGGGCGAGGGCGTGTTCGAGGTCAAGTCGACCAACGGCGACACCCACCTGGGCGGCGATGACTTCGACAAGCGCGTGATCGACTGGCTGGCGGACGAGTTCAAGAAGCAGGAGGGCGTGGAC
>Ga0187821_10000078_pt1 | contig 16593 bp, 16 predicted proteins | sample NC_wetland_sal_i_20_FD_132442 | JGI IMG/M metagenome (GOLD analysis project Ga0187821, IMG submission 132442) | Wetland sediment microbial communities from Neuse River Estuary, North Carolina, USA - SourceSoil_1 | ecosystem: Environmental > Aquatic > Freshwater > Wetlands > Sediment | place...
CCGAGCTGCATCGTTTCGACCGCCGAACTCGGAACGATGACAATCGTCGAGTTCTGTTTCAGTCCCTCATAAAGCATGTTCATCGCCCGAAGGTGCAAAGCTACCGGATTGTCGAGATATGTTCTCGCAGCCTCGCCGAATTTCTCTGCGACCTGTCGCTCAGAATCGCCCAAAATCACGCGCGCCTGGCGCTCTCGCTCTGCTTGCGCCTGCATCGACATTGCGTCTTCCAGTCCCGGGGGAATAAGAACGTCTTTGACCTCCACCGAAATGACATTGATGCCCCAGGGCTCGGTGCGCACATCGATGATCTTTTGCAATTCTTCGCTGATTTTCTCCCGCCCTTCGAGCATATCCGAAAGCATCGTCTTCCCGATCACATCGCGTAGGGCAGTTTGCGAGGCCCAGCTGATCGAGGCGCCGTAGTCGGCCACATCTAGCGCCGCTTTTTTTGGATCTACGACCTTCCAGAACAACACCGCATCGACATCCACCGGTACCGTGTCCTTGGTGAGAGTTTTTTCCGCCTTGAAAGAGCTCGCGATTACGCGCGTGTCGATCCAATAGGGCACCGTTTCGACAATCGGGATAATGAAAAACAATCCCGGCCCTTCGAGAGAGCGGAACCGCCCCAGTCGCAAAACCACTGTGCGCTCCCACTGGTCCGCGATTTTGATCGAGTAAGAAATGATGCCGGCAACGACCAGAGAGATGACGGCGATCCATATGCTTGCGCCAATTTCTGTTCTGGAAAGTTCGACGTATGCCAAGGCCAAGCCAATGCCGAGAATGAGAACGAAAACCAAACTTGCCGGCGCGTTCGTTCGTTTCATTTCAGCCTCCCAAGGGTGGCGAACTATCGGCTCGACTGTTCCGCCTAACCTTTGACCTGCCGTGTATTGGACCAAATGACCTGTGCGATGCCAACGAGTGCCAGAATCGCGCCATAAATTGTCCAATGGTAGTCGCCAACCATAAATCCCCGGCGGAAAGCCAAGTTGAGTCCCTGGAGCATCCAAACGCAGCCCATCGCTATCATCAGCACACCAACGATACTGCTGATGATTCTCATGATTATATTGAACGCGTCCCTCATCGATCCCGTCCCTAAATGTTCGATTTGACTAAAGGGCAAGTAGCCTAGCGCACTCGGCAAGCTGGCGGAACTGGAACGAAGTTACATGGGCGGGCTCCAATCGTTGGTTCGGCAACGTCTGGTCGGGCGAAGCTGTCTTGTCTTGTAGTCTTGCCGAACTCTAGGATTGGGGCAGAGAACCGAAGCCGCAGCGGTTCGGCGTTCAAGACAAGGAGATCGACGATCATGCAAGACGTCGCTAGCGGCTACGGGCTGGTGGAAGCGCCGCTCTGGGACCCTGCGAGGGGCCTCTATTTCAGTGACGTGATGAACGGCGGCATTTATCTGTTAGACGTTGCTCGCCATGTATCACTCGTAGTCCCCAAGCGCCGTGGCGTCGGCGGGATGGCGCTGCACGAGGCGGGCGGTTTGATAGTCGGTGGGCGCAATATCGCTTGGGTGGGGCTGAATGGGCTGAGCAAAGTGCTCCTCAGCCCGGAAGCTATCCCCGGAGCAATTGGCTTCAACGATCTCACGACCGATCGAGCAGGGCGCATTTATGTTGGGTCTCTCACATATCGTGTGTTCGCGGATGAGCCGAAGCCGGGGTTCCTACATGTGATCGACCTCGACGGCAGCATGCGGACGATTTCATATGGCGTCATGCTCACAAACGGGCTCGGATTCTCGCCGGACGGCAAGAGACTTTATCATTCGGACGCTCGCGACGGCTTGGTGCGGGTCTATGATGTCAGGCCTGACGGCTCAGTTGGGCCCTGGCGCCAGTTCGCCACGCTCGGGCCCGGCGGTGTCGCCGATGGTCTGAAGGTGGCAGGCGATGGATCAGTGTGGGTGGCCGACGCGCGCGGCGGGCGTGTCGCCATTTTCGAGTCGAGTGGAGGGCATCGCGGCGATTTGAAGGTTCCGCTCCCCATGGTAACCAGCCTCTGTTTTGCCGGTAATGACCTGCGCGATCTTTATGTCGTGACTGGATCCGAAGGCGGCGGCCGCGAGAATTGTGGTACTGTGTTTCTCTCGCGAACAAGTGTACCGGGCCTTTCACTTTCGCCAGCGCGCGTCGCGCTTCCAAACCTGTAAGGCAGGTCGCAAGAATCTTGGGATGCGGAAATGAGCAGCACGGAAGGCACGAGAGTTGGCAGCATCGATGTTGAAACGGCGCTGCGCCAACATTGGCAGCTCTTTCTGATTGAGGGCATCATTCTGCTCGTCTTGGGTTCCGCCGCGATACTCGTGCCGGCGCTGGCAAGCCTCGCGGTCGCGATTTTTCTCGGCTGGCTGTTCGTCATCGGTGGATTTGTCGGCGCTCTTGTGGCGATCGCCGGACGTCGCGCGCCCGGTTTCTGGTGGTCATTTATTTCGGCGATCGTGACCCTGATCGCCGGGTGCATCCTCGTCTTCTGGCCGATCGGAGGAACAATCTCCCTCACTCTCGTACTCGCGGCCTTTCTTTTCGCGGACGGTCTATTGATGATATTCTTTGGGCTCGACCACCGCCGTCAGCTCTCACGCCGCTGGGGCTGGCTCGTCGCCAACGGCATTATCGACCTGTTGCTTTCCGCAATCATCTTCTGGGCGCTGCCTGCGTCTGCGTTTTGGGCGTTGGGACTGTTTGTCGGGATCGACTTGATCTTTGGCGGATGGTCCCTCGTTACCATGTCGCTCGCAGCTCGCGGGTCTGTTTAGCTAGCGCCGCCCTTCTCAAGCCGCACCCATTGGCGGTTCGGCCGATTGTAAATTGCCAATCTGCCGGCCAAGCGCCTATTCTGCATAGGGGCCGACAAATGCCCCGTCGAAATGATCGTCAATGCCCAGATCAAACAGATGATCACAGCAGCCATTCTCGCGATTGTCGCATTCGCGGCGACAAACATCGATGGCGCGTTCGTTTTGCTCGCATTCTTTGCTCGGCCAAACGTAAAAGATGCGCACATCGTCGTCGGAACCTACATCGGCATGGCCGTCCTGGTCATCGCTGCGCTGCTGCTCTCGGCTGTTTCGGTAGCGTTGATTCCGAATGAGCTTGGTCTGTTGGGTGCGCTGCCGGCGCTGATCGGGCTGCGGCAGCTCTGGATCGCATGGCGCGAACGCGGCGACGGAATTGTCGACATCTCTCCAGGAGCCGGAGCGTTCGAAATCATCGAGTTGGTCGCGATCAGGACGGTTGCGAACGGCGGCGACAATATAGCCGTTTACATTCCGCTCTTTGCCGGAAGGTCGCTCTCAGCACAGATCCTGATGTGCCTCGTCTTCGCAACACTTGTGGGGGTGTGGTGTCTTGGCGCTAGCCAGATGGGCGAACATTCCAACTTGGTCGCTCCGATTCGACGATGGGGGCGGTGGATAACGCCCATTGTGCTGATGGCGCTCGGCGTTTTCATTTTCTTTTGGAACGGCCAGTTGAGGCGTTAACAGTATCGCTCCTTACTGGAGTTTCGCCGCATCGCATTTGCGCGGCGGAGCAGATAATATGGCGACGAACTCTAACTTCTACGGGAGCTGAGGATGCTCGCTCTAAAGGTGTCCGCCGAAGTCTTTGTCGCTGCCGCCATGGCGCTGTCCTTGGCTTATGCGCTCGAATATCCCGGGAAGATGCAGCTCGATCGGTCCACCTATGTGGCGATCCAGCGGATCTATTACCCGGCGTTCACGCTTGGGCGCGGCATCAGCGAAGGTCTCGGCGTGGTGCTCACCTTCGTGCTACTTCTTATGACCCCAGGCGGAACTGAACGGTTTAACTGGATCGCCGCGGCATTCGCGTCGCTGCTTGCCATGCAGGCGGTCTATTGGACGATCACCTATCCGGTAGACAAATTCTGGATCGAGCGGAGTCAGTTGAGCCGCGGTTCGCGGCGCTTCTTCGGGCTCTCCGCCACGGCGCAGACGGTTGCGCTCCGGGAATTCGAAAGGCTCTGGCCCGCGTTGCAACAGCGTTGGGAGATCTCGCAAATCGCACGCGCTTTCTTCGGGTTCGTCAGCGTCGTGACGACCGCAGTTGCGGTGGCAATGTAGAAGCGGCCCGGGGAAATCTCTCTTCACCAGGAGTTGCACCATTCCGCGCCGCCTTGAGCGCGCGCTCTGACTTTTGCTAGTCTGCCCGCAACGGGCGGTTTAGGGGCTAGAAGACTGCCCGGCTGGGAACGAGGGATTCGTCATGCGAAGTCTCGTGCGTCTGGCGCTTCTACTGGCGCTGGCTCTAAGTGGATTCGTGAACACGGCAAAGGCGGCGATCGAGACGGTCGTCGTGACTGCTCAGCGCAGACCTGAAGCCCAACTCAACGTACCGCTGACGGTCACGGCACTTTCGGGCGATATGCTGCATCAGCACAGCACGACAAACGCCCTGCAACTTCAAACGCTCGTGCCAGGGTTGACGGTCGCGGGCAATCTCGGCTCGTCGGACAACGACGTGTTTTCGATCCGGGGACAGAACCAGCCGTTCGGCGGAGCCGATCCCGGCGTGCAGACCTACTTCGCCGAAGTGCCATTTGGCGCCGGCGGCTCGGGCACATTCTACGATCTCGACAATATCCAGGTCCTTGAAGGTCCGCAGGGAACGCTCTTCGGACGCAGTACGACGGGTGGCGCGATCCTGGTCGAGCCGAAACGACCGACGGACAAGTTCGAAGCTTGGCTCGATGCGCAAGCGGGCGACTTCCAATACGGCCGGCTCGAAGGCGCCGTCAACGTGCCCATTTTCTCAGACGTCCTGGATCTGCGCGTTTCAGGCGAGATCGAGCGCCGCAACGGCTACACGCGGGATCTTTCCTTCGGTATCCGCGCTGACAATGTCGACAACGAGGGCATTCGCGTCGGGCTCCTGTTTCGCCCGAGCGCCGATATTCAGAACTACCTTGTCTATGACGGCCGTTGGGACCGCACGCACGGCACCGGCAACGAACTCACTGCGATCTCGACAAATCCAGTACAACTCGCTCAATTTCAGAATCTCGCCATTACGGCGTTCGAACAGCAGTTCCAAGCGGCCGGCGATCCGAACTTCGTCGCCGATGGCACGGCCGCGGGCTCGGCCGCCTTCGCCGGCTACTATGGCGCGCTCCAATTCGCACTTGCCAATCAAATGGCACTGGGACCGCGGGCGACGACGTCGACCATCGCACCGCGCTTTCGCCGCGACGACTGGGGTCTAACCGACATTGCCGAATGGGACATCACCGATCACTTTCGCCTGCGCAACATTGCGGCGTTTCGCAACTCCGAATATCAGCCCGCCTATGATATCGACGGCTCATTTCTGCCCATTCTCGAGATCGTCAACGGCCGCACCTGGCAAACCAACTCCTCGCAGGTGACCGAGGAAATCCACGCGCTGGGCGAGACCGAGGATAACAGCTGGCGCTGGATCGCCGGCTTCTACTACGAGAACGACTATCGCGGCGGCTACAGCGAGATTGAGCGCCAAGCATTTGGCGGAGGTTCCAACGCGCCTTTGGGCTCGACCGTCTTTCAAGTCCTGAATAACGGAGGCGACTCCAAGGCGGTGTTCGCTCAACTCACGTACGATGCCGCGTCATTCTTTCCCGGCCTCACGCTGACCGTCGGCGGCCGCTACACATGGGACACGAAAGTGGCGAACGAATCGGACTGTGCAATTCCACCCGCGCCTGCCTGCCCGTTCCCGATTCCAGCCATACCTCCGTTCATACAGCCCACTCAGATCGGCCACTTCAGCGCCTTTACCTGGACGCTCGCAGCCGACTATGCGATCGACGATACGAGCAAAGTCTACGCAACCGTGCGCAGAGGTTACAAAAGCGGCGGGTTCAACTCCGGCGGCTTCGGCGCAGGTTTTGCGCCCGAGTTCCTGACGGACGTCGAAGTCGGCGTGAAACATGCAGGCACGCTTTTCGGCGTTCCCGCCGTTCTCAATGCCGATGCCTATTATGGCTGGTACAACAACATTCAGAAGAACGATTTCACGTTCATCGGCGTGGTGCCGATCGTCGTGACCTTCAATGCCGCTAAAGCCCACATCGATGGCCTTGAGCTTTCGACCGAACTCAAGCCCATCGACAGTATCGATCTATCTTTCTTCTACGCCTATACCGATGCAAGCTACGATTCGTTCGACACGCTCTTTACTGGCAGTCATAAGGGTGATCCGTTCGTCTACACGCCGCGCAACAAGTTGGGTGCGACGGCGCGATTCCTAATTCCGGTCGATCCCGCATGGGGACAACCGTCTTTCGCCGCCACGGTCTATCATCAGAGTCGAGTCTGGTTCTCGGACTTCGCCGACCTCGAGCCGGATTCCTCGCAGTCCGGCTACGCGCTGGTGGACTTGAGGCTCGACTGGAACGCGCTCTGCGGCAGCGATCTCGATGCCGCAGTGTTCGTGAACAATGTCGGCAATCAGACATACAAAGTCGGCGCAAACCCCTTCGAACATCTGACGCTAACTACGTCCTCGATGTTCGGGCCCCCGCGCCTGTTCGGGGTCGAGCTTCGTTATCATCTCGGCGAGTGAGGAGGAGGTAACCCCCAACACCGCCACCTCGGAAATTGGAGAAGATGGCGATTTGCCATTCACGAGAGGCCTAAGCAAACTGAGTGCGCTAGGCTGACGAGACCCGTTTTTGTGACATCTCGACTCGATACCTACCGCGCCAAGCGGCGCTTCGCCGAAACTCCCGAACCTCGAGGCGAGGGCGGCAAAAGCGAGGCGCCGATCTATGTGATCCAGCAGCATCATGCCCGCCGCATGCATTACGACCTGCGCCTGCAGGTGGCAGACACGCTCAAGAGCTGGGCCGTTCCGGAGGGCCCCTGTCTCGATCCCAAAGTCCGCAGGTTCGCCAAACTTGTCGAGGATCACCCGCTCGACTATGCGAGCTTTGAAGGAACCATTCCAAAGGGAAATTATGGCGCCGGCAACGTCATTGTGTGGGACAAAGGAACGTGGGTCACGCTCTCGGACCCGGCCGTGGCAATCGACAAGGGCGAATTGAAATTTCGGTTGTCCGGCGAAAAGCTATCGGGCGGGTGGATGCTCAAACGACTCCCCGACGACCCCACCAACTGGCTGCTGATCAAGGAACGCGATATCGCAGCGCGTCCGCTCGGCGAGTACGACGTCCTGAAGGAAGAGCCGAATAGCGTCATTTCAGGACGCCCGGTCGATGAGGCGCCGCTACCGCGCAAGCGGGCCAAAACCCCGAGGGCGGACAGGATCGCAGGCGCACGTAAGGCTGAAATGCCGTCGCGTTGGCATCCGCAGCTTGCCAAGGCGGTCGATAGTGCGCCCAAAGGCAAGGAGTGGATGTGCGAAGTCAAATATGACGGCTACCGCACACTGGTGTTTTTCGATCAAGGAAAGGTTCGCCTCGTCACGCGCAATGGGCACGATTGGACGGAAAGGTACAGCTCTCTCGCCAGGGCGTTCGCGAAACTCAATTGCACGAGCGCAATCATCGACGGCGAAGTGACGGTGCAGGATCCTCGTGGCATCACCTCTCTCGACCTTCTGGAACAGGCCCTGGCGGAGCGGCAGACTCACGCCCTCACATTTTTCGCTTTCGATCTTTGCTATCTCGACGGCTACGATCTCAGCAATGCCAAGCTGATCGATCGCCGAATGGCCCTTTTGGGACTGATCGATCCCTTGATTGACGCTCGCTCGCCCATCCAGTTCAGCGATCATATGGAAGGCGATGCGGAAGAGCTCTTCAGGCGGGCGAGCAAGATGGGACTCGAAGGCGTCGTTTGCAAGAAAGTCGATTCCAAATACGTGCAGCGGCGCTCGGAATCATGGCTCAAAGTCAAACGCATTGACGTCGCCACCTTCACGGTCATCGGATATCTGTCGAGCGCGCCCAAATGCGTGACGTCGCTGATTCTCGCGGAAGAACGCGACGGCACGCTGGTCTATGCCTGCCGGGTCGGTTCCGGCATTTCCGAGAATCGGGGCCGCGAGCTCTATGCCGAACTGTCGAATGTCGAGCGAAGCAAACCTGTCGTCGAAACTCCGAGGACGCCGGACGCGCACTGGATCGAACCCAATTGGACGGCGGAAATCGGCTATCGCAGCCGTTCGGCACAGAACGTACCACGCGCCCCGGTGCTGCTGAGTCTCGCTCCGAAAGTTGCGCGCTCCGCCAAGCACACGATCAAGCCAAAGCTCGTGACCGACCGCGACCTGGCCGCCATCAGGTTGACCAATCCCGAACGCGAGATGTTCGCGGGCAGCGGCGTGACCAAGCTCGACCTCGCATTGTACTACGCTCGGGTCGGAGACTGGCTGTTTCCCGAACTCGTTCGCCGGCCCGTGACGCTCCTGCGATGCACGACGGGCGTTCTCAAGGATTGCTTCTATCAGCGCCATGCCTTTAAGGGTCTTCCGGACGGCATTGAAGCGATCGATCTGGCGGACGAAGAGGGTCGCGCCGCATTCATCGCGGTGACGGAACCAAAAGGATATCTTGCGCTCGCGCAGTTCGGCACGGTCGAGTTCCATTTGTGGGGCTGCCGGATCGACGATCCGGAGCATCCTGACCGTCTAGTCATCGATCTCGATCCCGATGAAAGTTTGACATGGACGCGAGTCTGTGATGCGGCCGAAGGCCTTCGCACCAGATTGGAGGCGATGAATCTTCGTCCCTTTCTCCGCACCACGGGTGGCAAGGGGCTCCACTTGGTGATGGCGTTGAAACCCGGCCACGAATGGCCGCTGGTCAAGGGCTTTGCCGAGTCGTTCGCGCGTGCGATGGCGTCGGAGCAACCGAGTCTTTTCACCGCCAACCCGTCGAAGGAATCACGCAGGGGCCGCATCTACATCGACTATTTGCGCAATGCCCGCGGTGCGAGCGCGGTCGCCTCATACTCTCTCAGAGCCAAACCCGGCTTCCCGGTGGCGACACCCATCGCCTGGTCGGAACTGCGTACCCTGACAAATGGGGCAGCGTTCAACCGCGTTAATCTTTTTAACCGTTTGGAGACTCTAGTCGCAGACCCATGGGATCAGTTAGAATCGGCGGCTTCCACGATTACGCCGCAGGCACGGCGCGATGTGCGAATGAAGGGTTCGTAAAAGGAGTAAGTCGATGGCAGGACGCGCTTCCTGGAGTGGTTATTTGAAGCTGTCACTGGTCGCGTGTCCCGTGAAGCTCTTCGCGGCAACGGCGCCGTCCGCCGGCAAAATCTCGTTCAATTTCCTGCACAAGGACACGCTCAATCGCGTCCAACAAAGATATCACGATCCGGAATTAGGCGAGATCGATCGGGCCGATCTTGTCAAGGGCTACCAATTCGAGAAGGACAAGTATGTCGTGGTCACGCCGGAGGAACTCGACGCTGTCGAGATCGAGTCCAGTAAGACCATCGATATCGATGGTTTCGTCGAAGCAAGCGGTATCGATCCGATCTACCTGGACACGCCGTATTACATGGTGCCCGACGGCCCGATCGCGGAAGAAACCTACGCCGTCATCCTGGAGGCCATGAAGCGCTCCAAGCTCGTCGCGCTGGCGCGCATCGTGATGTCTGGTCGCGAACGCCGCGTCGCGATTCACCCTCTGGATGGCGGTTTCAAGGTGACGACTCTCAAGACTGCAAAGGAAGTCAAACTTCCTTCAACCGTGTTTGAAAAGCTGCACGGAAAAGTCACCAACGACATGCTGAACATGGCGAACCAGATCATCAGCAAAAAGAAGACGAAGTTTGATCCCGAAGAATTTGAAGATCGCTATGAAACGGCTTTGATGGCGCTCGTGCAGTCGAAAATAAAGGGCGGCAAACCGGTCATCTCGAAGGCGCCGGAACGTGGCAATGTCGTGAATTTGATGGACGCTCTGCGGCGCAGCATCGAGGAAGAGCGTCGCCCCGCCGCGCCGAGCCTGGGCAAAGCGAAAGGCGCCAAGCCCGAGGCGGCGAAGGGCGCGGGTAAGAAGAAGTCGCGCGCGGGGTAGTTCATGGACCTCTACCGCAGGTCCGTCGCGCTTTATGGCCGATTTTCGCCGGGCCAGCGCGACCGATTGCGTCGGGAAATCGCCCAGCGCGGCGGTTACGTCGCCCGCGACCTGACGCGGCGCAGCGACATGCTCGTCATCGGCTCTTCTTCGCTCGCTCTGATCGACAGCGGTTCTTTGCTTGCGCGGATGCGAACGGCAGATGCACGCCAGATGCCGGTCTGGGGTGAGCGTTCCTTCGCTGCGGCGATTTCCAACGAGCCGCGGCGCGAGACCGCAATGCTGCCTTTGGCTCAGGCTGTGGCGCGCACCAGCCTCGCTCACGATGATGCGGCATTGCTGGCTGCTTTCGATCTCATCGTCCTGGAGAACGACAACTGCCGGTTTGGCGATGCAGGTGTTCTTCGAACCGCGGCCGATCTTCTCGGTCAGGGTCGGTCGCGCGGCGAAGTCGTGAGGATCCTGATGCGTGCGCGAGATCTCGCGCCGTCTGGACGCCACAAGATCGTTCTTTTGCCCTCGGGGAGCGCTGTGCTGCAGTGGGACAAAGGCGTCACGACGCTCGATGGGCAAGGCTATCTGCCTCTCGAAGGCGATCACGCAACTCTGGATGATGTTTTTGAGCAAGCGGAATTGGCGGAATCGCGCGGTGAGCATGACAAGGCCGCGCGTCTTTATGAAACCTGCGCACAAGCCGATCGATCGGATCCGATCGCTCCCTTCAACTTAGGTAATATTCACCTCGCCCGGACCCACTATGCAGAAGCTTCGCTCGCCTACCGGCAAGCTTTGGCGCGTGACCCTAAGTTCGTCGAGGCTCGTTACAACCTGTCGCTTGCTTATGAAGCGACCGGCGAGCCGAAGCGGGCGGCGACTGAGCTTCGTCGGGTGATCGAACATGACGCGTCCTATGCCGATGCACTCTTCAACTTGGCACGATTGCAAATGAAGGAGGGTGAATTGGCGGCGGCGAAGGCACTGTACGAGCAGTATCTCGCACTCGACCCTCCTTCTGAGTGGGCCGCAACTGCGCGCAAGGCCATCACCTACTGTTCGGCAAGGCTCTCAGCCTAGGAGCGGTTGAGTTTCATATTGAGTGTACGCGCTCGATTCGGAGTGCGAGGACTGACTAGCCACGTTTGATCACCGAGGTGCCGCACAAATAGTCGTGCGCACAACGCCGGGGTTTGAAAAAAATCGTCAATTGATCGATCAGTGGGAAAAGCGCCGCCCACGGCCAGACGATGAGATACAGTGTCGGGAAGAATAATGCGCGAATTGCGAGTCTCCAGAACGGAGCCGGGCCGCCGGATTTGGTCGAAACGATCGCAATGCCCATGATGGCCTTGCCCACTGTCTGGCCGCGCTGCCAAAGCAGCCAAACATTCAATATGAGATAGCTGGCAACGCCGAGCGCGAACATTCTGAGGACCGGTCGCGCGCTCGCGGACCAGTCGGCAGCGTGTTCCAGCACGCCGGTCACGAGCATGATGATGATTGCCAGAGCCGGAACCAACAGAACATCGATCAAGCTCGCCACCAGGCGCCTGCCGCGACCCGCAAGGACGAGTTCCGCAGTCATTGCGCCTTGTTCCCGCTCAGTTCAAAGGCGAGCAGCGCATTTCCGCCCTTCTGGTAGAAACTGCCATAGCCTGACGACACGATCAGTTGGTCGCCCGCCAACATCGGCCCATGCGCATCGAATGCGCCCCCCTTTGCAGGCTTGCCGTTCACCGTCGTTGGATATTCCTGCCAGGAGTCGTAGGACCAGAGGAGTTTTCCGTTGCGAGAATCGACCGCTTCCAGCTTGCCATCGAGACTGCCCGCGAACACGAGATCGGGGCCCGCGACAATCGCGGCGGAGAGACCGGGGGAACAGGTCCGATCCGGGCAACGTGCCTTGCGCAGATGAGACCAGCGCAACGCGCCGCTCGCCAGATCGAGTGCGAATAGTCCGGGGCGCGCTTCGCCCTTTCCGGTCAAATGCCCGGCAACAATGTCGGACACAGGGACAAAGAGCAGACCCGCGGCCCCATCGACTGCCATGCCCCAGTGCACGCCACCGAGCGCACCGCCGCGACCAGAATGGTACGTCCACACGATCGCGCCATCGCTCGGATTCAAAGCATAAACGGCGCCGGATTTCTCGCCCGCAATCAGCAGTTCGCGGCCGTCGGGCGTACGCGCCAATATGGGCGGCGCGCCAAAATCGAGATCCGGTCCCATGGGTTTGGGACAATTGGGATGTCCCTCCGACAGATCGCAGGACGTATTGTATGCGTCGCCCGACGTGAACTGGTGGATCCAACGGACACTGCCGTCCCGGGCATTGAGCGCGAAGATGGAGTCGCTGGTATTGGTTGTAGGACGACTATAGTTCTGTCCGGTGCCGAAATAGAGCACGCCGCCACTCGAATCGAGGGTGGGCGCTGCCCATGCCGGTACGCCGGAGGGCGCTTGGTTTTCGACAAACAAGTAATGCCGGCCCGTGACGTGCGGGTGCGTTGGAACTGTCCGCCGGTACCATAGTCCATCGCCGTCGCTCGTATTGATTGCGGCCATGCCGCCGCTGGTCGTGCAACAGCCGTAGAACGGATTGACGGCAAGGCCCACTTCGTAAGACGAGAGAGGCACGAACATCGTACCATCGTGGATGAGCGGAGTTCCCGACAACAAGGGGATTGGATTGTCACCCGGTGGCGAACGTTTCCAGCGTAGAGTGCCGTCGAGGGCGTTCAGGGCGAATATGCCTTCTGTCCGGTCTGTAAAGAACAGGGTTACGGCGCCATTTTTTTCTTCATGTAGGATTGCGCTTCCGATCTGACCCTCGTGCTTGAAAGTCCAGCGCGTGCAACCAGTTTGCCGGTCCAAGGCGACCAGCCCATTGCCGGAATCGCCAATGAAAATTGTATCTTCGGTGACAAGCGGATAGGAACGCGGCTCGTCCGTGCTCAGCCCGTAGACCCATTTCAAGCGCAATTGGCCAACATTCGCCGCCGTGATCGATGTGCGGTCGGCTGGCTGGAAGCGCGTACTGCGGAGGTCGAGCCCCCAGGCGTCTGAATAAAACTTCGTCAGTCCAGGGCTGGATTTGGCGCAGACGGCCGCGTCGGCGTGACCGCCCAACGCCACGACTGCGAAAGCTGCCAAGATAAAACGGCGCACGTTCCTGTCCCTATTCGTAAAAGCCGCCGACCGACGGCCATGACGCACCTAGAACAAAGTCCGGCGCCAGCCCCAGGCAGAGTATAACCATGACGATGAAATCGGATAGCGTCCGTTTATGAGTATCCGTTCGGGCGAGCGCGCACCATCGCCCGGCCGGCCGAATGTGGCGCATGCTAAGGCCGACCACACTGTGCGATGGGGAATGTTGCATGACAAAGCGATGGGCGGTTCTGCTAGCGAGCGCACTCGTGCTCGCAAACTGCCAGAAATCGGCGGATGGGCCGACCTATAATACCGAACTCACGACGAAAGAGCTCATGAAGCGTGCCATCGATCCGGCGGCCGACATCGTATGGGCCGCCTCGGGATATGTGGTCGATGAGAAAGGCACGACGGATCTTTCGCCCAAGACTCCGGAAGCGTGGTCCGTCGTCGAGAACAACGCGACCATCGTCGCCGAGCTGTCCAATTCCTTGATGCTTCCGGGTCGCTCGCCGGGAGAAACCAAGTGGAACGAGTATTCCCGCCGACTGCATGACGCGGCGATGGCGGCGAAGAAGGCCGCGCATAATCAGGACCGTGCCGGCCTGTTGCGAACCGGTGGCGGTATCTATGCCGCCTGTACCGCTTGCCACAAATATTATGTTCTCGGGGAAAAGTAGCCTTGGACCCGCTCTCGCAATTTACGATTTGGCTTGCGCAGACGCCCTGGAGCATAGGGCTGCATGAGAGCCTCTATGCCTATACCTGGATCGAGACCGCGCATGTGATCGGCATCACGCTTTTTGTCGGCACGATCGCCATGGTGGATTTCCGCCTGTTGGGTTGGGCCTGGCGAACGGTGCCGGTTTCCGAAATGACGGCGCGCATTCTGCCCTGGACCGTCGCCGGCTTCGTTCTGATGTTCGCGACAGGGGTCTTGCTCTTCTACGCCATTCCCATTCGTACCTGGCACAGCGTCTGGTTTCGCACCAAGCTCGTGCTCTTGCTCATCGCTGCGGTCAATATTTGGTTCTATCACCGCCGCGCACGGCGCAATCGCGCCCTATGGGATAACGCACCACGTCCGCCCCTTATTGCGCGCGCATGTGCTGCCATCTCGCTCGCCGTCTGGTTGGCCGTGATCGTCATGGGACGAATGATTGCCTACAACTGGTTCGATTGCGACAAGCCGCAGTCGGGACTTGTCTTCGCGGTTGCCGGCTGTTCGACCTATCCGCCGGACGAGTTCTGAAGTGCTGAATCTCTACGCACAGTTCGCGGCAGTCGAAGGAAGCGACCTCGGTACGGCCATCAGAGCATCCTCTTGGCTATTTCCGGCCATCGAGGCGATTCATCTATTGGCGCTTGCGCTGTTGGGCGGCTCGCTCTTGCTGCTGGATTTGCGATTGCTCGGGGCGGGCTTGACGCTTCAATCGACCTCGATGGTGGAGCGAGAGACGCGTCCGTGGCTCATAACTGCTCTCAGTGCAATGGTCGTCAGCGGCGTTCTGATCGGATGCTCCGAAGCATTGAAGCTGTTTGACAAGCCCGCCTTCTGGGTGAAGATGGCCGCCCTGGCGGTGGCAGTGACATTCACACTCGCGATAAAGATGCCACTTGCGCACAGAGATGTTTCGGGCGCGAAAGCGAATTGGCTCGCGATATTATCGATCGGATTGTGGCTGACGGTCGCTTTGGCAGGACGCTGGATCGGATTTTCGTGAAGCGTGACCTTACTTTGTTGCTGGTTCGCTCGGATCGCTTCCATCGCGCGGCGCGCCGGTTCCGCTCGAGCCCATGAACAATTTCTGACCGTTGGCCAAGGTGACGTCGCGGCCATTGGCCTTGCACGCCGGCTCGCAGAGCTTGTCCTTGCTTTGATAGCCGCGCACGATGATCTCCTCGCCGGGCTTGAGCGAATTGCGATCGATGCCCGCCCGCAGCAAGGTGTTGGGAGTCCCGCCTTCGACCATCCAGGGCTGAGGCGGCTTGCCTGCCACCTCGACCAGCATATGAATCCAGGCGTGCGGATTGATCCATTCGACTTTCGTCACCTTGCCGCGCAACAAGACCGGCGCCTTGGCATCGAACTCGGCCGCGAAAGCGTGGTGTGCATCGGCCGGCGTCGCCGCACTTGCCAACAGCAGAGCGCCCAAACCGCCAAAAACCAATCGCGTTGCTCGGAATTCTCTCATTGTGCCGCCCGCGCCTGAGGTTTGTGTTCCTGCGCCCGGGCTCCGGCGAGGATGTCGGTCAAGGCATAATTGCCTTCATGACAGGCATATTCATACATCGGTCCCTTGGTTGCGCGCATCGGAATCTCGCCGCGCCATGTCTGGGTGTAGGCCGTCGGTTCCTCGACCTTGAACTCGTAGAGAATCTCGGTGGGCGAAACGCGAGTGAAACGCTCGGTGACTTTTGAGTCGGGCGCCAGGTAGATGCGATGGCGGATGTCGGCCGTGAAGGCTTGCCCCGGGTTGAGATTAGTGGTTTCGACCACAAGCGTGTCGCCTTCCCAATGGCCGATCGAGTCGCCCATCCAGGGACGAATATTGGCTGGCAGATGCGTGCCGCCAATTCGGATGATGCGCGCGTCGTGGTTCATCTCGACGATGATCGTCACATATCCCGGCGACTGCACGATCTGATAATTGTTGTTGTAGAGCACGTTGAGCATCGGCGGGCCGCCAGAGGAGCCATAACCGACGATGCAGCGTTCGCCGAGCGAACGAACCTCGGGACCGTCGAAATTCGTGAACTGCGCCATGCCGGCAGCCATCATGTCGCGGCGCCCTTTTTCCGAATAGGGAACATGACCATCGGCCGGATCGACGATCCACGATGTTCGGATCTCGCCATTGACCACGGCGTATTTGGAGCCGAGATCGAGCCAGAAGGAATTGTAGCCGCCAGGATCGTCGGAGACAGGCGGAGCACCGGCGTTTGGATCCGTGGGTTTATCGTTTGCGGCGAGCCAGGCCTTGTTCGCCGTTTCAAGTCTGGCAGCCTCGGCGGGAGTGATCACGAGACTCTTCAGGTTTGGCGGACGTTCTAACGTGGTGATAGAGGCATTGGTCCAGAGCCCCTGCAGATCGGGATCGCCGAAGCTCGTGCGCGGTGCGCGATAATCTGCCGCTGATGCCGATGGAATGCCGCCGCTCAACAGCGCTGCGGCCAAAACAATGAGAAAAGTTCGTGTCGTGCGGTTCACGGCAAGGGCTCCTTGCGCAGCTTCCCATACATCAATTCTTCCACGAATTCGACACACTTGAACTGCTGCAGTTGCGCATCCTGGCCGACCCGGCGGTAGAGGTTCAAACTGATCTTCCAGGGCCGCGTGAAGGTCGCCGGATCGGTGATCTCGGCTTCGTAGCGCATCACGCCGGGAGCCGTCGGCGTATAGCGCTCGACCACCTTCATGTCCGC
>Ga0187821_10000080_pt1 | contig 16490 bp, 12 predicted proteins | sample NC_wetland_sal_i_20_FD_132442 | JGI IMG/M metagenome (GOLD analysis project Ga0187821, IMG submission 132442) | Wetland sediment microbial communities from Neuse River Estuary, North Carolina, USA - SourceSoil_1 | ecosystem: Environmental > Aquatic > Freshwater > Wetlands > Sediment | place...
CGAGCATCACCTCCTGCCGTTTTTCGGGAGGTGCCACGTCGCGTATATTCCCGACAAGAAAGTGGTCGGCCTGTCGAAAATTCCGAGGCTCGTGAACATGTTCGCGCGCCGCCTGCAAATCCAGGAACGCCTGACGAATCAAATCGCCAATGCCATCCAGCAGAAGATTGCTCCTCTGGGTGTGGGCGTGGTCGTCGAAGGGCGGCATCTCTGCATGGTGATGCGCGGCGTCGAGAAGGAAAGCTCGCAAACGGTGACCAGCGCGATGCTCGGTTCGTTCAAGGATAATCCCAAGACGCGCGAGGAATTTTTGTCCCTGATCCACGGAAAGTAGCTGTACGTTTCTTTCCGTGCCTCGTCAAGCCATTGTAGCGCCAACCTTCAGGTTGGCATTTTGCGCAATCAAGGCGATGCCCGCCTGAAGGCGGGCGCTACATCAACCAAAATCGAAATCGCAAACGAACTATGAAAACCGCGGTTCGAATGTGTTTCCACATAAGAAATTTTTTGCATGTGGCTACGGGGCTATGGTAGTCTCCTAAGGTCGAAGAGAAGACGAAATCAGAGCAAAAAGTGGGTTGGGCGGAGAGGGCGACTGGATGGAAGCCAAGTCAATGTTGATTGAGCAGTATCAAAAGCACGTGAAGGATACGGGCTCACCGGAAGTGCAAATTGCTTTGTTGAGCGAGCGAATCAACTATTTGACGACGCATCTGAAGGCGCACCTCAAGGACCATGCATCGCGACGCGGATTGATCATGATGGTCAACAAGCGCCGCCGTCTTTTGGATTATCTCAACCGTCGTGACCCGGATCGGTATCGCGAGATTGTCGAACGCCTTAGTTTGCGCAAGTAATCGCCCGCCGCGGCGGGCAAAATCGCGCCAACAACATCTCCCGACGTTCGCGGAGTTCTGTAGGATTCTGGCGGCCCGAGGCGAATGCGCCCGGCCGCTTTTTTTGTAGACAGATTCCGCCGCACCGCTCGCAGTCGTTCATCGCTTTCTCTTCCAAACAAAACGGGAAATGTTTCTCCCGCACTCGAATGGCTTTCCGCGCGCGTATGGCCCGATGGTTCGGGACGCGGCGGTGAGTCGAAAGGACCACTGTATATGTCGCAAGCAGCACCCGCTCCCCATCAGGTTACCGTCGAAGTCGGCGGACGCACGCTGACTCTGGAAACCGGAAAAATTGCCAAGCAGGCCAACGGCGCCGTACTGGCGCGCTATGGCGACACCGTCGTGCTGGTCACGGCGTGCATGGATTCCAAAGCGAACGACCGGGATTTTCTTCCCCTCACCGTGGACTACCGCGAATACACCTATTCGGCCGGAAAAATTCCCGGCGGCTTTTTCAAGCGCGAAGGGCGCCCCTCGGAGCGCGAAATTTTGACTTCCCGCATGATCGACCGCCCGCTGCGACCGCTGTTTCCCGAAGCGTGGCGCAACGAAACGCAAATCGTCGCCATGGTGCTTTCTGCGGACAGCGAAAACGATCCGGACATGATCGGCATCACGGCGGCGTCGGCGGCGGCATTTATTTCCGACTTGCCGTTCACGACGCCGGTGGCGGCGGTGCGCGTTGGCCTGGTGGATGGCAAGCTTGTCGCCAACCCCACGACCGCCGAACAGAAGACCAGCCTGCTCAACATCGTGGTAGTCGCGACCGAGCAGGCCATCGTCATGATTGAAGCCGGCGCGATTGAAGTGAGCGAGGACACGGTCGCTGACGCGCTCGAATTCGGGCACGAACAGATCAAGCACATCATCGCGGCGATCCGCCAATTGCATGACAAGGTCAAGCCGAACAAAGTGACCGTTCCTCCGTTGCCTTTTGACGAGGCGCTGGCCAAGGAAATCGAGCAGAAATACGGCGCGAAACTGCACGACGCCCTTGACACGAAGAAATATCCGAAGAAGGAAAGCTATCACCTGATCGATGAAGTCAAGAATGCCGTGAAAGAGTCGATCCCGGAAGAGGACGAAGAGAAGCGCACGCTGGCCATGCGGGCATTTGAACGCTTGCGCGAAAATTATTTCCGCGAGGACATCCTGCAACGCAACCGGCGTCCGGATGCCCGCGCGTTCGATGAAATCCGCGACATCACCTGCGAAGTGGGAGTGCTCCCCCGCGCGCACGGCTCGGCGCTCTTCACCCGCGGCGAGACGCAAGCCCTGGCGACCACCACGCTCGGCACCAAGGAAGACAAGCAGCGGCTCGACTTGCTCTTCGAGGAAGAATCGTTCAAGCGCTTCATGCTGCACTACAACTTCCCGCCTTTCTCCGTAGGCGAAGTGAAATTCCTGCGCGGCCCTGGACGCCGCGAAATCGGCCACGGCGCGCTTGCCGAACGCGCGCTCCTGAACCTGCTTCCGCCGGAAACCGATTTCCCCTACGCCATGCGGCTCGTTTCCGACATCATGGAATCGAATGGATCATCCTCGATGGCCACGGTTTGCGGCGGCTCGCTGTCGCTCATGGATGCGGGCGTGCCGATCACCTCGGCGTGCGCGGGCATCGCCATGGGCCTCGTCGTGGAAGGCGAAAAACACGCGATTCTCACCGACATCGCGGGCGCGGAAGACCATTACGGCGACATGGATTTCAAGGTCGCCGGAACGCGCACCGGAATCACCGCGCTGCAGATGGACATCAAAGTCGGCGGCGTCAGCGTGAGTCTCATGCGCAAGGCGCTCGAGCAAGCCAGGCGCGCGCGGCTGCACATCCTGGACATCATGGACCAGACGATTTCATCGGCCCGGCCCAAGATGTCCACCTACGCCCCTCGCCTGCATCAGTTGCAAATCCCAACAGACAAGATTCGCGACCTGATCGGCCCGGGCGGAAAGAAAATCCGCTCGATCATCGAGGCCACCGGCGTGAAAATCGACGTCATGGACGACGGCAAGGTGCACGTCTTCGCCAACAGCGGTCCGGCCGCCGAATCGGCGCTCCAGATGATCCGGGACATCACGGCCTCGGCCGAAATCGGCAAGACGTACCTCGGCAAAGTGGTGCGCCTGGCGGAATTCGGCGCCTTCGTGGAAATTTTCCCGGGCACCGACGGCCTCCTGCACATCAGCGAAATCGCCGAGCAGCGCCTGCGCGACGTGCGCGACGCGCTGAAACTGGGCGACCAGGTCCTCGTCAAGGTCCTGGCCATCGAAGGCAACAAGATTCGCCTCTCGCGCAAAGCCGTCCTGCGCGAGCAGCGCGAAAAACAACAGAAGGAAACAGCGGGAGGAAGCGACTAGTAGTTGGTGAATAGTGACGCGTGAATCCCGAGTCCCGGCTGGGCATTTAGCGGGAAGGAAAAAAGAAACGGGGAGGCGAATCGTCGCCTCCCCGTTTTGTTCTAGGTTCTCTCATCGGGCGCGAAAATAAATGCTACCTTCCAGGGATACCGGCAACCTTCGTCCGAATCTTATAAATACTGGTACGTGCGACAATGTAAAGGGACTTGTAGTCGGGGTCGCCAAAATTGAGATTGGCAACAGCTTCGGGCGTGTAGAGAATTCCAAGCTGTTTACCCTCGGGTGTAAGGATCACAATTCCGCCGCAGCACGATTCCCATATATTTCCCATGGCGTCGACCTTCATCCCGTCGGTGATTCCCGGAAGCGGATCCTTCGTCTTGTCCATAATCACTTCCATGTTTTTGACGTCGACGGTATCGTCCGGCAGTACCTTATACTTCCTGACGAGACGCACGCCATTCGCATAGAGATACTTTTCGTCGGGAGAAAGCGCGAGTCCGTTCGCGCCTTCGACATTTTTGGCGATCGCTACGGTCTTGCCGTCCTTCCACATGAAAACACCGGGGTAATCAATGCCCACTTCAGGGTCCTTGCATTGCAGTCGTAGGCCGCCACAATTCGGGCCATCGGTGAAGTAAATCGCGCCATCTTTCTTCACCACGACGTCGTTCGTGCTGTTGAATTTCTTGCCGTCCACGCTATCCGTCAGTTGGGCTCGTTTACCGTTCTTTTCGATCCGGTCAAGGCTTCGGCCCCCCCAGGTGGCTATGACCAATCGCCCCTCGTTGTCGCGAGCAAGGCCATTGCAACCGGGCAAGTTAAATCTCTTGAAATCCGGATCGGTCGGCGGTTTCCCATTGGTCTGGATAAATCCGTGCCTCCAAGTGTCCCATCCGGTATAGCCGCAGTTATCCAGGTACAAGGAAAGCTTGCCATCCATCGTCAGCTTCAAAATCTTGTTCGCGGCCATCTCGGCGAAGAGCCAGTGTCCACTGTCCTTTCCCTCCGGTACCCAAACAATCCCCTCAGTAAAATAAAAAAAATCCTTAATAACCGGTTCGACTTGCGCGTTCGTGTCAATCAACTCATCCAAAGCGGGATCCATCTTGAGGATTCCCGTGGGGGTCTGGGGCGGCGTCTGGGCACATAACGAGCCGAGTCCCAATCCCGCAAGAAGAAGCCACATCGCAAGTAGCCGAAACTTTTTCATAAGCGCCTCGACACTACGGAATTGCATTTGAGCAGCGGGCGACGTTTACACCGCCCTCGGCATGGCGTCAAGCCCTTATAAACGGAACTCTCGGTAGCTGGGATCACAGCAGTCTTCCACTTACCGACCGTCCAACTTCTCGAAAGTTCGCTATACGGAAGCTGGCAGCTCGTTCGCGATGAGCCTTCCGCTACTCGCTCTTCCTTGCCGTGTCGCACAGCATGTCCGAGTGGATATTTAGGCCGATGTTCGTGATGTTGTAGAGGTGTTCGCTGGCCACTAGCCACACAATTTCGCAGATTTCCCGGTCCGAATAAAAATGAGACATCCGTCCAAAAGCATCGGGATCGACCCTCTTTTCTTTCGTCAGAACCGTCGCATAGTCCAGCACGGCGCGTTCTGCCTCTGTAAACAGCGGGCTCGTTTGATAGTGTTCGAGCGCGTCGAATTTGGCCTGGTTCATCGACGCCTGGATCGTGGCCCATCGGCCGATATCAATGCAGAACAGACAGACGTTCGTGCGGGCCACTTGCTCGCGAATGAGCATGACGGTCTCCGCAGGCAGCATGAGCTTCTTGTCCAGTGTTGCAACCTTCGAGTAGAAAAAACCGAATGCGGCCGGCAGACGTGCGGAAGCAACCTTCAGCGGGGTAAGAACGCGGCCAAATCGCTTGCGCGTAAAGAAATAGGCAACCTTGATCATCAATCCTTTGGGGTGTTCAATCGGGGAGAGCAGCGGGCCATTCCTCAAATCCACCTCGTTATGTACGTTCACTCCATTGCTCGTTTGAGTTTGCATGTTTGCTGAACCTCCTGTGCCTCTAATCCAATTCGATGCTCTGACGCGCCACGCCGATGTTGTTATATCGGCGGAGTTTTGTCTGTCACCACGGGGACGAATCGAACTAACGAAACGTAACGATACCGAGAGCAACTGGCTTATAGAGACCTCACCCTTGACGCTGGCTCTTCAAGGGTGGGGCCTACCAGTCTTGTCCCTCTTTATTTCGTTCCTTTGACACCGACTTCAAAGGCGCCGTAAAGCCGCGCCAGTGACCCGGTTTAGTTGCCAACGGCCGAATGAGGCCCCGAGTCGTTAGCCGGGGGTTGCACGAGACGGTGCATCGGGTGGTATGTTTTCGGTGGTTGGCCTGGCATTGAACCTGGCATTGAGCTACCTGAAGAGGCGCGATAGCCGCCGCATCCGGAGAGCACCCACAAGGCGGCTAGGGCTCCGGCAACCGAGATCTCCCAAATGGCGCTCTTAAAGCTCCGATAGTTGGAACAATTAGAAACAGTCATTTTCGACTCCTTTCGAGGGGCTCGAAGCTTGTCCGTTCGATCGCATGGATGAGGGAGGGAATTCCTTGCGAATTCAGCGTCGCGTTTTCACCTGCGACGCCGGAGCACTAGTTGAGCCTCCGAGCTCGCTCTAACTCCAGCTACTTTGTACGGCGACGTGAAAAAAAGAAGATCATCGAGCTGTCAAAAAATTGTAACCTTCCCGTAATTTCGGGGCTCCCGGTACGAGGAAAACAGTAGAATCTTAGCGAGGTCGAAGCCTGCCGCTGACTCCTCTAGCCATTAAGTCTCCATCTAGCCTCTCTGAAATGTCAGCTAACACGAGCAGCAACTCGCAAAACAAAAAGGGCCGGATGGCTCCGGCCCTTTTGGCTTCTTGATACCTGACGCGAAGCGATTACTTGGGTGTCACATGGATCAAGGCGCCGGGATTGGCGTCTTCCAGCATCCACAGCGAGCCATCGGGGGCTTCTTCCACATCGCGGATACGGTGACCCACTTCCCAGCGCTCGGCTGCCTTGGCACCGCCATGGCCGTCAAACGTGAGGCGAACGAGCGACATAGTCACCAGGCCGCTGACGAAGCCGCTGCCGTTCCATTGCGGGAACGTCTGGGTGCCCGTGTAGAACATCAGGTTGCCCGGCGCGATTACCGGAACCCAATAGAGCACCGGCATCGCAAAGTCAGGCTGGGTGTTCGGCTTGGGAATCGGTACGCCGTTATAGTTGTCGCCAAAGGACACGGCAGGCCATCCATAATTTCTACCCTTCTCGATCAGATTCAGCTCGTCTCCGCCTTTCGGGCCATGCTCGACCTCCCACAATTCACCGCCAGGCGAAAACGCCATCCCGTATGGCGTGCGATGTCCGCTGGTCCAGGTTTCAGCCGGTGTCAGGTTCGGGCCGGGAAACGTATAGGTGCTCACCACCGGCGCGGTTTTGGCGGCTTCAGTGTCCTTCGGCGGATCGATCAAGGGAATGGTGGCAGCGCCGACCTGGCCAGAAAAGGGATTGCCGGGGGCGGGTTTGCCGTCGAGCGTCAGGCGCAGAATCTTTCCTTCGGGTTGGTTTGGATCCTGGGCAGGGGTGAAGCGCTGGCGGTCGCCCACCGTGAGGAACAGATACTGGCCATCGGCCGAGAAGGCGACCTGCGCGCCTTCCTGTCCGCCCTTGCCCTTGGGCATCTGGTGCCAAAGCACCTCGAAGTTTTCCAGTTTAGCCGTGGTAGCAGTGATGTTCAGCTTGGCGCGTCCCAGGGCCAGGCCGCCGCCATAATCACCCGGCTCGGCATAGGTGAGATAAATACTCTGGTCGGTGGCGTAATGGGGCGAAAGGAAGACGCCAAGCATTCCATTCTGACCCTGCCAATAGACTGGGGGCGTACCGGTCACCATAGCGATCTTCTGTCCCTGCTGGGACACCAGCCAAATGGGCCCGACCTTTTCAGTAATCAGCATGCGGCCATCGGGCAGGAAGGCAATCCGCCAGGGCAATTCAAAGGTGTTCACTGTGGTCATGTTGAAGGGCACGCTGGCCGCGGGCTTCTGTTCGCCCACATTGACCTGGGCCCAGGCCGTCGCCGACGACAGGGTGATGAGCAACGCCACTTTCGCCAATTTCATCGTTATTTCTCCTCGCTTCCCAGGCGCCTGACCTTATGCGATCCGGCGCACGCTTGCCAATCCTATACTAGCTTGGGTGTCGTGCCAAATCAGTGCACGAAGAAAAGCATCTGATTCGCGGTGAGTATTGAAAGAAGTGGCGCGCCTCGAGTTCAGAACAAATGCGTGCAAGTTGATCTTTCTAACCAGAGCCGTAGGTTGGTGCCGCCTATTGAACTGTCAAAACTGAAAGGAGCAGTGCATGGTCAAACCCCGTTCGTCAAGAATTCCCCGGGCAAGCAAAGATTCTGCTCTGACCAGGCCAGGAATTTGACGCCACATGAAATGAGGGCGTATTTACCCTGAGCAAGGAAACGTTTGGGAAATTCAGAGCCGTTGCTCGTTGCGATGTGCGAGTGGGAAGAGTATCGTGCGCGTCATGGCTCTAGCAAAGCTTTGGCGGCCGGCAGACGCCCCGGCTTGAGGAGAAATTAAGATGCGGTACATCATCCTATTGATGTTGCTCGGTTCTCCTTGCGCTGCGCTGACACTACGACCTGCGGCACAGCGCAATGCCACCGGGAACACACTGTCCAAGAATGATTCAAATCAGACGAACCTGGCTGCTTTGCTGGAAGCCAGAGTCCGGGCGGCCTGGGAAACATTCAAAATGAGAGACCAGGACAGGTATGCAGAGTTCCTCGCGGATGACTTCCAGGCGGTGGAGGCAGACGGCGAGGGCGAACGCTCCCGGCCTCGCATGTTGCGCGAGGTCGAGCACAGTATGTACACGGACTACTTGCTCCAGCTTTTTCAGGTGCAGCCGCTCGGAGCGGATTACGCCTTCGTCACCTATGAGGCGACGATTCAATTTCCGGCCGGAGCAGCGACGCGCTACAAGCGCATATTCGTGGGCGAGCTGTGGGCCAAGGGGAACGGGAATTGGAAGATGAAGCGCTACCAGGAAACCCCGGTCCGTTAGCCGCGTTTCATTGACCCTTCCTCTAATTCCAGCGTGTCAGATCTTAGCGGTCATTGAGAAGCGAATATCCCGACACAACCGTTGGCTGCCATCGATTGGCACAGCGGGCCCACCCCAAGCGGCACGAAGATGTGATTCGTATTGGGGTCGGCGGCAACGCTGTGTGAGAAGACGGTCGTAGGCACATTTTGCAACCACTGCCGGGAGCGCGCGTCGACCACTCCGAGAACTGGGCCGGGGGTCATATTGCCCGCGCCCAAATAGTATTTCGAATCACCCGGATTGTATGTCGCTTGGTCGACGCCTCCCACAAAGCTGATCGTAGAAAGGATCTCACCGGTGGTGCCGTTCAGGATGTAAGAGGCCGGCTGAAAGGTCCGGCCATCGTGGGATGCGCAAGGCACCAGGACGTCTGTGCCGGGTCCCATGACCACGCCGGAAGGCATGCAATTGGGCACGGGGAAGCTGTTCACTACGGCCGGCCCGAACACGGTACCTCCACTGCTCGTCGTGAAGGGGTGAAACGGATCGATTTCGTCCACGCTTCCTACAGTCAGATCGGTGGTTGAGTTCGCGTTGGTCAAGAGGAAGTGGCCGGTATTGGGATTGAAAACCGAACCACCCAGGCCCGCTATACCAATCGCGCCCATGCAACCGGTTGGCGTACCCGGCCCCGGAGGACAGAAAATGCCGCCGGCTTGAGTTGGCGTTGTTACGGTGAGCATCGGACCGTGGTGACAGGGAACGTCAGGATTGAATCCAGCGGCGCGCCCGGAAGCTCCGGACGGAACGGGCGGGCCCGGCACACCGGGTGCTGGGCCGTTGAATTGAAGCGTAGGATCGGGACACGAAAATTTGCCTAGATTCGCGCCCTGATCGTCGATTTCCACGCTTACGTCGTTTTGCGCGGCGCCGTCGTAATAGATCTGGCCCAGGATGCACGAAGAATAATTCGCGGGAAAGTTGGCGCTGCCCGGACTATAGGGAATTGGCGCGACACCGGGGCCGGGCGTGGCCGTCTTGTAGGGCAGGCAGTGTTGCTGGGAGAGAGTCCCGGTCCCGGTCACGATCCCCGTTGCGTCCACGATGGTCGCAAAGGGAAGTCCCGGATCGCCGTTGATGACCAAGAAGAGAAAATGTTTGGTTCCATCGGGCGCCGTGATCAGTCCGCCGGTCGTGGAAAGCTCATCCGCGCGCAAATCGCCGCACGTCGGGTCCGAGAAGGCTCGCCCCTGGGAGGACTGAATACATCCGGTGACTCCGTTGGGAAGACCATTGAAGTCCGGAGGCGTTCCAGTGACGATGGTAGCGACCACAATCGGCGGGGCGGCTGGATTTGCGATCGTCGGGGTCATGTCGAAAACGATTACGTCGGAAGCGCCGTTGCCCGCAAAAAGGAACTTTCCATCGGCCGTCGTTTCGATGCCATTCGGACCCTGCAATGGGAATATGTTGTTCCCACGCGAGCCGCAACATACGCCCCCAACAAAACCGCCGAAATGGCCGTTGGGACCAAAAAAACCTGGAATACGAAAATCCCCGGTCTTACAGCCGTATTGCGAATAGTTCCCCTGTGCGCTCGTTAGGGGAGGAATAACTTCGTTTCCCGCGGCATCCTGAAAACATGGGCTTGCGTTGCTTCCAGACTCCACGATGGAACTGTCTCCGCCGATCGCCCCCACGGCGATATTGTTGACGATGTCAAACGATGCGATGTCGACGCCCACCGTATCCGCTACGTAGTAGAAATGATTCGCGGGATCCACCCAGCTGATATCGAAAAGATTGAACGGCCCGCCCGGCGCCCCCGTTGCGCTATGACCCGGTACGGCCATGACGTCGATCAATCCTACTGTTCCGTTCTTGTCCGTTCCACAGACTGGACAGCCCGGCGGGCCGCTACTGCAACCTGTCGAAACGAGTACCAACCCGGAGAGAACGATTACGGCTATCCGGGTCAACGACTGCGAAACCATCGCTTCTGTCTTCAATGATGCTCAACCTCCCGCTTAGAAACGAAACTGAATGCCTTCCAAGAACACAAAGTAATTTCGGGGCAAGATTCCCTGTACGCTGGGATTCACGAGCTGATCGATGTTCAGATCTGACCGAACCATAACCCAGTAGTTCAGATACCAGTTCAGCCCCGCCGTGAACTGTTCCGTGTGGTCACTGTAGGTTGGAACGGTTCCGGGCGCGAGCGGGCATGCCGGAATTGTCGACAGATCACAAGTCACTCCAGCCGCCTTTCCCTGCACCCATGAGTACCGGAACTTCAGCTGCCATGCGCCCCATCCCGGTCCGCCGGTCTCTCCGGGTGAATTTGGACCGATCAACGAGTGTTTTACCCTCGGCATGGAATTGTCTGGTGTGCTCTCACCGGTGAGGAAGTAGGTTACGATCCCGGAAGCGCCCTTTCCCACAACGCCTGGGAGCGTGTTGAATCCGACCCCGCCGTTGACGAAGGAGCCGATGCCGTCGCGCTTCTCCAACTCTTGCGTGTACTCTCCGCGGACTGTCCACGGTCCACTGAGCCAGGAAAAAAATCCGTTGTACCGCTGAATCCCGCCGTTGATCCTCTGTTGTGGGAAGAAATTGTAGGTGTTGTCTGTCATGAGGCCACTGAAGCTGAGTTCGTTGGCGAGCGCCTTGGACCGGCTATGCTCGGCCGAGCCGCCCACAGCAAAGCCTTTCAGCCAACTGTTTCCGGATTGTCTCCACGGAATGAATCGAATCTTGCCCGTGATTTCGGGCTCATTTGTCGTGCCATTTTGGATGAGCCCCTGGCCATTGAAGACGCCAACCGCGTATTGCGCGCGGCCGCTCGCCAAACTCCCGTGAACGTCGATGCCGGGAGCCCGGAATGCACCATTCGCATTGGGGAACAAGACGGCTGAGATGGAAAGTGAATTGAATTCGTAGGCGGTTTCCAGCCACAGGGCTTCCTGGGAGAAAGGAACTCTGTACTGGCCGCCCATAATGCTGAACGAGGTCCAAGGCTTGAAATCCAGATAGGCATCACGGATGGTCAAAGGGGACGCCGATTCGAAGAGAAATTGAAAGTCGAGCTGCTTCCCGTAGCTGCCCTGGAGGCCGAACCGTGCGCGCGGAATCGTGAAAGTAGCTGGAGGCGCGCCGTCCCCCTTGTAAAAGTTGTACTGTGCGTTGAAGTATCCAATGGGCATGGCGGTGAAGTTGCCATCGGAGCTCTTCAAGAAAAAGTGTTCGCCGTTCCATCCGGCAACGATTGACGGTGCGATCCCATTCTGTTGCTGAGGCGTCGGGATTAATTCCGAAGTCGCGTTGTTGGCGGAGACGCTCGAGGGGGTTGCCAGTTCAGCATCCGGCGAAGGCGAATCGTGAACGGCACTGGCCAGCGCGAGTCGAGGCCCATTATTCGCGGACTTGCTGCCTGTTTCAGCGAGCCGCTTGACCAGCATCCTTAGTTCCGCCACTTCTTCCCGAAGTTGTGCAACCTCCTCTTCCGTGGCCGGATGGGAAACCGCCGTTCCGTGGACTTCCGCATCGCGATCACCCTGCGCACAAGCGGGGTTCAAAGGTAGGAAGCAGGTCACTCCCAGAAACAGTATGGGAATAGTTGGCAAGCGCATATGCATGCTTCTCCTCCGGCAAAAATCGGGACACATCATTCTTTTAAATGAAACGTGGAGACGGTATACCATGTGTTGAATAAATAGACAAAAATTTATATTAACGATAATTGGTTGGGCCACATCCGTCGAATACCTGCGCTTAGGTTGGCAGAGCCAATCTCATGGAGATAGCGAAGTCAGGAGGCTCTGCCGGATCGACCGATTAAATGTGGTCGCGTCGTCCAATGAATTTCGCGGGGGGTATCGGAGTGTGGCCCAAATCCGGTCTCGTGACAAAAAACCTTGTTCTGATGAGCGTGCCAGCTCAACCGGTTGATTCAACACGACCTGGTATCAATTTATTCTCTAAAGTTGGTGTTTGTGACGCAAGTGCGACGTGTGAGGTTTTCCGCGATGAATCGGCTCGACATGTGGAGATGTTGGAAGGCGGACTTGGCCAGACCGTATGATGTGTTTCCGGACGAGGCGGGATAAGAATCCGCCTCGTCCGGAGATTAGAAGCCACTACTCCTACTACAAGTCACTTCGTTGGGTTAACGGCGATCGTGATCGTCGTCTGTTTCTGTCACGCGAACCATTCCGCTGGCAATCCAGGCGCCGGAGCCAGTCCGGATCAGAAAGGCGATATTTGGCTGGTTCGTGCAGGCAGCGGGAAGAATCCCCACGTTGCCCTTGAACTTGGCGTCGCCCTGCGCATCCAGGGTCACGAGCGCAGTATCCACCACGATGGAATTCGGCGAGCTCACGCCGGTCGTGTCGCATACCAATGTGCCCTTGACGCTCGTGACGCCGTCCGGCGTCCCGATGGAGTTTCCGCCCGCGAGCACTAAGCCCTCGACGTTAAAGCGCACGTCCCCGGTCGACAGATTCACTTCCGCATTGCCACGTGACGTGTGCCACGGCGCGCCGCCTCCTGTGACCTTACCCGTGCCGGATCCGACCGTGTTGCCGGGCGAAATGATGCCGACGATTTGCTTCCATTCCACTTCAGTTTCCGGAAGACTTGGAGATGCAGGTGACTTCGCATATCCGAGATTTAGGGCGCCCTGCGTAAAAATGCCGAACAGCATCAGCGCAACCACCGGCATTCCTGTCCTGAAGAGCCCACTTTCCATAAGACGTTTCATTCTATATTTCTCCTTTTTGTGTAGTGTTTTGAAGTGCCAAGTATTTTCTGTATTTCCACGAGAGCGCAAAGAATCAACAGCAGACCTCGTGTTACAACCGCCCAATTTCTTCACAACGTCTTTCACTTGAAAGGCTTGGGCCCCTTTCCAGTCTCTTGACCTCTATCTCCGCAGTCCGACTCTCTCGGCCGATTTCAGAACCGCTCGGACGGCGAAGAATCAGAGGACTTAAAAAAATTGAATCCAGTGCCCCGAACGCTCGAGGAATGCAAACCACGCAGCGGATGTGCTAAACGAGTTCGGCATGGAGTTCGTTCCGGCGCCTGCTCTCCCGGTCTGTGTCTCGCAGCAACTTGCGCAGCCGGACGCGAGCCTTGTGCAATTGCGATTTTGAATTTCCGATCGACGAGCCCAACATCTCGGCAATTTCATGGTGTTCGTACCCCTGGACGTCGTGGAGCACGAAAGCCCGCTGATAGCCGGGCGGCAACTGAGCGATGGCCAGCTCGAGTTGGATGCGATCGATGGAGCCCGTCAAGGCCAGATCGGGAGCGCCGTATTCCTTTTTTTGTTCGTCGAATTCATCTCCGGTTGAGGTGTCCTCCAGGGGCATTGCCGTTACGGTCTTCTTGCGCAAGCGCATCAGCACTGTATTGACCGACAACCGGTGCAACCATGTCGAGAATGCCGAGTCGCCACGGAATGTGTTGATCTTGCGAAATACCTGCAAAAAAGCTTCCTGCGTCAATTCTTCGGCTTCGGCTGTGTTCCCGATCATGCGCAAGCAGATCGAATAGACGCGCCGGTTATGGGAGCGGTACAAATATTCAAAGGCCGCAGCGTCTCCCATTTGGGCTTGCCGGATCGCTTCCTTCTCAGTCATGTCGGGCGGCGCGCATCGGTGAAGATGCGAAATTCCCTCGGTCATGGCTGCTCGGTGCATGTCTCTTCTCCTCTCGATTCCGCAAATCGAATTTCGTGGTCCTTCTCGTTCCTGCCGGATCTACTGCACGGTGACGCTGACGTTCGCCGTGTGGGAAATAGCCCCAGACTGGGCCGTCACCGCGATCGAAGCTGTGCCGCGGCTGGTCTGGCCGCTCGTCGTGTACCCGCCGCAGGAAATGAGGGTAAGGGCGAGCGTAATTACAGTGAGGCCGCCTGCGGCTATTCGTAGAAACGCGGCATGAGGGCTACGTATTTTTTTCTTGAGCGAGACCAAAATTCCAACAAGCCCGAGACTTGCCAGAAGTAAACCGGATCCGTTCGTGTTGAGAGTCCGCCCATAATGAGTCACACCGGCGGATGTGGTCACGGTCAGCATGGTCGTGGCGGCTCCCGCATTTGGCGTGACCATGGGCGGATTAAAACTGCACGTAATTCCCGTCAGGACGGGACACGAGAAAGTGACCGGATCTGCGAATCCTTGGGCGGGCGTGACCGTAAGTGTGAACAATGCCGACTGGCCTGCCGTTACGGTTGCGCTTGGCGGAGCCACTCCCAGCGAAAAGTCCTTGCCGGCGATCGCGATGATTACCGCTTCAGATGTACTGCCGTCAAAATTCCCGTCTCCGGGGTAGGACGCCGTAAGAGTATGGTTACCGGCTGCCAGTGTGTTGATCCTCAGAATGGCCACGCCGGAGGCGTTTAGCGGAGCAGATCCTAAACTCACATTTCCGTCGTGAAACACAATTAGCCCTGTAGGTGTTCCTCCCCCGGAGCGAAGGCTCGCGGTCAATGTCACCGCAGAGCCTGGAGTGGCGGTTGCGGGAGCCGCCAGATTCAGCTGTGTGGCGGCGCCCGTGACCTGCACTTCCGTCTGGGAACTGCTCGGCAGGAACGTGGCGTCCCCGCTGTACTTAGCTTCGAATATATGTGTGCCTACAGCAGTAAGGACCGCCGGGAAGACGATCACTCCGTTCGTAATTCCGACATCTGCAATCGAAACACCGCCGTCATTTACGGCCACCAGCCCTGTCGGTGTGCCTGGGTTGCCTGGCCCGGCCGAAACCGTGACTGTAATCGGGACAGGAGTGCTGATGAGCGAAGGGGGAGCGGAAACCCGGGTTGTGCTCACCAAGCCTGGCGTGATCTTGCCGAACAATCCGTCCAGGCCGTTGTTGATTCCCGCCGTGAAATAGAGCGTGTTCCGGTCGTCAAACCCGTCGGGTCGGAATGTCAATCCATGGAGGCCCTCATTAACTATTACATTCCCGTCACCATCTTGGATCTGACCTATGAAGGCTCCAGTGGCCGGGTCAAACGCATTGACGATTCCATCGCCGAAATTGCCGATGAGAATGTCATTCCTGAACGGGCCGAAATTAGGCCCAGCCTGGGTAATTCCCCAAGGTGCATTCAATGGCCCGCCGGTAGCAAATCGGCGCTGGAAGTTTCCTGCAAGATCAAAAATGCTGACAATGCCATTGCCGGCGCCGAAGACGGGGTTTTGCTTCGCCGCGTCTTGCACCGCGTAGGTGATGAAGAGCTGGTTTTCAATGACCTGCATCCCATAGGGCGCAAACCCGGCGGGCAAATTTGGATCGGTGAACGACCCTGCAGGCGCCAATAGATCGAAACGTGCAGTGAAAGATTCGATTTGACCGCTGTGAAAATTGGCGACCCCCAGAAATGGTGCGCAGCAATTCGGCGTCAGAATCGCAAGTCCTGTGTAAACCGCGCCCGATTGGGAATGGTTCACCACCAAGGTCGCGTTCGGCGGAAAATCTCCGTTCGAATCAGTCCCCCAAACGAAGATGTCTCCATCCTCGGTCGCCGTGATAAATGGCTGGAAGACTTCGGTCCCTTCGAGGAACGAGCTGGCATCGGCAACAATCCCGGTGGGAGTTTCGGGCCGATCCGCGCCGGGCTTCGGTAGGATGAAACTCCCAGGCCGTGCGCCGGCGCCATTTGCGTCGTGCACGGAGACATGTCCGCTGGCGGTATCGGCTATGAAAAATGAACCTCTTGGCTGGAACGCAATTCCCCAGGGATTTTGCAAGACCTGATCTACATTGTTTGCGAATCCCGGCCCGCTCACATCGGACGCCAAATTTGTCTCCCTGCTGGCGATGGTCTGCGCGCTGGAGCCAGTCGCGGCAAACAGGAATCCGCCGATTAAGAACGAAAAAAACCGCCATGCCATTTTGCGTTTCACTCGCCTCTCCCCTTGAATCAAAAAAAAGACACACGTACAGCGAATCGAATGGCCATGGAACTCAATTGGCCAAATCAATGCATCGAAGAAATTGGAATCAGAAAATCCAGTTGTGACGTTCGGGTGACCGCTCCGGCCCTATTGTTATCAAGGCGCCCCCAGCAATCACACCGCTGAAATATTTTTTTTCAATCCAGTGTCACTTTCCTGATCTGCTCGGCAATGAACGGCAGGGAATTCAGAA
>Ga0187821_10000082_pt1 | contig 16477 bp, 18 predicted proteins | sample NC_wetland_sal_i_20_FD_132442 | JGI IMG/M metagenome (GOLD analysis project Ga0187821, IMG submission 132442) | Wetland sediment microbial communities from Neuse River Estuary, North Carolina, USA - SourceSoil_1 | ecosystem: Environmental > Aquatic > Freshwater > Wetlands > Sediment | place...
ACGAATTCGGTTCGACGGAATTTCTCGGTTACGAGACAGAGGAAGCTGAGGGCAAGATTCTGGCCCTTATTCGAAACGGCGAGCGCGTCCAAAGCGCCAAGGCAGGCGAAACCGTACTGCTGTTGGTCAATCAGACGCCATTCTATGCCGAGTCCGGCGGCCAGGTCGGCGACCAGGGCCGAATCAAATCCGCGCACGGCGATGGCACCGTCGAGGACACCGAGAAAAAGCTCGGCGCGCTGCATGTCCATGTCGTTAAGGTGACGAAAGGCGAATTCAAACTCGGCGACGCGGTCGATCTGATCGTCGATTCAGAAAAGCGGCGCGCCACCCGCGCCAATCACTCGGCGACACATTTGCTGCATGCCGCGCTGAAGCGGGTTCTGGGATCGCACGTCTCCCAAAAGGGTTCGCTGGTCGCGCCCGATCGGCTGCGCTTCGACTTCAGCCATCCGAAGCCGGTGACGCCAGACGAGTTGCAACGGATCGAGGAGATGGTCAACGCCGTCATCCGCCAAAACTCCGACACGCTGACGCGCATCATGCCGACGGATCAAGCCGTCGCGGCCGGTGCGGAGGCTCTCTTTGGCGAGAAATACGGCGACGAAGTACGCGTTCTGACGATGGGCGAGGACCTGATGGAAACCAAACCCTATTCCGTCGAACTGTGTGGCGGCACGCATGTGCGCCGTCTGGGGGACATTGGCCTCTTCACCATCCTGTCGGAGAGTGCCGTCGCCGCGGGCGTGAGACGTATCGAAGCACTGACCAGCGAGGGCGCGCGTAGATATCTCTCGCGCCAGGCCGATATCGCGCGCGACGCAGCCGCGGTGCTCAAGACGAGCGCGTCCGAATTGCCCGCTCGGGTGGCGCAGCTCTCCGACGAGCGCCGCCGCCTCGAGCGCGAGCTTGCGGAGGCGCGCAAAACGATTGCGCTTCAGGGCGTCTCAGCGTCCGGGCAGGCGGCGGCATTCGACGTTCGCGTTGATCCAAAGCTTGTCGGAAACGTTCGGACTGACATGCGCATCGTAGAAGGCGTCGCCGCGAAAGATCTCAAGAGCCTGGCCGACGACGCCAAAGCCCGCATCAAGTCCGGCGTGGTCGCGTTCGTTGCAATCGCGGACGGCAAGGCCTCGCTCGTCGTCGCCGTGACCGACGATCTGACGTCACGGATCAGCGCCGTCGATCTGGTGCGCGCCGGATCGGAGGCGCTGGGCGGCAAAGGCGGCGGCGGTCGACCCGACATGGCGCAGGCCGGAGGGCCGGATGGCGCAAAGGCAGCCGATGCGCTCGCCGCGATCGAACGACGGCTCGCGGCCCTGGCGCCGGCCAACTAAACCGTCAGGGCGTGAAATAAATGCAAATCTTGTTGCCGGTCGGATCGCGCAGATAAGCGCCATACCAGCCTTGTTTTTCGGGCGGACGGTAGCCCGGCGCACCTTCGTCGGAACCGCCTGACTTGAGACCGGCAGAATGGGCTGCCTTCACTTCGTCAGCGTTCTTCGCCTTGAACGCGATCATCGAGCCATTGCCGAACGTCGCCGGTTCCTTGTTGAACGGCGGACAGACATAGACGTTGTACTCGTCCTTGCCTTTGGGCCCGTAGCCGATCCAGCCGCCATCGGCAAATTTGCGCTCATGGCCGAAGGCATTGAAAACGGCGTCGTAGAATTTGCCGGAAGTTTCGCTGTCCTTGGCGCCGATCGTCACATACCCAATCATTTCCCTGACTCCCCAGATTGATCAGAAGCGTAGGCCGTCGTATGGAACAAATCAAGAACAACTTTGTGTGAGAGGCCCAATCACCTGGGATAAAGCACCATTTGAGTGCAGCGGAAGAGAGCCAGCACTTTCCCGCTTTGCTCGTGCGTGGCGGTGGCGTCCCACACTTGAGTCGTGCGCCCACCATGGATCAGTCGCGCCTCGCAGCGCACGATGCCGTCGCGAGCGGTGCCCAGATAGTTCGTCTTGATCTCGATCGTGGTGAAGCCGGTCGCGCCATCGGGCAGCGCCGTCAATGCACCGATCCCACAAGCGGAATCGACGAGCGCCACGATAGTGGCGGCATGAAGAAATCCATTCGCCGCCATATGGCGTTTCTCGATTTCGAAATGTCCTTGCACGTGACCGGTCTCGACGATGACATGCACCATACCGAGTGCATCCGGCAGCGTGCCGCGCCAACGTTCGTTCGTTTCGGATATGGGTCGATCCATCCATCAAGAGTTGCGCATGGCTTGCGCGACCACAAACGCAAGCATCGCATGGCCGATGAAAAAAATTCGCATGCTGCCTTTACGTTTTGTGCGCGAACGTTTCAGTGATCATGCTTTACTGACCCGACAGTGGCGGAAAGAGTCTGGACGCTCTGTTGTCTCGGGCGTTACGGCGGCGAATTCCGGCTTTAGGATGCCATCGCCACTTTCAAATTCTCGTCGACCTTGTCGAGAAAGCCCTCGGTCGTCAGCCATTTCTGTTCGGGGCCGATAAGAAGCGCCAGATCCTTGGTCATGTAACCGGCTTCGACCGTGTCGACACAGACCTTCTCCAGCGTGTGCGCAAACTTTTCGAGCGCGGTGTTGCTATCGAGCTTGGCACGATGAGCCAGGCCGCGCGTCCAGGCGAAGATGGAAGCGATAGAGTTGGTCGAGGTCGATCTGCCCTTCTGATATTCGCGATAGTGGCGCGTGACGGTTCCGTGCGCGGCTTCAGCCTCAACGATCTTTCCGTCCGGCGACAGCAGCACGCTCGTCATCAGGCCGAGAGAGCCGAAGCCTTGCGCCACCGTATCGGACTGCACGTCACCATCATAATTCTTGCAGGCCCAGATATAGCCGCCGCTCCATTTGAGCGCGCTCGCGACCATGTCATCGATCAGCCGGTGCTCGTACGTGATTCCGAGTTCCTTGAACTTGGCGGCAAACTCGGCCTCGAAGACCTCCTGGAAGATGTCCTTGAACCGGCCGTCATAGGCCTTGAGAATCGTATTTTTGGTCGAGAGATAGACAGGCCACTTGCGCATGATCCCATAATTCATCGAGGCGCGGGCGAACTCACGGATGGATTCATCGAGATTGTACATCGCCATGGCGACGCCCGATCCAGGCGACTGAAACACCTCATGCTCGATCACCCTGCCGTCATCGCCGACGAACTTAATCGTCAACTTGCCCTTCCCCGGAAAGCGAAAATCCGTGGCGCGATACTGATCGCCGTAAGCGTGACGCCCGACGACAATCGGCTTCGTCCAGCCTGGGACAAGGCGCGGCACGTTCCGGCAAATGATTGGCTCGCGGAAGATAACGCCGCCCAGGATGTTGCGGATCGTGCCGTTGGGCGACTTCCACATCTTCTTGAGCTTGAATTCCTCCACGCGCGCTTCATCGGGCGTGATCGTGGCGCATTTGACGCCGACACCGACGCGCTTGATCGCTTCGGCGGCGTCGATGGTCACCTGGTCCGAGGTCGCATCGCGATGCTCGATCCCGAGATCGTAATATTCGAGCTTGATGTCGAGATACGGCAGGATCAGCTTGTTGCGGATGAGCGCCCAAATGATGCGGGTCATCTCGTCGCCATCGAGCTCGACGACGGGATTGGCAACTTTGATCTTGTCCACGGGAATCCTCTGGAAATGGGCCGGCGGAGGCTATAGCGAGGTGGCGCAAAAGCGTCAAAGCCGCAAATGAGCACCCCTGCCGTCATCCTGTCGCGGCCCCAACTGGGCGAGAATATCGGCGCAGCCGCACGCGCCATGAAGAACTTCGGACTTTCGGAGTTGCGGATTGTCTCGCCCCGTTCAGGCTGGCCGAATGAAAAAGCAAACCATATGGCGGTTGGCGCAGTCGACGTCCTTGAACGGGCGAAGCTGTTCGCCGATGCGCCTTCCGCGCTCGCGGATCTGCAATTCGTCGTCGCCACCACGGCACGCGAGCGCGGCGTGACCAAGCCGGTGTTGACACCTGTCGAAGCCGTGCGCCAGTTGCGCGAAGAGGTCGCAAAAGGCACGCGCTGCGGCATTCTGTTTGGCAGCGAACGCTCGGGCCTCGACAATGACGAAATCTCTCTCGCGACATCGGTGGTGACCATTCCAACGACGGCGTTCTCTTCGATCAATCTCGCACAGTCCGTGATGCTGCTTTGCTATGAGTGGTTTCGCTCGAAAGACGAAACACCAGCATTGCGGATCGATCATGGTCCGGTGGCAAAGAAGGCGACGCGCGAGGAGATGTTCCAGCTCTTCGCGCATCTCGAAGAGGAGCTGTTGAAGAACGGCTTCCTCTACCCGCCGTCCAAGGAAACGCCGATGATCCGCAACCTGCGCGCGCTCCTCAATCGCGCCGACATGACCGATCAGGAAGTGCGCACCTTGCGCGGCGTCATCGTTGCGCTGGCCAAGGGAAAATATCGGAAGAAACCGCCGGGGGGCGCATGACTGTTCTGACCTACGCCATCCTCGGTCTCGTCGCCGCAAGCGCCGGCGCTTTCGTGACGTGGCCGGTTTTGCGCATTGGGAGAAATCGCGGTCGCGTCGCGCTGGCGGCGGCTGCAATGCTTTTCGTGATTGGGGTCGGCGGTGCTTTCTATCTGCAGCTCGGCCATCCCGAACTCGCGACGCGCACGTTGCAAGGCGACCGAGCCCGAGATTTGAACGCCCTGATCGGCCGGCTCGCAGTCGTGGTGCGAAGTCGGCCAAACGACCCGCGCGGCTGGGCCATTCTCGGGCGGGCCTATCTGACCGCCGGCGATCCAGGCGACGCTGCGAAATCCTTTGCCCGCGCCATCACCGCGCAACAAGCAAACGGCGCCGTCCAGCCGTTTTTCTATTCCGCCTATGGCGAGGCGTTGACCCAGGATGCGGCAGGTACGGTCACGCCCGAAGCCGAGGCTGCCTTCACGCAGGCACTTGCAAGCGATCCCCGGGACCGCGCCGCGCGTTATTATCTGGGATTGGCCGCCGCCGCGCGCGGCGATGGCGGCAAGGCGCTCGAGCTCTGGCATAGCCTGCTGGCCGACGTTCCGCCCAACTCCGCCGTGCATCAGGACTTGGTCGACCGCATCGCTAATCTCACGGCGCGTAGTGGCGGCCAAGCACCAGACATTTCCGCGATGGTTGCGAGCCTTGCGGCCCGCCTTAGGGCGAATCCCAATGACGGCCCCGGTTGGCAACGGCTTATCCGCGCCTATGCGGTTTTGGGCGAGAGAGACAAAGCAAGGCAGGCGATTGCCGACGCGCGTAAGGCAATGGCCGCGCAACCCGAGCAGATTGCGGCACTCGACGCCGAGCAGAAATCGTTGGGCTTTTAGGTATCGGCCGCCTTGGCGCGGATCTTGGACCAGTCGTCGGCCGAGTCTTCGACCACGATCGTGATGTAGCAATAGTTCATCACATACTTGAACAGGCGCGAGCGCACCCGGCCCTTGAGCGGTACGTTGCGCATACCGGGATCATCGCCCGGGATGTCGACATAGTCTCCAACATTGGGGATGAGGGCGAACTGCTCATAATCGACTTCGACGTCTACGGGGACGGTATTGTCGACCGGCGTCGCGGCGCCCTTGGGCAGATAGCGGTAATCGATCCCGTATTTAAATTTCACTGCGCAGCCTCCAGTTCGGTCGTAAACGCATACTTACCGCGACGCGCGCCAAGTCAAGCGGGGCTTGGAGTCAAAGAAAACGGTGGCGAAAGCACCGCGATTACGCTCACTTGGCGCGATCAGCCCGAAACCCGACCCTGCCAGACAGGCCAGCAATTGGTCTTACCGGCGCGTTTCGTCTCGTTATAGAGCCGCAATTGGGCGTCTTCCGCGGAGCTGCCGCTTTCGGTCGCCATGTAATCCGAGGCGCCCGCGCACCAGACATAAAATTGGTGCCTGCCAGGCGCGAAGAAATCGGCCTGCTTCGCAGATGTGATGTTGGCTGCCACGGCCACCCCCGCCGCTGCCACCAATACGCCTCCGACCGCCGCCGCCAGGACCCGCTTCATCGTCATTTTCTTCTCCCAGCTGCTGGACCGTCGACCGGTCAGGGACCCTCGCGCGGGTCCTTTTCCTTTCAAACAGGGCTAACGCCCTACGCTCTGCTGATTTTGCCCCAACCTCGCATGCCGCTCGCGGCAGCATTTGTCTCGGTCCGGGACAAAACCTACACAAGCGCGAGGGCATTGTCAGCCCCAAGTTGGGACCGTCGAAAACATCGGTCAGCTGCGCACTCTCAGCGGCTCGACGCCCATTTCGCGCAGCAGTGCCTCGATTTCAGACGCTGCAGCCTCCACTTCCGCTCGATCTCGCCCGCGAGCAACAAGCTGCACGCCAGTTCCGTCTTCGCGGTAGTAGGGATAGCTGCCGATCGCCAATTCCTTGTGCAGGCGTTGAACCTGCTCAAGCCCCTGAGCAATACGACCTTCCGGAACCCGCGCTTGTACAGTCGCTGAGTGAACGACTGCGCCGCGTTTCAAACGCGGTGCGATGGCGTCGAGCATTGCGCGCATGACCATGGGCACACCTGCCATGACGAAGACATTGCCGATGTGCACGCCAGGAGCCGTGGAGACGGAATTGCGCACTAGCTCGCCCGTCAGCGGAATGCGCGCCATGCGCTTGCGCGCGTCGTTGAATTCGCCCGGCTTGTAGCGCGCCGCCATCATCGCCATTGCTTCGGGGTGATAATCGATGCCCACACCGAAGGCGACCGCCACCGCATCGAACGTGATGTCGTCATGGGTGGGACCAATGCCGCCGGTCGTGAAGACATAGGTGTAGCGCGAGCGCAGCGCATTCAATGCGCCGACGATTTCCTCCTGCACATCGGGCACCACGCGCGCCTCGCAAAGATCGATGCCCAATGCGCCGAGAAACTTCGCGATGTAGGCGGTATTTGTGTCCTGTGTTCGGCCCGAGAGGATTTCGTCCCCGATCACGAGGATAGCGGCTGTCACGCGCTCGGTCTGGCTCATTGCGTCTGGCCGGTGTAAGAAAACGTTTAACCCGAAGGCCTAGAAAACACGGGGATGGCCCCCACATCAAGCGATCCCGTCGAAGAGCCAAAGCCATGACCGTGATGCCCGATGCGAACATGTTTGAAGCGACCCGTCGCGCGCACTTTGCCGTGACTCTGCACAATCAGGCCGATTTCGAAGGAATGCGCAGGGCCGGACGCCTCGCCGCGGAAGTGCTGGACTTGCTCGTGCCCGAGGTGAAACCGGGGGTCACGACAGAATATCTCGACAAGCTGGCGTTCGACTACACGACCGCCCATGGCGGTATTCCCGCCTGTCTCGGGTATCGCGGCTATCGCCATACGCTTTGCACCTCGATCAATCATGTCGTTTGTCACGGCATCCCGAGCGACAAACCTCTGCGCGACGGCGACATCATCAACATCGACGTCACCGTGATCGTCGATGGCTGGCACGGTGACACCAGCCGGATGTATCTCGTCGGCGACGTCAAGCTCAAGGCAAAGCGGCTCGTCGACATCACCTACGAGTCGATGATGCGCGGAATCGGCGCCGTGAAACCGGGCGCCACCACCGGCGATATCGGTCATGCCATCCAATCCTATGCGGAAGGCGAAGAGCGCTGCGCCGTGGTGCGCGATTTTTGCGGCCACGGGCTCGGTCGCATTTTCCACGCACTGCCCAATGTCGTTCATTACGGCAAACCCAGTCACGGCATCGTACTGAAGCCCGGTATGTTCTTCACCGTCGAACCGATGATCAATCTCGGCGGGTATGGCGTAAAAGTTTTGAACGATGGCTGGACCGCGGTTACGCGCGATCGGTCGCTATCGGCGCAGTTCGAACACTCGGTAGGCGTTACAGAGACCGGGGTCGAAATCTTTACCCGTTCGCCTAAAGGTTGGGATAAGCCGCCTTATCTCTAGGCGAGTTCTTCGGGCCTCAGTTTTCGTAACGAGGTATAAGCAAAATCCCGCACGCAAGTTGCGCTTCCCTCCGGCTTCGGCTGTCGTGCAATATTGCGCAGAATGAACTCGCTTCGAACTGGTGGCGGGCGTTCGATCTTCGTGGGATCGTCCAATTATGCCGTCGAAATCGACTTCAACTCATTCGGCAGAACTCGCTGACGTCGGACTAGGATTCGAAGCAGAAGATTCGCGCACGGGCCATCGTGAACGCTTGCGCGAGCGTTTTCTCGAAGGACGGGCAGACGCAATGCCCGATTATGAGTTGATGGAACTTATCCTGTTCGCAGCCATTCCGCGCCGAGACGTCAAGCCTCTCGCCAAACAACTGATCGCACAATTCGGCAGTTTCGCGGAAGTCATCGCCGCGCCGCATGGGCGCCTTCGCGAGGTGCCCGGAATCGGAGAGTCGGTCGCAACGCAACTGAAGATCGTCGAAGCAGCCGCTCTTCGTCTCGCCAAGACGGCCCTGCTCAACAAGCCCGCGCTCAGTTCCTGGAACGCTTTGGTCGACTATTGCACGGCGGCGATGGCTCGCACTCCGCATGAGGAGCTTCGCATCCTCTTCCTGGATCGCAAAAACATCCTCATCGCGGACGAAGTCCTGGCGCGCGGCACCATCGACCACACGCCCGTTTATCCGCGTGAGATCGTCAAGCGCGCACTCGAACTTGGCGCCTCGGCGATCATTCTGGTACACAATCATCCGAGCGGGGATCCGACTCCCAGTCGTGCGGACATCGATATGACGCGCGAAGTCGCCACTGCAGCAAAGGCTTTGAACATCGCGGTCCACGATCATCTCGTCGTCGGCCGCAGCGGTCATGCCAGCTTCAAATCACTGGGTCTGATTTAAGGCTGGATCTCTGGGGTGAGATTTTTCGATTGAGCATGCTGCGTCCGCGAGCCCGCAGAAAGGCTCCACAAAAGCTGGGGATAACGGAGCGCCGCACCCAGCCAGCAACACCCCATGATGAAAAAGGTCGGCATGACGGCAAAATACTGACCCGATTGAACATGGGCCGAGACGGCGGCGCCAAGATAAGCAGAGGCCAGAGGAATGCCGACGGAGCGCAGGCGCCTGGTGAGAAATATGAGCCCGCTCAGTACCTCCAACCCCCCAACCATGTAGATTTTCCAGCCGGCCATGTTCAGTGACGTCATTTCGCTCACCACCAATGGAATATGCAAAATCTTCATTGAGCCGCTCAGCACGAGAACGAGACCACCGACGGTGATGAAGATTTCACCAGCTCTGCGGCGCCGCCTGTCAGGTTCGGACGGCGATGCGGAATGCGTTGCGCGATAGAGAACTGCCAGAAGCGCGAGGCCCAGCAACACATCGAGCAGAGCGACGACAATACGAAAGTATATGAGCATCATGATAGGGTCATCCTCGCTGGGTCTATGCGTGCCGAAGACGCGCAAGGGGCGCGCGGTCGACTAAGCGGTGCAGGGCAGCCAGCGCATCAGACGGCTCAAGTCGCCGTCGGAAGTCGGGATCGACATGGGCATCGACGATCCAGCCATCTCGATCGATGACGAACGTTGCCGGAAAGGGCAAAAGCTCGTCATGTCCGCCATTGTGATTCGCCAAAGGCTCGCCAAAGCTTGCGACGATTCTGCGCACAATTTCGGGCACCGTATGGGCAATGCCGAAAGCTTTGGCAGTCTTGTTGGCGGGATCGCTCAGGACTTCGAAGGCAAAAGCATTCTTTTCCGAGATCGTCAGCGACCTGTCCGGTGTTTGCGGCAAAATCGCGATGAAATCGCCCCCGGCCTCGCGGATATCGCCAATAATGAGTTGGTAGGCGCGCAGTTCAAGGTTGCAGTAAGGGCACCAGCTCCCGCGATAGAAGCTGATGATCAAAGGACCGCGCGTCAAAAAATTCGAGAGGGACACTGGATGTCCGAGCGCATTGCAAAGCGTGAAATCGGGCGCGCGGTCCCCCACACTCAACGCTCGTTCTTCGAGGCCCGATGACTTCAATTCATCGATCGACCGCTCAACCGCGGCAAGGACGTCGGGCGGCAACTGCGTGCGCGACCGCGCGACGAAACTCTCCAATTCTTCCTGCAAGCTCATAACATCGTTCCTTTCCCGGCAAGAAAACCGCTAGGCGACGCTTGGAGGCTCAGCCCCAGTTCGCTATAACGAAACGCATCCGTAGTATTGAAACGCTACGGTATCGTATTGATAAGGTCAACCTCGTGACAGTGAAAACCGAACCCAATCGCGGCAACGTGAACAGCCGAGTTGCGCGATCGCGCGAGCTCGTGCTTGCGACCACCTTTCAGTTGATGTCGGAAGGCGGCATTGGCGGCGTGAGTATCGACGAAGTCGCTCGGCGTTCGGGTGTGGCCAAGACGACGATCTATCGCCATTGGCCGTCGCGTTCCGCGCTGTTGCTTGATGCTTGCTCCAAGTTGGGCGCGAAGCGACAAGTCCCCGACACAGGCTCGCTCAGGGGCGATCTGACGGTGTTGGCAACTTCGTTGGCCGATCAATTACAAAACGCGCGCTGGCCGTCGATCCTGCCATCGATCGTGGACGCCGCTGAGCGCGATCCTGAGCTCGCGCAACTGCACGCAGGCTTGCAGGCGGGATTTTCGGCACCCTATTTGCCCGTTGTCGAACGCGCTAAGAAACGGGGCGAGCTTCCCCCTCGTGCACAGGCCTCCGAAATCGTTGCCGCGATCGTCGGCCCTTTGTTCTATCGGCGCTGGTATTCGCGCGAACCGATCGACGAGAAGCTGGCAAAAAAAATCGTCACCGGTTTGGTGGCACGGCTCGCGGGTCCCGCCTGAAGTCGCCAGCCGAAGAGACTGCGAACCGCAGGTTCGGGCACGGCAAAAGGCTGTGACAGAATGCGCCGGATAATGGCTTTTGTCGCCTCGGCGACTTATAAGGCTGGATAACGAACCGGTTCGCTTTCATGATCCCGCGCTATGCCCGAGAGCAGATGGTTTCGATCTGGTCGGACGAAACCAAATATCGCATCCATTTCGAGATCGAGGCGCATGCCGCCGATGCGCTGGCCGAACTCGGCGTCATCCCGAAAGAGGCGGCGGCCGAGATCTGGGCAAAGGGCAACGCCGCCAAGATCGATCCCAACCGCATCGTCGAGATCGAGAAAGAGACGCGCCACGAGACCCTTGCGTTCACGACGCACTTGGCGGAGCTGATCGGACCCGCCGCGCGCTTCGTCCATCAGGGCATGACATCGTCGGACGTGCTGGACACGACGACCGCGGTGCAACTCGCCCGTGCGAGCGACATTCTGATTGCCGATGTGGACGCGCTCCTCGCGGCACTCAAGAAGCGCGCGCTGGAGCACAAATACACGCCCACCATCGGCCGCAGCCATGGCATCCACGGCGAGCCGACGACGTTCGGACTGAAGCTCGCCGGCTTTTATGCCGAGTTTGCGCGCAACAAGGAACGGCTGAAGGCCGCGCGTGCCGAGATTGCGATCTGTGCCATCTCAGGCGCGATGGGAACGTTCGCCAACATCGATCCGCGCGTCGAGGCGCATGTCGCCGCGAAGCTCGGACTGCGCGTTGAGACGGTGTCGACGCAGGTGATTCCACGCGACCGGCATGCGGCGTACTTTGCGGCACTGGCTGTGGTCGCGAGTTCGCTGGAGCGGCTGGCGACCGAAGTGCGTCACCTGCAACGTACCGAAGTGCAGGAGGCGCAGGAATTTTTCGCCGAGGGCCAGAAGGGTTCCTCTGCCATGCCGCACAAGCGCAACCCTATCCTCAGCGAGAACATCGTCGGCCTCGCGCGCATCGTGCGATCCTTTGCGGTACCCGCATTCGAGAACGTGGCGCTGTGGCACGAGCGGGACATGTCGCACTCGTCCGTCGAGCGCTTCATCGCGCCGGATGCCACCATCACGCTGGACTTCGCGCTGAACCGCATGGCCGGCGTCATCGACAAACTGATCATCCACGCCGACCGGATGCGGAAGAACCTGGATTCGACGCAAGGCCTCATTCATTCGCAGCGCGCCCTTCTGGCGCTGACACAGGCCGGCATCGAACGCGAGGCTGCGTATAAGCTGGTGCAAAAGAACGCGATGCGGGCTTGGAAGGGTGACGGCACGCTGCTCGAACTGCTGAAAGCCGACCCCGACGTTTCCCGCGCCGTATCGGCAAAGGCGCTCGAGGCCATGTTCGACCTCGGCTATCACACCAAGGAAGTCGACACGATCTTCAAGCGGGTGTTTGGACACTAATCCGCCCAATATCTTGGGCGGTTCGATGTTTGTTCTTGACAGATCTTGTGTTTTACACGATCTTTGGCGTGCAACCTGTGCGTGCCGAGGGGCGCCCATGAGCAAAAACGACCGATTTGTGGTGAACCATCCAGAGGGATGGGCCGTGAAGAAATCCTATGCCGATCGCGCCAGCGCCATTTTCACCACACAGCGGGAAGCCGAACTGCGGGCGAGAGAAATCGTGCAGAACTACGGCGGCGGCGAAGTTCGCATTCAATGCCGTCATGGCCAGTGGCGCGATTCCGACACCGTGTTGCGGCATGATCCTTCCATCGCACGCGAGCGCAAACACTAGCGCCGCAGGCGCTCAGCCGTGGCGTAACTTGAAATACAGTATCGTGGCGGAGAGCACGAACGTCGTTCCGTTGGCGGCGACCAGCGGCACATCGCGCAAGAGCATCCCGTAGACCAGCCATAGAAATATGCCGGCCGTGAAGACAAGAAACATGGCGAGCGAGATGTCCTTGGTCGAACGGGTGCGCCAAGTTTTGATGACCTGCGGCAGGAACGCGATGGTGGTGCAGAATGCTGCCGCTAGGCCGATGAGTGTGATGGGCATCCTTCGCTAAGCCGCCCTCATTTTGTAGCGCACAGGTAGCGTCTTCAGTCCGCTTACGAATGTCGATTGCACGCGCTTCGCCGGGCCCGTCATCTCGATCGCATCCAATCTTCCAAGCAATTCCTTGAAGAAGGCGCGGATTTCCATCTTCGCAAGATGCTGGCCGAGGCAAACATGCGCGCCGTAGCCGAATGCGACGTGCCGGTTGTTCTCGCGCGAGATGTCGAATTTGAACGGATCGGACCAGATCTCTTCGTCACGGTTGCCCGAGATATAGAGCAGCATCACCGCCTGGCCTTTTTCGATTTTGCGGCCGCGCAGGACGTAGTCCTCAGTCGCGGTGCGCATGAAATGCTGCACCGGCGTCACCCAGCGGATGATTTCGTCGACCGTAGTGCCGAGCAACTCGGGGTTCTGCTGCAGCTTTCTCAGTTGATCGGGATTTCCGATCAGCGCCCGCAATCCGCCGGCGATGGACGAGCTTGTCGTGTCGTGTCCCGCTGTGGCCACGATGATGTAATACGAGGCAGTTTCGACCGGTCCGAGCGGGCAGCCTTGGACCTTGCCGTTGGCGATCACGGTGGCCAGATCTTCGCCGGGATGGGCGCGACGCTCTTCCGTCACTTTATTGAAGTAGGCGAAGAAGTCGGCGATCACGTTCGAATCGCCTTCGCGCTCGCTCCTGCGCATGTCGGGATCGCCGCCTCCGAATAATTCCTGCGTCAGCTTGAGCATGCGCGGCTCGTCGCTCTCCGGCACACCCATGATCGACATGATGACGTGCAGCGGATAATAAACTGCGATGTCCTTGGTGAAGTCGCACTCGGGCCCCATCGCCATCATCTTGTCGACATAGCGCTTGGCGAGCTCGGCCATGCGCGCCTCGAGTTTCTTGAGGTTCGCGGGCATGAACCAGGACTGCGTCAGCCCGCGATAGGCGCGATGATCGGCGCCATCCATGTCGATCAATGTTCTGAGCGGCGATACGCGCCCGGTCTTGGGATCGGGCCCGCCCCACATCGCCGCCAGATTATGCTCGGCCTCCTTGCTCATCAGGACCGAGCGCGGCTCGTTCAGGAATTGATCATTGAGCTTCTCGATCTCGAGAATGTCGACATATTTGGTGATGGCCCAAAACGGGCGAAATCCGTCAGGCTCTGTCCAATGTACTGGATCGTTCCGTCGCAAATCGGTCAGCAGACCGTGGATTTCAGCATCGTCGCCATAGGTGACGGGAGAGACGAGCGCATTGTCGCGTGCAGACGCCATCGCATGTGTCCATTGTGGGCGGCTGCAATTCTATCGCTTGTCTGCCGTCACGGAAGTCAATTCGGCAAGGCAAACGCCATGACCGAATCGCCGCGTTTTGTGCCGAGCTTGGAATGCCCGCCGGCGGCGATGACGACATATTGCCTGCCCTTCCAGACATAGGTCATGGGCGTCGCTTGGCCGCCGGCCGGAAGGCGACCCTTCCAGAGTTCGGCGCCGGACTTGGCATCGAAGGCGCGCAGATAATCATCGGCCGCAGCACCGATGAAGACGAGCCCGCCCGCCGTCACGATCGGTCCGCCGAGATTGGGAGTGCCGCTGGCGCCCAGAAAATATTCGCTGAAGGGCGCCAGATCTTCGGTCGTCCCCAACGGCACCGACCAGAGAATTTTGCCGCTGTGCATGTCGATGGCATGCAACTGCCCCCAAGGTGGCGGATTGCAGGGCAATCCAATCGGCGAAAGCAGAACCTCGCGCTTCATTCCGAATGGTGCGCCCTCGTTCGGCGAGACCTCCTTGTCGAAGAATCGCTCTTCGACGGCGGAATACTCGGCGCGTCGAATAAGCGTGACGAGATGGATGATGTTCGACGTGTTGACATAGACGATGTCATGCGCGGCATCGAAGGCGAGACCGCCCCAATTCACCCCACCGCCCGTAAAGGGATAGATGAGCGTACCCTGCAGGCTGGGCGGGGTGTAGAGACCATCGTGACGTGCGGCCGCAATGGCATCACGACACTTGCCGCGATCCCAGAATGTCAGACCGATCGCGTTCTCCGGCTTGATGCGGCTGGGCGAAAGCGGAGCGGGCGCGATCGGGATAGGCTGAGTCGGCGAGAGCTTTTCTCCCGGCGCACCACCTTGCGGCACCTTGCGTTCGATGACGGGGATGATCGGGACACCAGTATCGCGGTTGACCGTGAAGATCAGACCCTGCTTCGTCGGTTGCAGTACCGCCGGTACCGTCCGACCGTTGTAGGTCACCGTGCCGAGCGTCGGTTGTGCCGGCAGATCGTAGTCCCACACATCGTGGTGCGTGGTTTGGAATGCCCAGGCGACTTCGCCGGTTTCGACATGCAGCGCGACGATGGAATTGGCGTAAGCGCCGTTGCCTACCCTGAGCCCGCCGAAGAAATCGGGACTCGTACTGGACACCGGCAGGAATACGAGGCCGCGCGCCTCGTCCACGCTCATGGGTGCCCACACATTGGCGGCGCCGCCGCGAAATGGCGCATGCTCACCCGCCAGCGGATCGAAGCTCCAGCGCGGGGCTCCCGTGACGGCATCGAAGGCATGCACCGTGCCGCGCAGCTCGTCGACTTTCTGGTTATCGTCGATGGAGGAACCCACGATGACGACACCATGCGTGACGACGGGCGCTGACGTCGTGTGGATCTCGCCGCGCCGTTTGGGAATTCCATCGGGAACCAGCACCACGGTTCCGTGCTTGCCGAAATCCGCGCACGGCTTTCCGTTCTGTGCATCGAGCGCGATCAATCGGCGATCGGCAGTATTCAGATAAATGCGCGCGGCACATTGACCGCCCGGCGCGTGACGCGCGAACGCGACGCCACGACAGACATAATCGTTAGGATAGTGAATGCGCGTGTCGAGCTTGGGATCGAAACGCCAGAGCTGCCGTCCCGTACCGGGATCGAGCGCACTAATTTCGTTGAACGGCGAGCAGACGTAGAGCCGCCCCTCCGCGAGAATGGGCGTATTCTCGAACGAAGCGCGTTTCATCACGTCGCCATGCGTGGTCATGTCGCCGGTCGAGAAGGTCCAGGCGACGGCGAGACGTCCGACATTGGCGCGCGTGATTTGATGCGCCGCCGAGAAGCGCTGGCCGCCGGCATCGCCGCCATACTCCGGCCAGCCTGGGTCGGCGGCCCATGACGGCGAACTGAGGAGCAGGAGACCTGCGAGAGCGCGAACGGTGTTCCTCATCGAACCCAGAAAACAATCAGTCATGCCAGCCTCGTGAATCCGTCGGCGCTCCAAGCTTCGCAGCCGACTCCGTGATGGACAAAGAAAAGACCGTCGGGATCATATTTCGCCTTCACCGCCTGCAGGCGAGGATAGTTTGGTCCCCAATAATCCGCCTGCCAGCGTTTGTTGAAGAAATTGCTTTCCGAGACATAGGAGCCTTGATCGGGTGCGATGCGTCGCAACGCTGCCGCCGACTTGGCGATCAAATCTGCATCCTTGCGCGCCGCGTCCAAGTCCGGTGAGCGCTGGTCGGGATAGGCCGGCGCCTCGCCATCGGCGATGATTGCCAGTGCAAAAGCATCGACGACCGCGGGATTGGTCGCTGTGTCTCGGGTCGCAGCGATTGCCGCGGCGGGCGCACCGGCGAGTCCTTTGTTGAAGTGGAGCTCAACCTCTTTGAAACGACTGGCCTGAAACAAAGCATCCGCGAGCGCATCGCCGGGATCGAG
>Ga0187821_10000084_pt1 | contig 16350 bp, 14 predicted proteins | sample NC_wetland_sal_i_20_FD_132442 | JGI IMG/M metagenome (GOLD analysis project Ga0187821, IMG submission 132442) | Wetland sediment microbial communities from Neuse River Estuary, North Carolina, USA - SourceSoil_1 | ecosystem: Environmental > Aquatic > Freshwater > Wetlands > Sediment | place...
GCCTAGCAGGGGCGAGCACGTGCGGAACCGTCACAATTGCATGACAGCGTTGCGGTGCGGCCTACGTCTTTGTCAGCAACGCCGCGAGCGCGCGGTCGCATTCCTCGTCCCAGCGGCCGTTCACCTCCGTGGGGCGGAAGTGGCGTTGGAAAGCCGTGATCACCGCCTCGAGTGAAACGTCCGTATGCGGAGGAAGTCCGTAACCGTAGCGCACCAGCGCAATTTCGGGCTTTTCGGCGAGGCGATGGTCGCTTGTCCTGGGCCAGACGCCGATGCCGGATTTCGCGAGCCTAGCCCAGGGAAAGAGTTCACCCGGGTCCAACTTGCGTCCGGGCGCTACGTCGGAATGGCCGAGGACGCGCTCCGACGGAATGCGATGACGCGAAAGGATCCCACCGCAAAGCTCGATCAGGGCTGCGATCTGCGCCTCGGTGAACGGCACATAACCGAACTCATGGCCGGGATTGACGAGCTCGATGCCGATCGAGCGACCGTTGACGTTTGCTTCGCCGGCCCAGAACGAAACGCCGGCATGCCAGGCGCGGCGCTCCTCGGCGACATGGACATAAACTCTGCCGTCGGTCCCGACCGTGTAGTGGGCGGAGACTTTTGCTTGCGGATCGCAGAGTCTGGCAAGCGCTTCGTCGGCCGTCTTCATGCCGGTGTAATGCAAGACGAGCATGTCGATCGTCGCGCCCGACGGGCGTGCGTCATGGTTGGGCGAGCGGCAATCGACAAGGCGCATCACACGAAGATCTTATAGCTCACCACTTCGCCATTCGGGCGCTTCAGTGAAAATTCCGCGCCCGCTTCGTGTTCCTGCAAGAGCGCTTCGAAGACGCGCACGGCATTGCGGATGACCTCGGCATAAGAGGCGGCTTCCGTCTTGTCCTTCAAGCGTTGCAGGCGTTCCATGGCCTGGGGCGGCATTTCGAGCTGGACGCGTGTGGTGGAGCGCTCGCCGTTTTCTACGGCATCCGCCGCGGCGCGCATCGCCTCCGCGGCAATGCCGCGCCCATACCGACTTCTGTGATGTCTGTGCATGGTTCTTCCTTAAGATGCGACCGGCTGCGGCGGCGATTGATCGTCGGGTTCCAGTGCAAAGGGATCGTGGCCGCGATAATAGGCGGCGATCAGCGCCAGAATCGCGATCGCACCGACGATGGTGAAGAGGTTCGCGAAGACGAAGCTCACCAGCGCGATGATCGCGATGAGAGCGAGGATCGACCAGACGAGCGTCTCACTCCACTCCGGCTGCGCGGAACTTGTCCTGCGTCGGCGAAAATCGCCGCGGATGCTGGCGCTGATGCCGTGGCGGACGTTGCGCACGATGTTGTCGTGCAAGTCGCGCTGAAAGGCCCTGCTCCAGGCATGCCAGTCGTGGCGCCGCTCGTTTCTCTGTTCGTGGCGCGCCTTCTTCCATTGCCGCCGCCACTCGCGACGTTGCTCGCGCCATTTGCGATCGGCTTCGCGCCGCGCGGCATGATCCGCGTCGTTTGCGCAATAGCCACACCGACGGTCGCGGCGAGGCGCCTCTGCCGGTTTCGTGTCGTCGGCCGGGAAATCTTCGCCGATGCCGACTCCGATCTTTGTCATGTTCTGACTCCTTAAAGTGCGGAGCCATTGATTGGCCCGCGTCCTTATAATCATCATATAATCATCAAACGTCAAGGCCTGTCATCAAATAATCATCAGATGGAACTTTATATTGTAAATCAATAACTTGAGAAGTCGCTTCGCTAAAATTCAGACCTTTCCGCTATGACAAAACTGTTCTTTTGCAGATAGGCAGTGGGTCAACGTCCGGCGCGCCCTGCGACCGCGACCCCTCTTGGAGACAGCGATGGCTTTTCTTGAACTCACTATGATCATCGGGGGACTTTGCATAATGGTTGGAGCGGGCGCATTTCTTGCTGGCTTGTGGATCCGGGCCGCTAGGCGAATGGACGGACAAGACCTTCGTGGCGGGCGCCTGGATCTGTACATGCTTTGCGTTTGGAGCGGCCTGCTCCTTGTTCAACTCGCCGAAATCCTGCGGCACATGCAGTTCGACGGAACTTTTCGCCTCTCGACTCTCACTCTCGCAGCGACTGGGGCCGTCATACTTCTTTGCGGGATAGGTGCGGGCCGCCTGCTCCTGCGCCGGGAACTGCGCTGGTACAGAGAAAAGCGCGAAGAAACGAGCCGCACGGCACCTGTGTCGTGACCGGTGGCTGCAGGAAATAACGTCGTCCTGACAAAGACTTGCGCCGACCCGACCATCGCCGCCATGGAAAAGCCAAGTTCGCCGGCGAGCCTTCGCGCCGGCGGAATCGGGCGGGGCGATGGCGGTCTTCTATTTCAGTGTGCGCATCGGCGAGGAGCTTATTCGCGACCGCGAGGCCTACGATTTTCCCACCGCCCAGGATGCGCGCGACCTCGCAGTTCAAACCGTGCACGAACTTATCACGCTCAGTCCGGACGATGTCGAGCTCGAACGCCGCCAGATCGAAATCGCCGATGCCACCGGACACGCGATATCGGTCGTCGCTTTGAGCGAAGTGGTCCCCTATCTGCGCAGCTAGGCGCGCTTCGATACGTTTAAAGCGCAGCCCTGGTGTGGCAAGCTCGAACCGAGACCACAAAGACCGGGATGGGGCAGATGGTTTCTTCAACCGTGGACTCAGTGCGCGTCGAGCACCGAATGTTCTACGTCTGGATGGCGAGCGCTTTCATCCTGATCGCCTTTGGAGGTTTCATCCCCACCTATTGGGCAAAGCTCGCGAACGGCACATTCCCCGGAAATCCCATTACGCATATACATGGGGCATTTTTCTTTACCTGGACCCTTTTTTACTTTGCTCAGACTTCCTTGGTGGCGAGCGGACGAGTGGCTAACCATCGCAACTGGGGGCTCGTTGGAATCTCGCTTGCGAGTGTGATGTGCTGCACGGTGGTTCTGGCCGAAATCAACTCCATAAAGGTCGCAGAACACATAAACATGGGCGATCAAGCCCGTCGCTTCCTCATCGTGTCATTCAGCGCACTCGTCACGTTCGCGACGTTTTTCACGCTCGCAATCGTCAACAATCGCCGCTCCGAGGTTCACAAGCGCCTGATGATCTTGGCGATGATTCCTTTGATGCAGGCTGCCGTCGCGCGAATTTTTAAGACTCTAGTTGCGCCCGACGCGGTAGGGCCGCCACCCGTATTCGTCTCGGTACCGCCCGGCTTCATTGTTGATCTCCTTGTCGTTGTAGCAATGCTCTACGACTGGAGAACGCGCGGCAGACCACATCCCGTTTACGTAGCGGGGCTACCTGCTTTGGTGCTGATTCAAGTGCTTGTCGTACCAATCAGCACTACTTCGGTCTGGATGAGCGTTGCCAGGGGGATTGAGGGACTCGCGGGCTGAAAAGAATATCCGCTTATCGCCAGCCGCGCTCCCTCTCGATCTTGTCGAAGGCGGCGTTGATTACCGCCAGCTTGTCGGTGGCGAGGCGGATAAATTCCTCCGGCACGCCGCGCGCGATAAGCTTGTCGGGATGGTTCTCGCGCACGAGCAAGCGATAAGTTGCCCGCACCTCGTCGTCGCCGGCATCGTGCGCGACACCCAGAATGACATAGGGGTCGTTCTTGTCGGGCCCGACATGGGCGGCGCGGATGCGGCGATATTCGCCGGGCGTGAAGCCGAAGATGTCGGCGACGCGCCCGAGATAGGCGTCTTCGCCCGGATGAAAGACGCCGTCCGCCTTCGCGATCTCGAACAAGCCGTCGAGAATGTCTTCGAGCAGCGCCGGGTTCCCCGCCAGCATCTTGGCGATCTGCGCCGCATAAGCCTCGAATCCGGCTGTGTCCTGCTGCGCCAGCCGGAAGATGCGATCGACACTCGCCTGTTCGTTCGGCGCGACGCGGAAGAGGCGGTGGAAGGTCTCGATCTCGTCCTCGGTCACAGTCCCGTCGGGCTTCGCCATCTTGGCGGCTATCGCGATCATGGCGATGGTGAAGACGATGCCCGGCGCCTCGCCGGGCTCGAGCGACGGCACCTCGCGATCGATCAGGAAATGACCCGCGAGCGCGCCGATCAGCGCGCCGACCGGACCGCCGCCCAGCATGAATCCGGCCGCGGCGCCGCCAAGTTTTCCCAAGATGGACATGGCGGAAAGCAATAGGACAATCTGTCGGCCATGTCAGCTTCGACCGGAACATGGAATTTCTACATCGACCGCGGCGGCACCTTTACCGACGTTGTGGCCGAGGCGCCAAACGGCGCGCTCTCGACTCTGAAGCTTTTGTCGGACTCTTCACATTATGACGATGCGGCGCTGGAGGGGATCCGCCGCGCGCTCGGTGTCGAAAGCGGAGCCGCTATTCCGTCCGCGCGCATCGGCGAAGTCAGGATGGGAACGACGGTTGCGACCAACGCGCTTCTGACGCGGCGCGGCGAACCGACCTTATTGATCACCACGCGCGGTTTCAAAGATCAGTTGCGGATCGGCTACCAGAACCGGCCGAAACTCTTCACGCTCAGGATCGATCTGCCGGACATGTTGTATGACAGCGTGATCGAGGCGGACGAACGCGTGACGGCGGAGGGCGAAGTCCTGCATTCGCTCGACGAGGCGGCGTTGCGTCAGGCGCTCGTCACGGAGCGCCGCCGCGGCATCCAAGCCTGCGCCATCGTGTTTTTGCATGGCTTTCGCCATCCCGCGCACGAGGCGCGCGCGGCCGGCCTGGCGCGCGAAGCGGGCTTCACGCAAATCTCCGCCAGTCACGAATGCGTCCCGCTGATGAAGTTCGTTTCGCGCGGCGACACCACCGTGGCCGACGCTTATCTCTCTCCGGCTCTGGCGCGTTACACCCGTCGCGTCGAAACCGAATTGGGCAAGACCCGACTCTTCTTCATGACGTCGAACGGGGGTCTCGCAGCGCCGGAATATTTCCGCGGCAAGGATGCAATCGTCTCGGGTCCCGCCGGCGGCGTCGTCGGCATGGCCGAGACGGCGCGCGAAGCAGGCTTCGAGCACGTCATCGGCTTCGACATGGGCGGCACCTCGACCGACGCCGCGCGCTTCGACGGCACCTTCGAGCGCGCATACGAAACCGAAGTCGCGGGAGTCCGGTTGCGCACGCCGATGCTCGCGATCCACACCGTGGCGGCCGGCGGCGGCTCGATCCTGCACTACGATGGCGCGCGTTTTCGCGTCGGGCCCGACTCCGCAGGCGCCGACCCGGGCCCCTTGAGCTATGGCCGCGGCGGTCCGCTGACCGTCACCGATGCCAATGTCATGGTGGGAAAGTTGAATGCCGCCTATTTCCCGAAGCTGTTCGGTGAAAGCGGCGATGCTCCGCTCGACGAAGCGGCGGTGCGCCAAGCCTTCGTCGAACTCGCGCGCACCATCGGCAAGCCGACGGAGGAAGTCGCCGACGGTTTCATCCGCATCGCTGTCGAAAACATGGCCAATGCGATCCGTAGGATCTCGGTCGCGAAGGGTTACGATGCGCGATCCTACTGCCTCAATTGTTTCGGCGGCGCGGGCGGGCAGCATGCGTGCCTCGTCGCCGATGCGCTCGGCATGAGGACGGTTTTCATTCACGCGCTATCGGGCCTGCTGTCGGCCTACGGCATGAAGTTGGCGGCGTTGCGCGCGGTCAAGCAGAGCTTCGTCGGCACTGCTCTGACAGAAGCCAAAGCTCCGCTTGAAAAAGCGGTGCGCGATTTGCGTAAGCACACCGAGGCCGAACTTGCGGCACAAGGTGCGGCGCATGTCGAAACCAGCGCGCGCGTGCATATGCGCTACGACGGCAGCGACACGACCTTGCCGGTCGCGCTCGCAAGCGAGAGCGAGATGGCGAATACCTTCACCAAGGATCATGCACGCCAGTTCGGCTTCGGCTTCGAGGGCCGCGCGCTGATCGTCGAGTCGGTCGAAGTAGAGGCGCGCTCCATTTCTCCTTCTCCCCCTCAGAAGGCCGGGATGAGTGGGACCCTTTCGTCGACACCCCCTGCCCAATCCCCCGAATCCGGGGGAGAGGGACGCACCCGGTTTTATTCTCGTGGCGCCTGGCACGACGCGCCGGTTCTGCGCTCAGCGGAGCGCGGCGTCGATGGACCCGCGCTCATCGTCGAAGCCCATCAAACCATCGTCGTAGAACCAGGTTGGCGCGCCGTGGCCAACGGCCATGGTGTCGTTCTCACGCGGATCGTCGAGCGCGGCGAGGCAAAGGCGCGCGAGGCCGTCGATCCCGTGCTTCTGGAAGTGTTCGCAAACCTCTTCATGGCGATCGCGGAAGAGATGGGCGTGGTGCTGCAGAACACCGCCACCAGCGTGAACATCAAGGAGCGGTTGGACTTCTCATGCGCGCTGTTCGATGCCGATGGCGGACTGGTCGCCAATGCGCCCCACATGCCGGTGCATCTGGGCTCGATGGGCGACTGCGTCACCGCGATCATGAACAAGCATCCCGACATGCGCGAAGGCGATGCCTTCGTCACCAACGCGCCCTATGACGGCGGCACGCATCTGCCGGACGTGACCGTGGTGATGCCGGTGTTCGTCGACGGCGTGCGCTCCTTCTATGTCGCGTCGCGCGGTCACCATGCCGATATCGGCGGCATCACGCCGGGTTCGATGCCGCCCTTCTCCAAGACGATCGCCGAAGAAGGTGCCTTGTTCGACGGCATTCAAATGGTAAGCGGCGGCCGCTTCGACGAAGCGGCCGTGCGCGACGTGCTGGCGCGCGGCCCCTATCCCGCGCGTAGTCCCGAGCAGAATATCGCCGACCTGAAGGCGCAAGCCGCGGCATGCGCAAAAGGGATCGAGGGTCTTCGCCGGGTATCGTCCGTATACGGACTTTCCGTCGTCAATGCCTATATGCGCCACGTTCAGGACAATGCGGAAGAGGCGGTGCGCCAGGTGATCGGCAAACTCTCAGACGGCGAATTCACTATGCCGATGGACAGCGGCGCCATCATCCGCGTGAAAATGCGCGTCGACCGTGCGCAGCGCTCGGCCGTGGTCGACTTCACCGGTACCAGCAAACAGGCTGGCGACAATTTCAACGCGCCCGGTTCGGTCACCAAGGCCGCCGTTCTCTATGTCTTTCGCTGCCTGGTCGCGAGCGACATTCCGATGAATGCGGGATGCCTCAAGCCGCTTGAAATTGTGGTGCCCGAGGGCTCGCTGCTCAAGCCGCGCCCACCCGGCGCAGTGGCGGCCGGCAATGTCGAGACCAGCCAGGCGATCGTCGATGCCTTGTTCGGCGCGCTCGGCGTGATGGCGGCGGCGCAGGGGACGATGAACAATCTGACCTTCGGCAACGAGCGGCGGCAATATTACGAGACCATCTGTGGCGGTTCGGGCGCGGGTGCGACCTTCGACGGCCAGTCCGCCGTTCATACCCACATGACCAATTCCCAGTTGACCGATCCGGAAGTTCTGGAGACACGCTATCCGATCCTGGTCGAAGCATTTGCCATTCGCGCCAACTCGGGCGGCAGAGGCAGGCATTGCGGCGGCGACGGCACGATACGGCGCTTGCGCTTCCGCGAGGCGATGACGGCTGCGATCCTGTCGACGCGGCGCGAAACCGAACCTTTCGGCCTTCGCGGCGGCAGTCCGGGCGCCAAGGGTCGCAACAGCGTCGTCCGTGGCAACGGAACCGAGATTGCGCTCAAGGGTTGCGACGAGATCGACGTTTCGCCGGGAGATGTCATAGTCATCGAAACGCCGGGCGGCGGCGGCTTTGGAGGAACATACTCATGACCACGGTGCTCATCACCGGTGCCAGTCGCGGTATCGGGCTCGAATTCGCCAAACAATATTCCGAAGAAGGCGCCGACGTCATCGCCTGCTGCCGCACGCCGGACAAGGCAGAGGCTCTGCAGGCATTGGCAAAAGCCAGGCGTATCCAAGTCTTGCCGCTCGATGTGACGAACCCGAAGTCGGTCGAAGCCTTGCAGCGGACCCTCGCCGGGCGGCCGATCGACATTCTGATCAACAATGCCGGCGTCAGCGGGCCGCGTCACGAGCCCAAAGGCAGCATCGACGTCGCCGGTTGGGTCGACACGTTCACGACCAACTCCGTCGCGCCGATGCTGGTTTCGCAGGCCCTGCACGACAATCTGAAGGCGGGAACGCTCAAGAAACTCGTGACCATCACGTCGATGATGGGTTCCATCTCGGGCCATGGCGGTGGCGCCTATGCCTATCGTGCCTCCAAGGCCGCCGTGAACAGCGTGATGCACGGCCTTTCCAAGGAATGGGCGAAGGACGGGATCGTCGTCGGAATCTTTCACCCGGGCTGGGTCAAGACCGACATGGGCGGCGCCAGCGCGCCGGTCACGCCGAACGCAAGTGTCAGAGGCCTGCGCGGCCAGATCGCCAGGCTGGGCAAAGCCAATAGCGGCCACTATCTCGACTATAACGGTCAGGAAATTGCGTGGTGAGCATTCGCGTGCTGGCGTCGCGTCAACCCAAAAGCTGTGACGATTAATCACCAATTTTTTTCCGAGTGATTCGCCAAGAGATTCAATAGCGGTCGAATCGAACCAGATTGACGCTGGCACGCCGTTGAGCGAGCGTAAAAGCGTCTCTGGAACTGGAGGGCATCCATGGTCCGTGAGTTGCAAATCATGGCGGTTGGACTTGTGTTCCTGTTTTTGGGGGCAATCGTGGTCGGCGTGTTCTGAACCCGCCGAGGGGGTAAGCGAAAATGGCCGCGGCGCCCTCGGGTTCCGCGGCCTTTTTTTCATGGAACTTCGAAGGCGTCGCTAATCGACATTCTCGATTTTGACGATGCTGCCAAGCGCCTTGGGATCATCGATACTTCTGACGGCGGTCACATACAGCTCCCGCTCGCCGGGGCCGAAGGCGACGTTCGTGGTGCCGAAACCCGCAGCAATGTCGAACCTGTGGAGAAGCTTGCCTTGCGGCGACAATTTCAGAACCTTGCCGCCGTTCCATTGCGCGACATAGATGTTGCCCTTGGCGTCGATCTTCATGCTGTCGGGGCCGAGCGACCAGGATTGCACCCGGTTCGGCGTTAGAAGATTGAGGAGCGCGAAATTCGCACGATGGGAAAGCGTGCCGTCGCTGTTGATGGTGAACTTCAGGATGCAGTTGCCGACTGTTTCGCTGACATAAAGCGTCTTTTGGTCGGGCGAGATGCCGACGCCGTTGGCATAGTTGAGATCGTCGGCCACTTCGACCCAGTTCTTCGCGCCAGGCGCGCGGTAGAGGACCTTGCCGACGATCGGGCCCGGGACACCCGAGCCCGACCAGGGTCCGAAGACCGTGGCATAGGTGCCGTCATTGGCGGCGACCACAATGTCGTTGATGCCGCCGACGAATTTGGTGCCGTTCTTGTCATGGTCCCAACGGCGCAGCTCCTTGCCGGAAAGATCGAGTTCCAAAATCGCGCCTGGATCGTTGGTACAGGCGAGCAGGAAGGTATGGTGTCGAGTGAGTGCCAGGCCATTGTGGCCGCAGCCCGGCGTGTGGTTCAGAACGGTGACCTTCTTTCCATCCCACTTCGAAAGCGTGTCGGAGACCCAGCCGACGAAATAGAGATTGCCGTCAAGGTAGAGCGGACCTTCGGGCCCCTGCACGTTCCTGACGACGGTGACGTCACCGGCGCGAACGGAGACGGCGCCGAGCATGACCGCGGCGGCGGCAACCATGGCGGAGAACGTCGTCCGCATCATCCTCATTCTCTCACTCTTTAGTGCGCAGACGCGGCGGTGACGTAGAGCTTCTTTTCCTTGTAGGCGATGTAGATGTGAAGCTGACGCAGGATGCCCATGCCGAGGATAAGCTTGGGGTCGCCGTCTGGCACGTGCGACTCCTTTTCCGAGATCAATTCGATGTCGGGATGCAGCACCGATATCCCTTGCAACGTGAGTGCGCCGAACGGGTAGTGCAATGCATGGAACCGTCCATTCACTGCCGTGAGTTTCGGATCCTTTTCGTCAAGATCGAAGAGATTTTTGGCCAGTTCCAGACTCATGACAGAGCGCGACGCGCCCGTGTCGATGGTTGCTCTCATTTCCTTGCCGTCAATGACGACCGGCGCCTCGATGTGCCCATTCGGGTCGATGCCGATGACAATTTGCGCTGCCGGCGAAGTCGTCCAATAGACGACCTTTCCCGCGCAATGATCGGGTGAAAAGAAATTGAACTTGGCATTCGCAAAATCGAAATCGACGTCGTAGTGGCGCATGACGTTCGGTCCGAGAATCCCGCCCATGTCTTCTGGCAGCACGCCGCCGGGGATTACCTGCATCGGCATGCGGTCAGCCCGCAGGCCGCCGAGATTCACCGCGGTCGTCTCGACATAATGTTCAATCTTCTTGCCGCCGAAGATTATTTCGCGCGCGTCAAACGCAGGCAACTCGGCGAGACCCAGTTTCTGCACCGACTCTTCGGTGAGCATGGAAAAGATGGCGCCGGTATCAACCAGCAAATTCACATTTTGGCCGCCAATCGTCACCGGAACGGAGACGCCACCGGCCGAGTTGATGCTCATGTCGAAGGTCGCCATGCGAACGAGCCCGCAGGTCTCGGCGGCAAGTGCCGGGCTAGCCCATACAAGAAGCGAAACAAGCAGGCAGGAAATGATGCGCATGGAATGTCCCGTATATTCTTCTGATTGGCGATCAATGCGTTGAAGCGGCGGTGACGTAGAGTGCTTGTTCCTTGTAGGCGATGTACATGTGAAGCTGGCGAAGTATGCCCATGCCGAGAATCAACTCGGGTCCGCCGCGAGGTATGCCCTCGTCACGCCTCGAGAACAGCGTCAAATCCGGATTAGCGACGCTCACGCCACTGAAGTCCAGAGATTTGAACGGATACTTGTAGACGTGCCCGTTGTCGGTCTTCTCCAAAGTCTTGAGTTGCGGATCGTTTTCCGTGAAGCCGAACAAGTCCTCCGCTTCCTCCAGATTGAGCACCGAGCGCGCTGTGCCGGTGTCGAGCGTCGCGCGGATTTTCTTTCCGTCCAAAGTCACCGGGAAGCTGACGTGCCCGAAATGGTCTTGTTCCAATGGAATTTCGGCATGCTCGCTCTTTGTCCAATAGGCCATATTGGTTTGGCAGTGATTGGACAGAAACAGGTTCAGCTTGGCGCCGGCGAAATCGAATTCATCGTCATAGGCGCGCATGATGTCGGGGGCCAAGGTCCCGTCGATCCCATCCGGCAAATGACCGTTTGGCATGATAATAAATTCCTTGTACGGCGCCTTCAGGCCGCCAAGATCGATGTCGTGACCAACCGCAAATCGATCGAGCCGGTATCCGCCGAACATCATGACGTATCGGCCGGGAAGCGGCGCGACCCTCAAATTGAGCGAATCCACGAAAGACTCCGTCAACATGGAATCGATACCGCCCGTATCGATCAGCAGGTTGGCCGTTCGCCCGCCGATCGTCATCGCCACGACCTGTCCGCCGGACGGGTCGGTCGCCATATTGAGCGAAGCCGCACGGGTCAGACTGCAGGACTCGTTCTCAGCGGCTGCGCAAGGAACTGCGCCTGCCAAGACCAGCACTAGGGCGACGCGATGACGAATTCTCATTTGAGCGTGCTCAACTCGAACTTGGCTTCGGCATATTCGACGAAGTTCTTCGGACATTTCTGCGATGCTGTTTCGAGCAGTGGCCTGGCGGACGCCGAGTCATTGTGCGCAAGCCACCACTCTGCGACGTAGAAGTCCGCCTCACATTGCTGATTGGCAATTTTGTCGGAGTCGCCGTGCGATGCGGCCAAGGCCATGTCATCTGGCTTCGTTTCGCCCACGAACATCTTGATGAGGGGCAAAGGCCAGTCGTCGTTGCGCAGCTGCTCGACATCATGCGCACCCACTTTCGGATCGAGCGCGCCGGCGCGGACGCGCGACAGTTCGAGCCAGAGCACCGCATAGCCATTTTCCGGCTGCAGCTGCACCACCTGAGCGAAATCGTCGGCGGCTACGCCAAAGTTCTTCTGTCGCCAGCGCAGCCTGCCACGATTCCAATAGGCAGTACGGTCTGGCCTCAGAGCGATCACTTGTGAGAGATCAGCGTCCGCCGCCGCGAGCTCGCCGGCGCAGGCATGGGCATCGCCGCGCAGTTCCAGCCCCTGTACGTCGCCAGGGTTCAACCGAATAAATTCGTCCATGTCGGCGGTCGCGGCCTTGCATTGACCTTGGCGTAGATACGCGATGGCACGGCCGCGATAGGCGGCGGGAATCAAAGTCGGATTGAGATCGCCGGCGGCCAGCGCGGCGCTGAACGATGTGACGGCAAGTGGGGCGTCACCCTGCAGGTTGGCCGATATACCGCGCGCGAAGTCGTCATAGCCCGCAGCGCTCGCGGCGACGCAAGCGCCGCCGAGAGCCGCGATCATAGATAATATTGTGCGCAATGTTGCCCCCACAGCGCGGAGCATAAAACTTGACCGGACAGCGCACAATCGAGGTGAACCGGCTTACGCCGCATCCTTGGTGCGTGGATCGTAGTTGAGGAGCGGACCGAGCCAGCGTTCGGCGGTGGCGATGTCCCAGCCCTTGCGCCGGGCGTAATCCTGGACCTGGTCGCGCTCGATCTTGCCGACGCCGAAATAGCGGCTCTCGGGATGCGAATAATAAAACCCGCTGACCGAGGAACCGGGCCACATCGCAAAGCTTTCGGTCAGCTTTACGCCGATCTTGGCTTCCGCATCCAGCAGCTTGAACAGCGTCGCCTTTTCGCTGTGCTCCGGTTGGGCGGGATAGCCGGGTGCCGGGCGGATGCCGCGATATTTTTCCTGGATCAGCTCGTCGTTCGTGAGCGCCTCGTCCGGCGCATAACCCCAGAATTCGCTGCGCACCCGTTGATGCAGGTGTTCCGCAAACGCCTCGGCGAGGCGGTCGGCGAGCGCGCGTAGAAGGATCGCGGAATAGTCGTCATGTGCGGCCTCGAACGCTTTGACGCGCTCTTCCTCTCCGATGCCGGCCGTCACGACAAAAGCGCCGATGTAATCCTCGGTCCGTTTGGGAGCGATGAAATCGGCCAGAGCGAGATTGGGGCGATTGTTCTCGCGCGCCATCTGTTGGCGCAGTGTGTGCAGCGTGTTGATAGGAAACTTCCGCGCCTTGTCGCCAAAGACCGCGATGTCGTCGTCGCCGATCCTGTTGGCCGGAAAGAAACCGACGGTGGCGCGCGCCGTCAGCCACTTCTCCGCGACGATTCTTTTGAGCATCGCTTGCGCATCGGCATAGAGATTGCGTGCCGCTTCGCCGACCTTGTCGTCGTCGAGGATCGCGGGAAACTTCCCGACCAGTTCCCAGGTCTGGAAGAAGGGCGTCCAGTCGATGTACTTCACCAGTTCGCCGAGATCGTAGTGATTGTAGGTCCGCGTGCCGAGGAATCTCGGTACTGGCGGCTCATAGCCCGTCCAGTCCAGCTTCAGCTTGTTGGCGCGCGCCTCCGCCAGCGAGAGGCGGCGGCCGGGCGCGCGTTGTGCCGCGTGATTGCGCGCGATCTCTTCATATTCCTTGCGGATCCCGGATACGAAATTGGCATTCGCAGTCTTGCTGAGCAGATTCGAGGCGACGCCGACGGCACGGCTTGCATCCGTCACATAGACGGTCTGGCCGCGGCGATAGCCTGGATCGATCTTCACCGCGGTGTGCACGCGGCTGGTGGTGGCGCCGCCGATGAGCAGCGGAATGTCGAAGCCTTGCCGCTCCATCTCGGCGGCGACATGCACCATTTCGTCGAGCGATGGCGTAATCAGGCCGGAAAGACCGATGATGTTGGCCTTCTGCTCGCGTGCGGTGTCGAGAATCTTCTGCGCCGGCGCCATGACGCCAAGATCGATGACCTCGTAGCCGTTGCATTGCAAGACCACGCCGACGATGTTCTTGCCGATGTCGTGGACATCGCCTTTGACCGTCGCCATCACGATCTTTCCAGCCGGTTCCTTCTTTGCATTCTTGTTCTGCTCGGCATCCATGAAGGGCAGAAGGTAGGCGACCGCCTTCTTCATCACGCGCGCAGACTTGACGACTTGCGGCAGGAACATCTTGCCCGAACCGAAAAGATCGCCGACCACATTCATGCCCGCCATCAACGGGCCTTCGATAACGTCGAGCGGACGCGCCGCAGCCTTGCGCGCCTCTTCGGTGTCCTGGGTCACGAAAGCATCGATGCCGTGCACCAGCGCATGCGTGATGCGCTCCTGTACCGGCAGCGAACGCCACGCAGCGTCTTCCACGTCGGCGATCGCGCCTTCACCCTTGTAGCGTTGCGCGAGTTCGAGCAGGCGTTCCGTCGCGTCGGGGCTGCGCGCGAAGAGCACGTCTTCGATCGCCTCGCGCAAAGGCGTGGGGATGTCCTGATAGACGCTGAGCTGGCCGGCATTGACGATGCCCATGTCCATGCCCGCTTTGATCGCATGGAAGAGAAAGACGGAGTGCATCGCCTCGCGCACCGGCTCGTTGCCGCGGAAGGAGAAGGAGAAGTTCGAGACTCCACCCGAGATGTGGCTGTAGGGACACTCCTTGCGGATGACGGAAGCCGCATCGATGAAGGCTTTGCCGTAACCGTTATGCTCCTCGATCCCGGTCGCGACCGCGAAGATGTTGGGATCGAAGATGATGTCTTCGGGCGGAAACCCGACCTTGTCGACCAGTATGCCGTAGGCGCGCTTGCAGATCGCGATCTTGCGCTCCGCCGTGTCGGCCTGGCCCTCTTCGTCGAACGCCATGACGACGACGGCGGCGCCATAGCGCATGACCTGGCGCGCATGCTCGACGAACGCCGCTTCGCCCTCCTTCAGGCTAATCGAATTGACCACCGGCTTGCCCTGGCACGTCTTGAGGCCTGCCTCGATCACGCTCCACTTGGAACTGTCGATCATCAGGGGCACGCGTGCGATGTCGGGCTCGCCCGCCATCATGTTGAGGAAGCGGCGCATCGCAGCTTCCGAGTCGATCAAGCCCTCGTCCATGTTGACGTCGATCAGCTGGGCGCCGTTCTCGACCTGGCTGCGCGCCACTTCGAGCGCGCCGTCATAGTCGTTGGCCGTGATGAGTTTCCGGAAGCGCGCCGAGCCGGTGATGTTGGTGCGTTCGCCGACATTGACGAAGTTCATCTCCGGCGCGAGCGTGAAGGCTTCGAGACCCGAGAGGCGAAGCGTGCGCGCCTTTTCCGGCACCACGCGCGGCGTGACGCCCTTGATAGCCTCGCCGAACGCCTTGATGTGCGCCGGCGTCGTGCCGCAGCAACCGCCGACGATGTTGACGAGGCCGGAGCGCGCGAATTCGCCCATCAGGTCGGCCATCATCTCGGGCGACTGGTCATAGCCGCCGAATTCGTTGGGAAGTCCCGCATTGGGATGCGCGCTGACAAGCGTGTCGGCTGCGGCCGCGAGATCGGCAACGTAGGGCCGAAGCTCTTTCGCACCCAGCGCGCAGTTCAGGCCGATCGCAAACGGCTTGGCATGGCGCATCGAATGCCAGAACGCTTCCGTTGTCTGGCCTGTCAGCGTGCGACCGGAGAGATCGGTGATCGTGCCGGAGATCCAGACCGGCAGGCGCTCGCCGAGTTCGTCGAAGATCTCTTCAATGGCGAAAATCGCGGCTTTGGCATTCAACGTGTCGAAGATGGTCTCAATCATCAGCACGTCGGAACCGCCGTGGATAAGTCCGCGCGCCGCATCGCGATAGGTGCTGACGAGTTCGTCGAACGTGACGTTGCGAAAGGCGGGATCGTTCACGTCGGGCGAGATCGACGCGGTGCGATTGGTCGGGCTGAGCACGCCAGCCACGAGCCTCGGCCGCGAGGACGTCGAAACCTCGTCGCACACTTCGCGCGCGATCCGGGCCGAGGTTTCGCACATCTCCGCGACGAGATGCGAGAGCCCATAGTCGGCCTGCGAGGAATGCGCCGTGGTGAAGGTGTTGGTCTCGATGAAGTCGGCACCGGCCGCGAGATAGGCGTGCCCGACGTCGCGGATGATGTCGGGGCGCGACAGCGACAGGACGTCGATATCGCCCTTGAGTTCATGGTCGTGCGCGCCGAAGCGGTTGCCGCGGAAGTCCGCTTCGCTCAAGCCATAGCCCTGGATCATGACGCCCCACGAGCCGTCGAGCAGGAGGATGCGCTTCTGCGCTTCTTCCTTCAGCCAGCGAATCCGCGATTGGCGATCGAAGCTCATGCCGCACCTTTCGGCTTCAAGCCCATGATGCGGCAGGCAGCGTAGGTCAGGTTCGCCTGATTGAGCGTGTAGAAATGGAACTGCGAAAAGCCGAGCGCACGCAACTGTTGCACCTGCTCGGCCAAGACGGCGGCGGCGACGATGCGGCGCGTTTCGATGTCGTCATCGAGACCGGCATAGGCCTGCGTCAGC
>Ga0187821_10000085_pt1 | contig 16292 bp, 13 predicted proteins | sample NC_wetland_sal_i_20_FD_132442 | JGI IMG/M metagenome (GOLD analysis project Ga0187821, IMG submission 132442) | Wetland sediment microbial communities from Neuse River Estuary, North Carolina, USA - SourceSoil_1 | ecosystem: Environmental > Aquatic > Freshwater > Wetlands > Sediment | place...
CGACTCCCGCCAATCCTCCATTCCCTACCGATGATGTTTTCGCGGTCAACGCGAAACTGTCCTCCGACGGAACTCTGACCGGTCACATCCAGCACACTTCCCGCGGCGACGTAGAGCTTATCTACCGCCTCGCCTTCCGCCAGGTGCCGGAGGCGCAGTGGAAAACTCTGGTGCAGCGAATCTCCTACGCCCGTGGCTTTGGCGGCGAGGTAAGTAACGTTACGGCGTCCACCCCAGAGGAGACGGCCAAGCCGTTTCAATATGCCTACGATTACACGCGCAAAGAGTACAGCGATTGGAAGGATCGCCTGATAGCGCCGCCCATGCCGCCGTTCGGCATTGAAGCGCGCGCCATCAACGACAAGAAGCCCACCGAGCCGGTGATTCTGGGCGCCCCCGGGGAATTTGTCCACCGCGCACACATGGAACTTCCGGGCGGCTACAACCCCAAGTTGCCCAAGAACCTGGACCTGAGCAGCGATTTTGCGGATTATCACGCCACCTACTCCCTCAAGGACGGAGTGCTCACGGCGGAACGGCGCCTGGTTCTCAAAAAGTTCAAAGTGCCTCTGGCGGAGTGGGACGCGTATCGCAAGTTCGGCAAGGCAGTGGCCGATGATGAGGACAGCTGGATTGCGCTGAACGGTGGGAGCGGCGGTGATGACACAGTGGCGGAGGCCGCCGTTGCCAGCCCAGAGGTCAAGCGCCTGTTCCAGGAGGGCGCCGAGGCCATGAACAAACGGGACCTCACCACCGCGGCGGAAGCCTTTCACCACGTGCTCGAGCTCGACCCCAAATTTCCGAATGCGCACTCCAGTCTGGGCGTGGTTTACCTGATGCAGAATCGGGCCGAAGACGGCATCAGTGAGTTTCGTAAGGAAGAGCAGGCGCACCCGAACAATGCCATCGCTTATGAGGCGCTGGCGCGCGCGTTCATGGAGTTGCGTCGCAACGATGAGGCCATGGAGCAGTGGCGCGAGCTGCTGAAATTGGACCCCAAGAACCGGGATGCTGCCCGGAACCTGGGTGGCCTGCTGATGGGTGCAAAAAGAAATGCGGAAGCTGTTGGCGTTCTGGAAGCGGCGCTTAAGTTGTCACCCGACAGCGAGGCTCTGCAAACCAGCCTGGGATACGCGTACCTGAGGAACAGCCAATCCGAAAAAGCGGTTCCTTTGCTGGAAAAAGTGGCGCAGTCCGACTCCAAGCCCGACACCTTGAACAACATTGCGTACGAACTGGCGGATGGGAATGTGGACCTGGATAAGGCCCTGGCCTATGGGCAAAAGGCGGTGGAGAAAACCCAGGCGCAGTCCCTGTTGTTCGGCGCGTCCAGCACAGAATCCCTCAAGATTGCGACTCAGCTGGCAGCTTATTGGGACACGCTGGGCTGGGTGTATTTTCGCCGCGGCGATCTGAACCAAGCGGAATCCTATCTGCGCGCTGCCTGGGACCTGTCGCAGAGCGCCGTCATAGGCGATCACCTGGCGCAAGTGTATGAGCACTTGGGCAAGAAGCGGGAGGCGGAGCACACTTATCGCCTGGCCCTGGCAGCCGCACGCGGGAGCGGCGGAGATGATATCCGGCAGCACTATCAGCATCTCACCGGCAAGAAGCCCGATCAGGAGTGGCACTGCTGCGTAATGTCTCCTCAGGAAGAGCTGAGCCGGGTACGCAGCACCAAGCTAGCCGCGAAGTCGCAGCTCTCGGGCAGCGCTACCTATGCGCTCGCGTTCTCACCCGGCAAGGTGGATGAGGTTTCTTACATCAGCGGAGATTCTTCGCTGAAGTCCGTAGGCGACCGGCTCAACGGCGCGAAATTTCACGTCGAGTTTCCCGATCAGGATCCCGTCAAGCTGGTTCGGCGCGGCATTCTCACCTGCGGCAGAATGGGCTGCGATTTCGTATTCTTGTTACCCGGCGATGCCGTAGCCAGCGCATTAGTCTCCGGCCGCTAGACCGATTCCGCGCTGAACACCGGCCGCAAAACATCCGGTCTCCTTCCAATGTTCTGGGTCACCGCTCGGCACATCGTCTGCGTTTGTGGTAGTACTATCACCTCGAAACTGCATGGCCAATCAAACAGACGCTGTCCAGTATCGCGGTTGGGGCAAGTTGGTGCGGATCGCGAACGGCACCTCTGAACTTCTGGTGCTCACGGCAATAGGCCCGCGGATTCTCTATTACGGATTTGCCGGCGGCGAAAACCAGTTCCACGAGTTCGATGAGCAAGTCGGCCTCGCCGCTGACGGCCAGTACCACAGCTACGCCGGCCATCGCCTGTGGGTGTCTCCGGAAGTGGAACGCACGTATTATCCCGACAACTTCCCTGTCCAAGTCACGCCCTTAGCCAGTGGGGCAAAGTTTTCGGCGCCCGTGGAAAGCGCGCCGCCCGGCACCGGACTGCAGAAAGAAATGGAGGTGCGGCTGGCGCGCGAGGGCACGCACGTCACGGTCGTTCACAGGATTACCAATAAGGGCCAGAGCGCGACCGAAATGGCTCCCTGGGCGCTGACCGTGATGGAAGCGGGCGGACGCGCCATCCTGCCGTTTGCTCCCAAGCAGCCCATGAGCAAACAGCATCTGCTGCCGGAGGGGGTGATGGCGCTCTGGTCCTACACCGATCTGGCGGACACTCGCTGGAGATGGGGAACTAGGTACCTGCAGTTGACCACGGAGCTCTCACCCCACGCGCGCTTTCGCGAGCAGATGCTCGGCATCTACAACCCTTCCGGCTGGGCGGCGTATTTCCGCAACGGCCATCTCTTCGTGAAGCGGGCTGCGGTCGAAGCGGGAAAAGCTTATCCCGACTTTGGCTGCAATTTCGAAACTTACACTGAGCCCGGCTTTCTCGAACTGGAAACCCTGGGGCCCTTGCGCATCCTGAATCCCGGCGAAACCGCCGAGCACACCGAGCACTGGTGGTTGTACAAGGATGTGCCCGCGGGCGAGGACGAAACCTGGATTGACCAGGTCATCGTGCCGCTCGTGAATCAAAGCAGACTGCAATCGGTGTAGAACCGAAAGCCTACAAACCGGGAATCCAGTGCTGGGCGTTGGCGTGGAAAATCTTCCGCACAACGGCCGGCGGAAGGTCCAAGCCGCGAACTTGTTTCCCGTTGTAATGGAGCATCTGGTCGGTGGCCAGGAATTTCCAGTCCCGCGCGTAGGTTGACTCCCACTCCTTCAAATCCTGGGGCACCTTCGCATCCGGTGGCAGATCCAGATCCGTGCCGTAGAGAACGCGGTCCTGGTACTTGATGAGAAACGCGCGCACCTGGTCGTGCGGAGCGAGCATCAGGTACTCCATTCGTGCCGCCATATCTATGGCGAAGTTGGGGTAGCGGTCAAAATCCTGCGCAATAGTGTCCAGGTTCTTCTCCATGCTCCCCAGGTGAACTCCCACCATGCGCAGATCAGGGTTCATCGCGACTACGTGATCGCGCGCCCGCAGTATCTCCTGCTTAGTTGGAAAACCCGGCTTCTTGTAAAGGAACCACTGCGGGTTCTCCTGGTAGTAAGACCAGGAGGGGTCGGAAGGATCGGGCGGGCCCCAGGCGACGTCGGGCTCCGCCTGGTGGGCCATCAGGGTCTTGCCGTGCTGCGCAATGTCCTTGTAGATGGGCTCGAACTCCGGGTCGTCGGCAAACACGAACTTGCCATTGTGCTTCAATTCCATACCGATGTTTTTCCAGATCTTCACCGCGATGGCGCCCTGGGCGAAGTTTTTATTCAACTGCTGGATGGCATCGGCGTCGAAGTTTGGGCTCCCGAACTTGTAGGGATCGAAGGTAGTGCACCAGGCGATATGGCCGTGGCTGGAAGCAACCAGTTGCCGCGCGACATCCACCTGGGCCGCAAGCCCCCGGCGGTAGGGCAGCGTGTCGTCCACCACCAGGATGTTCATCACCTTCAGGTGCAGCCGTTCGAGCATGGCCTGGAAGGCGGGATCGGTCTTGAATATGTGAACATGAACATCAACCGGATGAATGGCGGCGAAGGCTTGCAGCGCCTGCTCCGTGCTCATTTCTTTTGCGGGAGCCGGCGAGGATGGCGATGACGCCGCGTCCAAGGACCGAGCTCCGCAGGCTAGGACCACGAAACCTGAAATCAGAATGCTGAAAACGATCGCGCGAGTTGCGGCTCTCATTGTTGCTCCTGCCCTGATTGTGGGCTTTCCGTTTCACACTACAGAAGAATTGGTTTAATTCCTGTCATTCCGCAGAACTCCGCCAGCGCGCCATAGAGCTCGGCTCCGTAGCCGAGGCAGGCGTACTCGTTGGTCCAGTGCTCGAGCAGTTGCTCCACGTCGCAGTGGACGGTGATAAAGCCGTGGGGCCAAAAAGGAATTCCGCATTCGTGCAGCCGTTCTTTCACCTGCTTGCGCGGAGGCTCGAAGACGGTGGCCCGCGTGACCACCATCTGAAATTCGCCATTCACCCGGCCCAGGCGGGCCAGAACGCCCTCGCCCACCTTGCAGATCAGTTTGACGGAAAGACCGCCGGCCTCACCTTCGGTGGGAATGCCGTGTTCCGCAAATCCGGCGGGACCCAACTGACTGGCCAGCGACGGCGGACAGGCGCCGTCGCCGATAATCTTGATCTCCTTCTTAGCCTTGTCCAGGTGCTGCAGATCGCCGTAGTACACGCGCTCCTTGCTCAACCTGGTAAGCAGATAGACGGTCAGCGCGGTGTTGAAGTCACCCAGGGTCGATGTGCCGTGGCCGTCTTCCAGCATCATGCTCTGGGCGAAGCAGGTGGCGGAATAATCGTCGCCCAGCCCGGGAAACGACTGGATGGTATAAAAATCAAATTTTTCCTTTTCCACCATCTGCTTGAGAGCGAGATAGAGACGGATCGAACGCTCGTTCACCACATTTCTGTCGGGAGCCTGGCCAAACAGCTTCTTCAGCCGCGGCTCCAGCCCCATAATCTTCTTGGCAGAAATCTTTTCTGCAGTTCGAATCAGCTCGGTGGTGTCGCGGGAATCAATATCCACGCCGAACATGCGCATCCACTGCGAAGGATCGGCCACCCCGCAGGTCTGCCCCATGCCGCGGCCGCCGAAAGCGCCGAGGGTGGCCCCGTGCAGCCGGTTCTTCAGATGCGCGCCCCGAGCGAAGCTGGCGATCTTCTCCAGCGTTTCCTGGTCCGCCGCATCGCCGTATACGAACTTGTGCTCCACTCCAATCTCTAACAATGCCCCGTGCATGACCAACCCGCCTACTGGGCGCCAGCCCTGCGAGCCGGGGTGCGTCCACAACAGCAATCCTTTCCCGGTGGCCGCATAATCGCGCAAGGCGGCCGCCAGGTGCGCCGCCCACACCCAGGTGCCGGAGAAAAGCACCACGCCGTCTATTTCGTCCTCCAATCTCATCTTGCGCATGGCGGCGCGCGCCTCTTCCTTGCTGGCAACCACCACATCGTGCTCAACCAGTTTGACTCCGCTTTTCTTCAGCGCCGCCTTGGCGTTCTTGACCACCTGGGAATCAATGAACGGCACACCCATGGGATCTTTAAGACCATCCTTGTGCACTCCGTAAACGATGAAACCGAGGACAGGTTGAATCATTGCGGTTCGCCTCCTTGGGCGAAGTGAGCAGCATGTTCACGCACGGGCGCCAGGGCCGGATATAACGACCGGTATTGCCGCGCCTGATCCGCATAGGCGGCGGCCAGCGCCGGGTCAGGCTCGACCACGCTCTCCTCGCGAACCAGTCCATCGATCGCCTCCGCGAAGCTGGAATAAGTTCCGGTAGCCACGGCGGCGAGTATGGCCGAACCCAGGCACACCGCTTCCGGGCAGCGCATGACGTGAAAGCGGCGACCGCTCAGGGCGGCCCGCAGCCGAAGACCCAGCCGTGAGCGCGTGCCTCCACCGCTGCCGTACACATCCGCGAAATCGCCTGCCGCGCGCGAAAGTATTTCCGCCATCTGCGCCAGTTCGCAGGCAATCCCCTCCAACACCGCCTGGTAGAGCTGCCCGCGTGTGGTCGCCGGAGTAAGCCCAAAAATTGTTCCCCGCGCCTTAGGGTTGAAGTCGGGATTGCAGGTGCCGATCAAATGGGGAAGCACGCAGAGGCCGGAGGGTTCGGTGGTCGCATGCGACTCCAGCCGGACATAGTCTTCCATTTCCGACACATTGTTTTCCGTGTTGTCGCCGGCGCCACAGAGCAGATCGCGCAGCCACTTCACCATGATTCCTGCGGGAAAGTAAGCCAGCGTGACAAACTGCCCGGGAACAACATGGGGATAGGAATTCAGCGATGCGGAAAACGCGGCGTCCGACAGGCTTGGCTGGGGCGCGGATGCCAGCAGGCATTCGTAGGTGCCCATGGAGTCGGCGACGCGTCCCGGTCTAACCACCCCCACGCCCAGGGCGCCGCAGGGCTGGTCGTGGCCGCCAATCACGACTGCTGCCCCGGCGGGCACTCCGATTTGCGCGGCCGCCTCGCTGGTCAGCTTTCCCGCAATTGTCCCGGCCGGAATGGGGATGGGCAACCGTTGACCCGTCAGACCCGCAGCAGAGAGAATTTGCTCCGACCAGCAGGCGCGGCGCACATCAAAAGCCAAGAAGCGCGAAGCCAGGGAATAATCGGTGTAAGGCGGCAGGCCCAGGCGGGTGAGCAGAAAATCGGTGACGCCCAGGAAACGCTCCGCCTCGGCAAACACGCTCGGGCGATGCCGCTTCAGCCACAGAATTTTTGGAATGGGGTACATCGGATGCACGATGAGCCCGGTGATTTCAAAAAGGCGGCGCCGGCCGAATTCCTTTTCCCACCAGTCCGATTCGGCAGCCGCGCGGCTGTCCATGTTCAAAATCGCCGGGCCCAGGGGCCGGCTCTTGCCGTCCACCGGCACGAAAGTTTCGGCGTGCGAGGAAATGCACAGTGCCCGTACCGGATCACGATGGCCGCCGCGAACCGCTCCCTGCGCGGTGGCCCGCAGGGCATCCCAGAAAAGCAGCGGGGAAACTTCGGCGAATCCAGGCTGGGGAAATTGCGGAGTGTATTGGCGGGCACTTTGCGCCAGGATTTCGCCCGATGACGAAAACACGACAGCTTTGCACCGGCTTGATCCGACATCCACCGCCAAAATGCTCATGGCGCGATTAACCTGGCGAAGCTGATGCCGCCGGGCGTTGTCCCTCCCCGCCCGCCAGCGCGGAGCGGGCCCTGGCCAGAAAACCATCCATGTCCGCCGCCTGAAACACGTTGCGCCCGAAGAAAACTCCAGCGGCCCCGGACTGCCCGATCTCGCGCACGGTCTGCAACGCCTCCTCGTCGGAGCCGGCCCGGCTGCCGCCCAGCACCAAAATGGGGATGGGACACTCCTTGACTACCCCGGCCATGGAAGCGACATTGCCGGCGTAATCGGTTTTGATCACATCGGCGCCCAGTTCCGCCGCGAGGCGGGTGTGATACTTGATCCACTTCGAATCTCGATAATCCTGCACCTTGGGGCCTCGAGCCAGCGACTCCACGATCAGCGGCATGCCCAGCGTCTCGCACTCTCGCGCCACCTCGGCGGTGCGGGCGATTTCTTCGGCTTCAAATTCGGAATCGCCTGTGCCCACCACCAGGTAGGTGATCACCGCGTCGGCTCCCAGGCGCAGGGCCTCCTCCGGCCGCGCCAGCAGCCGGCTGCGGGCCTGTTTGGCGGCTATGGTCTCCGGCGCGCCCCAGATGGTGGACCAGTCAATGCGGGCGATGAGGCCGGGCATGGCGGGTGCCAGGAGGGCGTCGGCGCAGTGCCGCAGGAGTCCCGGGCTGAGCAGAATGCCGTCACAACCCGCCCTGAGGAAGCGGCGAATCTGGCTGGCCGCATCTTCCGTTCCCGGAATAGGACCGAGCACCAGGGGGTGATCGAAGGCCACGACCAGGATGCCGCGCGGGCGGCCGTGAAAAATACGGTTGAGCCGAAGTTTTTTGGCGCTCACAGACACCGGCTATTAAAACGATGTAGTATGCAGTGCGCAGCCAATCTATCGTCTGCTGGAACGCTTGTCAATTTGCCACAGCGGGCTGGCCTGATCCGGGTGCTCACTGTGCTACACTTCGGCCCGCGCGAGCGGCAAAAACCAAGCACTATGCCCGTAACCAGAACCTCGGCGGTGACCATAAGGGATGTAGCCGGAAAAAGTGGCGTCTCTGTGACCACCGTTTCCATGGTACTCAACGATGCGCCGCTGGCCCGCCACATCCCGCCGGCCACCCGCAATCGCGTCAAGCGCGCCGCCAAGGAACTGGGTTACCGTCCCAATCTTTTTGCCCGCTCCCTGCGCAGCAATCGCAGCCAGACTCTCGGGGTGGTGGTTTTCGACATCACCGATCCCTATTGCACCCAGATTTTGCGCGGCATCGAGGACTCGCTCTATCACTCCGGGTATCTGCCCATCTTGACCGATATTCAGAACAAGCGGGCGCGCTTCCAGCGCTGCGTGGAACTGCTGCTGGAACGCCGGGTGGAAGGGGTGATCGCCATCGCCAACCCGCTGTATCTGGAGAGCGACCTGCTGCAGGATTTCGCCCATCGCGAGGTGCCCACGGTGGTAATTGGACGCCAACTGGGGGAACTTTCCCTCAGTTCCGTGGTGGTGGACAACGAGGCCGGCACCTTCGCGGCCCTGGAGTACCTGCACAAACTGGGCCACCGCAAGATTGCGTTCATCCGGGGGCCCAAGGCCCTGGTGGACAGCGCCCCGCGCTGGAAGGGCTTCTGCGAGTTTGCCCGCCAGGCCGCGCTGAAAATAGATTCCAGGCTGGTGGTGGAAATCCAGGGAGGAAATTCCAGCTATCCCGTGGGCGTGGAATTGACCCAGGAATTGCTGAATCGCGCGCGCCCTTTCACTGCGCTGGTCACGTTTGACGATTTGACGGCGTTCGCCGCCATCGGTTGCCTGACCAAGGCCGGCCGCAGGGTGCCGGATGACGTTTCCGTGGTCGGTTTTGACGACATTCCCGGCGCCGCGTTTTACAATCCGCCGCTTACCACGGTGCACCAGCATCTGGAGATGCAGGGCTCAATCGGGGCCGAGATCATCCGCGACCTGATCCACGCTCGCAACAGCAACGAGAACGTGAAACCTCTGCACCGCCGGGTGGTGCCCCGCCTGGTGGTGCGCCAGTCCACGGCTCCGCCGCGGCGCCCCCAGGCTTAATTGCCGCTTGACAGCCCGCCGCTGATATCCCAGAGTAAATGGTTTTAATAACCGCGAGGCGGCATGGCGGGAATTGACCTCAGGCAACTTTACAAATGGTGCAGCATTGCCGGCGGTGAACTGCCGCAACACCCGGCCCTGCGTGTGCCCTTTCGCCTGGTCCGCGATTCCCGCGAAATGGGCGAATTGATGGCGCGGGAACTGGTGGATGTAATCGAGGAGAACAACCGGCGCGGACGCGCTACTCGGGCCATCATTCCCTGCGGTCCAACCTGCTGGTACAAACCGTGGACCGAGCGGGTGAATTCCCGCGCCGTCTCCTTAGCCGGTTTCTTCGTTTTTCACATGGACGAGTGCCTGGACTGGCAGGGACGGCTTTTGCCCCGCAATCATCCCTACAATTTCCGCACCTTCATGGAGAAGCATTTCTACGGTGGCATCCTGCCTGAACTCGCTGTTCCTGAAGCGCAACGGTTGTGGCTGACCCCCGCCAGCGCTCAGAAAGTTGCCGAGGCCATCGCCCAGGCGCCCATTGACATCACCGTCGGCGGCTGGGGCCAGGATGGTCACGTGGCCTATAACCAGGCGCGCCGCAATGTTTATAGCCAAATAACCCTGGAAGACCTGGCCGACTCCACCATCCGCATCCAGGAGAACAACCCTGACACCATCCTGGCCCTGGCGCAGCGCACTTTTGGCACGGCCTACCAGTTTGTGCCCCCCATGTCCATTACCCTGGGCGTGCGCGAATGCCTTTCCGCGAAAAAAGTGCGCGTTTACAGCGACACCGGCGCCTGGAAACAAACCGCTCTGCGGGTGGCCCTGTTCAGCGAACCCACGCCTGAATACCCCATGACTCTTCTGCAGCGCCACCCTGACGCCGTCATTACCGCCACGGAAGAAACGGCTCGCCATCCCATCAGCGAGAACCCGGACTGGGAGCTGTTTTGAACGGCGAACTGCGTCTGCGCCTGGAGGAGCCCCCGGGGTACCGGCGCTTGATCGGCATTGGCGGAATCGGCAGCGGGATTTTTTTTGCCTTGGACGGCAAGCACACGCTGGGACGCGATGAAAGCCGCCTGGGCACACTGCTCGACGTCCGCGACTACTGCAAGCTGCACATCATCAGCCACTATGTGGCCCGCTTGCTGGGGGCAACTCCGGCCACCGGCTTTCGCGTGATTCCCATTGGCAAGGTGGGCGACGACGCGCCCGGGCGGCAAATGATCCTGGAAATGAAAGCTGCCGGGATGGATACGCAGCACGTGGAAACTGTGGCCGGATCGCCCACTCTGTTCAGCGTCTGCTTCCAGTATCCCGACGGCGCCGGCGGCAATATCACCGCCAGCAACTCGGCGGCTGCCCAACTGAGCTGCACCGACCTGGACCCGCTCGAGAACCTGTTCGCCGAACCGGCAGTGGCCCTGGCCGCTCCCGAGGTTCCCCTGGAAACGCGGGCGCATTTTCTGGAAATCGCCGGCAGACACCGCGCGTTTCGTGCCGCCTCCTTTACCGCTGCGGAGGTGGCGCCCGCTCTCGAGTTGGGTATGTTCGCCAATCTGGATCTGGTGAGCCTGAATGAAGGTGAAGCGGCCGTGCTGGCAGGGCGTGATTTTGAGCCCTCCAACCCCACGCCGTTTCTGAGCGCCTGTGAGGCCGTGTTGAGAGCAAACTATCCCCAGCTCCGACTGGCGGTAACGGCGGGCGGGATGGGCGCCTTCGCCTATTGGCAAGGGGCGTGGGACTTCCGATCTGCTCCTCCTGTACAAGTGGCTTCCACGGCCGGCGCCGGCGATGCCCTGCTGGCCGGTCTCATCGCAGCAATCGTCGCCGGTATCCCGTTCATTGATGGCGCGCAGCCGGGCCGTCCTGTTCCGGAAGGACCTCTGGCCGACGCTTTGGATTTTGCCGTGCTTCTGGCGAGCTACACAGTCAGGTCGCCGCACACCATCCATCCTCAGGCCAGTCTGAGTGATCTGGTGGCATTCGCCGCGGAACTGCGGCTCAGTTTTGACGCCAGCATCAGCCGGCATTGGGAAACGTGCGCGTCCGGTTCGGCAGCCCCGCCCCAGGCAAGGATTTTGGCTTGACACGTAGGATTTTCAGGTATAAGCATGTAAATCGTTTTAACTACAATATTTGCCGTTCCGCTGCCGCGGCCGCCGTGCGGTTCGGCGAAATCACATCCCAGGCGGCGGGAGGGAAGGCTTCCCAGCCATGAGTTCCCCCAGATTGCGAGCGGGAGTCGCACTTCGCCCCGCCATCCTGTCCTGCCTCGGCCTGCTCATCATCGCCAGTTGCAGCCGCCGGCCGGCTCCTTCCGCGAGCACGCCAATCTCCCGAGTCCAGGTAAATGTCACCGAGGGCGGAGTGGTTCTGACCACCGCGGCGGCGAAATTTGAACTGTCGCCCGCGGGGTACCTCACGGCATACCTGCTGAGCGATGGCCAGGCCCTCTCTCTGGATGACGCGGCATCGGCCGGCAGCAGCGACTTCGTGATCACCGGAGGAGAGCAGGTGGACGATTTTCACCTCGACCTGGCCGCCGCCAAAATCAGCGAAGGCGCGGGCCGGTTAGGCGCTCAGGGCAAAACGGTTATCGTCTCCGGCCATAGCGCCAGCAATCCCTCGCTCGAAAAGCTGCTGACCATTGAGGTGGCTGACGAGTTTCCCCGGCTCGTCTTCACCTCCGCCTCCTATAAGAACACCGGCAGCTCGCCTCTGCGCCTCGAACAGGTGATTGCCCAGCAGCACCGGCTGAACGCCGCCCAGGTTGAGCCCCGCCTCGCGCCCTTCCAGATGTGGTCGTTTTCCGGAGCCAGCGAGAAGTGGGGCAAAGACGACGTCATGCCGGTTTCCACCGGTTTCGCCCGCGCCAACCTGATGGAGACGGTGATGCACAACGACGAAAACAGCACCGGAGGCGGCATACCGGTGCTGGCCTTCTGGACGCGTTCGCTGGGCGAGGCCATAGGCCACGTCGAACTCCTGCCCTGGGTCATGTCCCTGCCGGTGCGTACCGAGCCCGACCACCGTGTGAGCGCCTCGCTGACCTTGCAGCCCGATCAGGAGCTCAAGCCCGGCGAAACCTACTCCACCCCCTTGAGCTTCGTTGCCGTCTTCCACGGCGATTTCTATGAGCCGCTGCATCTCTACTCCAGCGTGCTGCAGCGCGAGGGCTGGACCCTGCCCAGCGCCACCCACGGCGATTACCAGGCCAACTGGTGCGGCTGGGGGTACGAGCTGAACGTCACCCCCAAACAAATGCTGGGCACCATACCCAAGCTCCAGCAGCTTGGCTTTCACTGGGCCACCCTGGACGCGGGGTGGTTCAATAATCGCGGCGACTGGGATCCGAACCCCAAGACGTTCTCCGAAGATTCCATCCGCAAAGTAGTGGAGGCTTATCACAAGGCAGGCATTCACATCACCCTCTGGTGGATTCCGCTGGTGGTGGAAGACGGAGAAGGCAAGGACATCCTGGATGGCCGGCGCTACCAACTCGCGAACGTAGTGAAGGAACACCCCGACTGGCTGATTCTGGATAAGAACGGCAAGCATGCCCGCGCCACCGCCGACCTGGGCGCCCTCTGCCCCGCCCTGCCCGCCGTGCAGCAGTATTACAAGCGGCTCACGGAAAAATTCATTCGCGACTGGGACTTCGACGGCAGCAAGCTCGACTTCTCCTACGTCGTTCCACCCTGTTACAACCCCAAGCACCATCACAAGTCGCCCACGGATTCCGTGCGCGCCATGGGCGAGATTTACAAAATCATTTTTCAGACCACGCGCGCGCTGAAGCCCGACAGCGTCACCCAGAGCTGCCCTTGCGGCACCCCTCCCAACCTGGCCTGGCTGCCGTTCATTGACCAGGCGGTCACCGCTGACCCGGTGGGCTCGCGGCAGGTGCGCCTGCGCACCAAGATGTACAAAGCGCTCCTTGGCCCCCAGGCCGCCGTCTACGGCGACCACGTGGAACTGACCAAAATCAATTTCGCCAACAGCAACCACGAGGTGGATGTGGGCCGGGATTTCGCCTCCACCATCGGAACCGGCGCCGTCCTCGGCACCAAGTTCACTTGGCCCGATTACGGCCCGAAGTTTAAGACCGTACAGCTCACCCAGGAAAAGGAGAATTACTGGAAGAAGTGGATCAATATTTACGATTCCAAAATGCTCTCCCGGGGCGACTTCCTCGATCTCTACACCTACGGATATGACGTGCCCGAGGGCTACGCCATCGCCAAGGGCGGCAACATGTACTACGCCTTTTACGCGCCGGAGAAGAAACCGGATTGGTCGGGCGAGGTCGAGTTGCGCGGCCTGCAGCCCGGCCGGTATCAAATCACGGATTACGAGAACGGCAAACAGCTGGGCGAGGTGGATTCGCGAAGCCCGAAGCTGAAGGTTTCCTTTCGCGAACACTTGCTGTTGGAAGTAAGCCCTCGCTGAGAACGGCTCACAAAGCCACTCGTGGCGCATTTCCAGCACCCAATTGCCGGAAAAGCGGCTGGGGACTACTCTCTGAGCTGGCCGGTTGCAAAAGTCTCCTATGGCGGATGGAACCTCAGTATCCGTGAATGCCGCGCCCAGGCTGCGGCGTGCCCTGGGTTTGTGGGACCTGGTGCTTTACGGGTTGATCGTGATTCAGCCCACCGCGCCCATGCCCGTGTTCGGCGTGATGACCCAGCGCGCCCACGGCCACGCCGTCACTACCGTTCTAATCGCCATGGTGGCCATGCTGTTCACCGCCATCAGTTACGGGCGCATGGCACGGGTTTACCCCAGCGCCGGCTCGGCTTTTACCTACGTCGGCCAGGAGATCCATCCCGCCCTCGGTTACATCACTGGCTGGAGCATGGCCATGGACTACATGCTCAACCCGGTTGTCTGCACCATCCTGTGCAGCAAGTTCGCGCTCAACTTTGCCCCCGGCGTTCCTTATTTTGCGTGGGCCATCTTTTTCGCCTCCCTGTTCACGCTGTTGAACCTGAACGGCATCCGCACTTCAGCCAGGATCAATGACGGCCTGGCCGCGTCCATGGGCGTAGTCATCGCGCTGTTCTTTGTGATAGCGGCGCGTTATGTGTTCCACACGCCGCACGACGGCCTGGCGTTCTTCACCCGCCCCTTCTATGACCCCCAGACATATTCCACGCGTGCGGTGCTGGGGGGCACCTCGCTGGCGGTGCTCACCTATATCGGATTCGACGGCATTTCCACGCTGTCGGAGGAAGCGGAAAACCCGCGTCGCAACATTCTGCTGGCCACCGTGCTGGTTTGCCTGCTCACCGGCGCCCTGGCCTCCATGGAAGTCTATGCCGCCCAGTTGGTGTGGCCGGCTTCGACCTTCCCTGACGTGGACACCGCCTACGTCGCGGTGGCCGGGCGCGCCGGCGGCCCCTGGATGTTTGGCGTCATCAACCTCACCCTGCTGGTGGCCACCATCGGCTCCGGCATGGGCTCGCAACTGGGAGCCGCCCGCCTGCTCTATGGCATGGGACGCGGCAATGCCATTCCCAAGTCTTTCTTCGGAGCCATTGACCCCAAGCGGCGTATCCCCCGCAACAATGTGCTTCTAGTGGGCGCCCTGGCTCTGCTCGGCGGCCTGACTATCAGCTTCGAGCGTGGCGCGGAACTGCTCAACTTCGGCGCTTTGCTCGCCTTTATGGGAGTCAACGCCTCCTCCTTTACCCACTACTTCGTGCGCCAGCGGGAAAAGAAATGGAGCAACTTTCTCGTCCCTGTACTGGGGTTCCTGGTTTGCCTGGTCCTCTGGCTAAGCCTCAGCGTTCCGGCCAAAATTGCAGGCGCGCTATGGATGGGCGCAGGCATCGCCTACGGCGCGTGGCGCACTCGGGGCTTCCGTAGCGAACTGGTCAACTTCGATATTCCTGAAGAAGAGTCGGCCTAGTGTTTGGGTAACAGGGAACCTGCCCCAGGCAGGGATTACGACACTCTGGAAGCTCTCTCTTCCAACTGCTGGTCTATGAGGCGCAATTCCCTGATCAGGGAACCCAGACAGCGGAAGTAGACGCGAGCCGCATTGCGGTTGCGGATATCGCTGGACTCCGCTTTGAGGTGCTTTTGCAGTTCGTGCGCCGCATAAATTGCCAGGGGGAGAATGCTGGTCTCGGGAGTCATGCCGGACACGCGCATCTCAGACTCCAGTTCGCGGAGCGCCTCAACAATCATTTTGGCGGAAGTCTCTGGCCAGCCGGCCAGCACTCCAGAACCGGTTCCCCGCAGGAAATCGCCGATCTTTTCCAGGGCATAACGCACGTTATGCTTCTTGAAAATTCCGCTCATGGGTAGATACCAGCCTCTCCTGCTATTTTCCCGCAATTGCGGGAGCAGTTCCTGGTAACGCCGGTAATCTCTGGTTGGTTACCTGGCGGCTGACTTGGCGACTTCATTTATGGCCGGGGCTCGCGTTTGATTGTGTTTCGCAGCCGCAGGCGCTATCCTAGCGCCCAAACTACGCCGCGGGATGGGGTGAAGATTGCTGAAGATGTCCAGCGAAGTGTCTGGTGATGTATTTATCGTTCGCTGCACGGGGCGAATTGTGTTTGGCGACGAAGCCGCGGCTTTCCGCGAGCGCCTGGTTCAACTCCTCACCGGCACCCCGAAGGTACTGGTCAATCTGAGCGGGGTTGATTACGTTGACAGCTGCGGCCTGGGAATCCTGGTCGGGCTTCTGGTCTCATCTGTAAACCGAGGAGGCGAACTGAAGCTGGTCGCGCCCAGCAAGCGGGTTGCGGAGGCGCTGCAGCGCACTCACCTCCATCAGGTATTCACGGCATACCGCGATGAAAACGAGGGCTTAGCCGCCTTCGGTTCCAGCCAGCAGCATCGCCAGGCCCGCTAGAAATCAGACCCATTGCCTGTTTTTCTGGTATCTTGCCATCCACCATGCCGCAGTCCCCGGAGCCTCGGCCTGAAAGCCGCCCCCAGCCGCTCTACTGCCCCAATTGCGCGCGCGAGGTCACCGATCCGCTCACCTGCGGCGATTGCTCGGCCGTGATCTGCCGCGTCTGTGGCACGCCCCTGGAGTCGCCTGACGAATTGGGCATTGGATAATCCATGAACCCGCCCCCCGGCGCTTCACCTCAAGTCGAACCTCAACCTCAGACCGA
>Ga0187821_10000086_pt1 | contig 16269 bp, 13 predicted proteins | sample NC_wetland_sal_i_20_FD_132442 | JGI IMG/M metagenome (GOLD analysis project Ga0187821, IMG submission 132442) | Wetland sediment microbial communities from Neuse River Estuary, North Carolina, USA - SourceSoil_1 | ecosystem: Environmental > Aquatic > Freshwater > Wetlands > Sediment | place...
AATGGAAAAGGATTCAGTCGAAATTGAGACCGGCGCGTTAAAGCCTCTGGTACAGCTTCTCAGGGATGGGAAAGGTGCGCTGATCCAGCACCGCGCCGATGAGTTGAACTTTCGCGTTTTCCAGCTGCTCTTTTGCGCGCCGGACGGTTTCGCGCCGGTTGTGATTGGCTTCGACGATCAATACGACCCCGTCGGCAAGTTGCCCCATGAAGGTCGCCTCCGTCTCACGGCTAAGCGCCGGTGCGCTGACCAGGATGTAATGAAACGACTCGCGCAGTTCGGCGAAACGATCCCGATAACGTTCGATCGACGGATGAAAGCCCGGCTTCGTCAATCCCGAAGGAACTAGCCACAAATTCTGTGCGCCGAGCTGTGTTGCAAAATTCCGAATGGGACCTTTGGTGGCGAGAGCCTCGGCGAACCCGATGCGATTGGCGGCGGCCGAATAAATATGCAATCGGGGCGACCAGAAGTTGGCCTCCACCAAACAAACGGAAGTGTCCGCCTGCTGGGCCAGAATTTCTCCCGCTCGCGCGCAGATCCAGCTGCTTCGGTCGTCGCGCGCTATCCCCGAGAAAGACACGGCTTTAGGTCCGCCCTCCTTGCCCGCCTGCAAGAACAAGCGCTGAACGAGTTTCGTGATCTCCGGGTCGGGGGGGTCTTTCTTCAGCGCAACCAGTTTCGGAATCTCGAGCTCGGCAGGTTCTTTCCGGACAGAAACCAGCGCAGGGGCCATCTGCGGAACCGGAACAGCCTCTTCCGGAACGCTGAAATATTCGTCTTTTGCGACCCGCTGCAATAATTCGAAATTCTTGCTCATTCGAGATTACTCATTGTTTAGTACTTCCCGTCCCGGCTGGCTCCCCGGCTGGGAACTGCAGGATTTGCGGATTCCGAAACCCACGGGAATCGGATCTCCTGGCCGGCTTTGAGGTGCTCGAGATCCATAATGTCGGGGTTCAGCTTTCGAATCTGTTCGATCGTCTCGCCGTTGTAGTCTCCCATGGTTCGGAGAATGACTTGGCGCAGAGTTTCTCCCGGTTGGACGATGACCGTATTGATCGCTTCAGCATCACCCGAGGGCGAAGGCTGTCCGGACCCGGTATTGGGCAGCTCCGCGGCTTGGACGTCCAAATTGGAAGAAAGCGGGACCGATTCGGATTTCGCGGTGGAAGAACCACGAATAGTCGCGGCGGCGTTTCGAATTGACGTCCATGCCCCGGATGAATCCTGAATGGACCGGTCAATGCCGCCGGGGGAATAGAAAAGAATCGCGATCCCAATGACTATGCCGGCCGCTACGCCAGCGATGCCCATTGCCCAACGGCCAAAACCACTCTCACGCTTTGCCGGGGGATAGGAGGAAAGAACGGGATGGGATGTTACCGGCGCAGGTGTGGGCGCGGGCGCGGCGTCGGGCGCGGGGCGCCGAGCAACTCTCGGCCGTTGAAAGGATTCCACGTCGCGGTCGGCAATCACCTCTTCCATCATCGCGGCGTCAATCTGTTTGCGGTCCATCGCGCAGCCCAGGGAAAGCGCGCTGAAGCACAAACTATTGATTTTGCGCGGAATCCCTTGCGAATGTTCCGCAATAAGCCGAAGCGCTCCTGGAGTGAACAGCGGACTTCCCTCGTAGCCAGCAACCTTGAGACGGTGGGCAACGTAGTTGGCGGTATCCTCCGGACCGAACGGCTCCAGCCTGGCAAACACGGAAATCCGTTGCTGCAGCTGCTCGAGTTCTGGCGTGGCCAGTTTTTGAGCCAATTGCGGTTGCCCGATCAACAGGATCTGAAGCATCTTGTCGCGTGAGGTTTCAAAATTCGAGAGCAGCCGAATCGTCTCGAGCACGTCCGAATCGAGATTTTGCGCCTCATCAATGGCCAAAACGAAGCGGCGGCCGGCGAGCATTTCGCGGCAGAGGATTTCATTCAATTTGCTGTGCATGGAAACCAGTTCCATGCCTTCGGCGTCCACTCCAAGACCGTTCAGCAAGTAGTGAAAAAACTCCTTGGTGTTGCATTTGGTCTGAAACAGAAACGCCGTGCGGGAGGCCTGCTGAAGTTTTTCCAGCAGCTGAAAAGTAAGCGTCGTCTTTCCAAGGCCCGGAGGCGCAATCAAAGCTACAAAGCCGCGCTCCGACGCGATCCCGTAGTAGAGCGACGCCAGCGCCTCGCGATGACTCTGGCCGAGATAGAGAAAGCGTGGATCCGGTGTCACGCCGAAGGGCTGTTCTTTCAGCTGATAGAAATCAAGAAACATGTCTTTCTCCTTTCCCCTTCGGCAGCGCCGCCAGGACCGGAATCTGCAGGACATCCCGGAGCTCGTCCGGTGTTCGCAACGATGGGTCAAAATAGTCCGCGGCAAACGCAACTCCCGGACTAACCAGACACGCCAGTAATATCCCTAAGAGAAAAGTCAGGGCCCGGTGAGGATGGGCCGGAAGAGCCGGGACGGTGGCCGTCTCGGCGATCGCCACATTCATAATCCTCGAGCGGTCCAGGGCATCGCCGATCCGCGCCTCTTCCCTCTTTTGCTTGTAAAGCAGGTCGTTCCCCTCGGCTTCCTTGACTTCCCGGAGAAGGTTTTCCTGCTGCGCGCCGTCCACATCGATCACGCCAAGCCGCTGGCGGTATTGCTGGATTACGCTCAGAGTTTCAGCGGCCCGGGCATGCAGGGTTGCCAGTTCCGCGTTGGATTTGGTGAGTTCCGACTGGAGCCACTCGTAGGACGGGTTCCGGTCCGTGGTCTCCTCTCGGTCCGGCGAACTTTCCGTTTTGGCTATCGTATCGATGGTTTGGTCGATCTGTTTTTGCACTTCTTGCACAGGCCGGTAATCGGGTTTGAACTTCTCGAGTAGCGTCGTGCGCTTCAATTGAAGGTCCAGCAGGGTGGTCTTGAGCTGCTGCATGAGATATTGGTTTTCTGACGCGCGAACCTGAGAAACGGTCTGCGCCGGCGTGGACGCGAGTTGTTCCTCCACAACCCGAGTGCGCTTCTCCATTTCCTTGATCGCCACCTGAGTCGCATTGAAGGTAGCCTCAAACTCAGAAAGCTTCTGGAGAGCGATCTGTTTCTCGAGTTGCGGATCGGTCACGCCCTTGTCGCGGTCGAATTTGGCGAGCTGAGCTTGCGCCGCCTGGAGTTGCTCGTCGTAGTGTTGGGATTCCGCTTGAAAGAACTCAAACGCTCCGGGGGGACGGTGTACGGCGACCGTCTTCTCCAAATAGAGATTGCCGAGCTCGCGCAGAACGCGCGCGGCAAGCTGCGGATCCGGCGAGTCGAAAGTCACCTGAATCAAGTCGGTTTTTTTCAGCGTTTCAATCTGCAGTTTGTTTTCAAGGGCCAGCACGGCCTGAGAGAGTTTCTTGTCGCTGTCCTGCCCATCCCGACTTTCTTGCGTTGCGGCCGCGGGAAACAGCCGGTTCCAGAAAAGGCCGGAAGGCAAATCTTGAAGATTGCAGGTGACAACCACTTTTTCCAGGAGGTCGCGGCTCTTCAGGAGTTCCACTTCGGAGTTGAGTTCTTCTTCCGTGACCCCGCCGGGGTTGGAGATCACGGCGTCGCGGCCCGGCGAGACCGCCTGGTCCACGCGGTCGCGCTTGACCAGAATTTTCATTTTAGCCTCGTAATCGTTCGGAAGCAGAACGATTCCGAGGACTGTCGCCAGCAGGAGGCCCAGGAAGGTCAAGAGCACGAGCTTCGGGTGGCGGAACAGGGGCGTCGCGATGTCCCTCAGTGTGGGTAGCCGGTCCGTGCCGTTTGCGCCAGATTGAAAGTCTTGTCCGTCCATGTGAATCAATCCTTAGTCTTGCTGAATCTATAAAACGCCCTGACTAGCAAAAGCGCCCACTGAAGTTGTGGGCAGGAAAGGCTTGATCTTTGAGAGCGCGTTCTTGGGAACGAACAGCATGTCTCCCGGCTTCAGCTCGGGATCTTCTTGCAGATTCCTCGCATCAATCATTTTCTTCACGTTGATGATCTTGGCCTCGGTCCATTCGTCCGATACGCGCCGGAAGAGAAGCACTTGGGAGTGCTTGGAGGCGTCGGTGAAACCTCCAGCGATAGCAATTGCCTGCGTCAGGGTGATGTCGCCGTACCAGTCAAATTTTCCGGGTTTTCCCACCTGGCCGCCCACGGTGAAGAAGGGTTTCTCGAATTCCTTGGGATCGACGTTGATCTCAGGGTCTTGCAGGATTTTGGAATACGCCGTCTTAATCGACTGGGTGAGTTCCGGAAGCGTCTGTCCCGCGACGGGCAAATCCCCAACGCCGCGCAGTGTGATGTAGCCGTCCGGCTGCACGGTCACCGTCTGATTAAATTCCGGCGACAACGGGAAAGTCAGTTCCAGGATGTCGCTCGGATTGATCCGGTAACGCCAGTTTCGCTTGTGAAGGCTAGCGCCGGCTTCACTGGATGTCGTTTGTGGCGCATTGTTCGCGAGGTCAGGTTGCCCATTGCCGCCCGGCACCGCAATTTTCTGTCCGGCGGCGGGAAGCGCCGCGGAAGTCAACATCAAGATGAAAGTCAGGATTTTCAAGGTGGATCTGCAAAGATTCATTTCTAATTCTCCCTCCAATCTGTCCCGGTTCCCGAGCTGGGGCGAAATGGCATCGCGTCTCTCGATGATTCAGTATTGAAAAAAGTCAAACCAACTCGATGTCATACCCATCGACTCGAATCGCGACCGAACGATGCAGCAGCTCGACCGATACAACCAGGGTTTGATCCGCGCCTTGACGAACGAGGATTCCTTCGACGCCGTCAAGCGATCCACCCCGGATTCGCACGCGCCTGCCTGCGCTAATGAACGCATGCGGGAAACACGGAATATTTTCGTTGAACGCGGTCCGCAGACTTTCGACCTGCTCCTCCGGAATCGGAGTTCCCTGCCCCTCACTGCCCACGAATCCAAGCACTCCGGGCGTCCTCAATATTTTCAACCGCTCTTCGGTCGTCTGCGCGATTCGAACGAAGGCATAGCAGCTGAACATGGGGACTTCCACCATGCTCTTTCGGTCGCTCCACCTGTGGAGTTGACGGAGGAGCGGAAGAAACGTACACACCCTTTTTTCTTCGAATTGCGCGGCAATCCGCTTTTCGTGCCGCGACATCGTGTGAACCGCGTACCAGCTCGATTCCTCCGGCGCGCAATTGAGCGGAGGAACTTGCGCGATAGATTTGATGTTGACCTGTAACGTCGACACAGCTTCGCCCTCTCAGTCCCATTTCCGCCTAAAAACTCAGCCCGCTCACCATTCCGCGGGGGCCTCACTGAAACTGCAAAAAATTCGGCGATCTAGAACGCGCGCCGGCTTTTCACGCGCCATGCTTCCGAATCGACCCGGCGCAGCTTTTGGCGCGGTTCAAAGAACGGGCATCCAGACCGCAATGACTCTCTTCGGCAATCCTGTCAGCCCGGCTCATTCTTGCCCTTCCATGGACTCTTCCGATTCTTTGATCAGACCGTCAACGAGTTGAGAGGCTCGATCCGAAAATGTGCGCAACGAAAATCCTTTGCCCACTGCCGAAAATCCGCTGCGCTTGTTGCCGGCGACATCGTGTTCCACTCGCAATACCATCATGTCGGCTTTCATCAGCGCCTTTGACCCGCCATCCGATAGGGGAAGAAAAACCTCCATCTGGACCAGGGAATTCGGCGGGGGACAAGTCGCGGTCAAAACGAATGTGCCGGCCACGCTCATGTCCCGCGTGACTCCTTCGCCCTGGTAATGTCCGTTCTCAGGCCCACCCCAGCGAAACAGGACCGAGGCATTCATCCGATAGCGAATGCCCTTCCTTCGTTCGACCGAATATTCGGATCGGTGTGCGATTGGTTGTGTCTCCGCTTTTCCTGGGATGTAGGCGCGACCCAGTACCGCGAAGGGTATGGGATGGAAGGATTGTCCACAAGTGGCCTTAAGCCCCGCTTTGAGTGAGACCTCTTACAATAGTTAAAATTCCTCACGCCTGCGCAAGCGACCTCCTCTACTTGAGGGATCTAATCCACAAGACAGTGGACACGCTTCGAGTGAAGATCGACCACAAACATCTCGGGTCATCCGTCCACACTGAGAGGGGTCGATAGTCCATGAACCTTCATTATCGTTCCAAGGTCGCCATTCAAGAATGGACACGGACAATTCCGTCTCGCGCCCCTCATTCATTCCCATATCTTATTGTATTCACAGGGGTTATGTATCGACTGGCTTGAATTTAGGAATGTACCTGCTGCAAAAGCGAAGGCAAGAGGTATCCATTGTGCTGTCATAAGATCCAAGAACAATGGTGAGATTTAAGGCTGCTGGAGGGTAGAAGATTCAGAGAAACTTGGTCTTTGATCGCGCCGCCATGCGCCGCTAAATTTGCAGCTGTTGGGGAAGGAAATTCTTGTAAATTTGATGAACTGGGCACTTGGAAATTGCAACGCGCCCCCAGGATTTCAAGACCTGCAGGGTTAGGTTTCACGATTCATACGTATTGCAAGCGGTTCATTAAACCGTTATTATGAGGCACGTTCCTGCAAATAAGAACTCGCTGAGCCCGACGACGGGCAGCGATTCAAGTTTTGTTCGGCGTCCCCCGAATATGTTCTACTAACGGTTTTGGAGGCAGTCGGGTGTCCCAGCCTCTTCGACGGCCTAAAGATCGCATCTCTGTCCTCGTTGTCACGGCGGACAACATGACGGGCGAGTTGCTGAAGAATGCGTTCGCGCATGGCCGAAAAGGTTTCACTGTGGAAACCTTGGCAGGCAGTTCTCAGAAGATAATCGGCGAACTGGGGTCACATAAAGCGGACGTCGCATTGATCACCGAGGAGCTTCAGGACGGACCCGAAGCGGGCATTAAGGTCCTTCAGAAGGCGCGGGAATCGCGTGGTACGCCTGCAATCATGCTCCTGCAGAGTTCCAAGCCTGAGCGGGTGGTGAACGCCTTTCGGGACGGTGCGCGGGGCATTTTCCATCGAAGTCATTCCTTGAAATCCCTCTCGAAGTGCGTCCAAGCGGTGCATCAGGGACAAATCTGGGCAAGTAACCAGGACATCGAACTTCTTTTGAACGCTCTCACCCACATCAAGCCACTTCACCTTAGCAAATCCGAAGGAATGCCCCTGTTGACCCGCCGCGAGGAAGAAGTGGTTCATCTCGTCGCGGACGGCCTGAAGAACCGCGAAATTGCTCAGATCCTCAAAGTAAAGGAACACTCCATCAGGAACTACATCTGCCGAATCTTTGCTAAATTGGGAATATCCAGCCGCGTGGAACTTATCCTGTATGCTTTCAGTCAACGCGACCATAACAATCAGGCTGTGGCGAAGTGATGTGGTGATCATCCCAGCGGAAAAAAGTTTCCCTTGCTGAACCGGGATTGTCGCGAAATGCAAGACCCTCCAAAACTCGCCCGCGCGATTTAAGCCGCTCATTGAGACGCCATCCTGCACGAAAGCCAGTGCCATGAACCCTCCCAAGGCCGATTTCCCGACTGTCCAGACCGTCACCAGTAAACACCGCTCGCCATAAAGCACAAATCCGAACCGGTTTACCACGTGTATTATCTAGGAGGGCGTGGAACATTGTGAACTAGTGGCAAAAAGGGCTATGGAAGCCCCATAGTCGATTTCTCAATTTAGCGGAGCACCTCCGAGGATCGCTAAGCCGAATCGGATCCCGGAAGCCGATTGCTCAGCTTGAAACTGATCGCGACGTAGTTCGGCGCTCTGGGGGTTTAAGGGTTTCGATGCGCACCACTTTGAAAATGGTGATCCCTCTGATTGTGAGCGTGGCCGCGGGCTGCCTGCTCTTTGCCGCGTATCAGGTGAATACCCAGAGACGGATCCTCCGCAGCGATCTCTCGAATCGAGCGGAAATTCTCGGCGCCAGCCTTCGGGATTCCGTTGAACCGCTGCTCGATCCAACGCCCGAAGGAAGCATCCAGGAGGCGATCGAACGGTTCAGCCAGCGGGAAAATTTGAAAGGGATCGCCGTTTACGACGCCAGCGGGGCCATTCTCGCGGGTACGTCCGGCCTCGCCGCTCAACTCCAATCCCGGCCAGCGGCTGCTGTCCGCGCCGCCAGCCATGGCCTTGGTTATGGCGAATTTGTCCGCATGGGCGCAATGCGGCTTCACCTCTACGCCCTGCCGCTCCGCCTCCATGGACGAACCGCGGCCACTCTCGTGGTCCTGCAGGACGCCGGATCTATCGATACCCAGATTTCTCACACCCTGCGCGATTCTTTGCTCAACGCGACCCTCCAAACGCTGATCATCTCGCTCCTTGCGCTGGTGCTGGTTCGCTGGAACTTCACCGACCCGCTCGCGCAAACCACGAAATGGCTTCGCATGCTGCGCGCTGGTCAATCCGAGAGTCCTCCGGTTCTTGCGCAAGGCGAGGTTTTCGACCAGATCCATCGTGAAGTCACGCATCTCGCCCGCGACCTGAGTGTCGCCCGAGCCAATGCGGAAGAGGAAGCGCGCCTGCGCGATTCCCATGTGTCTCAGTGGACGGCCGAGCGCTTGCGCGTCAGCGTGCGGAACAAGCTGCAGAATAAGCCTCTCTTCGTCGTCTCGAACCGCGAGCCTTACATGCACGTCTTTAGTGAGAAAGACAAATCCGTGGACGTCATCGTGCCCGCCAGCGGCGTCGTCACCGCACTCGAACCTGTCCTGATCGCCTGCGACGGAACATGGATCGCTCATGGCTCTGGCAACGCCGACCGCGAAGTAGTCGATGCCCATGATTGCCTCCGAGTCCCGCCCGATCATCCGGCATATTCGCTGCGGCGCGTCTGGCTCAGCAACGAAGAAGAGAAGGGCTACTATGCGGGCTTCTCCAACGAAGGGCTCTGGCCGCTATGCCACATCGCGCATACGCGTCCGGTATTTCGGCCGGAGGACTGGTTTCAGTACCAGCGGGTGAACCGCCGGTTTGCCGACGCCGTCCTCGCTGAAATGGAAGGAACAAGGTCACCGATCCTTCTCGTTCAGGATTATCACTTTGCATTGCTCCCACGAATGATCAAAGAAGCGCGTCCGGATGCGCGTGTGGCCATCTTCTGGCACATTCCCTGGCCCAATGCGGAAGCCTTCGGCATTTGTCCCTGGCAGCGCGAACTGGTCGACGGTCTTCTGGGAGCTGACCTGATCGGGTTCCACATTCAGTCGCATTGCAACAATTTCCTGGAAACTGTGGACTGCGCCGTGGAGGCGATCACCGAGTGGGACCGATTCGCGGTGAACCGTCAGGGCCACGTCACGCGCGTGCGGCCCTATCCCATCAGCGTGGCCTTTCCCGAAATCGCGACGCAGGCCGAACCGCCGCGCAATTCCGGCTCGGAACGCGCCGCGCTGTGCGAGGAATTAGGGATCGAGGCAACTCTGCTCGGCGTCGGAGTCGACCGCGTCGACTACACCAAGGGGATTCTGGAGCGTTTCAGTGGAATCGAGCGCTTCCTGGAACTGAACCCGGCTTACCAGCGGCGATTCACCTTCGTGCAGATTGGCGCTCCAAGCCGCACGCATATCGACCGCTACAAGAAATTTCTGGACGAAGTCAGCGCGGAGGCGGACCGTATCAATGCGCGTTTTCAGGCCGGGCGATGGAAACCGATCGTGCTTTTGAAGAGGCACCACACGCATCAGGAAATCGAGCGGTTCTACCGTGCCGCATCTCTGTGCCTCGTCACGTCACTGCACGACGGCATGAACCTTGTCGCCAAGGAGTTTGTCGCCGCTCGCGAGGACGACCGCGGCGTCCTGATACTCAGCACCTTTGCCGGCGCCGCGCTTGAGCTCCTCGATGCGCTTCTCGTCAACCCGTATGATGTCCAGCAGCTTGCAGGGGCCATCCACCGCGCACTCGATATGTCCGAAGAAGAGCAGTCCGTCCGCATGCAACGGCTGCGTTCCGGCGTCCGTGAAAATAACATCTACCACTGGGCCGCCGGCCTCCTATCCGACCTGACCGAGATTCGTATTGATGCCCCGGAACGCGTCGAAGCCCGATGAGCCGAATCAAGCGTATGGCTCCTAGGCTCGTCGGGGATTGGGCTCGCGTCGCCGCTCAAATCCGGACGAGTTGCCGCGTCGCCGTGTTTCTCGATTTTGACGGCACGCTCGTCAATATTGCGCCCCTCCCGGACCAGGTGCGATTAGCGCCCGCGACTCGGCGCGCATTGCGGCATCTCGCGCGTCATCCGCGCGTCACACTAGTCGTGATCAGCGGCCGTCGCCGCTCCGAACTGCGGCGATACATCGGCCTCCCCGGAATCCGCTACTATGGGCTTTACGGATGGGAGCGAAGCGGTCATTCTCCGCTTCCAGGCTCGGCACGCATCGCGCTCCGGTCCGTTCGAACACTCCTCTCGATTCACCTTTCTTCCATTCCTGGCATCTGGGTGGAAGATAAACGTTTCAGCTTGTCGGTTCACTTTCTGGGCGCGGCGCCGCCGGCGCGACGCCGAGCCCGCAGAAAGCTCCAATCGCTGTTGCGGCCTTTTCAGAAAAATCTCCGTGTTATCGAAAACCTTCGCGACGCGGAAATCGTTCCGCGCTGCATTCAGGGCAAAGGAATCGCGGTGAAACAATTCCTGGCCAAACCGGCGCGCTGCCGCGCTCTTCCCTTTTATTTTGGAGACGATCATTCGGACGAAGACGCTTTTGCGGCCCTGGGTGATGGAATATCCATTCGTGTTGGCGCAGCGCGTCCGACGCAAGCGCGCTACTCCCTGCGTGGCCCTGCAGGAGTCGCCGCCATTCTCGCCAAACTGGAGGCAGCCCTGATTTGACGAGCCGCCAAAATTCCTCGTAAATTCTTCACTGTTGCTTGACGTATTGGAAACCAGCACGCGGTCATGGATTGCGGGCGCGTCGCCAATCGAAGATGATTCAGAACGGAAGGGAGAGCTCAGCGTTGGCGCTGCAAAAGGATAACCTCTGGTATAAGGACGCAATTATTTACCAGCTGCACGTGCGCACGTTCTGCGATAGCAATGCGGACGGCGTCGGCGACTTCCCCGGCCTAACGCAGCGCCTCGATTACCTGAAAGACCTCGGGATTACCGCTATTTGGCTGCTTCCTTTCTTCCCTTCCCCTTTACGCGACGACGGGTACGACATCGCGGATTACACATGCGTCCACGCGAGTTACGGGTCGCTCGAGGATTTCAAGACTTTTCTGGAAGCGGCTCATGTTCGGGGGATGCGCATCATCATCGAAATGGTCCTCAATCATACTTCCGACCAGCATCCCTGGTTTAAAGAGGCGCGCAGTTCCCGTGAAAATCCTAAACGCGACTGGTACGTGTGGAGTCAGACGGACCTGCGCTATGAGGGCGTGCCCATCATTTTTGTGGACACGGAAACATCCAACTGGGCCTGGGACCCTGTCTCGAAGTCCTATTACTGGCACCGATTTTTCAGCCACCAGCCGGATTTGAATTTCGACAATCCAGAGGTTCTGGAAGCGCTTTGGGGAATCATGCGTTTTTGGCTGGATCTGGGCATCGACGGGTTTCGATTTGACGCGGTCCCGTATCTTGTAGAACGCGAGGGTACTGCGTGTGAAAACTTGCCCGAGACGCACGCAATCATCCGCGACCTTCGCAAACGCCTCGACCTGGCCTATCCCGGAAAGATGCTTCTGGCGGAAGCCAACAACTGGCCGGTCAACGTTCGCGCCTATTTTGGAAATGGCGACGAATTCCACACGGCCTTTCACTTCCCTCTGATGCCGCGAATGTTCATGTCCGTAAAACTGGAAGACCGCAAGCCGATTATCGACATCTTTGACCAGACGCCCGAAATACCGGATAACTGCCAATGGTGCATTTTCCTTCGCAACCATGATGAGCTCACGCTCGAGATGGTAACGGATATCGAGCGTGACTATATGTATGACGAGTATGCGGTGGATAAGACGATGCGCATCAATCGAGGAATCCGCCGGCGCCTGGCGCCCATGATGGACAACGACAGACGAAGGATCGAACTGCTGAATGGATTACTTATGTCCATGCCGGGTACGCCCATCGTTTATTACGGAGACGAAATCGGCATGGGGGACAATATTTACCTGGGCGACCGCAATGGGGTTCGCACGCCCATGCAATGGGATGGCGATGCAAATGCCGGATTCTCGGCCGCGGATCCGGAACGCCTCTATTCGCCCGTAATATCGAACGCCGTATACGGCTATCAGGCGATTAACGTCGAATCGCAAAAGCGGTCGGAACACTCGCTTCTCCGGTGGATGAAGTCTTTAATCAAGCTGCGAAATTCATTCCAGGTATTTGGGCGCGGATCGATTCTCTTTTTGAAACCTGCGAACCACAGGGTTCTTGCCTACGTACGCCAATTCGGCGAGGAAACCGTGCTCATTGTGAACAACCTTTCAAGTTCCGCGCAAGCCGTGGAACTGGATATGCGCCGCTTTAAGGGCTATATACCGATCGAAATGTTCGGAAGAAACCTGTTTCCCCGGTTCGGAGAGGCGCCTTACTTGCTCACGCTGGGCCCTTACCAGTTTTATTGGTTTCAGCTTCGCCGGATATAATCGAGCGACGAACGCCAACACGTCGCTGAACTTTTCTGGATTTTGCAGGTTGAAAGCGAGACTACAAGCGCCTTGGCCGAAGATACGATACTTGCGGACGATCTGATTCGTCAGCTCATTAGCGTAGGTGAAGTGGATCTCCTTGTGGGGATCTCTTCGCACAGCAATGCAAATTCAGCCAATCACGCATTTCATGCCATCGAACTAAGTTTTCAGAAGAACTTTACCAGGCAACGAGCCGTCATCGTAAACGTGCGCGGAGGAGATACCGGCGGGAGCGAGGTCGCGGAAACATCGGATGCGGGCGCGGAGGAGATGAGCGCGCCATCGGCCAGGTCACTTCGCACGGTCCACCGAGTGACCGCGGACTTTTCCGTTCTGCCGTCTCCAGGATTGGCTCTGCGCACCGTTATGACAGCCGCGGACTTGTTGCGGGCGCGAGCATGCGCCATGTTGTCATCCGGGACATCCGATCTGACGCCTGACCGGATCGCCAATCTCCTGGCGCCCGTATTCCGGGAAAAGTTCGATTTTGTCGCGCCTCTTTATTCGCGCCACAAATTTCAAGGATTGCTGGCCCGGAATCTGCTCTATCCAATGAGCCGCGCGCTCTTCTGCTGCGGTATCCGCGAACTCTACTCGGATGAATGGGCCTTCTCCGGCCGCCTGGCAGCCGATTGCCTCAGTCAGGACGTGTGGCATGAAGAATCGATTCAGACGAGGCCGGAAGCATGGATGGCAATCTCCGCAATTTCCAACGAATTCCGCTGCTGCCAGGTGTTCCTCGGCCAGAGATTGCAATCAGGAACAGGCCCAGGACCGGACATTGTTGAAGTCTTTCGGCATACTGTTGGAAATCTTTTCTGGTGCATGGAATCCCGCCAGTCCACCTGGTTGGAATCCAAGACACTTGAATCGGTGCAGACAATTGGCCCGGAACATGAGCTGACTTCCGGGAAGACCGACTTGGACCCGCACAGAATTTTTGAGATGTTCCGAAACGGCGTGGCGGAATTGGGTCCGATTCTAAGCACGATTCTGGATCCTGAAACCCACGCTGAAATTAACAATATTGTTGCATGTGAGGAAAGCGCGTTCAGGTTTCGAACCGACCTCTGGGTGAGAACGCTCTATGACTTTGCCGCTTCCTATCACCATTCCGTCATGAATCGCGATCATCTGGTCCAGGCCCTGGTGCCCCTGTATCGCGGCATGACTTACTCATTTCTTATGGAACATGCCGACTCTTCCGCCACGGAGTTGGAGGCGGTGAATGAAAGCCTTTGCGCCGAGTTCGAGCGCCAAAAACCATATCTGATGGAAAAGTGGAAAGCAAAGATTGAGGTGAAATCATGAGACAAACGATCCTGCAAGGCTTAGAGCAGGCCTACGGCAACTTAGTCCACATGATCGCTGATTTTCTTCCTCGATTCCTGGTGATGCTCATTATCATCGTGCTCGGGCTTCTCGTGGCTTTCCTGCTCAAATACATTTTACGGCTCGTGTTGAGCGTCACGAAACTCGACCAAGTGTCCGAGCAGGCCGGAGCTTCGGGCATTCTTCGCGCCGCGCATCTTCCGTCTATGACGGCGCTGATCAGCCGGTCCGTCTTTTGGCTGACGTGGATTGGATTTATCTTGCTGGGACTGAGCGTTCTCGGCGTTGCCAGCCTCCAGGAACAGATTTCGCGGCTATTTCAGTTCCTGCCCGAAGTGTTTGTCGGGATATTGATTTTGTTCGTGGGATTGATGACGGCGAACTTCCTGTCACGGGCGGCGCTGCTTGCCGCGGTTAATGCGGGGCACCGTTCCGCAAGAATCCTGAGCTGGTCGATCCGTTTTCTGATCTGGATTTTGACAATTTCGATGACATTGGAAGAGCTCGGCGTGGCCAGGGAGACCGTGATCTCCGCCTTTTCGATCATTTTTGGGGCGCTGATGTTCGGGTTGGCGATTGCCTTCGGGTTTGGCGGGCAAGATCTGGCTCGGAAGGTACTGGAAAAATATTTGGGGAACACACCGCAGAAGGAAAAGGATAAAGAACCACAACCGCTGTGAACCCCGTCCGGATCAAAATCGATCTAGGTTTTGCAGCGGTTGTGGCCCCAATATTTCTGTCCGAAAAGTAAGTCAGAGACTATCGGCCAAACAGCCCTACGTAAGTGGACTTTCCGATTACATGGCCGTCCATCGCCTTCAAAAGATCGGCGCGGGCCGATCCAGCCGGCAAGTCGAGCTTCGTATCCAGCGCGTAAATCTCGAAAATATAGTGGTGCGGAGTAGCGCCTGGAGGCGGGCAGGGCGGTTGATATCCATTCACTTTGCGGATATTCGAGCCCTGCATGATGCCGTCGGGCGAGGAGTCCGGCTTGATCCCTGCCGCAACCGAAGTAGAGCTTGCGGGAATGCCCCAGAAAATCCAGTGCGTGACGTCCATCGTCCCCTTCATCGGGGCGGCATCGGTATCATGCATGATCACGGCAAAGCTCATGGTGTTATTTGGCGGATTGGTCCAGGAAAGGGCCGGCGAAGCGGCGTTGGGATCCGCGCACGAGAATTGGGTCGGGATCATGGAGCCTTCCGCGTATGCGGAGCTCATCAGCTTGAACTTGGAAGGCGGTGGCGGTGCAGCTTGCTGTTGCGCGGCGATGCTGGCCATTCCCGCCACCATTGAAAATGCCAGAACTGCGACCAAAAACATGAGTTTCGTTCTCATTCTATTTCCTCCTCAGTTTTGTTTCTGCGGCCATACTATACCCTGAAAATCGGTTTTACCGGGAATCCCTAATTTCAAATTCGTCTTGGTTTCCGGGAGCGTCACTCCAGCGCCGGTGGCAGCCGCGCCGCAGGAATCACGGTTACCGCTATGCCCGCAGGCGTTCGAACAATTGCGCCGCGTTGCCCCGGTTAATCGCTTCCACGGCATTTTCAGGCAGCCCGGAATGCATCAAGTCGCTTGCGGGTTCCCCCGCGGAGATGAATGGGAAATCGCTTCCAAAAACAATTTGGGAGCTGGGAACGATGCTCAGAATGGCGGTGAGCGAGGTTGGATTACTTGCGCTCGCCGTGTCGTAATACTGGCGCTTTAATTCGTAGAGCACGCCGTGGGGCGCTTGAGCCGACAGGTCTTTGGGAAAGAGCCTTGCCATTCGGTTCGCCAATATGGGCATGGCTCCCCCGCCATGAGAAAAAATAAACCGGAGATTCGGAAACCGCGAGAAAGTCCCGCTCATGAGCAGACTCTCAATGGTGCGAGTCGTGTCGAAATAGAATTCGATAGTGGACGCCGGCACGCGCGCCTGAAGATTCGCGCAGCAATTCGGGGCGCTCGGATGAACGAACACGACGGCCTTGCGACGGTTCAGCTCCTCGAAAACGGGCGCGTAGGTTGCGTCGCCGAGCCACTTGTCACCATAGCTGCTTAGCAACGCGAAGCCGTCCGCGTGCAGTGTGTCCAGCGCATATTCGATCTCGACCAGGCTGCCCTGTGGGTCCGGCAGAGGCAGGGCTGCCAGCAGGCCAAAACTCGCCGGATGATCTTTGACAAGCTGCGCGCCGAAATCATTGCTCTTTCGCGCCAGGCTGCGCCCAGCTTCTCCCGCATCGAACGTGACGCCGGACACGGCGAGTGACAGCATGGCGGTGGTAACTCCATTTTTCTCCATGTCATCAATCGACTTTGCAGGCGACCACGTGGGCATGGCCCCAACGTCAGGGACCGCG